>Ga0310121_10003194_pt1 | contig 15037 bp, 28 predicted proteins | sample CB27_Tmax_986_MG_FD_203504 | JGI IMG/M metagenome (GOLD analysis project Ga0310121, IMG submission 203504) | Marine microbial communities from Western Arctic Ocean, Canada - CB27_Tmax_986 | ecosystem: Environmental > Aquatic > Marine > Oceanic | place: Canada: Western Arctic Ocean | collected...
TATCTTCAGCTTTTTCTTCTTCAATCACTTCCTCTGTTTCAGCTACAGGAGTTTCTTCTTCAGTTGCTTCAGCTTCTTCTGCTTTTTCCTCTTCTTTATTCTCCTCAGTTTCTGGAGTATCTTCAGCTTTTTCTTCTTCAATCACCTCCTCTGTTTCAGCTACAGGAGTTTCTTCAGCTTTTTGTTCTTCTATTACTTCTTCTGGTTCAACAATAGTTGACTCTTCATCAACAACAGCATCTTCTACTATAGGAGTTTCTGTTTCGATAGCTTTCTTTTTAGCTCTTCTAGCTTTTTTACGTTTTGGTTTATCAGTTGTGTATTCTCCATTATAATCAACTAATTCAATATATGCCATTTGTGCATTATCTCCCAATCTATTACTTAATTTTAAAATTCTAGTATATCCGCCTGGTCTGTTAGCAATTTTTGAAGCAACATCACCAAATAATTCAGTAATAGCTTCTTTTTGTTTTAAGTAAGAAAATACAGTTCTTCTTGAATGCGTAGTATCATCTTTTGATTTTGTAATCAAAGGCTCAATATATACTCTTAATGCTTTAGCTTTTGCAAGTGTAGTTTTTATTCTTTTATGTTCAATTAATGAACATGCCATATTTGAAAGCATTGCTTTTCTATGAGCAGCTTTTCTTCCTAAATGATTAAATTTCTTTCCGTGTCTCATTGTTCTAGTCGTTATCTAAATTATACTTTATAATATCAAAACCAAAAGTTAATCCTTTTTCTTCTATTAAATCTTCTAATTCTGAAAGTGATTTTTTACCAAAATTTCTGAATTTTAACATGTCAGATTTTTTGAAAGCAACTAATTCACCTAATGTAAATACTTCAGCAGTTTTTAAACAATTTAACGCTCTAACTGATAAACCAAACTCAGTAAGGTCAGTTTTCAATAACTGACGCATATGCAGAGTGTCTTCATCAAATTCTTCAATTACATCTTCTTCTAAATTGATTTTTTCATCAGAGAATAACATAAAGTGTTGAATTAATATTTTTGAAGCTTCAGTTAATGCTTGTTTTGGATCAATTGAACCATCAGTAGTAATGTTTAAGTTTAACTTTTCAAAGTCAGTTTTTTGTCTAACCCTGTAGTTCTCAACATTATAATTTACATTCTTGATAGGGGTAAAGATAGAGTCAATAGCAATTGTTCCTATTGAAGCATCTTCAATCTCATTTTCCTCAGCAGCAACATACCCTCTGCCTTTAGCAATTGTAAATTCCATATCAAATGTTGTTTTTTTATCCAACTCACAAATAACTTGCTCAGGATTTAATACTTGGAAATTAGATAAACTACTTGCTAAATTAGCGGCAGTTACAACATTACTTTTACTTACTTTTAAAGTAGCAACTTCCGATTCAACTGAATCAATTTGTTGTTTAAATCTAACTTGTTTAAGGTTCAAAATAATTTCAGTAACGTCTTGCACAACACCTTCAAGCGTTGAAAACTCATGATCAACACCTGTAATTCTGATTGATGTAATAGCGTATCCTTCTAATGAAGATAATAAAACTCTTCTTAAAGCATTTCCTACTGTTAAACCATAACCAGGTTCTAATGGACGAAACTCAAAGTTTCCTTGGTTAGCTTTTTCGTTAATCATTATTACTTCATCCGGCTTTTTAAAATCTAAGATTGACATATTTTTATTTTTTTAATTATTCCTATTTAGAGTACAAGTCAACAATTAACTGTTCTTTAATATTTTCAGGAATTTGAATTCTTTCAGGTGCAGCAACAACTTTACCTAATTGAGTTTCTCCATTCCATTCCAACCATTCCATTTGACTAGGACTAGCGGTAATTGAATTTGTAATTGTTTCTAAAGATTTTGAACGCGTACGCACAGTAACTTGATCACCTACTTTTAAAGCGTATGAAGGAATATTAACATTTGTTCCGTTCACAGTAATATGTTTGTGAGTAACCAACTGACGAGCAGCTCTTCTTGTTGGTGCAATACCTAAACGGTACACAACATTATCCAAACGCATTTCACATATTTGAAGTAACATTTCACCTGTAATTCCTTTTCTTCTCAATGCTTCTTTAAATAAATTAGAAAATTGTTTTTCTAAAATACCGTAAGTAAACTTAGCTTTTTGTTTTTCCATTAATTGCACGCCATATTCAGATTTTTTACCTCTCCTTCTTTGGTTAGCATGCTGTCCTGGACCGTAAGCTTTTTTAGCTAATGCTTTATCTGGGCCAAAAATTGGTTCTCCAAATCTTCTTGCAATTCTTGATGTTGGACCTGTATATCTTGCCATGTTTTCTTTTTAATATAAATAAATTAAACTCTTCTCTTTTTTGGTGGACGACATCCATTGTGTGGCAATGGAGTAACATCTACAATCTCAGTAACAATGATACCAGAATTATGAAGCGTTCTGATAGCTGATTCTCTTCCTTGACCAGGTCCTTTTACATAAACTTTCACTCTTTTCAACCCTTTTTCAAGAGCTACTTTTAAGCAATCCTCAGCAGCCATTTGTGCTGCATAAGGAGTGTTCTTTTTTGAACCTCTGAATCCCATTTTACCAGCTGAAGACCAAGAAATAACTTGTCCTCCGTTATTGGTAAGTGAAATAATAATATTATTAAAAGTTGCCTGAATGTGCGCTTGCCCTTCAGCTTCAACTCTTACTGTATTCTTTTTTGTTGTTTTAGCCATACTTAATAATTATTTAGCAGCTACTTTTTTATTAGCAACCGTTTTTCTTTTTCCTTTTCTAGTTCTTGCATTATTTTTGGTTTTCTGACCTCTTAACGGTAAGCCCATTCTATGACGAATACCCCTGTAACATCCGATATCCATCAATCTTTTAATGTTCATTTTTGTATCAGCACGCAATTCTCCTTCTACAGTATACTTGTCGTCTATAATTGACCTGATTGCATTTGCTTGATCATCTGTCCAATCCTGAACTTTGATATCCTCTGAAATATTAGCTTCTTGCAAAATTGATTTTGCAAATGAAGGGCCTATTCCATAAATATAGGTTAACCCTATAATTCCTCTTTTATTTTTTGGTAAATCAATACCTTTAATTCTTGCCATTCTTAACCTTGTCTTTGTTTATATCTAGGATTTTTTTTATTGATCACATAAACACGTCCTTTTCTTTTGACAATTTTGCAATCTTCACTTCTCTTTTTAACTGATGCTCGTACTTTCATTTTCTTAAATTTTATTAGTATCTATAGGTTATTCTACCCTTTGTTAAATCATAAGGAGACATCTCTAACTTTACTTTATCACCAGGTAATAATTTAATATAATATTTTCTCATCTTTCCTGAAATATGTGCAACTACTTCATGCCCATTTTCCAATTCAACACGAAACATAGCATTTGACAATGCTTGTGTTATCGTTCCATCCAATTCTATGTTATCTTGTTTAGCCACTTATCTTTTTTTCTATTTCTTCAAAACTTGATAATATTTCTGCTTTTCCCTTTCGAACTACAATAGTATGTTCAAAATGTGCAGATGGTTTATTATCAATAGTTGTTATTGTCCATCCATCATTGTGTTGCGTAATACGCTTAGTTCCCATATTAATCATAGGTTCTATCGCAATTACTAACCCTTCTTTAAGTAGTATCCCTTTTCCTTTTCTACCATAATTTGGAACCTCAGGTGATTCATGTAAGTTTTGACCTACACCATGTCCTACCAATTCCCTTACTACTCCATATCCAAAGCTTTCAGCATGTCGCTGTACAGCATAACCAATATCACCAATTCTATTTCCAGCAACCGCTTGTTCAATTCCTTTATAAAGTGATTCTTTGGTTGCCATTAACAATTGTTTTTTTGGGGCGTCAACATCACCAACTTCATAAGTAAAAGCAGAATCTCCATAATAGCCGTTCATCACTACTCCACAATCAACCGATAAAATTTCGTCATCTTCAAGCGCTCTATCATTTGGGATACCATGCACCACCTGTTCATTTGGTGACATACATAAAGTATTCGGAAAACCTCCATAGCCCTTAAAGGCTGGAACTCCTCCATTATCCCTGATAAACTCTTCGGCAATTTTATCTAATGCTAGGGTGGTTATCCCTGGTTTTATCAGCCCTGCTATTTCAGCATGGGTTTTTGCAACAAGTAAAGAACTTTTTCTTACTAACTCTATCTCTTCTTCTGTCTTATAATAAATCATAAGCCAATATGATTACATCATATTTCCAGAAGACTTTCCTTTTATCCTTCCTGAGTCCATTAACCCATCATAATGACGCATTAATAAATGACTCTCTATTTGCTGAAGGGTATCCAAAATAACTCCTACTAAAATTAACAATGAAGTACCTCCATAAAACTGAGCAAACTGCATATTAATTCCTCCTGCCATTGCAAATGCTGGCAAGATAGCTACTAAACCTAAAAATAAAGATCCTGGGAATGTAATTCTTGACATTACAGTATCTAAATAATCAGCAGTAGATCTTCCTGGCTTTATACCTGGAATAAATCCTCCATTCTTTTTCATATCATCAGCCATTTGGTTAGGATTAACCGTCATAGCTGTGTAAAAATAAGTAAATAAGACAATCATTACAAAGAACATTAAATTGTACCAGAATCCTCCAAAATCAGTAAGTACTGCAGCAACACCTTGTAAGCTTTCATTTTTAGAAAAACCAACTAATGTAATAGGGACAAACATAATTGCTTGCGCAAAGATGATTGGCATAACTCCTGCTGCATTCACTTTTAAAGGAATGAATTGTCTTACTCCACCATATTGTTTATTTCCAACTACTCTTTTAGCATACTGAACAGGAATTCTTCTTGTCCCTTGAACCAAAAGGATCGTTACTAAAATTACAAATAATAAAGCTAGCATCTCTACGAGGAAGACAACTAAACCGCCTCCTGCTGAACCTAAGGAAGAAACAAATTCTTGCATTAATGATTGTGGTAAACCAGCAATAATACCAATCATAATTAATAATGAAATTCCATTACCGATCCCTCTATCTGTAATTTTTTCACCTAACCACATTACAAACATAGTACCTGTTACTAAAATAATAATTGATGACATCCAGAATGTTCCTTGTCCTAATAAAAATGCTGACTCAGGTAATGTTGCTTTCAAATTTGCAATATAACCAGGAGCTTGACCTCCAGTAATTAAAATCGTTAAATATCTTGTAATATTGTTTATTTTTCTTCTTCCACTCTCCCCTTCTTTCTGTAGTTTTTGGAAATAAGGAATAGCCATTCCTAATAATTGAATTACAATAGAAGCTGAAATATAAGGCATAATACCCAAAGCAAAAATAGATGCTTGAGAGAATGCTCCACCCGTAAACATATTTAACAGACCCAAAAGACCATCTTCAGTTTGAGCCTGTAAAGCCTGGAGCTGTGATGGATCAACACCAGGGATTACAACAAAACAACCTAATCTGTAAATAGCTAAGATACCTAATGTAGTTAAGATTCGATTTCTCAAATCTTCAATATTCCAAATATTCTTTATTGTTTCTATTAATTTTCTCATTTTACTTTTCTATAACACTTGCAGTTCCGCCTGCTTTTTCAATTACTGCCTTTGCAGTTGCAGAAAATGCATTAACTGTAATATCTAATTTTGCAGTTAATTCTCCTCTACCTAAAATTTTCACTAAATCATTTTTTTGTACAAGACCATTATCCATCAAATCCTGTTTTACAATAGTTCCCTTCAATTTTTTTGCATCCACTAAAGCTTGAATAGTATCCAAATTCACACCATTATATTCTACTCTGTTCGGATTAGTAAAGCCAAACTTAGGCACTCTTCTTTGTAAAGGTTGTTGCCCCCCCTCAAATCCAATTTTCTTTGAATATCCTGAACGAGATTTTTGACCATTATGTCCTCTTGTGGAAGTGCCTCCTCTCTTAGAGCCTTCTCCTCTACCTACTCTTTTAGTACTCTTAATTGACCCTGCTGCAGGTTTTAAATTATGTAATTCCATATCTGATATTATTCTACTACAGTTATTAAGTGTTTAATTTTAGCAACCATTCCTAAAATTTGTGGTGTTGCATTATGCTCTACCACTGCCTGCATCTTTCTTAATCCCAATGCATCTAAAGTCCTCTTTTGATCTTTTGGTTTTCCAATTCTACTTCTAACTTGTTTAATCTTAATCTTATCCATGATAAATATATTATCCGTTAAATACTTGATCCATTGTTATTCCTCTCTGCATTGCAACAGTTCTTGCATCTCTCAATTCTAATAAAGCTTTTAAAGTTGCTTTTACTAAGTTATGAGGATTTGATGAACCTTTAGATTTTGCCAATACATCTTTTACTCCAGCACTCTCCAACACCGCACGCATTGCACCTCCAGCTTTTACTCCTGTACCGTGTGATGCAGGCTTAATTAAAACTTGAGATCCACTGAACTTAGCTGCTTGTTCATGAGGAATTGTCCCTTTATAAATAGGTATTTTTACTAAATTCTTTTTGGCAGCCTCAATTCCTTTAGCGATAGCAGTAGCAACATCTTTCGATTTCCCTAAACCAATACCAACAATACTTTTCTCATCACCAACTACAACAATAGCTGAAAATCCAAAAGTTCTACCCCCTTTAGTAACTTTTACTACTCTTTGTACTCCAACTAATCTGTCTTTCAACTCGATATCACCAGAAATATTTACTCTTTTATTTTTTGCTAATTTTAACATATCTAATTCTTAAAATTTTAATCCTTTTTCACGAGCTGAATCAGCCAATGCTTTAACTCTTCCGTGATATAAAAAACCACTTCTATCAAACACTACAGTATCAATTCCTGCAGCTTTAGCATTAACAGTAATTAATTTACCTACTGCTGAAGCTTGTTCAATCTTAGTTATTTTTTTACCTTCTAATGATTTGTCTACTGATGAAGCGGCTGCTAGTGTATTACCAGCAACATCATCAATTAATTGTGCGTAAATCTGTTTGTTAGATCTGAACACAGCTAATCTAGGTCTTTCAGAAGTACCAGAAACTTTTTTTCTGATAGCATATCTTGTTTTTTGTCTAGAATCCTTTTTTGATTGTCTCATCTTATTATCTTATATTAAGCAGCAGCAGCTGTTTTACCTGCTTTCTTTCTAACGTATTCATCCACATATCTAATTCCCTTACCTTTATATGGTTCAGGCTTTCTTTCAGCTCTAACTCTTGCCGCATATGCACCAACCAATTGTTTGTCATTTCCAAAAATAGTTACAGTTGGAGCTTGACCCTTTGCTGTTTCAGCAGTAACTTTTAATTCAGTTGGAATCTCAAATACAATATTATGAGAATAACCTGTTGAAATATCTAAAGTATTGCCTTCAGTAACAGCTCTAAATCCGACACCTCTTAATTCTAACTTTTTTGTGAATCCATTACTAACACCTTCAATCATATTAGCTATTAAAGCTCTATATAAACCATGCTTTGATCTATACTCTTTGTCATCAGACTCTCTTGATAATGTAATGACATTATCAATAATTGTTACAGTAATACTTGCATCAATATCTTGAGAAAGCTCACCTAATTTTCCTTTTACCGTTACAACAGTACCCTCAAGAGTTACAGTAACTCCTTCAGTAATTGTTATTGGGTTTTTTCCTATTCTTGACATTATTCCTAATTCTTTATCTTATTAATAAACGTGACAAATTACTTCACCCCCAACATTTAAATTTCTTGCTTCTTTATCAGTAATAACACCTTTTGAAGTAGAAAGAATAGCAACACCTAAACCATTAATAACTCTTGGTAATGTTTTAGCATCCGCATATTTTCTTAAACCAGGCTTACTGATTTTTGTTATTTTTTTAATTGCCGGTAATTTAGTTTGTAAATTGTATTTTAATGCAACTTTAATATTACCTTGATTATTAGCAGTTTCTTCAAATTTAAAATTAAGGATATAACCTTTAGCATGAAGAATCTCTGTAATCGCTTTTTTTATATTAGATGCAGGAATGTCAACAACTTTATGTTCTGCCATCTGAGCATTTCTAATTCTAGTTAAATAATCTGCTATTGGATCTGTAAACATCTTTTTTTATTCTTTATTAAATTACCAACTTGCTTTTTTCACCCCTGGAATTAATCCAAAGCTTGCCATTTCTCTAAACATAACACGAGAGAGTCCAAATTGTCTCATATACCCCTTAGGTCTTCCTGTAAGCCTACATCTGTTGTGCATACGTACTGGAGAAGCATTTTTAGGTAATTTTTGTAATCCTTCATAATCACCAGCAGCTTTTAAAGCAGATCTCTTATCTGCATATTTTGCGACACATTTTGCTCTTTTAACCTCTCGGGCTTTCATTGATTCTTTAGCCATAAATTATTTGTTTTCTGAATCATCAGCCTCAGCCGACTCTTGATTATTATCTTTATTTTCTTCTGAATCTGTATCTTCATTTGCTTTAGCTTCTGCATCTTCTTTGTCTCGTTCTTCTTGAGAAAGTGCAGCCCTTCTATCTGCTTCTTTTTTCTCTTCTTCTTCTGCTGCCTCAGCTTTTGCAGATTCTTCTGCCTCTCTTCTTTTTTCTTCTCTTGCTTTTTCTATTTGCTCTTCTCTTGCTTTTTCAACAGCATCATTCTTTTTAAATGGCAATCCTAATTCTTTTAATAATGCTAAGGCTTCAGTATCTGAATCAGTATCTGTAACAAAAGTTATATCCATACCTGTTATATTCTTAATTTTATCAATACTAATTTCTTGGAAGGCGATTTGCTCTTTAATACCCATTGTATAATTTCCTCTTCCATCAAAACCATTATCAGAAATTCCATTAAAATCACGAATCCTTGGTATGGTTGATGTAACAAATCTATCTAAGAACTCATACATCTTATCTCCTCTTAAAGTTACGATAACGCCAACTGGCATTCCTTTTCTTAACTTAAAGTTTGAGATGTCTTTTTTTGATTTTGTTAATACCGCTTTTTGACCCGTTATAATAGTCATTTCATTTTGCGCTGCTTCAATTTGTTTTTTATCAGATCCAGCATTACCAATACCTTGGTTAAGACAAATCTTAACTAGTTTTGGCACTTGCATTACCGACTTATAGTTCCCTTTAAGGCTGTCTACAACCTCAGTTTGGTACTTGTATTTTAATCTTGGTGTGTATTTCATTACTTAATTATTTCTCCTGATTTTTTAGAATATCTAATTATTTTACCTGACTTTTCATCCGTTTTTCTACCTACTTTAGTAGCATCACCTGATTTAGGATCAACCATTACTAAGTTTGAAATATGAATCTTCGCCTCTTGCTTTACGATTCCTCCTTGAGGGTTTGCTGCATTAGGTTTTGAATGCTTTGATACTAAATTAGCACCTTCAACTATTGCTCTATTTTCCTTAGGAAATATTTTAATAACCTTACCTTTTGTCCCTTTGGAATTTCCAGTAGTTACTATAATTATATCGTTCTTTTTTATCTTAATTTTTGCCATATTCCTTGGTTTATAACACTTCTGGTGCTAATGAAACAATCTTCATAAAATTATTGTCACGTAATTCTCTAGCAACTGGTCCGAAAACACGAGTACCTTTCATTTGTTCGTTTTCATCAATAATAACACACGCGTTATCAGTAAAACGAATATAAGATCCATCAGCTCTTCTTACCTCTTTTCTAGTTCTTATTACAACAGCTTTTACAACCTGTCCTTTTTTAATATTTGCTGAAGGTATAGCCTGTTTTACTGTACCTACAATTTTATCACCAACTGAAGCATAACGTTTTTTTGTTCCTCCTAACACTCTAATACAAAGGATTTCTTTCGCTCCGCTATTGTCAGCCACCTTTAGTCTTGATTCTTGTTGTATCATCTTATTTAGCTCTTTCGATTATTTCTGCTAATCTCCAATTCTTATTCTTACTCAATGGTCTTGTCTCCATGATTCTTACTGTATCCCCCTCATTACAAGAATTCTCTTCATCATGAGCAACAAACTTTGAAGTCTTTTTAAGGAACTTCCCATAAAGTGCATGTTTTACCTTTCTTTCAATAGACACAACAATAGATTTCTCCATTTTGTTTGAGGTAACCACACCAATTCTTTCTTTTCTTAAATTTCTTTCCATCTTTTCTTATTTTGATGTATTTCTTCTTTTTGAAATTTCTGTCATCACTCTTGCAATCGTTTTTCTTGTAAACTTGATTTGCAATGGGTTCTCCATTGGAGAAACTGCATGACTCATTTTCATTTTAACTAACCTCTCTCTTTCTGTAACTAAAAGGTCATTAAGTTCATTTTCGGGCATCTCTATTAATACTTCTGCTTTCATCTTTTATTCGTTTTGTAAATCTCTTCTAATTACAAATTTAGTTTTGATTGGTAATTTTTGTGCTGCTAAACGTAATGCTTCTTTTGCAACTTCTAAAGATATCCCATCACATTCAAAGAGCATTCTTCCTGGACTTACAGTTGCTGCCCAATATTCTACACCTCCCTTACCCTTACCCATCCTTACCTCTGCAGGTTTTTTAGTAACTGGTTTATCTGGGAAAATTCTAATCCAAACTTGACCTTGTCTTTTCATATAACGAGTAACTGCAATACGAGCCGCTTCAATTTGACGAGCAGTCATCCAACATTCTTCAAGTGCTTTAATTCCAAAAGAACCAAAAGCCAATTGATGACCTCTTTCGGCATTACCTTTCATCTTGCCCTTTTGCATCTTTCTGAATTTTGTTTTCTTTGGTTGTAACATTTCTTAATTCTTTTCTAATATTCTAAAAATTATCTTCTTCTTTTATTTGGCTTATCTCCTCCTCCTGATTGTTTCTTAGTAGCTTTGAAATGTAACATTAAGTCTCGCTTACCATAAACCTCCCTTCTACAAATCCAAACCTTCACGCCAATTAAACCATATTGTGTTAAAGCTTCAGCTAAAGAATAATCGATATCAGCTCTAAATGTATGTAATGGTGTTCTACCATCTTTCATCATTTCAGATCTTGCCATATCAGCCCCATTTAACCTACCAGAAATCTGAACTTTAATTCCTTCAGCTCCCATTCTCATTGTAGATGCAATCGCCATTTTTGTAGCTCTTTTATAAGAAATTCTTCCTTCAATTTGTCTTGCAATACTATCAGCTACTAATGTCGCTTCTAATTCAGGTCTTTTAACTTCAAGAATATTAATCTGAATATCATTATTTGTAATTTTTTTGATTTCTTCTTTTAAGATTTCAACTTCTTGTCCTCCTTTACCAATAATAATACCAGGCCGAGCAGTATGAATAGTAATAGTAACTAACTTAAGTGTTCTTTCAATTGCAATTCTAGAAACACTTGCTTTTGCTAATCTAACTCTTAAGTATTTTCTGATTTTAGCATCCCCTGCTAATTTATCACCAAAATCGTTACCACCATACCAGTTTGATTCCCATCCTCTGATGATACCTAATCTATTACCAATTGGATTTGTTTTTTGTCCCATACTATTCTATTATTGTATCTATTTGTCTACTATCTACCACTAAAGTAACATGGTTAGATCTTTTTCTAATTCTATGCGCTCTACCTTGTGGAGCTGGCTGAACTCTTTTAAGCATTCTGCCGCTATCTACTTTTACTTCAGAAACATAAAGGTTATTTTCATCCATTCTTTTTCCTTCATTTTTAGCTTCCCAATTTGCTAAAGCCGATAATAAAAGTTTTTCCATTCTACCTGAAGCTTCTTTCGGGTTCAACTTTAATTCAGCCAATGCTTTATCCGCATCTAACCCTCTAATTAAATCAGCTATCAACCTCATTTTTCTTGGTGAGGTTGGGCAGTTATTCAATTTTGCAAAAGCGACTTCCTTTCTCGCCTGCTTCATTTCATCTGCTTTTATTCTTTTTCTAGATCCCATTTACTTACTATTTTCTATTATGTGCATGACCTCTAAAAGTCCTAGTCGGAGAAAACTCACCTAATTTATGGCCTACCATATTTTCAGTTACAAAAACAGGAATAAATTGTCGGCCATTATGAACTGCAAATGTTTTTCCAACAAAATCAGGAGATATCATAGATGCTCTTGACCAAGTTTTTATTACTGATTTTTTTCCTGACTCATTCATTTCATCAACTTTTTTCTGTAATTTATAATGAATAAATGGTCCCTTGTTTAACGATCTAGCCATAAATTATTTCTTTTTTCTTCTCTCAATTATATACTTATCAGAAGCTTTCTTCTTATCTCTTGTCTTAAATCCTTTAGCAGGCACACCATTCTTATTCCTTGGCAAACCTCCTGAGTGTTTTCCTTCACCTCCACCCATTGGATGGTCAACTGGATTTTTAATTGTTGCTCTTACATTTGGTCTTCTTCCTAGCCATCTCCTTCTTCCTGCTTTACCATGAACTTCCAATTGATGTTGAGGATTAGAAACTGAACCAATAGTCGCTAAACAAGTAACTAAAATTCTTCTAATTTCACCTGATGCTAATTTAATGGCAGCATATTTACCGTCTTTTGCCATAAGCTGCCCATAAGAACCCGCACTCCTTACTAAGATAGCTCCTTGGCCTGGCTTTAATTCAATATTATGAATTACTGTACCTAAAGGAAGTTCGCTTAAAGGCAAAGTATTTCCTACCTTAATTGGGGCTTCTTTTGCAGAAATTACTTCCATACCTACTTCTAATCCTGCAGGAGCAAGCATATATCTTTTTTCACCATCAACATAAAATAATAAAGCAATATTAGCCGTTCTGTTTGGATCATATTCAATAGTAGCAACTTTAGCAGGAATACCAAATTTATCTCTTTTAAAATCAATAATTCTATATCTCTGTTTATGGCCTCCACCGATATTCTCAATAGTCATCTTACCAGTATCATTTCTGCCTCCTGAATTTTTCTTTTTCGCTAATAAACTTTTCTCTGGTCTTGACACAGTAATCTCATCAAAAGTAATTGCTACTTTATGTCTCTGACCTGGAGTTATTGGGTTAAATTTTCTTAATGCCATCTCTGTTTAATTAAATATTACTATAAAAATCTATAGAATCTCCTTCAGCTAAAGTTACAATTGCCTTTTTGTAAGTAGATGTTTTTCCAACAATCATACCAGATTTTGTTCCTCTTACTCTTTTCTTTCCTATACACACCATAGTTCTAACTGAATCAACCGCTACATCATACATCTGTTCAACAGCTTTTTTGATATCAATCTTATTTGCTTTGCTATCCACAACAAAAGCAAAACGATTATACTTCTCGCTTGCGTTTGTCATTTTTTCGGTTATTATCGGTTTTTTTATAATCCTCATCACTTAAATATTAAAAATTCTTCTCTATTACGTTAATTGATGATTCCATCAATATCAATTTATTAGCATTCATAACATCATAAGTATTTAATTCTGAAGCTAATACCACTTTTACCTTCTTTAAATTACGGGATGACAAAAATATATTTTTATTTGAATCTGCAAGCACTAAAACAGTTTTATTATCTAGTAAATCAAAATTAGACAATAACTCAGTATATGATTTTGTTTTAGGAGCATCAAAACTAAAATCCTTTAAAACAATGATATTTTGGTCCTTAGCCATGTAAGATAGAGCAGATTTTCGCGCTAAATGCTTCACTTTTTTGTTTACTTTGAAATCATATTTTCTTGATCTTGGCCCAAACACTCTACCTCCACCTCTAAACAATGGATTTTTGATATCACCAACTCTAGCAGCACCACTTCCTTTTTGTTTTCTTATCTTTCTTCTACTACCTTTTACATCCCCTCTTTCTTTGGTTTTATGCGTACCAGATCTTTGGGCTGCTAAGTATTGCTTTACATCTAAATAAATTGCATGATCGTTTGGTTCAACACCAAATACATCTTTACTTAAATCTACTTTCTTAGTAGTTTCTTTTCCTGTAATATTATGTACCGCTACTTTCATTATTTCTCTATTATTATGTATGAGTTTTTTGCGCCAGGAACAGCTCCTTTTACTACTATCGTATTTCTATCTGCTAAAACTTTTAATACTTTTAAGTTTTCAACTTTAACTCTAGCGTCTCCCATTTGACCAGCCATTCTCATTCCCTTAAATACTCTTGCTGGATATGAAGCCGCACCAATAGAACCCGGTGCTCTTAATCTGTTGTGCTGTCCATGCGTTGCATCACCTACACCCTTAAAGTTATAGCGCTTAACTACTCCTTGAAAACCTTTACCTTTAGAAGTTCCTACTACAGTTACAAAATCTCCTTCTTCAAAAATTTCAACATTAACAACATCACCTAAAACAACATCAGTATCTGCCGGAAATTCAACTAATTTTCTCAAAGGAGCAGAATCTGCTTTTTTGAAATGACCTAAAGCAGCTTTAGATACTCTGCTTTCTTTTTGTTCAGAAAAACCTAATTGGATAGCTTTATAACCATCCACTTCTTCAGTTTTAACTTGAGTAACCTTACAAGGCCCTACCTCTAATATTGTACATGGAATATTTTTACCTTCTTCAGAGAAGATGGATGTCATTCCTATTTTTTTACCTATTAAACCTGGCATCTTTTTCTTTTTTAAATTACTTTAATTTCAACATGAACACCACTAGGTAACTCTAACTTCATCAAAGCATCAATTGTTTTTGATGATGAGCTATAAATATCCATTAATCGTTTATGATTAGCTAATTGGAATTGCTCTCTAGCTTTTTTGTTTACGTGAGGCGAACGCAACACTGTATAAATTCTCTTATGCGTTGGCAATGGAATTGGACCAGCAACAATTGCTCCTGAACTTCTTACGGTTTTTACAATTTTCTCAGCTGATTGATCCACTAAAGAGTGATCAAACGATTTTATTTTTATTCTAATTTTCTGTGCCATGTGTACCTATAATTAGTGTTATTCTCCTTTAATTTTCTTAATTACTTCTTCTGATATATTTCTTGGCGCCTCAACAAAACTAAAGAATTCCATTGTTGAAGTTGCACGACCTGAAGTAATTGTTCTTAAATCTGTAATGTAG
>Ga0310121_10003195_pt1 | contig 15036 bp, 11 predicted proteins | sample CB27_Tmax_986_MG_FD_203504 | JGI IMG/M metagenome (GOLD analysis project Ga0310121, IMG submission 203504) | Marine microbial communities from Western Arctic Ocean, Canada - CB27_Tmax_986 | ecosystem: Environmental > Aquatic > Marine > Oceanic | place: Canada: Western Arctic Ocean | collected...
TTTGACTCTCTGAATAAAAGCTGAGCGGCGCACAACAGGGCTCTTCTTGCTCCCCACAAAAGGCTCGACAAGCAACCCCAGCAATGCATAGGCCTCGTCGAGCTTCTGCTCAGCTGAAGCCGAAAGCGCATTACTCGCAGACAAAAGATCAAACTCCTGAAGGACGGATTCGAGCTCACTGGCATCTCCCCCCTTCTCCACCCAAATCGGCGCTTCCTTGTCGATCCATTCTAACTTTTGTTCAATACGATTGATTGTTTCCGATTCGGGGTGGGGCGCATACACACCGCCAGGAATCGGTTCAACCCGCTGGCCCAGTTTTTTTAGACCCTCATCCAGCCTCCGTTCCGGATCGAGCGGCTGCACCTCTCCATCGCGGCGATCAAACCAGAACAAAGCAACCTCATCGCTGCTCGCAACGATTGACGATGCCCAGGAATCCGCCGGATCGTTCGTGAGACGTACGGCATCATCCGATGTCTCGCCCCGATCAAGCGATCGCCGGAAATACACCTCCTCATTTCCATCGGACAGATCCACCCAGGCGATGAAAACTTTTTCCCCAATTGCAGTCACTGTGGCGGTCCATGAGTCCAACAGCGTCTCGGAAACCTTTTTCTCAGGTAACCAAGTGACACCGCCATCGGGTGAATGATAAATCACGACCTGGAATCGTTGGCCAATCCGTACCTGGCAGGTGATATAAACATCTTCTCCAGTAACCGCGACAGACGGGAAGCGAGAATCGGACAAGGGATTCGAAAGTTTGCGTTGAGGCAACCAAGTTGCTCCACCGTCTTCCGATTTCCGAATCACTATCGAATGGCGACCCTTGTATTTCGAGTGCCAGACCACGTAAAGATTGTTCCCGACAAGCGCGATGGCGGGGTGCTCGCACTCTGCACGAAGGTCAGAAATCCGAGTTTCCTCTCCCCAGGTGAACCCTCGGTCGATCGACCGTATATAATAGACCTGACCGAAATCATCCCGCTGATCCATCCAGACAGCGTGGACTCGACCTTCCTCATCCGCAGCCAGTCCTCGTGCGAAGTTAAAACTCAGATTTTTTTCAGCAGCGTTGTGAGTCAGTCGAATATCATCGGACCAGCGAATATGTTCTTTTCCTACCTGCGCGCAAACCGAGCCCGCCGAGAAAAAAACCAGGCACAGAAAGAAGCCGATACACCAACCTTTCACCTGAAATGGTCTAAACAGATTCATCATGATTCTCCACCTATGGATAGCATCACCAATATGACTTTCCGCCGGGCGAAGGTAGTATAAGCGTGATTTGTACCAGCTTTCGACCCTGCGCATGGCGTATTTCAATGTAAGGTGAGATAATCGGGAAAATGCGAAAACGCGAACGGTATTCCAACTTCAACTGCGGGTGTGTCCTGGGCCTCCTGGTTCTGGCGATCATCCTACTCGCCCCTATTCTGCTTCGGTTCTACATTGAATACACCATCAGGAACCATTTGGGGCCGCAAGACTATAAGGAGTTCGTACGGTACTTCGATCAACCCATCGAACTGCCAAAAGAATGGCAGGCAGTGGCTCCCTATTCGGAGAAATTGCTTGCGGGGCGAACGAAATTGGACGATGAGTTGTCGCAGTGGGCAGAGCAGGAGAAACATTTCGAACATCCGGAAGTGTTCAAGAAGTTTAATGACGGGATCGAATTCACACCTCAAGATTGGGAAGAGGCACAAACCAATGTTAATGGGGCGGAATCGCTTCTTCAGGCAATCGAACACTTCATTTCCTACGAAGATTACGAGGTCCAAGCATGGCCCCAACCCGATCCAAAGGTTCTGCTTGCCAATCCGAACGCAGCCAGTCGGAACACCTTTATCTTCCAAACGGCATCGCGCTGCTTCGTTATCCGTGGGCTTCTCTATGCGAATGAACGCCGCTGGGAGGAGGCTTTTAACTCAAACCTGATGGTTCTCCACATGTCCAGCAGACATCCCGCGGGGAGATTGATTGACGAACTGGTTGCTCTTGCCTGTGAAATGCTGGCCTGTAAATACCAGTCAAATTTGGTAGCCGAATGTGAGGATTCCAAACTGCTCACTGAAACCCTCCAAGAAATGAACGCACTCGACGGATCCCTTAATCACATTACTACCGTGAATCCCTATCTCATTGAAATTATTGGAGGATTGAGGCAGCACAAGCGCAACGGAATAGAGATCGACCTTTCGGTTAAAGAGCCGACGGCCTACTTCGTAAGAATCCTTTGTAGACATGGCCTTCCAGGGCGTCCGCAACCACGTTTGACTGGATTCGCTAAACTCGGGAATTCCCTGCTAGGACCTCAAGGTCTGATTGGAAGGTTACTCGGAATCGAACGGCTGGGAATGTGCTATTCCATGCCCAACTTCCAAGAAATCCAAATCAGAAAGCAGTCCGCGCGCGCACAATATGATCTCGCAAGGCTGCGATTGGTAAACCGGATACTGGAACTGGAAGGCGGGCAGAAGATTTCAAACACGGAAGACATAGCGCCGAAATTCATCCAACAAAAACTAATCGATCCCTTTTCGGAGAAGCCGTACCTGTGGGATGTATCGACCGAACTGTTTTACAGTATTGGCCCGAATAAAATTAACGAAGAAAACGCGTTTCGCTACAGCCCGACCAATGGGTCGAAAAGTGCCGGCGACCTTTCGTTGCCGTGACTAAACGACCAGCCAGTAAATCATCCCACCCAGAGCAGCCGCTATCGGTAGAGTCAGAACCCAAGATAGAAGAATCTCCGTAACGACCGCTGGATTGGCCTGGCCCGTCGCCACCCCGATGCCAAAGATAGACCCGACCGAGACATGCGTGGTAGACACAGGCAACCCCAAGCGGCTGGCGAAGCCGACGAGGATCGCGGTGACAAAGTTCGCGGTAAAACCCTGCCCGTGGTTGAGAGGGGTAATGTCCAGGCTCATGGTCTTGGCCACCTTTCGGGCATTGAGTAGGCCGCCCGCGGCAATGCAAACTGCCACAATGAGCATTCCCCACTGCAGACCCAGACCCTTCACAGCCAGCAGCAGTGCCACAATTTTAGGCGTGTCATTCAAACCTCGCGCGAATGAAACCAGACCGCCACTTGCATAATGAAGAACGTTGAGGGCCGTCTGGGCATTGATACCCAGGATCCTTCCTGTGTAACGCTCCTCGCAACTTTCTCCGACCTCCAGCACTGGTTCGCTCGATGGACCGCCGTCCATGGCGAGAACAGCTTCGTTTTGGGGGATGGCCACGACGCGCACCTGTTCCCCGATGCAAAGGCAGGTTTCCTTCGTGACCCCAAGACGCTGGCGGGTATACCGAAAAAAGAGATACAACACACCTGCTAACAGGACGGACAGGATTGGGCTTACCAGAAGTGGGAGGACGAATGACCGCCCGAGCGCTCCAAAATTGACCCCCGTTCCGATCGCGGCGAAACCGGTTCCTGCCAGCCCACCAGTCAGCGCATGGGTTGTCGAAATGGGAATTCCCAAAACCGTCGCCAGCATGACCGTAGCACCCGCCCCCAACGCGACGGCGAACAGGAATTCAGGGGACCCCGCAATCGCATCCGGCACCAGGCCCTTGCCCGAGAAACTTTTGACCAGTTCTCCCGCAAGAAAGATGGAACAGATAGAGCCGAGGAAGGTTGCAATGGTCGCCAGCAGGATCGCCGGTTTGTACTTCGTGGTCCCACTGCCGAAGAGGGTGGCGACACCTTTGAAATTGTCGTTTGCGCCATTGGAATAGGCGAGGAATGCGGTTGCCAGAAAAAGGAATACCAGAATTGTCACAAGTTAGCGGTCCAATGGTTCGCGTTCACAAGGAAACGCAGATTCTATGCGAATGTAACGGTTCATTTACCACTCTGGTACCCGAACGCCGGTTCGGGAACCAGATTAAACATTTCAGAGGTTAAGCCCGTCGGAGTAGAGCCTTTAGGCTCACAGGTTCATAACTCCTCGACGTTGTGGTGTGGTCTCCCGACCAGGTCACAAACCCATGAGCCTTAAGGCATCTGCTCCGGTTGGGTGTCCAACGTTGACGATTGCGCGAACCCTTCCTAGCATCGACAGATGCTTAGGCGATTGCTTGACATCGTTGCCTGCCCGTTTTGCCTGGGTGATTTGGCTCTGCAATCTACCCAGGAAGATCCCATTTCCTCAGGCTCCCTGAATTGCGGATCGTGCAATCGCGCCTACCAGATTCATTGCGGGTTGCCGTTGCTCATGCTCCGCGACTCGCATTGGGAACTGGCCGGTTGCCAGGTGCGAATACGAAAGCATCCTTCGAACGGATTCGGGAAACATGGATGCCCAGGTTGGCCTGGAGTTCCTCGAATATGCGGAAAACGGACGCAATAGCCGATTTGCGTTCCTCAAAGAACCAGAGCCCGACGACGCTTGGAAAAAACGGATTGAAAACGAACAAAGGAACCGCGCCGAGTCGGAGGCTGGAAGAACACGCCTGTCTTCGATGCCCAGCAACTGTCACATCGAGCACACGCTGAAGTGCAATTTCTATTGTCCACACTGCTCGAAAGGGTACGACCCCTATTTCGGAGGGGAGCTTTCAAAGGAGGTGATCGACAAGGCTCTGGATGCACTGCTTCCGTATGTGATTACCGCCGACATTACCGGTTTCGGCGAACCAACCATCGGCAGTCAGTACGGCCTTTTGCTCAGACGCTTGGCTGAAAATGGAGTCAAACCGCAGTTCAACACGAATACCTCCACCCTGACTATTCCTCACATCGAAGTTTTGGTGCAGGCACGAGCCCGCATCATGCTCTCTATCGATGGGGGAACGCGTGAAACTTTCGAAACGATCCGTGCCGGAGGCGATTGGGACCGGTTAATACATGTTCTTCACTGCATTCGAAGGGTCCGGATGATCTATAACAGGGGGGGATGGTTTGGAATTAGCTTCGTGGCGATGCGCAACAACATTCACGAATTATCGAGGATGGTGCGAATGGCAAAGGAATTCGGTATGAACCAACTCCTCGTTCAGGACTACCAGCCATTCGGAGCTCTCTTCGACGATCAATCGCTTCGGAGCGAACCGGAACGGGCAAACCGGATTTTTGATGAAGCTGAAGCCTTGGCGAAAGGGTTGGACCTCGAATTATTGTTACCGCCCAGGTATTCTCCCGGTGTCCCTTCGCCACGAACGCCGCTCCTGAAGAAGTTCCTGACCACGAAGAGAATTTTTCCCCAACGCCGTCGTTTCCCCCAGGGGTGTGACCACCCGTGGAAGAATCTACGAATCAAACAGGACGGCGAAGTTTCACCCTGTTGTTTCAGTAACCGAAAACTGGGTGACCTCAAAGATCAATCCTTCGAAAACATTTGGAACGGTTGGAGGTACCGGTTCTTCCGCCGGCGAATCCAGACTTTCTTGCCGCCCCCCGAATGTCGGGTCTGCCATGTTTATGAAGGAATCAACCAAGGCAATCCGGGCAACACGATGTATCAGGAAGGAAAGTTGTTGAAACTGTTATATCATTTGGAGTCTCGATGGGACAACTGGAAAGCAAGGAGAAAACAGGCAAGTAGCCCAGACAGACCAAATTTCTTCAAGGGGAAAAGTTTGAAAGGGAATTGATTTACCAACTTGCGCCCCTCCATCGGAGTAGAGCCTTTAAGCTCAAGAGCTAGCGCCGCGTTCGAGAGACCGTACCACAACCCTGGGCCGTAGGGTGTGTTAACCACGGGGATGCTCAATTCTTGGTTCGATTCACAAACTTTGTCCCCGTTGTAAACGCACCACTCAATCAGCCGCAATTGGTGCGTTCATAACGCGATTGCCGTGCGAGTAGAAATCAAACCTGGTAACGGCGTTATGAACACACCCTACTTGTGCACAACAAGAAGTTTTCCCTAAACAATATCCATCACCGTCTGATGCCCGCAGTACATACACTGGCCCGAGACATCCATCAGGACCCGGCTGCACTCAGCGCAATGTTTGACCCCCTTTTTCGGCTTGATACGCCCGTCACGGATTCCATCTTCCATGTCCACCAGATTCGCCAGAGCGTTCAGTTGGTCCCGGGTGTAAAGACCCTTCTCGATGAGCGCCCGGACCAGGACCTCGATGATCAGCCGGTGGCGTCCCAATTCCTTCTGCATCTCGCGGACTCCCACCGACTGGGTGGAGGTGTCCACACGGGTACTCCCGCCACTGCTCACTCCTCCCGTGGTTGGATAACCCATGAAATTAGGCCCGAATATGTCTACCATGTTGGGTTCCTCCTCAATCCAGCTGTAGTATTCAATCTATCCTCTCTCCCGCGGGGAGGATAGGGGTTATTCTCATTTCTTGCACGACCCAAGGAGGGGACTTTTCTATGAGACACTCAAACCGTAACAACCTCACTGTTCTATTCGCATTCCCGTTTCTCTTACAGATGGCCTGGGCTGCCGGAGAGGAAGGGGTCCAACTGACTGTTTATAACGATGACCTTGCGGTGGTGAAAGAACGCCGCCGGATGTCCATTCCAGCCGGTGTCGGACAGGTCAGGTTTACCGATGTAGCCTCCAGGATCGACCCAACTTCTGTCCATTTCGAAAGCCTCTCTGATCCCGCGGGCACAACAGTCCTTGAACAGAACTATGAATACGATCTCGTGGGTCCCACCAAACTGCTTGAAAAATACCTGGACAAGCGTGTGACTCTGTTCACCAAAGATGGCGGCATCCACACCGGCACACTTCTCTCACAATCCGAAGGGAAAATTGTCCTACAGGATGACGGTGGCCGCCTCCAGCTCATCAGCGGCGGAGAAAACCTCTACCGGATTGAACTTGCCGATCTACCGGAAGGATTGATCACCCGGCCGACACTCCTCTGGGAAACTCGTTCCGCGGGCGGCGGCGATCAGCTCTGTCAGGTGACCTATATGACGGGCGGAATCGGGTGGAAGGCGGATTATGTGATGATCGTCCAGGAGGGAGACGCGATGGTCGATCTGACAGGCTGGGTCACTTTGGACAACAAGTCAGGAGCGACTTATAAGGAAGCAAAACTGAAACTGGTTGCGGGGGACGTCCACCGGGTAAAGCCGCCAGTTCAGCGCCATAGAGATAGGAAGCGGTTCGAGGTGATGGCGATGAGTGCTCCGGCGCCGCAGTTCGAGGAAAAAAGTTTCTTTGAATATCACCTCTACACCCTCCAGCGTCCGACCACGATCCGACAGGCGCAGACCAAACAGGTAACTCTCCTCTCCGCCGGCAATGTCCCAGCGAAGAAAGTCTTCGAGTACAACGGGTCACGGACCGGTAAAAAGGTCCAGGTCAAAATGGAATTCAAGAACTCCGAGGAAAACAACATGGGGATGCCGCTGCCAAAGGGCAAGGTGCGCGCGTTCAAGGCCGACAGCGATGGATCGCTCGAGTTTATCGGGGAAGATGAGATCGATCACACACCCAAGAATGAAGAGCTTCGAATCCTCCTCGGGAACGCTTTCGACCTGGTGGGAGAACGCACCCAACTGGAACAACGAAATCTAACCGATTCTGTCCATGAAGCTGTCTGGCAAATTAAGCTGCGCAACCACAAGGAAGAGGGGGTCATCATCAAGGTAGTGGAACCCCAGTGGGGCGACTGGAAGGTGATGGATGCCAGCCACCCTTACAAGAAGAAGGATGCGAAAACACTGGAATTCAATGTCGAGGTCCCTGCGGATGGTGAAGAAGTGGTAACTTATACGGTCAGGACGAAGAGGTAAGAGGGGCGATAACATTGGCCATTGATATTTCCCCACATTCGAACGCCTACCTTTTCGGCGATGGCCGATCGGTCCAACGGAAGGAGTGGTTGTTTCTCTTCCCCGCAGCGGGACTTTCTGTGCTGGGGATAATGCTGCTTTCCGGTTCGGAACCGGACTATCTCTCCGGCCTTCGATTGTGGCACAAGCAGACCATCTGGACCCTTTTCGGAGTCGGCGTTGCCTTAACCGTCTCCCGGATTCCCATCCGATTTCTAGTCCGCCTCGCGATCCCCTTTTACCTCTTGAATCTATCGATCCTGGTGGGGATCTTCTGGGTCGGGACACAGAAAGGAGGAGCCACCTCGTGGCTTCACCTCGGGTATTTCACCTTCCAACCGTCCGAACTAACGAAACTTGCGACAATACTAATACTGGCGCGTGTACTCGTGCCGGACAAAGATAACGATCCCGGCCTCCCCAACCTTCTTAAGGCCATTGTCTATGCGGCCATCCCGGCGGTTCTCATCGCCGCCCAACCTGACCTCGGGACGGCGATGATCTTCGCTCCGATTCTTCTGGCGGCGCTTTATGGTTCCCGGCTACCGCGGAAGTATATTCTCATTCTCCTCTCACCCCTGTGGGCGCTCGTTGCCCTGCCCAATCAGTTTCTCCCGTGGATCATCTGGGGTTCCGGAGTCGGCCTTTGGCTGGCGATACAGGCGTTCAGCGGAGAATCAGGGAGGAGGCTGTTCATGTATGCCGCGACTCAACTGGTCGTTGTCCTGATCGTCTTGAACACAACCCACTTTCTTTGGAACAGTGTCCTGAAAGATCATCAGAAAGGTCGTTTGGTGGGTTTCGTTGATGCCGGCGAGACAGTTTCAACCAGAGACCTGCGCGGATCGCAATACCATCTGCGCCAATCCTTAATCGCCATCGCATCAGGCGGGCTTATTGGCCAGGGATTGGGCGAGGGGATGCAAAGTTCGCATGGGTTCATTCCAATGATGCGAACCGATTTCATATTTGCCATGCTCGCCGAGGAGGGTGGGTTCGCAAGCTCAATTCTATTGCTTTCCCTTTTCGCCTTGCTCCTGGTTCAAACAAGCCGCGCCGCAGCCATCGCCGATACCTGGGCCGAGAACACTGTTGTATTCGGAATCCTTGGGATGTGGGCTGGACACGTGTTCATAAACATTGGAATGACTATGGGACTCGTTCCGATTACAGGCATCCCTCTACCCTTTGTCTCCTATGGCGGTAGTTCCGTACTGACTAATTTTATCGCGCTTGGATTGGCCTTATCGGTCCTCCGAAGAGGCCGCTGGCAAGAAGACTTGAGCGTGTAGGGTGTGTTCATAACGCGCCGGAAAGGTTTGTTTTTTGCTACCACAATATTCGCGTTATGAACGCACCATTGCGGGTGATTGAGTGGTGCGTCAACAACGGGGACAAAACTTGTAGATCAAATTGGGGTTGGAACTGCCCCGTTGTTGACACACCCTACGAGCTATTCGTCAAGACAAGGAATCAAACAGCGGAGGTGGTTCTTCATGCCGGGCCAGCTCGCGCATGATGTCGAATTCATCTCCGTGGACCACGTAGCACGTGAGACCTTGCTTTTCGATGTAGGATTCGAGACTGGCGATTGCGATGGTGTCTCCGGGATCGGCTATCGCGATGGTAACGTGCGTTCCCTCAAGCCGGATCGGTACTGCCTTGCAGTCCTCCAACATCGCCAGTGGAACGAGTGACACAAGAGAGGCGTGGGTCTCACCAACCGGGATGGGATCCTCCAAGGCTCCCTCGGTGAGGGGATCCAATGGAATCCGGTCGCTACGGTCGTCGTCGCCCAAGAGGGGATCCTCGAATGGCGGGATACCCGCGCGGTCACTCCGGGTTGGTTCCGCTATCCCGACATCGCCCGAGTCAAACAGCTCCCCCAAGTCCTCGTCATCCGTGTCCTTCAGAAAATCCTGGAGATCATCTGGTTCGATGTCGTCGAGCGGCACATCTCCTTGCAAGTTGAGCGATCGCTGCTGGTTTTCAATGTGTTTCCAGATGTTCCCAAGCGGGACGCGCACCCCTAGCCGATACCAGCAGTCATCACAGAGATGGGCGCTGGCCTGAATTTCCGACTTGACCACCTCGTCCAGGTGCAGGGTCGCGCGGTTCAGTCCACAAAGGTCACAGAAATGGTAATCGTCGGTCATCCTCGCCTCACCGGGACTCGATGCTCAAAATCATAGCTGACAAGGGTTAGTTTACACATTTCAGGACCCAATGTTTAGGAGTAAAGGGGATGCATACGAGAGAAAATAGGCTATTCCGCTTCTTTTGATCGAAGATAACCCTCCAGGATGATTTGGGCGGCCATTTGATCTCGGATGCCCTTCTCACGACGCTTCTTCTTGGGCGCCAGGGCCAGGGTAGACTCGGCGATGGCAGTGGTAAACCGCTCGTCCAGACTCCCCCAGGTAACCGCCGGCCACCGCCGCTCCAGTTCTTCCAATAGCCCCTGGACATCCGCGTATGAATCACCGCTCCGCTGGCCTTTTAATCCGATGGGTAAGCCGACCACCGCCGTCCTGATTGACCACTGATCGATCAGCCTTCCAAGGTCCTCAAAGAACTTTCCAGACGGTTCCCGATCGAGGGTCGGACCGGGTTGCGCAGTCAGCTGAAGGGGGTCGCTAACAGCGACTCCGACACGTACCCTCCCGATGTCGAGGGCCAGGATGCGGGGTTGTTCCTCATTCATCGTTTCCGATAACACCTTACCATTGGAAGGCAGTCTACTCATCCCGCCCTACTTTACGAAGGAGGCAAGAATGTCCAAACGACCTCTGAACGTCGGAGTGATTGGAGGTGGAGGCGATGGCGCCTTCATCATCCACCCGCACGAGCGCGCGATTCACGCTGACGGGACCCGGCGGATCGTTGCCGCTGCGCTGCGCTCCCATTCGAAGAAAGCCCTTGCCGCCGCCCGAAACTGGCCTTACCCGCTTCGTGGTTACGGCGCGTACGACGAAATGATAGACGACCAGAAGAACCTCTCCCCCGAAGAACGACTGGACTATGTCCTCATTGTCACGCCGAACAACGTTCATTTCGACCCGGCGGTGAAATGTCTTAAAGCCGGCATCCCGGTATTCTGTGAAAAACCGCTGACCCTCACTCTTAAGGAATCCGAGAAGCTTGTTTCAGCCGTCAAGAAGTACAAAGCCCCGTTCGGTGTCGCTCACACTTACCTGGGATATTGGACCACCCGGTTCGCCCGGCACATCATCACCAGCGGGTTGATCGGGAAGATCCGTTGGGTGGACTCCTATTACCTTCAGGATTGGCTCGCAGGCGATACGGAAAAACAGGGAGTCCAACAGGCAGTTTGGCGAGTCGATCCTGAACAATCGGGCATCAGTTGCTCAGGCGGTGACATCGGCACACACGCGCTGATGCAACTGCGCTACATAACCGGCCTCGAGGTTGTCGCAACTCGCGGTTTTCTGGAGACGTTCGTTCCGGGACGCGCCCTCGATGATCATTTCACAACGTACAACGAACTCTCTAATGGAGGCAAGGCGCTCATCCGAGTTTCGCAGATCGCTATTGGTCACAAGAACGATGCCGGCCTCGAGGTCAATGGAGAAAAGGGAACACTGATCTGGAAACAAGAGCAGGCGGAACACATAACCATCCATCTCCCCGGCCAACCCGACCGCATCTATTCGCGCGGTGCCGTCACACCGAGCGATGGCTTCCTGAAGAAGATCCAGAAATCACTCCTTGATGAGCCAACCCTCCCGCCCGGACACCCGGAGGGATTCCACGATGCCTTCGCGCGCCTCCACCGATTCTTTGAAGAAGATGTACGCGCTTACCAGGCAGGCAGAAAGTGGAAAGGCGAGGGCATTAACTACGCGAGTGTGGAAGACGGCCGCAAAGGGATGGCCTTTGTACAGGCCGCGGTGAAAAGCAGTAAAGCAGGAGGGAAATTGGTTCGCTGGAAGTAGAGCCCCCCATCAGGGCGAAGCGCCCCCATCAGAACCCCGCGCGTGAGCAATGGGACCCGACGCTGGTGGGAAATCCCCTTGCTCACGCGCGGGGTTCTGATACCCGAAATGGCCCTGTTGCCTCAAATAAGAAAGCATCTGAAGAGTAATACGTTGCCTCATTTAAAAAGTATCTGAACTTGATGCCCGTGAGCGGGTATCGAGATGCGGATTCCAACGGAAGAGCGACGAATCCCGTTCAGATACTTTTTACGTGAGGCAATGCGGGCTCTACTCCGAAGAAATATTTGCTGCTAGACTATCCGCCATTCGCCCCATTGCCCTTTTTTGTGTTCCGCAACGAACAGTAAACAAAATGCCTACTTTTCGCGCTTTACCCACCTTTTTATTCGTCCTACTGGCCATGACCGCACCAATGGGTCGAGCCGCAACGTTCTATGTGGACGATGACGCCAGTGGAAACGAAGACGGAAGCTCCTGGACAGACGCTTTCACCGATTTGCAGGATGGTCTTGCAGCGGCGGGCAGCGGCGATCAAATCTGGGTGGCCGCTGGTCGCTATGTCCCGGGCGCGACCGACACCTTCCAACTTAAGAACGGCGTCGAAATCTACGGCGGCTTCGATGGAATGGCCGGTACCGAAAATGATTTTGGTGTACGCGACCCCGATTCCTTCCTCACCATCCTATCCGGTGACATAGACGGTGATGATTTAAGCGACGCCAACGGAGTTGTGCCAGAGACTGGATTCATCATGGGCGCCAACAGCGAACATGTGGTTACCGGCAGTGGGACTGATGGCACTGCCGTGCTCAATGGATTCACGATCAACGCTGGTCAAGACGACGGGCTACAACCCCCTGTAAACGCCGGCGGTGGGTTGTTTAACGATGGAGGCAGCCCCACACTTTCGCAGCTGTTTTTCTCCGCCAATTTGGCTGGCATTGGCGGAGGAATGTTTAATACGAGCGGCAGTTCACCCACACTGACCAGCATTACCTTCTGCGCGAACTCGGCGATCATTGGTGGCGGGATGAATAACTCCGATAACAGTTCGCCTACACTAAACAACGTTACCTTCACCGCGAACTCGGCAACTATCGCTGGCGGGATGTCCAACTCCAACAGCAGTTCGCCGACGCTAACAAACGTAACGTTTCTCAGCAACTCATCTGTCATTTGGGGCGGGGGGATGTCCAACCAGTTGAAGAGCTCTCCGACCCTGATCAATGTCACCTTCTCCGGCAACATTGCCAGCGCTTCGGCTGGCGGGATGTACAACGGCAACAACAGTTTCCCGACTTTGACCAACGTCCTCTTTTCAAATAACACCGCCGGTGATGAAGGCGGTGGAATATGGAACGACAACAGTTCCCCAACATTGACCAACGTCACGCTCTATAGAAACTCGGCGAATATGAGTGGCGGAGGGATGTTCAATACCAACGACAGCGACCCAATTATCCGGAACTGTATCTTCGAGAGTAATTTCATTTTGACCGTATGTGGCAACCAGATTTGTAACGATGATATCTCTAGCGTTCCTATCATCGCTCACAGCCTGGTACGAAGTTCTCAAGGCAGTGGTGCCAGTTGGAACACCAACTTGGGCACGGACGGTGGCGGAAATATTGACGAAATTGCGCTCTTTGTGGATCCCCGCGGGGCGGACAATACGTTTGGAACATTGGACGATGACATGCACCTCCAGTCTGACTCACCCGCCATCGACGCAGGAAATAACGACCATCTCCCGCCCGACGCCCAGGACCTGGACGACGATACCGATACCGCTGAGAACATCCCATTTGACCTGGATGGAAAGCAACGCGTTTTTAATTCCACAGTGGACATGGGAGCCTATGAGAGCCAGCCGGGTATCCTTTATGTGGACGACACAGCCGTGGGTATCGCGAACGGCAACGACTGGACAAATGCCTATCCGGATTTGCAAAACGCCCTGTCTCGGGCTGTCTTCGGCTCGCAAATCTGGGTCGCAGAGGGAGTCTACGTACCCGGAAACTCAGAAGAGGACACTTTCCAGCTTAAAACCGGCGTGGAGGTCTACGGCGGATTCGAGGGGCTCCCCGGCACGGAGGATGATTTTGGCGTCCGGGATCCCGAGGCCTTCCTAACCATCCTGTCCGGAGATATCGATGGGGATGATATAACCAACGCAAAGGCGGTCGTGACCGATCCCGCCAACATCGTTGGCCAGAACACAGACCACGTGGTGACTGGCAGCGGGACAGATGGCGCCGCCGTGCTGGACGGTTTCACGATCACCGCCGGCCAAGCCGATGGGAGTGGTGATAACGACAAGGGCGGTGGGATGATCAACGATAACGGGAGCCCGACACTCACCGGCCTGACCTTCTTTGGCAACTCATCCACGAGTGTCGGCGGTGGGATGTATAACAATGACAGTGACCCGACGTTGAAAAACTGCACCTTCATCGGCAACGCGGTTGGTAGTCATGGCGGTGGGATGTATAACAGTATCGGTAGTGACCCGACACTGACGAATTGCGCCTTCACCGGCAATGGCGCCGGCGGTTTCGGTGGAGGGATGATGAACACTAACGTTAGTGACCCGACGCTGACAAACTGCGCCTTCTCTGGCAACTCAGCCATCGGTGGCGGCGGCGGGATGTCGAACACTAGTAGTAACCCAACGTTGACGAACTGCGCCTTCTCCGGAAATACGACCCCGAACAACGGTGGCGGGATGTGGAATGGTGGTATTAGTCTGAGTCTATATGTCATTCAGAACAGTCTGTTTTGGGGGAACAGCGCTGGGGGGGATGGACCTCAGATCTTCAACGATAACTTAGACGACTTTCATCCCACCATCGCCAACAGCCTGGTGCAGGGCGGCTGCCCGGATTCGGATACCCTATGTACAGACGTGATTGATGAAGACCCTCTCTTTGTGGATGCCGATGGGATGGATAACATTCTCGGCACCCTGGATGACAACTTGCGACTGTTAACGGGTTCTCCGGCCATTGATTCCGGGAGTAATACCGCCGATCTGGATGCTGGCGGCCCCGGCGCAACTACAATCAGCGACATCCCAACCGACCTGGACGGTAACCCACGCATCAGCAACGCCACTGTCGACATGGGCGTATATGAGTTCCAGCAAGTCCCGCCCACTCCGACATACACATCGACACACACCGAAACTGAAACACCGACTAGTACTCAGTCCGAGGTATAAAGTGTAGCCAGCCATCTGCCGATAAATTGGTCATGGGGACAAGACCGATGAATCGGAAGGGAGGCTGGAGATGAAACAGT
>Ga0310121_10003196_pt1 | contig 15035 bp, 14 predicted proteins | sample CB27_Tmax_986_MG_FD_203504 | JGI IMG/M metagenome (GOLD analysis project Ga0310121, IMG submission 203504) | Marine microbial communities from Western Arctic Ocean, Canada - CB27_Tmax_986 | ecosystem: Environmental > Aquatic > Marine > Oceanic | place: Canada: Western Arctic Ocean | collected...
ATTACAACGGTGGAGCCACGGGATAGTAGCGGAGAAGAAGCGGATCGATAACGCTACACGCGGCGCCGGCCCAAAGGACGGGGACCGGTGCTTTCGCTAGTCCAGGGCATCTTTCAGCGCGGACCATGGGAGGAGTGCGCACTTGATGCGCACGGGGAACTCGCGGACGCCGTTGAGGGCTTCTAGACTGCCCAATCCATTGAGTTCCCTCTCGTCGCCGCCTTCCAGCATCATCCTCCGGAAGTCCTCGGCCATCGCCGCTGCTTCTTCGGCGCCCTTGCCGTCCAGCACTTCCGCCATCATCGACGACGAAGCCTGATTGATGGAACACCCGACGGCCTGGACGCCCACTCCGGTCACGCGGCCGCCGTCCATCGATAACTGGATTTCGACCTCGTCGCCGCAGAAGGGGTTTACGCTGCGGCCGGTTGAGTCGGGGTCCTGGAGAGGATCGTGGTTGCGGGGGTTGCGGCAGTGGTCGAGGATAGCGTCGCGGTACAGGTTACCGAGCTCGTTGTTCTCCATATGCAAAGTATGTCAGCGCCTGCTTCAGCGCGTCAACCAGAACGTCCACTTCAGACTCGGTATTGTAGACGTAGAAGCTGGCGCGGGCCGTGGCCGCGACATCGAGTGTCCGCATGAGCGGCATCGTGCAGTGGTGGCCGGTGCGGATGGCGATCCCCTGGCGGTCGAGGAAGGTGCCCAGGTCGTGGGCGTGCAGCTCGGAGGAGTGGAACGACAATATCCCGCCCCTGAGCGCTACGTCTCTGGGCCCGTAAAGATCCAAGTCCTCTTCGAGGTCCTTGAAAGCGTTCAGCGCATACTGGGTAAGCTGAACCTCATGTTCGCGGACATTCTCCATCCCGAGACCGTTCAGATAGTCGACGGCCGCGCCCAAGGCGATGGCGTCGGCTATGTCCGGGGTCCCGGCCTCGAACCGCATGGGAAGATCGTTCCACGTCGCGCGGTCGTTCCAGACCTCCAGGACCATCTCACCGCCGACGAGGAAGGGTTCCATCTCATCGAGGATGTCTCTTTTCGCATACAGCACGCCGATGCCGGTCGGCCCCATCATCTTATGCCCCGAGAAGGCGAGGAAGTCGCAGTCCAGGTCTTTTACGTCGACGGGTAGATGCGGGACACTCTGCGCGCCGTCGACGAGCACGGTGGCGCCGACCGCATGGGCGCGCTGCGCGAACTCCTTCACCGGGTTGATAGTGCCCAGCGAGTTCGACATGTGCGCCACCGCCAGTAGCCGGGTCCGAGGGCCGATGGCCTCCTCGAAGTCGTCCATGTCGATGGTGCCTTCGTCCGTCAAAGGCAGGACCTTCAGCTTCGCGTCTTTCTCTCGGGCCACTCGTTGCCACGGAACGAGGTTGCTGTGGTGCTCCATCTGGGTGACGACGATCTCATCGCCGGGCCGGACGTTTTGTCGGGCCCACGTGTTGGCGACCAGATTGATTGCCTCGGTGGCATTGCGGGTCCATACGATCGACTCGGAGGAGCCGGAGCCGATGAAACTCGCCACCTTTTGTCGGGCGTCCTCGAAGCGGTCGGTCGCTTCCATGCTCAAGGCATGGACGCCCCGGTGCACGTTGGAGTTGTAGTTCTCATAGTAGTCCGTCAACGTCTCGATGACGCTACGAGGCTTCTGAGAAGTCGCGGCGTTGTCGAGGTAGACCAGAGGCTTACCGTAGACCTGCCGAGACAGGATCGGGAAGTCGGCCCTGATCTTGTCGACGTCCAACGCTATCGCAGATTCGCCCTCGGCGGTTTGGATTTGCATGTTCGGTGATTCCTCTGACGTCACGCGTCGACTTCTATCTCATCTCCGTCCAGCCGGACCGGAAAGGTATCGACCGGAAGCACCGCCGGCGCTTCGGTGACCTCGCCCGTCCGAACGTCGAACCGCGCGCCGTGCCTCGGACACTCGACCTCGCATCCCTCCAGCTCACCCTGGTCCAACGAGCCGCCGTCGTGCGTGCACAGGTTGTCGATGGCGTAAAGAGTCCCATCGACGTTGCACACCGCTATTTCGCGGTCACCGACCTCGTACACCGTCACGGCGCCCGGCGCCACTTCCGCCAATCTGCCAACTCGCGTAAAAGCCATTATTCGATCTGCCACCTCGCCCTTGGTTGGTTCGGCCGATTCAGGCGCTCACTACCATCTGCCCGGCCCCACCGCGCCGTCGTGTGCTGATTCGCTCCACGAGATCGGCGATCGTAGTGCCGTCGAGGACGCTGTGTATCGCCGACTCGACCTCCCGCCAAACATCACGCTGCCCGCACGCCCCAAACTGGTCGCAGCGTGCCGCGTCGTCCAGGCAACCAATCAAGCTCTGCGTGCCACCAAGATGGTCGAGCACCATAGCCATCGTTATTTCGGAAGGCTTCTTGGCCAGAGAGTGACCTCCAGACGGACCGCGCTGGCTGCCGGTAAAACCGTGTTTGCGAAGAGTATGCAGTAAACGCTCGAGGTAGGGCTCAGGGATACCCTGCCGTCGGGCGATCTCGGCCGCTCGGACCTTCCCTTCCCGCTCGTGCTCCGCGAGATCGACCAGAGCTCTAACTCCGTAGTCAACCTGAATCGGAATGTGCATCGCTCTCCTCCACCCTATTCGTCACAGACAGCTCCGCCTAGTATGACGACTCGGTCGAAACCGTCTTATCTCCACGCAACGCGCCACGCAGCGCATGCCAGGACAGCGTGGCGCACTTCACCCTCGTCGGGAACTGGGACACGCCCGAAAGGACCTCCAGATCGCCGAGCCCCTCTGCATCGAAGTCCTCGCCGAGTCCGCGGGTCAGCATCTGGCGGAACCGATCGAATACCTCTTCGGCCTCTTCCGTCGTCTTGCCCTTGATGATCTCGGTCAACATAGAGGCCGACGCCTTGGAAATTGCGCAGCCCAACCCCTGGAACGCAACGTCGCTCACGACCTGACCTTCCAGCTTCAGGTACAAGGTGACCGTGTCCCCGCAGAACGGGTTGAAGCCGTCGACGGACCTAGTCGCGTCTTCCATCGCCCGGAAGTTACGCGGCTTCCAATTGTGGTCCATTATCAGCTCTTGGTATAGCTCTTCGAGGTCGTCCATTTTTTCATCCATGATTGGTCGGAACTGGCGCACGCCCCGATGCGGCATCGGGGCGCCGCTGCGATTTGTGCCCCTCTAGTACCGAACGCGAGAACAGCTTGTCGAGGAAGTCCCTCAGCGGCTCCAGAGCGACGCGCTCTATGATCTCGCTGGCGAAACCGTGAATCAGCAGGTCCCGCGCCGTTTCCTCATCGATACCGCGGCTCCGCATGTAGAACAGCGCCTCATCCGGCACCGCGCCCACCGTTGCGCCGTGGAAGCACTGGACGTCGTCGGCGAATATCTCAAGGCTCGGCTTGGTGTTTACTCTGGCGCCCTCGGACAGGAGCAGGTTCTTGTCGGCCTGGAGCGCGTACGTCTTCTGAGCTCCGGGGCGCACGAGCACCCTCCCGCTGAATACGGCCCGCGAGCGGTCGGCCAGGATCCCTTTGAAGTACTGCTCGCTGCTCGTGTGCGGCATGGCGTGGTCGATGTCTATGTGGTTGTCGATGTGCTGACGACCGGACGTCAGGTAGAGCCCATTCAGATCGCAGGACGCACCGGGCGCGTCGAGTACCACCTGCAGGTCGTTTCTGGCGAGCGCCGCGCCTCTTGCGAAAGACGTCGACCGGAACCGGCTGTCCCGTCCTAGCCGAACACGGGTCGTACCGATGTGGTATCCCTCGGGACTCTCGCTCAGGTACCTGTAGTGGTCCAGGCTGCCGCCTTCGTCCACCACGATCTCGGCGACTGCGTCGGTGAAGTAAGAACGTTGAGACAGGCCGACGTAGCTCTCCACGACGGTCAAACGGCTGTGACGCCCCACCAGAATCAACGTCCTAGGGTAGGTCGCCGTTGGCTCGGTCCGGCCTGTCGAGACGAAGACAAGATGGATCGCGGACTCGTGCTCGGTTTCGTCCGGCACGTGCACGAAGGCTCCATCGTGCAGGAAGGCCGTGTTGACCGCCGTGAACCCGTCGTCGTCTACACCGGCATATCGCCCGAGGTGTTCCCTCGCCGACTCGTTGTCGGCGGCGGCCGCCTCACCCAGCCTCTCAACTCGCACTCCATCCGATGACGGATGGACCCTCGACTGGCCGTCCGAGAAATGGCCGTCAACGAAAACCAGCCGGTCCCATCGCTCGTCCCAGGGAGCGACCTGTTTCACGGCGTCCGAAGCGGCAGCTCCATTAACCTCGAAGGGGTAGGCGAACGTACCACTGGCGATCGGTCTTACGTTCGTGTACTTCCAGCGCTCGTTGCCACGGCTGGCCGTGGGAAATTTCACAGTCTCGAAGGCGGCGAGCCCTCGTTGGCGCAGCTCGCGAAGCCAATCCGGCTGCACGCCATTCAGCCCCGCTTCGAAAACGCGGTGGTCGGCTACGTATTTGTCGTATGTCGTAAGCATTTGTGTCATTGTTGCGTTCGTTGGGAAGGCGCTCCCCCTTCCCAACCTTCCCCCGACGGAGGAAGGGGTTCGATACCCCCCCCCACTGGGGGAGGACTGAGGAGGGGGCATCTTTGGCAACTAAATCACTACTCTCTCCTAAACCTGCACCTTCTTAGACCCTGGCTCCTTCACCCAGTCGTACCCCTTGGCCTCCAGCTCGACGGCCAGATCCTCGCCACCGGACCTCACGATCCGGCCATCCACGAGTACGTGGACGAAGTCCGGCGTGACGTAGTTCAGAATGCGCTGGTAGTGCGTAACGAGGACCATGGCCTTGTCGGTGCTACGCCGCTGGTTCATACCGTCGGCGACCGTTCGCAGCGCGTCGATGTCGAGGCCGGAGTCGGTCTCGTCGAGCAGGGCGAACTTGGGGTCGAGGATGGCGAGTTGGAGCATCTCGCTACGCTTCTTCTCGCCGCCCGAGAAGCCTTCATTGACCGAACGCTTGACGAGGTCAGGGTCGATCCCGACCCTGGCGACACTCTCCTTGAACAGCTTGTCGAACTCCCGCGCGTTGAGATCCTTCTCACCACGGTGCTTGCGGCCCGCGTCGAGCGCAGCCTTCAGGAACTGACGGTTCCGGACACCTGGAAGCTCGACCGGGTACTGGAACGCCAGGAATATCCCTTCAACTGCACGTTGGTTGGGAGTAAGCGGCGCGAGATCCTGGCCCTCGAATACTATTTGGCCGCTGGTGACCTCGTACCCCGGCCGGCCGACGATGGTGTTTGCCAGGGTACTCTTGCCGCTGCCGTTCGGCCCCATCACCGCGTGCACCTCGCCGGCTTTCACCGTCAGATCTATGCCTCTCAGCACCTCGGTGGCGTTCACCGAGACGTGAAGGTCGCGTATCTCAAGCATAGGTGTCTTGCTGTTCATGTTGGTTCTTTGTACCGCTTTCCAGACCGGGCTTAGCCAACCGCGCCTTCGAGGCTTACCCTGAGCAGCTGCTGGGCCTCCATTGCGAACTCGAAGGGCAGCTCCTGGAAGATTCCCCGGCAGAAGCCGTTGATGATCATGTAGTGGGCTTCTTCTTCCGAGATGCCGCGCTGCATCGCGTAGAAAAGCTGGTCATCACTTACCTTCGACGTCGAGGCCTCGTGCTCCATTCGTGCCGTTGGGTTGCGGACGTCGATGTACGGGACCGTATGGGCCCCACACTTGTCGCCAACGAGCAGCGAGTCGCACTGCGTGAAATTGGTGGCGTTGGCCGCCGAAGGATTGATCTGGACCAGGCCCCGGTAGGTGCTCTGGCCCTGTCCGGCAGAGATCCCTTTTGCGACGATGGTGCTCTTGGTGTTTTTTCCGATGTGCGTCATTTTGGTGCCAGTGTCGGCCTGCTGGTGGTTGTTGACCAGCGCGACGGAGTAGAATTCGCCCGTCGAGTTATCTCCTTGCAGGATGACGCTGGGGTATTTCCACGTAATCGCCGAGCCCGTCTCGACTTGTGTCCACGAGATCTTGGAGTTCCGGCCCTGGGCTATGCCTCGTTTCGTTACAAAATTGTAGACCCCGCCTCTGCCTTCCTTATCGCCCGGGTACCAGTTCTGGAGCGTCGAATACTTGATCTCGGCGTCGTCCAGTGCTACCAGCTCGACCACCGCGGCGTGGAGCTGGTGCGATTTCCTCATCGGAGCCGTGCACCCCTCCAGGTAGCTTACGTAGGACCCTTCGTCGGCGATGATCAGCGTCCGCTCGAACTGGCCCGTCTCCTCGGCGTTGATGCGGAAGTAGGTCATCAGTTCGATCGGGCACCGGACGCCCTTGGGGACGTAGACGAAAGAGCCATCGCTGAAGACCGCCGAGTTCAGCGTGGCATAGAAATTGTCGCTGTATGGCACTACCGAGCCAAGGTACCTCTCGACGATCTCGGGGTGGCGCTGGACCGCCTCGCTCACCGAGCAAAAGATTACGCCCGCGTCCTCCAGCGTCGACTGGTAGGTCGTTGCGACGGAGACGCTATCGAAGATGGCGTCAACGGCCACGCCGGTCATCTTCTTCTGCTCTCCGATGGGGATGCCGAGCTTGTCGAACGCCTCGATAAGGTCGGGGTCCACTTCGTCGAGGCTCTTTGGGCCGTCGGCCTTCTCAACCGGGGCCGCGTAGTAGTGGATGTCCTGGTAGTCGATGGGCGGGAAGGAGACCTTGGCCCACCGCGGCTCTTTGTTGTCCAGCTTCAGCCAGTGTCGATAGGCCTTGAGCCGCCACTCCAGCAGAAATTCGGGCTCCTTCTTCTTGGCCGAGATCATCCTAACGACGTCCTCGTTGAGCCCTTTGGGCGCAATGTCGGACTCGATATCGGTTACGAAACCCCACTTGTAGTCGCTGCCGAGGTCGGTGGAGGTCCTCGATATGACTTTAGGTGTAGCCACTGGTTCTCCCTGTCAAGGGTTTGTTGAGTGTTTTGGTCAACAACAACACAATATCCTAGCTGTTAACGCCGGAGCCGTCAACAGTTGTTATGCATGATGGCACGCAAATCCCGTTTAAAAGGCATGCGGCCGAGACTGAAGTCCTTCGAGAGCTACCGTTCCATGCGTCGCGGGTGGGGACAGGTCTGCCTCTAGCACCGGTCGCTTTGAAGCAGACCGACCATCAAGGATCTAGATGCCGCGACGTCAACACCGACGGCAACCCGTACCGGACCGGCACCATATCGAGGCGTGGTCTTGCCCCTGTGGTCGATGTCTTCGAGCTCAACCGACACGTGTGCAAACCAGTATGTCAGCAGGCCTGGATCGAGAGCAGCAACGAGAGCCAGCGGGTCGCATAAGTTGTACGCGTCTCGGTCGACCTGCCGCCTGAACCAGTTGCCGAGGATCGTGTTGGCAAATTCCGCCGTGTTCGAGGTGCCGGGCACCCAGGGCAGGTCGTCTCTTGCAACGACGGTCTGGTTGCACACGTCGAGACCGACCATCGTTACCGGCGCTCCCGACGATAGCACGATTGCCGCGGCCTCTGGGTCGTTGTAGATGTTGAACTCGGCGTGAGGTGTCACATTGCCGGGCACCTCTGCGGCGCCACCCATGACCACGATCTCGCGGATCCAACCAGCTACCTTCGGCTCCAGAGCCAGCGCACCGGCGATGTTGGTCAGAGGGCCCAGCGCGACCACTGTGAGCTCGCCCGGGGACGCCGAGACCATATCAACGATGAATCGGTCGGCGGGTGCGGAATGTGGACGGGTCCGGGGTGCCGGAAGACGTAGGCCCAACCCCGCTGGGCCGTGAAAGTAGTAGCCGTAGTGGAAGCTGCCTTGGAGGGGCCGCGCCGCGCCTTTCGCCACCGGCACGCCGGAGCTCTGATCGTCCGAAAACCCGAGGTACTCCACAAGGCGGAGCGCGTTCCGCGTCGTATGCGCCAGGGTTGCGTTGCCACCGACAGTCGTGATCCCTTGGACGACCAAGCTCGGCGAGTTGAACGCCATCATCAATGCCAGGGCGTCGTCGGTGCCAGGATCGGCGTCGATCAAAACCTTAGTTGTAGCGTGGGCTCCTGTGGCAGGCATGCATCATATTCCGGATTCGGGCGGGGCTTAGACCCGCTCCTCCGTGATTGCTTTGCTGCTTTGAATCTGGCAATAGACGTTGGAGTTTTCGCAATCATGCACGCCGCGAGGCCGCAAAATGTGTGAGCTCGTTGTATCGGTTCCCACCTCTAGCGACTCTGTGGCTCCAGAGTGACCGGATGATTCTCGGGATGAGGCTCCACGGCCATGTGCTCGCCGCGCTGGAAGCCGATGATGAGTTCGGCGCCCGGGTGGTGACTCTGCTTGACGGCATCAATTACTGCACCGTGGTCGTACTCGATACGGCGGTGGAAAACCTGGTAGTTCTGCTCCGTCGCGTCGATGACCGCGTAGCTGGCGCGGAGGTCGGGCCCGAAGGGGTTGCTTACACTGCCCGGGTTAACGACATGAGCCGCCTGCAGGCGGCGGTCGACGGGTTGGTGCGAGTGACCTCCGCACACCAGGTCGACGTCGGACACGGTAATCAGCGCTTCCATCTCATCGTTGCGCAGGCCGGGGTGAAAACCGCTGCCATCGTCACGGCCCGGTGACGCGTGGGCAGCCAGCAATCGCGTGCCGTCTGGGAGGGTATGCCGCTGCTCCAGCGGAAGCTCGGCGAGCCAGTCGAACCACCCGTGGGCACTGACGTACCCACGGGTCCAGGCAAACGATGCCGTTACCTCGGCATATGTTTCAACTAACGCTGGATTGGTCTGCGCGTCGTCCAGGCTTAACGGCCCCTCGCCGGTGACGACGTATCTGTCCGTGTTGCCGCGCACGAACGTCACGTCGTTAAGTCCGGCCAGGCGCTCGAGCACGGCTACCGGGTCCACTCCGATAGCTACGTGGTCGCCAAGGACCAGGTAGCGGTCGACGCCTAACGACTCCGCGTCCGCTAGGACGGCGTCGAGCGCAATCGAGTTGCCGTGTATGTCAGACAGGACACCAAGACGCATCTTGAATAACCTCTAACCGGACATCGGGTTGACCCGCTCCACGTCGAAGCCCTCGGGGCGGACGTAGTCCTTGTAACGCATCAGTATCTCGACTCCGTTCACGCTCCGGGCGAAATCGGCCTTCGGCGCCTGCTTCTTGGTCTCTATTTCCAGGAGGTTCTCGCCGCGTTTCACGTCGCTGATTTCGAGCTTGTAGCGGAACCAGTGGGCTGACATTCCCAGCGGCGCCTGGAGATCCATGCCGCCGCGCAGGATCGTCTTTATCTCCAGACCGCGTTCGTCGTTGATTTCAGCGTCCTCTGCCGAGAGGACCCTGCCATTGAAGCGGGTCTCGATCTCGTCCTCGATGCAGTAGTAGGAGTAGCGGACGGTGAGCACCGGCTTGCGCATCTCGCCGTCGGCCCGGGCGCCGTCGACGTCGTCTGCAACCCAGATCTTGATCGACGCCGTCTGGCCCTCCTCGAGCTCGACAGGAAGCTGACGCTCCGGTGTCGTGGTGGGCTCCCCAAGGACTCCCTCTCGCGGGGAGAGCATGTACCGCTTGGTGTACCTATTGTAGACCTCCGGGTAGCCGAGCTCACGGAGGATCTGGTATTCCCTCTCCGCGAAGGGCCAGAGGAAGTACCCGTTGTACTGGCCGGAATACCCCTGCCACTCCAGGGTCTTGCCGAGCGCGCGGAACATCTCGATGCTTGGGACGCCGACGCGGTCGTCGTAAACCCTCCGCGGCGGCCGGTAGTAGGCCGCGCCACCGGCCGGGTTCGCGGCGTCAGGGAGCCACTTCGCCTGGATCCCCGTGTCGATGACGACGTTCCCGTCCTGGCCCACGACGAAATCCAGGCTGCCCTCCTGGAACACCGCTTCGACGTCCAATCCCATGGCGAGGCATTCTTCGCGCTTGAGGGGGACTCGGGCCATTATCGGAATCTCCCTACCCTGCCGCTCCCCAGCTTCGTTCGCCAGCTCGCGGACCTGGGCCATGAAGCGGGTCATGACGGGGGTGTTCTTTTCGACGTCGGCCTTCTTGAAGTAGTCGCTCCCGAACATGAAGTCGAGCTCTATGCCGTCGGGCCGGTAATCGAAAAGGACCTCTCTCAGGAGATCGAGCTTGTACTGCCGGACTGTTTCATTAGCGAAGTCGTAATACCACTCGGCACGGCCCTCCTCGTCGATGCAGACCTCCTTGCCCCGGTCCCACTTCAGCGATCCGCACCGTTCGCCATACTGGTTCGAGTTGTCCTGGAGCTTCAAGCTCGGGAAGACCGATACGCCCAGCTGTTTGCCGCGCTCGATGACCTCCCGGAGCTGGTCCGTATCCTTTTTGAAGCTCTCCTCGGCCATGCGCATGATCCGCCAGTCGATGTAGTTCTCCCACACATCCTTCTTCTGGCCGATTACGCGCCCGACCTTGCTGTTGTGAAAAAAGACGTCCCCGTAGCCCAGGCCCAGGACAAGACAGTCGGCACCGGTGCCCGCCACCTCGTCGAGGGGCCATTGGAGCATATGGATGCTCGCGGGCGGTTCGATCCTCTTGCCGTGAAAGTGATGGGCGTCGTTGTAGTAGATCAGTCGCGGCTTGTTCAATTGGTCCTCCCGTTTTTCACCACAGAGTACACAGAGGTGTTTTTGGTTAGGATTTCGTGTACGTGGCCATATCCTGCATGTAGCGCTCTCGTCCGTAGACCTCTTTCTTGTAGTTCCAGCGAGCGTTGACAGGATACATCTTCAGGCCGCGGTCTTCGAGAGGGAGCTTGACCGGGGCGTGCCCCACGCGCGCCGACTCCCTGAGTGCGACGCAAATCTCCAGGGCTTTCCGTAGGTCTTCACCGGTGCTGAGCTTGAGAGGCGTTCCGGTGTCCAGGGATTCCACGATGGCATCGACGGTCGCCCTCATGCCTGGCGTCGGGACGCGCCATCCCTCCTCATCGTAGGTAACCTTGCCTCCCAGACTCCGGGACGGGAAAATCCCTTCGCCTTCTTCGAGGTCGCCCAGCTTCTGGGTCCCGTCCGTGCGAACCTCTTTGAGGAGGTGGAGTCCCAAACTGTCATCATACAGGACTCCGCCGGCGCCGACGACTTCGAAACGGCCGCCTGTCGCCTTCTTCACGGCCTCTTTGACATGGCCAAAGACCTCGATGCCGTTATCGAAGCGAACGTATCCGCCGATACCGCCGAACCCTTCCGTCCCCTCCTCATGTCCCTCCTCGTAATCGCTGAATGGGTCTCCCTCGACCCAGCCTGTCACCCAATCGGCTTCCGGGTCGCCGGCGAAGTGGAGCGCCAGATTGATCCCGTGGCACCCTCCCTGACCGTTCGTGTCGTAGACGTTGATACTCTGGACCTCCCCGATCCCACCCGCCTCTATCAGCTCGCGCGCCTTCCAGTACTCGGGGTAGTTTCTCGCGACCAGGCCCGCCGCGAAGAAGATGCCCTTCGTGCGGCACTCTTCGACCGTCCGGTCGGCGTCTTCGAGGCTAGCGGTCAGCGGCTTCTCACAGGAGATCGCCTTCACACCCGCCTGCGCGGACGCGACCACCGCTCCAGCGTTGGCGCGCACCGGAAGCACCGGCGCCGAGATCTCGATGCGCTCTTTGGCCAGCATCTCGCCGTAGTCGCTGTATCCTGGTACTCCGAACCGCTCGCGGAACAAGTCTAGGTTCTCCTGGTCGGTGTCGGCCACGGCGACGACCTCGGTCCTCGAATGGATCGCGTAGCCACGAGCGTGGTGGGTGCCCTGGCGACCGCCTCCAATGATTCCGACGCGATAGGTCGTGTTCGACAATGTCATATCCCCTTTTCTGACGCGCCGTCGCCTCAGACGAACGCCAGAAGCCGCGCCGGATTCTGCACGAGCAGCTTCTTGACCGCGTCCTCGGAGATTCCGGCTTCGTGCGTACGAGGTACGACGTTTTCGAGGATATGCGCGTACCCGAGTCCGCCATACTTAACCGTGCGGTGTTTCGTGCAGATGTCCTGGGCGATTACGATCCGGGAGCCGTACCCCTCGTCGATGAGGCGCTTGATGAAGACGATGCGCTGGGCGTCGTTTGGTGTGTCCATGGTCGATAGGGGGTAGTGCGACGTCTCCCAGCCGAAACCGTCGTACTCGAGGTAGCAGCCTGTAGCGGCGAGTTCGAGCACGTCTTCAACCTGTCGGAACGTGCGATCGAGGTGGCACATCACGACTCGCGCCAGGTCAGCGCCCGCCCCGGCCAGGACGTCCAGTATCTCAAAGGGCGATTTCGGGTCGCGGCCCGGATGTACCAACACCGGCGCTCCGGTCTCCCGCTGCGCCGAGGCTGCGGCGTTCAAGACCTTTCGCTCGTCTCGGGTCAAAGGCCATGAGCAACCCAGCTCTCCGATAACTCCCGCTTTGACCCCCGTGTCTCCGACACCCACTTGAATGTCGTCCACAATCTCTTGTGCGACATTTGACTCTGTCCTGCCTGCCAGGCTCGGAGGGTGAGCGGCGGCGACGTAATATCCGGAGCCCATGATCACGTGCAGCCCGGTGGCGCGGGCGATGCGGGCCAGCGCCTTCGGGTCGCGGCCGATGCCGATTGAGGTAACGTCCACGATCGTCTGCCCGCCGGCCATCTTGTAGAGCATCGCTTCGGAAACAGCGACGTCCTCATCGAGCAGCTCAAGGTTGTCGCGGCTTCTGAAGGCATCGTAGCTGGTCCAGCCATATGCTTGGAGTTCCACGGGCGCAGCAGATTTGCGCCGGCTACTAGCCTCGGACGGCTCCCGGAAGAGGCACGTCAGGTCGATGAGCAGGTGCTCGTGGGTTGTCGCGTAACCGAGGCCCTGGGGCTTCACGGGCCCCAGAACCGTCTGCGCCAGTCCTGTCAGGTTTGGCTTCGACAAGCGAACTCGCGGGCGCGTGCCATGCGCCTCTACCAATGCTGCTATCTCGATCCGATTCGCGCAGCCTGGCCGGCAATGTCGACGCCGACCATCTCGCCCCAGGCTGCGAGCAGGCGGTTCGTGATCTCGCCGGGCTTGCCGTCGCCGACCTGCCGGCGGTCCACGCTGGTCACCGGGACCAAACACCATGGCGTCGTCGAGAAGAACACCTCGTCGGCTGTGTACACGTCGTACGGCTCGAGGTCTTCTTCGGCCACGGGAATGTGAAGCTGCTGGGCCAGCTCGTAGACCATCTGCCGCGATACGCCCTGGAGGATGCTCCGGTCGGCCGGAGAACGGATAACGCCATCCGTAACTATGAACGCGTTGTAGCCGGAGCCTTCGGTTATGCTTCCCCGCTCGTCCCTCAGGATCGGCATGGCCCCTGGATCGACGTCGTGGGCCTCCAGCTCTGCGAGGCTGAAGTTCATCCTGCTGTAGTGCTTGATCTTCGGATCGAGGGCTTCCGGCGAGTAGCTCCGCGTCCGGGTGATAACCGCTCTCATCCCTTCGTCGTAGGCGCGGTAAAAGTTATGGAAGTCGACCGGGTTCACACGGATCCCAACGGTGGGCGTGTCGGCCATCCACGCGTGGCGTCCTGGGCCCCGTGTGACGAACTGGTGTATGTTGAACTCGCCCGCTTCCGATAGCATATGCCGGTTCCGGCTGATGGCCTCTTCGCTCACGTCGGCAAACTCGTCGACGGAAAGGCCCGGCTCGATGCGCGCGTACTTCAGAGAGCGGTAGAGACGATCGACGTGCTCCTTCATGCGGAAGCTCTTGCCATTGAAGGTGCGCTCGACCTCGTAGATGGTATCGCCGATGAAAAAGCCACGGTCGAGGGCGTCGATCCGCAGCTCGTCGAGACGTATCCAGTCGCCGTTCTGGTAAGCGACGTAATCGCCCATCACGCCGTTCCGTGCGCGCCATCGTCGAAGAACGAGCCTTCGCGCTGCGCTCGATCGAAGACCTCCTCGAACCCGGGCGTGCCGTCGTCTTCCCAGGACTCAGTCTTAAGCCCGCGGATTACACCTTCCTCCGTGCCCGTCAGCCTGGTGACTGCCGGAGAGCCGACAGAGTAGACCTTGTGACCATCCGGCAGGTGCAGCACGCCGACGTATCTTGGCGCTTCGACGGGCGCGTTGGACGCGAACTTCGCGACCGCCTCTTCGTCCACGTCAAACCCGAGGCCGGGGCCCTCTGGGACCGGTGAGAAGCCCTCTATCACGGGTATCCGCTCGGTCGTGATGTCTTCTTCGTACTGGTCGTCAAGTGCGATCAAGTGACCTGTCATGGTCGGCAGCACGGCGGCGATGTGCAGTGCCAGGGCCTTGGCAAGCGTGCCTCCAGTGAGCTGCACGATGGTCTGGACATTGGCCTTGCCACAGGCTATGCCCCTTGCCAGGGAGTCGCCGATGCTGCAGGTTGGAAGCCCGTCGCCAAGCATGTAAATGTCGGCCATACCCTGCATGATTTCTTGCATGCCGCCCAACCGCGGCCTGTGCAGGACGATGGGGATCGTGGTCTTCTCGCGCAGGCGCCGCCAGCCGTCGAGATCGTCACTCTTCAAAGGGTCTTCGATGAAGCCGACGACGGGGTGTTTCTCAAGCTCCGCGATGATTGGCAGCAGGGCGCCCAGGGTGCGGCTCCCGTTGAAATCGTAGTGAATTTTGAACCCCTCAGGCGCGACCTCCTCGGCCAGTCGAGTCTGCTCCATCACGTCGTGAGTCGCGCTGGTGTGCATCTTGAAGACCGTATATCCCTGGCCGATGGCCCGTACGAGCTCATCGCGAAAGACTTCAGGTGGAGACGGCCGCGTCCAAGCCGCGACCGTGACGGCGTCCCGCACCTTCTGTCCCATCAGCCTGTAAGCGGGCACTTCGACGTGCTTCCCCATGACGTCGTACAGCGCGCCACCGAGGGCGGTCGGGAAGGTGTTGTTGACGAAATCGAAGGGGTTCCGCCCGATGAGAGAGTCGACGAAAGAGTCGTCGGGCGGAGTCCAATCGGCCCGCACGCGTTCGTCTCCGTAGCCAACCAGGCCATTGTCCGTGCGGACTTTGACCAGCACTCGGTTGTCGATGCCGATAAGTTGAGTGCGGTCGGTGTACCGGTCCGAGAGGGGCGGATGGAACTTG
>Ga0310121_10003197_pt1 | contig 15033 bp, 8 predicted proteins | sample CB27_Tmax_986_MG_FD_203504 | JGI IMG/M metagenome (GOLD analysis project Ga0310121, IMG submission 203504) | Marine microbial communities from Western Arctic Ocean, Canada - CB27_Tmax_986 | ecosystem: Environmental > Aquatic > Marine > Oceanic | place: Canada: Western Arctic Ocean | collected...
TTCGCGGGACTTGCATGTTCTCTTGCTGCCAAAGACGGTGAACGCGTTTGTGATTGACGTGCCAATGTCGCTTCACCAACCAACGATCAATACGGTCTGCTCCAAAGCAGGGACGCTGCCTGGCTAAGGATCGCATTTCACGAAGTAAACGTGGTTCATCATCTACCCTGCGCAACTGATATCGCTGAGTACTGCGAGGTTGATCGAGCACACGACACGCTCGACGCTCCGAAACCTTTTGTGGCCCCAAACGACGACGCACCTCGGTGGTCGTTCGTCGTCGACGTTCGGGGCTTACCAGTTTCCCTTCGCGGCTTCCTTGGGGATCTCCATATCAAGAGCCTGCTCCGCCACCATCTTCTTCAGCCGAGCATTCTCTTTTTGAAGGGCTTTCAGTTCCTTCGCCATCTCCGGCTGCATACCTTCATATTTCTGGCGCCAACGGTAATACGTCTGTTCGGAAATCCCATGCACCTTGCAAGCATCAGGAACCGTCTTCCCTTTACCAAGCTCGACATCCGCTCGGCGTAATTTCGCAATAATCTGATCCACCGTGTGTCGCTTCTGTGACATCGCAAAGAATCCTTTCCCGGCCTCCGGTCGGACTGGATTCTCTCACTTAACCTGGAGCAAGTTTAAGGGAGGACGTCACGCAAGTCGTGGACCAATTGCTAACCTGATGTTTGCACGTCCCTGGTAACACGAGTGTCTCGTTTCATGAAAAACGAGATTACGGGGTCTTGTTTTCTTTCAGGCCGTGTCTTTTCAAGTGGGCAATGAGAAACGCAACCGCATTGGGCCAAGGAGTCTTAGGCCCACCAGGATAAGAAAGGTAGTTCTCAACCCCAGCTTCGGTGAGTTTCCCCGCCAACTGGATTCCGAGCACGGCCGAGTGTTCAGGATCAGCAGTAGGCTGCCCCACAATCAGGGGCTTTTCTCCCTTGCGACCATACTGGAGAAAGATCGGCGTGAAGACGTTGTTTATCGAGCCGAGGTTACCTTGGGAGAAAGCCCATCGATGCGTGAATGGAATATTCGCAGCTGCACCCGGATCCCGCTTCCGGGATTAGAACCATTCCGCCAACAGGAATAATGTTGATCCAGCATCCCGGCCGGGTGATTTCCACCAGGTTTTCCTTGTTCATTTCCTGCCCCAAATCAATGAATCCGGGGTAGTCGCTCAAGCGCGAAAACAACATGCTCGAAGACGCTGATAGGGTCCCGCAATTCCCGCCCACTCCCACTTTACTGGTGGACCATTTCTCCTCGCCTGTTTTTAGGTCGTACGCACGTGGTTGTTGATAGACAACATCTCCAATGATGACCGGGTGCCGCCGATGTGCCCCGTGATGATTATTCTCCCAGCCATGATCACGATTCCAGACTGATTTGCCGGATTTGGCATCAATTGCCCTAAGATCGAACGACTTGGGGGAAGATCGCAGTACGATCAAGGTTTCCTCCTTATAGGTGCAAAAGAACACGGGTGTCCTTTGTTCAAACTCCATATTTTTTTCCCAGACCAGCTTCCCTGTTTTTACGTCCAAGGCAACAAGATATAACGCCATCCACTCTTTGCCTCCGCTTAATCTGCGTGCCTTGTCCTGTAGAACCTTTGAGTTTCTGTTTTCAACAAAGTAAATTCGACCACCCCCGATTGCGATAGTTGAATTAATGATTACCCCGTTGTATTTCCACTCTTGGCTGTTGCCAGCCAAATCAATAGCAAAAAGGCAATCACTCAACACCTTGTGACTATCCTGGACATTATTAAAGCCGGAGTCGTCATACCAGGGGCCCCGGCCTTCAGTATAAAAGTTTCCGGAGCGGACACTTGATCCGAACAGGAGTTGGTCCGCTATGGCGACATATCCCCAATTGTAGTCATGGTCGTCGTCAAGTTTTGGGCAGTTGAATTTTGTTTCGGTTTTTCCCGACCTTGCATTGACCTTCATGCAATTGTTCTCAATGGCAAGGTACACATGATCCCGATCTGTAACCATGTACCCGCAATCCCGGGGCAGATTCACCCTTGGCTCCAGGGAGGGGAGTTCCTTCTCCCAAAGTAAACGACCGTTATAAGCATCATTGGCATATAGAATTTTCTCGCCCAACGTAAACAAGCGTCCGCCGCTATAGACGGGAGCTGTTGTATATGAATGCCGGTCAAACATTCGATAGGGACCGGGCTTGCCGTACCATTGCAGCCTTAGGTTTCCGCTAATCCGTATGTCCTCACTGCAGGCGGTGTTTCCGGGGTCTGCATATTGGTGGGACCATTCACCACTTCCGGGCAGCTTGCCCCTATTGATCACATGCCATTGCTGATCCTTTAAGGCGTGAAACTTCCCGTCGATATCCCCGCCATTGGCAACCAGTTTCTTTAATCGTGTTTTTGGGAGCGTCAATGAATCGCCTGCCCCGTTGATCCCTCCAAGGACCAAGGTCCCAAACGGCCTGAGCAACCGATAGTACTCATTGAGTGGAGGTGCTTTCCCTTTTAAGGCTCCAATATCAACACAAATGAAGTTGAACATGAAATCGGGATAGGGCAACTGAACCCCTCTTTTTTGGTGGACGACGATTCGTTTTCCGTACAGTGCCTTCTCGTTAAAGCGGACGCGGGTTTTTTCGGCAATCAGGGGATCTTCCTCCACGCAAACCAGATTAAAATTCGTGTCCCTCAGAATCTGCGAAACCATCTGCGCATCTCCAGCGCCGTGAACCAGAGCATAGCCTGTTTGTTGGTCGAGTTGCCCGAACAATTGCCTGCTAAAATCCTGATCGAAATAATCGCTTTGATCTTCGTCTGTACGCTGCTTCGTCGAGGCTGAGCTTTCTGCAACTTGTTGCGGGGCCCCCTGTTCTGCGAAGCAATAAATCCTGCCCTTGTCGGTGGTTGCCAGCAGGGAGCCGTTAGCCGCAACAAGACCATGGACAACCCCATCAACGACCATGTTCCAATCAATGCTCCCTGTGTTGGCATGAATGGCAAGCACCTCGTTCTCTCGGCCCACAAACAAGGTGTTCCCTGCGAGGATAATTGACTTGGCTCCTTTAACCGGCTGCTTCCATTCCTTGACAAGCGATGCTTGCGACTTAAGTTTGGCAATGGAATCCTCTGTGGATTTGATCTGCTCCTTAATAGAGATACCTCCTTTTAAGGCGATGGCTGCTCCTGGGTTTTTGGCGGTTTTTTGAGTCTCTGCAAGTTGCTTGTTCAAACCTTCAATGACTGCATTGACTCTCTCCAACTCAGGGATGTTCCCTAAAAGGGGAGTCAGGCGTATCTCGTCAATATGAGACATCATTGGTTCAGACTCAATTCGGAGAGTGAATTGTTTTGTGACAGCTTTGATTAACCCCTCGCTATGCCACCTCTGATATTCTGACTCCCAGCCACCGGTGGTGTTTGCAATGGCCCCTTCTCTTGCAACTTTTCCATCTATAAGAATTCGTCCCGGGCGTGGCAATCGCGCGGCATACCTTAGTTCCAGCTGAAACAAACCAGGGGTCTCAACTGTTAGATCGTACTCGACAAAGTTCTTTTGCCCTCCAGGATCAGTAATAATGCCAACTTTGTTGCCGTACAGTTCGCGGTCCACAAGAATATTGCCACGATCAAATTTTTCGGCCTGCCACTGGAGTCGATTATTCAGGTCAAGAACACCCTCGAGATTTCTCTTTGCTGCCTCGATCTTCGATCTCAATTCTTCCGCTTTTTTCCAGTCAAGCTCCGCCTTGATCATTCCTTCCAGAGCACTTTTGCGTTTCTCCAAACTCCGCAGGATAAACGGCTTTCTATTGCGCCGGATAACCTCGGTTCCCGAGGCAAGGAAAACAGAGTTAGAACTGATGACTGCCTTGTTGGCCTTGAAGTTCGCCACGCGGTATTGCTTGTTCGCCTGATCGAGCGCCACAAGGTTGCCCCCGGAAATTCCCGGCCCTGAAACCATGACATCATCGACAATCAAAGCGAAGTTGCCCCGCGGCCCCGAGACCTGGTTGACGTAATCCCCATTCGCCCGATTGTACGTCAAAGGCGTCAGTTTGCCTGAAGGCACAAAAATCCGGCCCGGTGTGGCCAATAGATACCCCTGGGTTGCCTGGTTTATTTTCTGCTTCCAGACCTGCTTGCCATCATAGGCATCGAGCGCAAATAAATAGGATCCCTCCCTCGCCGGGAACAGTCCCGCGGCTGAATAAACCCGGCCCTCCTCGACCAACACACCGGAGCGAACTGGCCAGCGGGAAATAATTTGTTCGTTCCCGGGGATCTTGTCACTGCTGGGGCCTGCTAGATGGCGCCAAACCTCACGCCCGGTTTTGGCTTCAAGGCAATAAATAATCCCGTCGTCCGAGCCGAAATAAAGCCTTCCCTGATAAAACGTTGGACAGATTCTAACAGGACCTTCAGCATAAAAGGTCCACTTGATGCGCCCCGAGCTTGCGTCAAGGCAATAGACCTGATGATCACTCGACGAACCAAAAAAGACTGAATTCCCGCAAGCGATTGGCTGGAAGGCGTGGTCGAATGTAAGTAGCGGCTCGACCTTGACTCCTGAGTATGGGTTCTCCCTGAATGGTGCTGGCCATGCCCGCTCGGGTTTATGCGCGGATACAAAAGTCCAGCTTTTTGACAGTGGAAGGACCAACTGCTCACTCGTAATTCCAGTCCTTTGGGCATCATGCCGATAGGTGGGCCAGTCCAGAGCATTGATCGAAGCCCATGGGGCAGTAAAGAGGATGATGGCAGCTGCTGTCTTCATGAGATTCTGGGTGGTAACGGTACAATTATTTAGAATCAACTTTTTCATAGGTAACAAAACCCCGCCCCGGATCATCCATAAATTCAGGTAAGACGTACAAATCTCCGGTTGGTGAGCGTGCTCGTCAATGAGCGGTAGAATCCAGTGACATCGTCCCAACCAATGTTCACATTCGCCCTGTTTTTGGATGACATCACACCGAAACCGTTTGCATTTGTCTTTTGGCTCTGTAAACCGGCGAGGGTCGGCCGTTTCAATTCGGCAAACTGCACAGCTCTGGCAATCGATCTGGTCCAGGCCAGCACTCCTTGCGTGGTGCTCCAGAAAGGGGCTGGAGCTAAAAGTGGTAGGACTACCACTTTCAGCAACCTTTCCGGCCACGCTGCCAAGCTGAAGCAGGTACGCTAAGTCGTGCGTTTGGCGGAACTTAGTAAAAGTATCCCCGAGAGGATTCGAACCTCTAACCTTCGGCTTCGGAGGCCGACGCTCTATCCAGTTGAGCTACGGGGACCAACACGCTGGGCATGCGGACATGCCGAATGTAATTATGTCGCACACGCCAGCTGTTAACTTACCGTCTTCGCTAGCGGTCGATCAACCGGCGACTCGGCGATATCTTGTTGCCGTACGATTGCGGGGCAGTCAAACCCTTAAAACCATGCCCCAGCGGTTGTCACCGACGCGGTGGCAACGCACGAAATTCCCCAGACCGCACCGCCGGTGTAACCGACAAACGGTTCACGGACCGAAATTTGGGCCAGGGAATGTCCCGCGGCCGGGCAAACGACGTTAATCTTCGGAAGAATTTTCACTCACGGAGTATCCTGGAAACGAGTTTACATATTGTCAATGTCATGAAGCTCAATGACCAGGAGTTGCACGTACGGTGCCGTGTACTTGAGCCAGGTCACGACTGGAACAATGATGACAATCGCACGACAGCAATCACCGACCGGTTCTCTCTGGACGTTGTCACCTTGACAAGGGGTTCGGGCACCCTGTCTTACTGACGCTGGTAGCGCAGGATTCTGGCGGTGCCAGCCTCGGGGGCCCAGATCATTAGGCCCTCATCCATGAGCTGACTTCCGGTGCGCTGCTGCGTTTCACCGCCATTAATGTCGGTGACCGTGTAGCTCCCGTCCCGTACCAGGGACCGCGGACGGACGGTCGCAGCCGGGTAAATATTTTCGGTCCGCTGGAAATCCATGATTACCCCGCCGCCCGACTTGGGATCGTCGAACTGAAAGATCATCCAGTTGTCTTCCTGGTGGTGATAACGCGTGAGCGGATAAAAGTCACACGCCAGGTAAGGAGCTACCTGTCGCCACTCGGCAATCCGTGTTTTTAGGGCGGCCAGGTCATAGGTGGTGTCTCGCAGGTTCACGTTCATCGCCACGCAAGGTGAAAAATAACTGCGGGCCACGTACGGGTCGGGGAAGTCGAGCGCTTGCCCGTGGAAGGGGAGCCACAAGCTAAGGCCATGGTTCTGGCACTGCATCCCGGAGGGTTCGTCGGCCTTGGGTCGCGTGTTGGGAATCCAGGAGCGGTCGGTGTAGTCGCTCCGCCAGAGGGGAATCGCGCGGCGCATCGTTTCCAGGTCGTTGCGGCGGCCACCCGACGCGCAGCTGTCGATCTTCAGCCGGGGGTTGCGTCGGCGCAAATCATCCCAATGGGCATAAAAACCTTGCACCCAGAGATTTTCGGTCATCCCCTGCCGGTCAGGGGTGTCGTTTTGGTGCCAATGCTCAAGCGGGTCCATGTTGAAGTCAACCCGGTAAAAGTCGATCCGGTTCTCGGTAAGCTCCGAATGGATTCGGTCGTTCATCCAGGCCAGCGCCGCGGGAATCCCGAAATTAAAAAGTCCCTGAGGAGTCGTGTCGGCCTCGAGTACCCACTCCGGATGGTTTTTGCGAATCCAACCAGACGCGGGTGTGATTCGTTCGGGCTCGAACCACGAAATGGTTCCCAGGTTGTGCTGGTGGGCAAAATCGCTGATCGGCTTGATGCCCCGCGGAAACCGCTTCGGGTCCGCCTGCCAAATGTCGCCGTACCAGCCGGTGTCCATCCACCAGTAGTCGAGGTCCACGCCCGCATCGACCCAGCGACGAAAGAATTCAATCTGGTTCTCTTCGGTTGCGGCACCCATCCAGCCAAACACGCGGGCGCTGCCGGCGGCCAATTGTGGGGTGGGCGGTTTTCCTTCTGTGCGGGGCACAACGTACGCGTGCATCCACCGGCGCCACACGTTTTGCGACCGGATGCGATCGCCCTGGTAAAACTGCAGCACCATTGTGGGCAGGCGAACCTGTTCACCTGGATGGAGACGGAGGTGGGTTTTTTCCTGGCCAGCCGTGATCTGCAGGCCGCCATCCGTATCGCGCGTGAAATCGATGGCCCACTGGCCAGACCAGCCGATGGCAATCAGCATTCCTTCATGGCCCCACTGCAGATTCATGTAGGGCCAGCTGGCGTTGCTCGACCGGCCACCCGAGGTGGCGATGCGGTGACTTGACCCGGGCAGCAACTCGGTTTTGTGGAGCTGGTAGTCGTACCGACTTCCCTGGGAACCGGTTTGGTGGTGCAGTTGGAACTCACCGTAGTACCGTTCGGTCGGGGGACGTTCAAGCTTCGCCTTCAGGCCATGAATATTACTCAAGATGGGAGTTGGACGGGTGCCGGTGTTTTTTATATGCGTAATCCATTCGACGGTCGGAAAGTCGCGATAGACGGTCAGTTCGCAACGCACGACCACCCCTGTCGACTCGTCGGTCCAGGTGAGCGTGTGCAGGCTGCGGGTGGCATCAAGTTCTTCTGAGTCAAGTGTCACCGGCCACTGGTTGGCAAGCTCCGAAAACGGCCGGCCGTCGAATTGAAATTCAAGCGGCAAACCGGCTGAGAACCCGGTAGGCTGATGTTCACCCACCACCGGCAGGTTGCCAAGCCGCAGGACTTTTCCACTTTCAAGCACCACCCGTGCACCGGCCCAAATCGCGTGGTCGCCAGCGATCGAGTCGCCAGCGTCCTCGACCAAAAGCGTGAACTGACTCGCACCACCGAGGGCAACCCGCACCGGCACCCTGGCGTCGCGACCCACCACCCGGCCAGCGCGAAACAGCTCCTGGCCTCCCGCAGCGACGGCAAAAATTACCGTGCCGTGGCTGGCGATTCCCAGGTCGGCGACAAATTCGGTGGCCGGTTCGGGCAGCGTTACCCGGAGCCGACTGGGTGCATGCGTAAACAGGCCGTGGTCGTAGGTTTGCTTGCCGAGCCGAAAGCGGTTGGTCCAGGCCCCATTCTGTTGCATCCGGTCCCACCAGTTCGGGCCTTTTTTCAAAACAACCAGGTGGGCATCGCCAGGGTCGACTGTGCGGCGGACTATCGGCAGCGTGGCGGCCAGCAGCCACAGTCCTCCCAGCCACAGGACTCCCAGCCGCAGGCCGCCCAGAAAGTCGATGGGCCGGAGTGCGGGCCGGCACCATGGTTCATAGGGGTTTGGTGCAGCGTGAGGTGTTGAAGTTTCCACCGGTTCGATACTTATTTTTCTATATAGGCGAGAGATATTGAGAGATAAACATACAGAGCAGATTAGTAAGACTACGGTGGACCGGTTTCTTGGGGCACTCTGACGGATCAGCCAGTAACGACCCCGTCAGGATAGGGGACCGCTGGCTTCCAGGGATGTCTCGACTGGAAACAACCATGAGTCGAGACGGTGGCAGACGGGTTGCGAATCGCGAGCGGATTCTCTGCCCGAAACGTACTCATCCGGCATCCCACGAGTGCGATGGTAAGTGGTTCGGATCCTTCGACCCGCAAAAAGTCTTCGCTAAGAATCAGTGGTTCACCATCCAGGTCTGCGATGGGAGAGTGGACCACGGGATTTTCCCCGGCAAAGCTTTCAATGTTGGTAAGCGAGGTGTGCCCCTGCCCGTCAATCACCAGCGGATGCAAGTCGGCGGTATGGGCTCCTGTATTGGCAATAATCGAGCCCTGGGCGATTTGCCAGTTACGGTTGCGTTGCTGGGAGCCCGATTTGTGAATGCCGATCGTCACGCAGTCGAAATTAAAGTTGGTTAGCTGGCCGTAGGTCTCCGCTCCAAGTCGCGCGCCACCGTACACACCGAACGTAAAGAGATCCATCAGCTGGGCGTTGTCGGTGTGGTCGATTGCATAAGAAAACTCGCCACGGTCGACCACGCTTTGAATAATCTCCGGTGAATTGTCCTTGTTCTCCAGCATCCGGCAAATGGCCGGGTTCACGTGGCAGTGCAGGATACGGGGAATATCATAACAGTAGTCGATATCAATGAAACGGCCGCCCAGTGGATAGCCATAGCAGTGTTCAAACAGAATCAGTTCCGAGGGGCGCAGCAATCCGTCTGCCCCTACCGGTGGTGCCCGGAAATCAAACGTGGTCGTTTCGCCAAAAAAAGTGAGCGATGACAGGGTCACGCCCCATACTGAATCGTCCATTGCCCGCTGGACTGTAGCCGGATAGTCGATAATTTTTGCAGGGTTCGTGCGGGTTTGGTTTGGGTACCAGAACTGCAGTCCCCGCAACTGGCTGGCCGATTCGACCGTGATGAACGGTTGGTCGGTCGATTCGATAGCAAACACGCTGCCTACCGGTTGTGGCCGGGTTGCGTGGCGGGTTCCCCGCGGTACCGGGCCATGTGCGCCCAGGAGCGAAACGTTTTTCCGCAGTCGCAGACCCGATTCCACCGAATACGGCTGATCGCTTGGCTCGACCCAAAGAACTCCGCCGCGGGTGGTTGCCCAGTCGATGGCCTCTTGGAGCGACTGGCGATTTTTCGCCGCATCTGCTGACGGATCGACACCAAACTCGCGAATCGATCGCAGACCACCGTCGGCCGAAAGTGACAACTCTCCCTCGGCCACAATCGCGGTGGGTGCCATCCCAAGGGCGACTGCCACACCTGCCGTGCCACTGCGGATGATTGAACGTCGGTTGAATTGCAAGTCACGTGTCACTGTTTGGTACCATATGGAGAAAGGAGGTGGTTTGCTTGGCGGTACCTGCCGTGTCGTGTTATGATGGGCAACTGTTATTTTTAATTGTAACCATTCTTACCGGTTGTACACCGATGCCTTCTTTTCTCGCTAAACGTTTAACTGCTTCGTCCTGGGTTTTGTCTTTTTACACAAAATCACTGGGCACCTGTCGAGCGTTCACCTGGCGGCTGGCGCAGCTTGCGTGCGTTGGGAGCACTCTCTTGGCCTCACCGGTGGTGGTAGGCTTACCGGTCGAGCCGCTCGGCGAGGAGTTCGCGGTTCGCGGTTCGCGATCGTTTTGTGGCCGCTGCACTGGATGGTAAAGGCGATCCGTTACCACTGGCTGTCGAAATCGAGGTGGTGGCCGACGACTCGGGGATCGTGCATGGTACCAGCGGCCACTCGCTGCGGCGGAACCTGATGTGGGATGACCGCCCGATGGAAATTGGCGGCACGCGGTACCACAGCGGCTTGTCGATTCATGCCAACGCCAGCCTGGTGGTCCGCTTACCGGAGCCGGGGGCAAAATTTTCGGCCGTGGTTGGGGTCGACAGCAAAGCGGCCAGTCCCCAACAGGGCTCGGCCGTCTTTTCGGTCACGGTGGGGGATAAGCCGGTTTACGAGTCCCCCGTTTTGTATGGTGGAAAAAGCGGCGAGGCTGTGACCGTGGATGTCCCCTTGGGTGGCGCCAGCGAGTTTGTTTTAAAAGTAGCCGATGCGGGCGATGGCATTGCCTATGACGTTGGCAACTGGGCCGCCGCCCGAGTCACACTCGAAGATGGTCGCGTGCTACGGCTGGGGGGGCCTCTCACAGGCGGTTTTTCGGTGGCCCCACCATTTTCGTTCACCTATGGAGGCACCCCGTCGACCGAATTGCTTTCCGGTTGGAAACGGTCGGTCGCATCGCGGCCGCTCGATGCGCAGCGAACCGAAGAAGTGCGAACTTACACCGACCCGTCAACAGGCCTGGAGGTCCGCTGCGTGGCGGTTATCTATCACGACTATCCGACGGTCGAGTGGACCGTTTATTTCACCAACAAGGGAGAGGGACGCACGCCCCTGTTGTCGGATATCAAGGGGATGGATGTGCTCTTGGAGCGGGGCGAGACGGGGGAGTTTGTACTTCACTACCAGCAGGGAAGTACGGCAAGTCCCGACGAGTACCAGCCGCTGACGGAAGTGCTGCGGCCTGGCAGCCAAAAGCGACTTTCGCCGGCCCGTGGCCGCACCAGTAGTGAATATCTCCCTTACTTTAATATCTCCTGGCATGGTGCGGGGGCAATTGCCGTGTTGGGATGGCCTGGTCAATGGGCAGCCGATTTTCGCTGCGAGGGTGAGCGACAGCTACGGGTGGTGGGGGGGCAGGAGTTGACCCATTTGAAACTGCAGCCGGGCGAACAGGTCCGTACGCCGCTTTCGGTTTTGCAGTTCTATCGGGGAGAGCTTGAACGGGCACAGAACGTCTGGCGGCGGTGGATGGTTGCCCACAACTTGCCTCGCCCGGCGGGCAAGCTTCCGCGGCCAATTTTGTCGGCCTCCAGCGCACCGCAGTTGGCCGAAATGATGCTGGCCAACGAACAAAATCAGTTTGAATTCGTGGATAGTTATCTCGATGCGGGGCTAGGCATCGATTACTGGTGGATGGATTTTGGATGGTATTACTACCAGGGAAACGACATGCGGTACGAGGCGGACCTGGATCGGTTTCCGCGTGGGTTGCGGGCGATTACCGATCACGCCCACGCGCGTGGTGTGGGTAGCATTGTGTGGTTTGAGCCGGAGGTGCGCATTTCTGCCCACCGCGTCGTTCAACAGCATCCCGAGTGGATGTTGGGCAAGGGTCACGGTGTGTTGAACCTGGGTATTTCCGAAGTACGGCAATGGGTGACCGACCAGGTTCATGGGCAGCTCCAGAAAGAAGGCATCGATATCTACCGGTCCGACTACAACGTGGACCCGCTTGACCATTGGCGCAGCAACGATGCGCCGGACAGGCAAGGCATTACCGAGAATCACTACGTGGTCGGTTACCTGGAATTTTGGGACGAACTGCGGCGACGGAATCCCGCCCTGTTGATCGACTCCTGCTCGAGTGGTGGTAAGCGGAATGACCTGGAAACGATGCGCCGCGCGGTACCCCTCTGGCGCAGCGATTACAATAATATTGGTTACGTCGTTTTTAATTACATCATTGCGCCCCGCAAAGAGTTGGCCAATACTCTTCAGAACCACACTTATGGGCTGGCTCGCTGGCTGCCCTATTTTGGCGTAGCGGCGCGGGATGTCGATCCGTACAGCTTTCGTAGCGGAATGTGTCCTGCGCTGGTGTGCGGATGGGATGTTCGCCGGGATGACCTTGACTATGACCTTTTGCGGAAGTTGGTGGCCCAGTGGCGTGAGGTCGCCGATTATTACCTGGGCGATTACTATCCGCTCACGCCGTACAACCTTTCCCGCCAGACGTGGTGTGCGTGGCAGTTTGACCGGCCGGAACTTGCCGGTGGCGTGGTGCAGGCGTTTCGGCGGGCAGAATGTTCGATGGATCGGGCCGTATTAAAACTTCGCGGATTGGAGCCGACCGGAGTCTACCGCGTGACCGACCTGGACCAGCAGGAGAGCTATACGGTAAGTGGCCAGTCGCTGATGGCAGAAGGCCTTAGAGTGGCGATTGAAAAGCAGCCTGGCGCGCGGATTATTAAGTATCAGCGGCTGGAGGATTCGGCGCAGGAGGCCCGGTAGACGGCGCGGTCGGGTGGGCCACCAGGCCAAAGGAAAGGGGTTCTCGTTGGCAGCCTCCCTTCTCGGCGGCCAGCGGCCGGGTAAGAGGAGAGGCTACTCATAAAAGAAAAAGCCTTTACCGGTTAAAGTAGTTTGGCTCTACCTTCACTTCCAGCTCATTGGCCTCTACGTGCAGCCACACGAGCGCGTAGGCGAGGTTGCTGACCATCATCTGCGATTCGTAGTGTCCGATTCCCGTGGCGCCACGGAAGAGTCCTTGCCAGTACAGGCGCTCGATCGCGAGCGTTGCAACCCGTTTGGCCTGCGCAAGATATTGCGCCTTGTGCGTTTGGCTGTGCAGGTCAAGCAGCAGCGTAATGACCGCGGCATACACGTGTGCGCGCACAATCTCGTTTGGGCCTGGCGGCTCGTTTGCGGTGTAGAACCGGGCTGCATCCTCCGCCATGCGGAGGTAGTTTTTGCGGCCCGTGAGCCGGTGTGCAAGACAGCACAGGACCGCGTCGTCGGCGGTGAACTTGCCTCCGTAGGCTGCAGTCCACGGGAGGGTCTGTCCGGTCGCCTGCTCGGGAGGCTGGTCGCGGTCGCACCACACCGCAAAGGATCCTTCAGCCGGCTTGTGCGGCATTTTCTCAATCGCGTCGAGGTAGTTGTTCGCAACGCTTAGGTACCGCTGCCGAGCCTGGCCCTCGGGGAGCAGGGTGGCGGCCTCTAGCAGGCTCAGCGCGAGGCTGAAGGCGCTTTCCATGCCGCACCGAGGGTGGTATTCGGTAAGTGGCGGCAGGCCCGACTTCTGGCCCTGCTGCCGGGAGAGATGGTCGATGGTCTTCATGGCCCAGTCGAGGTACCTGGCATCCCCGGTAGCCGCGTGTGCGAAGGTCCAGAGCGTAATGTAAAACCCGCCATGGCGCGGAAAGTCGACAGGCTGGTGCTCGCTTTGGCGGGGCACAGGCTGGGGCACCGTGATACTTGCGTGCCGGCTCCACGTGAACGTTTCCAGGTTGAGGATGTGGTTTAGGAGTCCATCGGCTTCGCCCTTGACGGCACCGGGGTTCATCGTGTGGGCTTGTTCCCAAAATGAAAGGGGCACGCCACCGAGAAATTCGTGCGTGAGGTGGCCCGGCCTTTCCTTGTAGAAGTCCCAGTGCGCGTGCTCACCCCAGGGGAACAGGCCAGTGGTTGTGCTGGGGCAATGGTCGAGAAAGAACCGGAGGTACGCGTCGGCGGCCTGCTTGTACTTTGCGTTGCCCGTGAGGCTGGTCATAAGGTCCATGGCCTTGAGGAGCATGATGTCGTGGTGGAGGTTGCCACCGTGGTTTGCGCGGTCGTCGGTGCGTTGACCGTGGATGCAGGGCAGCAAGTGGCCCGGGTGCTTTTGGTTGTCGACCATGAGGATCGATACAAACATCGGAGATGGAACGTCGCCATAGATGTCTGTTCCGGTGGCGATCATGGTGTCAGCGAAAGTGCGGGCGTAGTAGAGGTAGCCCCTGGCTGGATCGAATTTTGTAAGCGGGAATCGCTTGCGGAAGCCCATGGCCCAGTCGCACAGCAGTTTTTCTTCGCGGGTCTCTTCCCGGATGGGTGACCGGGCGAGCGCGCGACCGGGAGCGTTGGTGGTCCAGACCTGGACCTCACCGATGCGTGGCCAGGCGTGGTCGGGCCGCCAGGTGTCCTCAATCCGAATACGGATTGCGGAGGTTGTCACCGGGTCGAAGGTACATGACGCGGTTGCATGGCCCCTGTTTTGTGTACTGTCCTTGTTAAAGTTCCTGACGACCATCAGCGGGTCGGCACCGGCCCACGCTCCGGTGCCCCAGGCATAGATCGAGAAATTTTTGAGCCGCAGCGTGTTCTTGAACACCTGGCTCGTCACGTCGACGCGGCAGAGGGTACGGGGCTTGTTGAACTTGACGACAACGTTTTGCGGGACTTCCAGGAGTGACTTCCCGCCTCCGTGCCAGAACGTGGTCGGGTCACCATCGATGAGATGTTTTGCCGCTGAGCGCTTACCCTCCACGTGGGTGGCAAAGGCCGTGGCATGTTCGGAGAGGTCCAGCGGCGTTTCTGCCGGCGCAACGCTTGGTGCAATCGCCAGGACGCATAGTACAAATAGCTTCATGGTACACGTGTTGCTGCCATCACTCGACTCGCGGATCCTGACCAACCCCCGTCTTTGTACCAGTCTGAGTGAGAGAATCGGGGTTAAGTAACTCGGCTGTGTTCTGGAGGCTGAGGCGTAGCCGAAGCTGGAAGAACACAGCCAGCCGCATACGCGGCGGGGGTCTGGTAATTCAATGCACTGTGGATGCGGTAGTGGTTGTAGTCCAGTCGCCAGCAGTCGATCACCCAGCGGACTTCCGCCAGGCTCAAGAACAACTCTTGGTGCAAGAGTTCGTCACGAAGCTTGCCGCCCGCCGACTCGACATAGCCATTTTCCCAAGGACTGCCCTTGGCGATGAACAATGTACCGACATCAGCTCGCTGGAGCCAGCGACGAACAGTCTTTGCCACG
>Ga0310121_10003198_pt1 | contig 15029 bp, 11 predicted proteins | sample CB27_Tmax_986_MG_FD_203504 | JGI IMG/M metagenome (GOLD analysis project Ga0310121, IMG submission 203504) | Marine microbial communities from Western Arctic Ocean, Canada - CB27_Tmax_986 | ecosystem: Environmental > Aquatic > Marine > Oceanic | place: Canada: Western Arctic Ocean | collected...
TCGGAAAGCCTGGCCAGGATGTCGGTGGCAACCTCGGGACCGAGTTGCTGGGCATCCGCAGCAACCAACCGATAACCGAGGCCAATCAAGTAGTCGCCCACATTGATGGCGGTGGGCACACCTCGATCACGATGCAGGGTCGACTGGCCATACCGAAAGGCATCGTCATCCTGGATATCGTCGTGTACGAGCGAAGCTTTGTGAAAGGCTTCGATCGAGACCGCCACGCGACGAACCGGGGCGGACAACCTCGTCACATGCTCCGCTCCGTCGGGTTGGGTACAGGCCCCTCCGCTAATTGCATCGTAGGCCGCCAGCGTGATGAACGGCCGCGAGTATTTGCCGCCACGAGCCAGCACGTCGTGAGACAGGATTTCTGTTCCGGCAATTGGGTCAAGCATCGCACTAGCTTCCGCAGAAAGGTCCGAGAGCCGCTGGTCACTCCGAAGTCGCGGTACAACTCTGGCGAGTTCATCGGGCTCAAACAACCCCCTGGCCGCTCGCAGCAAATGCAAGTAAGTCTGGGTTTTCTGGACAGGCTCCTCGTGTCGAAGCCGGATCATCGCATCGACCCAGTCTTCATCGACCGATGTATTGCGACAATCGCTCGAGAGAAGCGGCACAGCCATGCACGGAATGCCAGCCAGAAGAATCTTGTCAATCGACTTTTCAAGCACATTGAGGCAAGCGACTCCGAGAATCGCGTCAACGTAACCGCTGACGATGATCTTCAGAACAATGGGTGACCCCTCGGCCACCAGGATCCGATAGCCCATATCTTCGGCCTGCGTACGAAAGTCGGCAATGCTGCAAGCGCCGCACCGTCGGCAGTCGAGACCGAATTCGTCATAGTCGGCCGGGCACCCCTCGGCATGTTTCAAACAATGAGGTAGCAGGAGCAAGCGGCGTTGGGGAGGAATGGCGGCAACCTGATCCCGCCAGAACTCCGAGGCCAATACAACCATCGTCCAACCGAGGTATCTTTCGGCAAATCCCAGGGATGAGAGTAACTCTCGCGCCTGTCGCTCCCAATCGCCCTTCGACAACGGTACGCTCTTGTCGAGGTGAGCCACCAACTCACAGCAGTGGCCACGGACAGTTTCGCGCAACTCGCGAGTTTCAGGCACAAACTTTAAATGACTTGTGCTCTTCCGACGTTTGCGTGAAGGCGAACTCGCCGCAACGGTCGTGTCCAGTGCCTGCAAGGGCGATTGAGGAAGGGTGGTCACGGCAGGATTTCCATGGGGAAAGGCGTCGGAGCAGTAGCTTCAGCCAAACGGCAAACAGCGCGGGCCAAAGCACCTGCGGCAAACAGGCGGGGGTACAAACGCTCATAATACCACAATTTGGCGAAGTAGAAACCGATAGGAACCGGATCATCTAAACGACCTGATTCGACGGCTCTGACGAGCCACGCCACCCCCTCGTCGATCACAGAACAGACTTCAGCCGTAGCGGGCGACAAGTTCAGCAAGGCCTCAACAGCCAGGGCGGTTTCTTCTACGCTCGACTTGCAGCCGGCGTCGTCGAAATGCTCCCCATTGTCAAACTGCTTACGCTGAAAAAAGCGGTAATTCTTGGACGGCTTCTGCGTACAACTCGCCCCGGAGTCACGGGAGATGGCAGGACCCCACCCGCCATCGGCAAGCTGTGCCTCCACCAACCAACGCGTTGCCCGTTGTGCCATGCTTGAATTGAGCAACTTGAGATCGTTGAGCATCAAGAGCACTTTGGACGTGCCGTAAACGGGATTCTCCTCTGCCGCATGAAACTGGTTCCCAAACCAGAGTGGGATCCAACTTCCATCAAGACGTTGCTGTTTCTTCAAAAACTTCATCCCGCAGTGAACTGCACGCTCGATACGGGCCGCCTCAAAATATCGTGGCTTGTGAGTTTGCCAATGGGGCCGCCAGGTAATCAGGGCCCGCACAACATGGGCTGTGATGTCGCAGGAACTTCGGTCAAAGGGAAGATGGCCCCAACCGCGACAAAAAGTGGGCCACCCACCGTCACGGTTTTGCAAGTCGATCAGCCACTTGGCTCCAGCCTCGGCAGCCTGCCTGACCGCCGCATCATTGTTACCCAAACCGTATTGCTGCCAGCGGCTCAATGCCAACAGAGCGCCAGCCGTATCGTCGGCATCAGGAACTCCACCTGAAAGATCGGTCCAAGCCCATCCACCTGGCCGAGCCCCGGTAAATGGATGTTGCTCTGTATGTTGCGCATCGAGGATCCACTGAAGCAATGCATCGGTCAAGACTTGCCCGTCAGATGAACCTGCCGTGGGCCCGTCAGGTGAACCTGCCGCGGGAACTTGATCCGGCACCAAGGCGTTGACAGCCAGCGTGGTGTTCCACGTGGCAAGATTTGAATCAATTGGCCAACTCCCGTCGCTCCGCACGGAGTTCAGCAGGAATTCCACACCGCGCTGCACGATTCGGCTTGTGGTTTGCCCTGAACTTGCCATGCTCATGACGACAAAGCTGGTCAGCGGAATGGCCTCCAGATATCCCCCACTTTCTGGTTGCATTTTTTCCAGGACTGCTTGACTCTTTTTTAAACACGCGCTCCGCAAAAACCGCATGACAGGGTTGCGCGGAGGATCGTGGAAAAACTTTGCCTGACCGATCGCGACCAGCGCCGGAATCGCATAACTCACGACCGGTAGACGGACGAAATGGTACCAGTGTTGCGGAACACAGGCCCATTCAAAGGGGAGGGCGGAAACTTGTTTCCAGGGCACCAGTCCAGCCAACGCCAAATTGGTGAGAATCGGTACTGCGAAAGACTTGTCTTTGCCAAACCGGCGCTTCAAGGCAGCCACCCCACCATTGTGCGCAATGAACGCATCGGCCTGTTCCACAAGACGATCGTATTGAGCCGGAATACCGGTCAATTGAAATACCGCCCGCACAAGCATGGTGGTGGCAATATTTGACCGGCTACGATCCGTGTCACCCCATCCCCCATCATCATTTTGATGTCGCGCCAACCAGTGCAGGCTGGGGATGACCAAATCGCTCAATTCGCGCTGCACAAGCTCGTCGATATCACCAACCGTAGAATCCCCGGCAAACTGATAACTTCCCCGATGCGACAGTACCAGGGCACTAATGGCCGTTGCCGTCGACAACGGGGAACTCGCCAACTCGCCGACCCAATGACCGGCGGTCGTGCGCTGGGCAAGCAATTCTCGCCGCGTGGTACGCCAGGCGGCCGTGAGGCGATCAATTTCGACAGCACAAGTGGTCATAAGTTACTTGAGGCCTCTGTTTGTTTTCCGCTACGGCTGCCAGGGCACCGCCACCCACGGGTTTGCTGCGTATTGAGTTCTTGTAAAGGAAGTGGCAGTTGTCAGTCAACTGCCCAGTTAGCGTACGGGGAAACGGACCTGTAGCGGCAAAACGCAACTAGCGTTCAGATTATGCTTTGACTCCATACCGCTCTGCAATTGCATACTTCTGGTCAACACCAATCAACGTGTTGAACTCATCAAAGGCCATTAACTGGTCCTCGGCACCAAGGGTCGTCTGGTCCGTCAACAATTTCCGATAGATTACATCGAGTGCCCCCGCTGCGGCAAACAATCCCGCCAACGGATACAGGATAAGATGATAGCCCAATTCCGCGAGTTGTTCTTTAGGTAAAACGGGCGTTTTCCCCTTCTCGATCATATTGGCAACACGCGGAGCAGGGGCAAAACGACAAATTTTCTCCATATCTTCGAGGTTTGCAGGAGCTTCGACAAAACTCGCATCCGCACCACAATCCCGTGCTGCAGTCACCCGTTCAATGGCTTCGTCCAGGCTTACCGCTGCCAAGGCGTCTGTCCGGGCGACAATGAAAAAATCGCCATCACCGCGGGTATCGGCTGCTGCCCGAACCTTGTCCAGGTATTCTTCCCGCTCAATCACGCGTTTGCCCCGCATGTGCCCGCACTTCTTGGGCCATTGCTGATCTTCCAGAAAGCAACCCGCCGCACCAGCATCGATTAATTCCCGTACTGTTCGAATGACATTGAGTGGATTGCCGTAGCCGGTATCTGCATCCACAATAATGGGAATCTCGACACAGGCACAAACGGACCGTGCACGGGCAACGATTTCGGTCTGCGTCAATAAGCCCATATCAGGTTCACCCAGGGCCGTTGCCGAAACCGAATAACCGGAGATAAAAGCCATCGGAAAACCAACCCGCTGGGCAATTTTTGCCGACAATGTATCGTAGACGCCAGGGAACACAATCGATTCGACTTTGTCGAGAATCTGAGAGACACGTGACTGGGGCACGGCGGCTCCTTGTTGAACTGAATGGACTCGGATGCTATACCCCGTATTAAAATCGAATCCCCACTCGATTTCCACACCCTCCCAGACCATTCGCAGGTATCAACTGCAATACCCGATCCTGTTGGCAACAGCCTGGCGACCGGCCTCAAACTCCACGTTATCTCCCCCAACTCATCATTATTGATCGTCAAAACCAGGAGTATCCTATTCATGTCTCAGGCGCAAGACACCTTCTGGCCAGATCGTTATCAAGATCAAATCGGCGTCCTCACGGGAGGTGATATTGCCCTGGCCACGGCTCGTCAACTGGTCCAGGAAGGTGCCACGGTTTATTTCTGCGATATCAGCATTGAGCGTGCCCAGGCGGCAGCCGATCAACTGAACCGCCTGGTCCCCGAGAGCGCCGTTGCGGGACAACTCGATGTCACCAATGAAAAACAGGTATCCAGCTACTTCGGCCGTATTATCGCCGATACAGGCCGCGTTGACTTCGTGCTCAACTCCGCTGGAATTACCGACACCAATGACATGCGGGCACCCATTTGGGAACTCAGCATGGATCAATTCCGCAAGCGCCAGGAAATCAACCTGGTCGGCAGTGCCATCGTTACCAAGCACGCGTCGCGGGTGATGATTCCACGACAATACGGGCGGATTGTGCTCATCACTTCGAACGCTGCCAAGGAAGGCAATCCGACCATGAGCGCCTACTCTGCCAGCAAAGGAGGGGTTATCTCGTTCATTAAGGCCGTCGGACGCGAACTGCATTCACACGGAGTGCTGATCAATGGATTCGCGCCGGTCATTATTCGCACCGCGATGGTTGACCAAATGCACCCCGACGATATTTCCCACCTGGAAGGACGAATTTTGATGGGACGGATGGGTGAACTGGACGAAGCTGCCTATAAACTCTGCCACCTGCTTTCCAAACGCAACTCCTTCCAGACACGCTTTATCGAAGACATGTCTGGAGGCAGGGCTGACTTTTAGCCGTGCCGCAGGCTTGCTGGCCCTTCGCCACGACCCTGAAATTGTCAAACTGGGGGGCGCAACACGACTCTCGGAGTCCTATAATCGTGGGAAACCCTGTTCCCGCCAACCACAAACCCTGCACCCTGGTCCCACACATGGTCCTTCGCTACGCCAAACGACTCCTGACCGAAACCGATAAGCGGCTTCTGTGGAAGCTGGTGTGGAATTTCGGCTACAAGGGCATGCGGGCGATTCAACGCCACAAGGCTCGCCTGAAACGGGGCGAATTTTTCCCCCCCTTTCTTTACATCTCGATCATCAACAGTTGCAATCTCCGCTGCCAAGGCTGTTGGGTCGATGTCGCTGCCAAACAGGAAAAGATCGAAGTCGACGCACTTTCGGGGGTAATCCGGGCAGCGAACGAACAAGGAAACTATTTTTTTGGCATCGTGGGGGGCGAACCCTTCATGCACTCCGATATTCTTGAAATCTTTCGCCGCCACCCCGAATCGTATTTTCAGGTATTTACCAACGGGCATTTCATTACGGCCGATGTCGCAGCTGAGTTACGCCGCTGCGGGAATGTGACACCCCTGATCAGCGTCGAAGGAACCGAAATCGTCAGTGACCAACGGCGGGGCGGGACGGAAGTCCTCCACAAAACCGTCGAAGGGATTCGCAATTTAGTTGCCAATCGGATCATCACCGGGGTCTGCACCAGCGTGTGCAAAACCAATCTGGACGACCTGGTGAACGAGGCCTGGGTCGATCGCCTCATTGAACTCGGTGTGCTTTACATGTGGTATCACACCTACCGCCCGATGGGCCCCGATGCGGCCCCGGAACTGGCTCTTTCACCAGAAGAACAGCTTCGCATTCGCCGCTTTGTTGTTGAAATGCGTTGCAAAAAGCCAATCGGCATCATCGATGCCTACTACGACCACAACGGCCAGTCGCTCTGCCCGGCTGCAACCGGCTTTACGCATCACATTAGCCCCTGGGGGGATATTGAGCCGTGCCCCATCGTGCAATTCGCGCGGGAGAGCATTTATGACGACCGCCCCCTCGCAGAAACGATTGGGAAATCGGAGTTCCTCCGCGACTTCCGCCAGTTGGCTGCCTCATCAACCCGTGGGTGTATCGTGCTGGAACGCCCAGACCTCTTGCACGAACTAACCGTACTTCACGATGCGCGGGATACCACGGCGCGAAAATCGGCCGCGTCGGAACTCAAGGCGATGGTCCCCCGCACGTCGCAATATAACCCCGGCCAACAGATACCAGAAAAAAGCTGGGTCTATCGACTCGTGAAGCGTCATTTCTTCAACGATTTTGGCGCCTACGACGCGCCGATCAGTCCGCTTTCGCACCGTTCCTGACAATGGGCCAGGCCCGATCGACGCGAGGATGGACCCGCTGCCCTGCCAGCAATCCATGGCCCACTTCCTGCCGCTAACTAGCCGGCGTTACAGGTCAAAATACAGCTTCGTCCCCTCTAAAACGGCGTCCACAGCCACCGAAGCCAATATCAGTCCCATCACGCGACTCACAATACTTGCACCCGAGTCACCAATCCAGCGGTGGACAAATCGTGCCAGCACCAACAAACCAAAGGTGATCAGTAATACGACCAGCATCACCGTCGTGGTTACCATCTGATCCATCAAGGTATACCGTTTATTCTCGGTGAGAATGACAACGGCCATCATCGCCCCAGGTGATGCAATCGAGGGTACCGCCATGGGAAAGATCGCCGTATCTTTCCCGCTGCTCATCATTTTGATCTCTTCATCCGGTTTACTTTCACCAAAAATCATGGTGAGCGCAAACAAAAAGAGCACAATCCCACCGGCAATCTGAAATGCAGAAAGTGGTACGTTGATGGCATCCAGCAGGAATTCGCCGACGAAAATGAAAAACATCAGGATGGCGGCGGCAACCACAGTAGCACGAACCGCAACCGACCACTTCTCTCGTTCTTCGTACCCGCGCGTGACGGCAATAAACACGGGAACGGAACCAACCGGATCGATTACCGCAATCAGAAACACAAACGTGTTGATGATGTCATGAGGTATGTCCATGGCGTTCTAGACTGGTTGGAAACCTCAATTCAATGCGTATTCGGCACAAATTCGCGACTTGATCGCACCGCCGGCACGCCTTAACCTAGGGTGGCTTGAATGTGCCGTCAAGCAGATGAATGTGCCGTCAAGCAGATTACGAATCACACACCCATGGTTCCTGCAACGAGCCCGCCGCCTAGATCTCACACACCAACTCGACAAACCCAAGTCTTGCCGGTGAAGGTCCACCATTCGTTATGACTAGCAGGCCCCAACGGCAGGCCTGGTCCGCCGCCACACAGGGTCCGCCGCCACACAGGGTCCGCCGCCACACAGGGTCCGCCGCCACACAGCGAAATCATACTGATGCTAACAGGACTTTGGAACGTCGGAATCAAGGTACCCGACCTGGAGCGGGAACTGAAGTTCCATCGCGACCTGGGCAACGAAATCGTCCTCGACGAAATATTTACCGTCGACGGCGTTGATTACCGCATACCTCTCATCAAGATGGGAGACAAGTATCAACACGTTGGCGAGCGAATGGTCTACGAGGATGAGTTGGGCGTGGAACTACCGTATGGTCTAGTGCACTTGGTTTACTTGAGTGACGATTTTGATACCGATGTCGCCAGCTGCACCAAGGCTGGCGCCGTCGCCATTCGAGAACCGATCGAAGTCTCTGCCGGGTTCGGCGATCGCAAGGTAGCCTTCTTTAAGGCACCCGGTAGCTGGATCTTTGAAATCGCGAAAATTTACGAACACCGAGTGCCGGAGGTTGTGTAACAGCCCAGAGGTCACCTTCCCGGCCTTGCCTGGCGAAGGCACGAATGCGCGGGAGGTTGCTGGCACAGAGAGCAGAGACCGTCTCACGCTAACACTTCACGGACGATGGTCCCGTCGTCGACCAGCTTGATCGGCCGATTGAATTGGTCGTGATACTCTTTATCGGGATCAATTCCGATCGCAGTGCAAAGCGTCGCCATGAAGTCGGGAATGGTGACGGGGTTCTCGGCGACACCGCCGCGGGGCCCAGTACTGCCGTAGGTGACTCCCTGCGCAAATCCGCCCCCTGCTATGGCCACGCTATAACCGTCGACCCAATGATCGCGGCCAGCGTTTCCGTTAAACGTGGGTGTACGTCCGAATTCCCCCGCGGCAACCACGACCGTTTCTTCCAACATTCCCCGGTCATCAAGGTCGGCTATTAACCGCGCCATCCCCTGGTCCAGCTGATTGAGCAGCTCAACATGTCCGGGATAATGGTCACGATGCTGGTCCATGTTGTCATGACACACTTGCACAAACCGCACACCAGACTCAACAAGACGCCGCGCCAGCAGGCACCCCTGACCAATCCGCGCATGCCCGTATTCTTGGCGCACCTTGTCGGTCTCGTTGGTCAGGTCAAACGCTGCTCGCTGTCGCGACTGCATGAATCTCCGAGCACCGTCTCTGCCCTCGCGAAAATATCGGTCCGTTGCATCCAGAGTCCGCCCCGCTTCGATCATTTCGAGCAGCTTCAATCGCTGGTCCAAAACTTCAGGCGAAACCCCCTTGGGCAGTCCTAAGTTCTCTGGTGGCTGGCTGGGATCCCAAACAATCGTCGGCTTGTGTGCAGCACCAAAATGGCCGGCGGAATACCCCGCATGTCCGATAGAAATGAACGCAGGCAAACCGTCTGCTTGAGCGCGAAACATGGGAAGCGGCCCCAACTCGTGAGACACAATTGAGCCAATCGCCGGTGCTTGAATCGCGCCTATGCTGCGCCAGCCGGTTTGCATGTGGTATTGAGCCTGATTATGTTCCATCTCAATACCCTGCATGGAGCGGATGACGGCCATTTTATGTGCCTGTTCCGCAAGCCAAGGCATGGATTCGCTAAACTGGATTCCATCGGCAGTTGTCGAAATCGACTTGAGGCGATAGGCCAGGTCCTCGTCCCCAGACTCCTTGGGATCAAATGACTCGTGCTGGAACGGACCACCGTCGAGCCACAAAAAAATGACCGACTTGTCATTCCCAACTGGCCTGGATGTGCCACTCGCAAAAACGCTCGGCAAAGTTGGACCAAGGAGCGTCCCCAAGACCGTACCGAACGAGGCCTTCAACACACCTCGCCGGGTAAGTATTGTGTGTGGAGTGGTTCCACTGCTGTGATGTTGGTAGTTACAACGCATCATGAATCCATCATCTTTCGAGCCCAAACTATCTGCAAGCCCCAAAACGAGGGGCACTTAACTTCCGCTTGTTTACATCGATTGAAATTCACTTGTTTGCATCAAGGCCCACAACAAGTCACTCACCTGCAGGGTAGCATCATTGTTTGCCCATGGGAGCAGCCGCTGGGTCTCTTCAACACGGGGTGGCCTGGCGAGCACACTCAAAAACGCCAGCCGGATTCGTGCTTTGGGAGAATCAAGGGCCTCGATTTCCGCAACCCTTGTTCCCTGGCTGAGCGACTCGGCCACCAGTGGCCCGTTCATTTTCATCAACGACTCGCTGGTGGAGCTCATGGCCGCCCGGGCTCTGCTTCGCTGCTTTCCCAAGCCCTGGCCCACAGCGACATATTTTTGGCGCAATTCTGACAATTGGGCACGTTCCGGATCTGTAATTGCGGGCGACGGGCCGGTCACCGGTTCGGGTGCCGGGGGCAGGCGGTCGGCCAAATGCGGGAACGGACCGGCACGCAAATTCTCCGCACCCTCGGCCAAGAGCTTCCGCCGCTGCTGTACACGTTGGAAAATTTCCTCTTTCAGTAGCTTGCGCAGCTGCCCACCAAGACCATAAATAGCGTCTTCCCGCCCCGTTACCCGCAGCACCGAATTGCACCACTGATCTGAATTCAAGGTGCGATGCACGGCCGCGTGCCACGTTTCGCTGGCCCCATGATCTTCAGCAGACTGCAACTGAAAAGCCTTGCTGAGCACGATCGTGCGGATGAGCCATTTGATGTCGAACTGATGTTTTACGAATTCCGTGGCTAGCCGATCAAGCAAAGTCCCATGCCGCACGGTCTTATTGGGTGCGAAACCGTCGGGCCGGTCGACAAAACCTCGTCCGGTGAGTTCTAGAAAGTAACGATTCACGGCAGCCCGCGCCAAATTATGACGCTGTGGGCCTGTAACCCAATCGGCAAACAACTCGCGGCGTGTTTTGACCCCCTCATCGGCATTCGCAATTGGCTGCCCCCCGAGGGGAGTTGGGATCATCGTCCGCGGATTTCCCGGATCGGGCATTTCGACTTCGCCCTCGTCGAGATCTGCCAGCGCCCGATTCTCTCCTCGGGCTCCATCAATTGCCGCGTCGCCGCCGGGCAAGGTGCTGATGCTTTGGGCACTGCGTCCGATTTCAGGAAACCGTTCGGTAAAACGTTCCGCTGCAACGAGATTGCCGTCCCACATTGCAATCCGCCCAAAAAAAGCAGCGAGTGCCCAATAAGATTCCCGCTTGTACTGATCTACATACGGATCGTCGTGACACTGGGCGCAAGCCAAATTGGTACCCAGAAACAGCCGCATGGCTGCCTCGGCATACTCGTTGGGCTCGCCGTCAAAAAAGATGCCGAAATTGGCGCGCCCATCTTTTTTAATCGCACCTTGCGTTGCCAATAAATCGCGGGCCACAACATCCCATTTGCGGTTCTCAGCCAGGCTCTCCCGCAAGTACTGATAAAAGGAAACAACATTGGTTCCCTGGCCTATACTTTACTTTCACGCAAATCGACAATCCACTGACGCTGGCGAAAGGCCCAGTAGTCGGCATACTGGCTCCGCTTGAGCAGTTCATTGACCTTGGCCTCACGCTTGTCGGGAGCCGAGTCTTCAATAAACGCCATGACTTCGTCAGCAGTTGGTGGCATGCCGATGAGGGCCAGGCTCGTCCGCCGCAGGAAGGTCGCATCGTCGACCACAGCTGCAGGGTTGATCTCGGCTCCCTGCCACAGCCCGGACAAATAAAGGTCGATCAGCACACCTGCGTGTTCAGCATCCCCCTCTGGGAGCCTGGTGTGCGGAAGGGCGGCCGGCTCTGGCGCGGCGCCGGCCCATTGCGGGCCAACCATTCCGATCGTGAAAGCTGCCAGCAACGCCGCTGTGATGGGTGCAGTAACAAGATCCCGCAAAAGTCCTCCCGGGTACCGCAACCGCCCTCGACGAACACCACCCTGCGTCGCTGCTTGGATTCTCATGGTAGTACCAATAGATGAACACCAGCCGGTTGCCGACGTGACCTGAACGAAAGGCACCAACAGGCAACCATCAACGACTACACACCCCCAAAACACCCTCGAATCCTATCCGTACACCCTCGAATCCTATCCGTTCAGTCTACCCCCGGCCGGTGTGAGGATCAAGCTGACAAGGTGTTCGTAAGTGCTGCCACTGTAGAAAGCTGCATCCATTCTTGCCGCGTCAAGATATCCAGCCGCGGCGACCACGTCCCGACTGCCAACCTCCCGAAATTACTGGGCAACAACGGTACCGATGACTTCAATAATGTATCCGTCCGGGTCCCGAAAAAAGAATCGTCGGTGAGGCGTGTCCCGCTGGGGAGGGATGATTTCTGTACCCTGTTCGATCAGCTTCGCCCGCACCTCATCTAACTCTGCATCGGTCATGCTTAGTGCAACGTGCCTCCCGAACTCATCCTCGAACTGCGACGACCGAAAATCAGGTACCTCCGTAAGATGCAACTGCTGGCCTCCAGGTATCGACAGCCAGACACCGCTCCTGGGAATGTTAGCCGGCCGCTCGACGATCACCCAATTGAAAACGGCCTGGTAAAACCGCGACGAGAGCTGAAGGTCTCGCGTCGCCAAAGTGAAATGATGAATTGGCATGACAAGGTTCTTAACCAGTAACAAACTGGCTGCGGGAACAAACCGACCTCTCTGTGCAACCAGTCGTTCGAGCTTGATCGACCCCTGGAAGAAACGACACCGTGACTTTATACTTCGCAGTTCAACAGCGTCAACCGCTGAGACCAACCAGGCTACCCTAACCCCCTCAAACCGTTCATGTCCAGTATTATTCGAGACCGAATCCAACAAAATCAAACCGTCACGGTCATGTCGATCAGTACCCTGGCCACTCCTAAACTTGTGGAGGCAGCCGGCCACCTCAGCCACGTTCACGGTGTCTGGTTCGACCAGGAACATTGTGCCTTGACGCATCCCCAAATCGAACTTCTGGCTATGGCTGCTCGCGCAGGTGGGCTGGATTGCTTTGCGCGAGTCCCTCCCACCGATTACGGGATGATTATGCGCCCCATGGAAGCGGGTTGCAGTGGAGTCATGGCTGCCCAGGTCCGCACCGCAGAGGAAGTCGCGCGGATCGCCTCCTGGTCCAAATTTGCTCCCCGTGGTGGACGCGGCACCTTTATGGCCAACCCCGAATCCAAATATGGAACCGTCCCAATAGCCGAGTACATTGAAACTGCCAATCGTGACCGATGGCTTGCGATCCAGATTGAAACCCTTTCGGCCGTTGAGCAAGTTGATGAAATTGCTGCCGTCGAGGGAGTGGACCTGCTGTTCATTGGCCCCGCCGATCTGTCGGTCAATTTGGGTGTACCCGGTGACATGCTCAATCCGAAATGTGTGGCAGTCCTGGAGCGGGTTGCCCAGGCAGCCCAAAAAGCTGGCATTGCCTGGGGAGCGCTCTGCCCCACACTCGAACACGCCAGGCAATGCCGGGACTTGGGATGCCAACTCTTTAGCTTACTGGGCGATACAACCTGCTTTCGCCGTGGCGTCACTGCCCTGGAAGAAACCTTTGCCGAATTTTTTGAGTAAAGGCTGTCTGTAACACGGCAAGTGTTGAAAACAGCAGCGGGCAATACGGTCACCTGGCAAACCGTCAAAAATACCGGTTATCCTCAGCGCTGCTTTCGTGTGAATACGAGCTGGTCACCTTCGGAAAGCGATTGGTTAAGTCGATACCCCTCTTCATTGAAGTGCGCCAATTTTTTGACCGTTTTGATTTGATGCTCAATCACGTAGCGGGCCATCAAGCCGCGGGCCCGCTTGCCAAACATCGACAGAAAGCGAAATTTCCCCTCTTTCTCCTCTTTGAACGTGGGTGTGATAATGCGCGCGTCGAGCTTTGCTGGCGACGCCGCTTTGAAATACTCTGCCGAGGCAAGATTCACAACAACCCGTTCACCCGACGCTTCGAGATCCTCGCCGAGAGAACGAGTGATGCGATCTCCCCAGTACGCGTAAAGATCTTTGCCCTTATCGGTCTGGAGCCTGGTTCCCATCTCAAGGCGGTACGGCTGAATCAAGTCGAGCGGCCTCAAAACGCCATAGAGTCCCGAAAGAACACGCAAATGCTGCTGCGCGAACACCAGGTTGCGGTCGGAAAAACTGGCCGCCTGGAGCCCTGTGTAAACATCTCCCTGGTAAGCAAAAATAGCCTGTCTGGAGCCCTGCGCGTCATACTTCTTCTTCCAGTTGCTGTAAAAGCCACACGTTTTTTCGGCAAGTGCCTCGCTCACGCTCATCAGTTGAGCCATTTTCTTCGGGGGATAGCCTTGCAGAACCGAAGCGAGGCGATTTGCGTCTGCGTGAAACCTTGGCCTGGTTGACTCATCGGTTGTTGGCAAAGCGTCAAAGTCGATCGTCTTGGAAGGTGAAAGAAGGATGATCATCGTACCGTAAAATCCATTGCCAAGTCGGAACGGGTACCAGAAACTACTGCCCGCCATGAACTGCTAAGTTTTCGGTTTATGCATCCCTATTTCTGAATGCAATACAGCTTTCGATTGACCCGAATAAAGAGTTGGTCACCGGCAGCAACCACCGTAGAGCGAACTGCATCTTCAGCTGGTTCGTCCATTTCAATGATGCTGAGAATCTCACCGTTGTCACTGTCGACCACGACGACTTCACCAACGAAGTTGATGATGTAAATCTTTCCATCGGCCATGGTGGGTGAGGCTTCAAACTTGTCGCGACCCGGTGTTTTCACGGACCATTTGACCTCGCCCGTCGCAGGAACCACCCGCGATAACGATTTCTTGACGTCACTCAGAATGAAAAAGTCACCCTCATAGAACGCGGGGGTTGGCACATCGGAGGTGACTTGCCTCGCTTTGGCACTGTCCCAGGCGATCGCTTCGTCGCTCAGTCGACCATGTCCTCCTAACTTAATGGCATAGACTGGGTCGCTTTTTGGTGCACACACCAAAACCACGTCCTCGCCAGCGACTGGCGATGGTACGTGCCGCCAATGCCCAATTCGCCCGGGGTTCCAGGTCCCCCACCTCCAGAGTTCTTCTCCCGTCTCGGGATCGTGCCCGCTGATATCGTCGCCGCCAGTGATCACCAGTTCCTTGCGACCTTTGTACTCCCAGGGCAGGGGGGTGTTGAACGACTCGCGGGATTCGGCCACCGCATCACTCGGCCGCACATGCCGCCAGAGGACATCGCCACTGGCTGGATCAAGGGCCAGGATGTAAGACTCGTTAAACTGTCCCTGCAAACCAATTCCAGCGACAGGAACATCGCGCTGCAGCACTTGAATGAACAGTTTTCCGTCGTGAAGTACCGGGCTTGTGCTGAAGGTCCACATGAACGCAAAGGGACCGAATTCTTCTTGAATATTACGTTTCCAAAGTTCCTTGCCGTTAAAATCGAATGCAACAAGGTCTCCATTGCCGTAGAAGAACACCACTCGCTGACCATCGGTCGCAGGCG
>Ga0310121_10003199_pt1 | contig 15026 bp, 17 predicted proteins | sample CB27_Tmax_986_MG_FD_203504 | JGI IMG/M metagenome (GOLD analysis project Ga0310121, IMG submission 203504) | Marine microbial communities from Western Arctic Ocean, Canada - CB27_Tmax_986 | ecosystem: Environmental > Aquatic > Marine > Oceanic | place: Canada: Western Arctic Ocean | collected...
CCGGTCCGACCGGCTCGCGTTCGTGAGTGCGTAGATCGACTGGCCCCGGGAGGCGCGCGACGACTCCGGGACATCCAGAACCGAAAGAAAATGAGCCCTTCCGCGCTCCGTGAACGCGAGGAGCCAGCCCTTTGTGCGAGCAGCGAAGACCCGGACTAGCCAATCCCGTTCGAAGTTTTCCATTCCCGCCAGCGCCCTGCCACTCTTCATCCGCCGGCTATAGATACGGACTGGAATTCGTTTGACGAAACCCTGATGGCTCACGGCGACGACAACATCCTCGTCGGCAATGGCCACCTCGGAAGGCTCGGCAGCCTTGGTGGCTTCATCGAGAATGACAGTCCTGCGCGCGTCGCCAAAACGCTCGCACACGTCCTGCAGCTCTTCCAACACGACAGAAAGCTGTTGGGACTCGCTAGACAGCAGCGTTCGAAGCCCGGCGATAGTATGCTCAAGTCTCGAGCCTCGAACCCTGAGCTCTTCCCCCTCCAGGGCCGTCAGCTGGCCGAGCCTCATCTTCATGATCGCGTCCCCCTGCTCCTCGGACAGGCCGAAACTCTCTCTGAGCCGAGCGGCCGCGGTGTCTCGATCCTTCGATTCGCGAATAGTACGGATTACTGCGTCGATCTCGTCGAGCGCCAAGAGCAGCCCTTCCACCAGGTGGAGCTCTGCTTCGGCCTTCTCTAGATCATGTCGTGATCGTCGCTCCACGACGTTGAGACGATGCTCACGGTAGCGCACAAGTAGCGTTCGAAGGTCGAACTCCTTGGGCTCACCACCGTCCAGGGCAATGAGGATCGCCCCAAAATTCGATTGTAGATGAGTGCTTCGGTATAAGATGCTGAGAGTGGATGGAACCTCCGCTCCGCGCTTCAGCTGTATCACGAGCCGCATCCCATCCCGATCTGACTCATCTCGAACATCGGTAACGTCGTCGAGCTTCCCCCTACGGGACAGGGCAACGATCTGCTCGATGACACGGGATTTCGACACGCCATACGGTAGCTCTACGACCACAAGCTGCTCTCTCCCACCGCGGATCGCTTCCCTGAGGACCTGCGCCCTCATCACGATCCGGCCCCGTCCCGACGTGTACATGTCTCTGAGTCCGTCCCTCCCCACGATGAACCCGCCCGTGGGGAAGTCCGGACCGGGGAGGTGCTCCATCAGGTCCTCGACGGTGCACTCCGGGTGCGCGACCAGATGCCGAAACGCGGCTGCAACCTCCATGAGGTTGTGCGGTGGAATATTTGTGGACATGCCTACGGCGATCCCCGATGACCCGTTGACTAACAGGTTCGGGAGCCTACTCGGGAGAACCATCGGCTCCAGCAGGCGGGCGTCGAAGTTCGGCGCCCAATCCACGGTCTCCTTATCGAGATCTGCCAGGAGTTCGAGCGTGACAGGGGCCAGCCTCGCCTCCGTGTAGCGGTACGCCGCAGCTGAGTCACCATCGATCGACCCGAAGTTGCCCTGTCCATCGATCAGCGGATAGCGAAGAGAGAAGTCCTGGACCATCCGCACGAGCGTATCGTAGACCGCTGTGTCTCCGTGCGGATGATACTTTCCCAGAACTTCCCCGACGACCGTCGCGCTCTTCTTGTGCGAACGGTCGGGAAGTAGTGCAAGCTCTCGCATCGCAAACAAGATCCGCCTGTGCACCGGCTTAAGGCCGTCGCGGACGTCCGGCAGCGCGCGCTGCACAATCACGCTCATGGAGTAGTCGAGAAAAGCTTCGCGCATCTCTTCCTCAATGAGTCGAGGAAGGATCCGCTCACGCTTCTGTGCCATGCTCATCCACATGCTCCTGGTACCTCGGGGACGCGTCTAGGGGACGTCCTATGATGTCTACGCCCACGGCGGGATGGAAGGAGAAACTTGCATTGGTAAGTCGGGAGCGGCGGGGTCGGAGCGAACCGGGGGGGGGAGGGAGATGGTACTGGTGGCCGGCCCCAGTCAGTGTCGAAGCCTTCCTCCTTCAGCTCGTGGGGAATTCTCTGCCGCAATTCCGCCGTCGCCATCTCACCGTGTGGTGCCCTTCGCATCGCCTCACGGAAGGCACGCTCGAAGGCTAGCCTGGGGTGGTGCCGAGCACACGTCTCGAGGTGTTCCCCGACCGACTTCGTCTCTGCCTGGTCCAACTCATGAGCCTCGCTCCCTAGTCATCCGTTTCCTCACTGGGGCTCTTGGCCTCGATGAGGCCCTCGGAGACCGCCTAGTCGTACAGCTGCGATTGCAGGATCTTCGGTCCGCGAAAAAGACGGCTCTTCACGGTCCAACCGGGACATCCATGATGCCCGCGATCTCCGCGTAGGAAAGATCCTCGAAATCGGAAAGGACGACCGCCTCACGGAACTGGCCGGGAAGGCCGTAGATCCCTCGCAACACGACATCGTCCGCCAAGTCTCGCCAGAAACCGAGCCTTCGGGGTCCCGATCCTTCACGGCTCAGAATACTGTGCTCTCTTTGGAGATGTTTCTTGGATCTTCGTCCGCGACCGACGCAACGATATCGTCATGTCTACGTTCTCTCTCACGATGCCGAAGGAATGGGTTCCTGCAGATGGTAACCAGCCAACTCTTCGCCTTGGTTCCCGGCGTATAGCGGTCCCAGTGGCGGTACGCGCGTAAGAAGGTATCCTGCGTCAGGTCAATACCCGGTCTGCATCTCCGGTCAGTCGCAACGCGGAGCGATACACCGCGTCCAACTGAGGGAGGGCTTCCTCGTGAAAGCCTTCACTCCCCGGCGACACCCGCGTCTCCGGCGCAATCACGAGTGCTCGGCTATCATGAACGTTAGTCAGGGAACCCGAACGTCTCGATGGTCTCTTCGTCCGGCGCGCTCCCGGTCATCACCTCGATCAGGACACCCATCTCATGCCCGATGTCCTCGACTCGGCCCAGGACCGAGAGAGCATGCGCAAAGTCGAAATAAGCCGCCACCGACTGTTCTGCGGCTGGATGTGCGGTGAGAATAAGTAGCTCCATTTCCGAGCGGAGGTGCTCTACGATCGCACCGACCGCGATCTGCAAAACACCCTGTTCGGAGAGGGTTGGGACTGAGATGCTGGAGGCCAGCTTGTCACGCAATGACCCGACCGCGGCCCTCGTCGTACTCGGCGCGGCAACCGCCCCACCTGAAACCTCACCTTCAAGGTAGGCATTCGCACCCGTACGAATCGCTACAAGTTCTTCGTAGTTGCAGGTCAGGATCACGAGGCCCTCCTCGCCACGTAGCGTAACGCCCCACGTCTACCATACCTATCGGCTCATTCAAAGGTTTCTGCAACCTTCGGGCCGAGAAAGCATACGCGGTCCAATCACAAAACCCGCGATGAGATCGATTAGAACATGCGCAGCGATCGCGGGGACCAGGCTTCCAGAAAGAACGACCGAGGTCGCGAAAATCATTCCGACGATGCAGGTCCGCGCCACCCCAAGCGGCCCCTGATAGGCGTGGAGCACGCCGAAGGCAACCGACGAAAGCACCGCCCCCAACCACGGGTCGGGCACAAGTAGCGGTATCACATGGAGGGCGTAGCCACGGTAAGCGAGTTCCTCGCCGAGGCCAGCTGAAAGAGACAGGCCGATGAAGAGGCTCTTCTCAGTCCTCGTGCGAGGGATCAACTGCAGAACCATATCCGAGAGCCCGCTCGGCATTCGTCGCTCAATTGGGCCAAATACCCCAATCACTGCGAGCCCGGCAATGGTAACCGCGCTCATCCAAAGAAGACACTCGAGCCAGGGAAGCCAGGCGAGGCCAGGCATCGGCCACCTGCTCGGGCCCCAGCCTAATCCCAGGGCGATCGCTCCAATGGCCAGAATGGTTGCCCCCGAACCCAGATAGACCGGAACTCTCTCGACCGATCGTACGCGTAGCAATGGGAGCTGTGCCCAGGCGAGGGACGGGAGCAGGAGGTAGAAAAGCCCGATCCCGAAGCTCTCCCGGAACGTCAGACCTAGGCCTACCATGGTTGCGACGGTGCCTACCACAGCGATGGCAATGCCAGTACGCAGACGTTGGGCGACGGACCGAGCCACGCGGTCGTGCGCGGCCGAATCCGCCGAGTCAGCAGGCCCCGTCATCGGATCCACTGTACATCCGACACGTTCCCTGTAACGTTCCGGGGCCGATCAACATCCGCTTGTGCGACTCCCAGTATTTCAAGAGTGCCCCAGACGATGGAATCTCGCGACGCCACGCCGCTACCGACGGTCCTGAGGGTCGTCGACGCTTTGGATCATCCCCACGGTAATCGAATCCTTCGTACCCGGCTGTCGGACGGCGCGCCCCCGACGATCAGAGGGCTCAAGGGAGCGCTCCTTCGAGCTCGTGGACCAGGGGGAGTCGAGCTGGATGTTCGCGTGGTCGGCTTTCCACTCTTCGGGGGAGCACCGTCTGACTCGCGGATTCGCTCAACTGGAAGAATCGACCTGCTCGTGTCGGGAGGCGAGGACCTAGGACAGATTTCACAGACGTGGGAGCTTCACCCACTATAGAGCTGAAGATCGCGTACGGGCTAGAGCTCGTCAGGGAGGAGGATCTCCGTCCCCGTCCGCGCCTCCCGGCGCTCCTTCGCGACCAGGAGCTCGGATGAACTGGGGCCCATCCACGCCGAACGTGCTCCGGAACCAGGCCCGAAACTCTTCCTCACGTCCCGGCCGATCAGATCGGTACGCCTCCGCCACATCGCCGAACCGATCCTCTTCAGTCGCAAGGATGAAGTCGTCAAGATAGCCCGCCTCAGTCGCGTAGATTAGTTCGTCAAGTGGGGCGAAGGGCTGAGTGTCGAATACAGACCGACCTAGGAGCCAGACCTCGGCGACCCGCTGCACGATCGCTCTCTCCGCTTCGAATCCGCTTAGTCCATGGGCTTCAGGAAGTACCTCGGGCAGCACCTCCCAGTCCTGCATCAGGCGTAGGTATCCATAGATGAGAAAAGGGGTCTCTCCATCGGGCGCGCCCCCAGCCAACCTGAGGTCCGCCGTGTCCCCCTTTATCTCGAAGGATTCCCACGGATACCCACCCTCCGCGACCTCGGAAAGACGGACGAGAAAATCCGGATCGAGGTTGATCCGCTCTAGTTCCGGGGTAAGCCACAGCTCGATCTCTGCCATCCGATCCCGGTCCGGCATGATACGCTCGCCCGAATAGACGACGAGCGATCGAGGCTCGGGCATCGGGAGTTGCCCGGCACAGGATCCAAGGAGGGGCAGCAGAAAGACAGGGAGGGCACGAGCCCAAAACGGGTGCGTCATAGGGGTTATCTCAGTGCCTAGTTCGCTCGCGTAACTCGAGCGCCTCCGCAAATACGGAACGAGAAAGCTTTCTTCGGCAGCAACTCAGTACAGTATTGTCGGTTTCCCACTCTGCAAAGGTCATCCTAGAAACGCCCATGGATGCAATCCCGAACGTCGATCTTGTCCGTGAGGAGCTCAAGGCTCCATTTCCGTCCGGAAAAATGTCTCTCCACGAGTTGGGCGACACCCTCGCCCAACTCGTGTGGGAGAGCTTTTCCAACTTCATCGAAGACCCGGAATGCCGCGCCGATCTCACTCAGGCTGGAATCCAGTTTGAGGACGGCATTCCGGAGAAGCGTGTTGCGGAAGAGCTGCTGATCCTGCACATGTGGGCTCATACCCGGGCGGTTGAGCTTGCCTTATTTCGCTCGCTCTCCGGCGAACACATACGAGCGGAGCTCAATTACCTCCACCGCGCCATCTTCGAGGACATCGTCGAGCACGGCACTCCTCGGGCCCAGATCCCCGTTTTCGAGCAACGAGTAAGTGCCCGATATGCAGAATACAATCTGGCGGCCCGTCAGTCTGACCCAGCAATCAGTCGAACGGCACTCGACCACCTCAAGGACGTAGGCACCCCGACTCCGCGGAGACCGCGTAACGACTAACCGAGCGAGTGGGCAGAGCGGCTCATCGCCGCACGACTAGAGGCCCAAAGACGACCGGATCAGGGGACTGATTCGATCCGGAGTCCAGGGCGGATCAAAGGTGAGCTGCACCTTAGCAGTTTCCACCCCCTCGACTCCCAGCACCGCCTCCTCCGCCATGCTAATGATCTCCTCCGCAACCGGACACATCGGGCTGGTCAACGATACCCTCGCGTGTACGTGCGTCCCTTCTACCTCCACGTCATAGACCAAGCCGAGGACGACCAGATTAAGATTCAGCTCCGGATCCTTTACGGTCTTCAGCGCATCCATAATCATTTTCTCAGTGACCGCCATCGCCGTCCTCCGGAAACCCTTCGATCATCATCCACTTACCGTGGAGCGTGCAGTGAGAGTACTCCTGTGCCAGCCGTCCAGGTCCATCCGGTGAGCCTCTCTAGAACCAGAACGCCCGCCGTACCTTCTCGCCAATGGTCTCTGCGGCGTTTCCCTGGCAACCGGCAGGGTCAAAGCCTTCGTCAAACTCGGGCGCGTCTTGGGCAACTCCGGGAAACTGGTCTCTTAGTAGCCACTCCGAGTCCTCGGTCCCGAAGGAGATCAACATCCGATCCCCCTGCCCGATCACCCGGTTGTTCGCGGGCAGGACGACGATGCCGCTTAGAATGAAGGTAAGGCGACGAACTCCATCCCCTCGATGGAGCACTCCTTCGTCCGAGTAAAGCCAATCCGATCCAATGCCCCAACCCAAGTTTTCAAGCAGGTGCCCCCAGGTAGCCCCTTGGTGGTGAACGTGCACCACATTTGGATTGTTCTCGTGCATGTGGACACGCTGCGGACCGGTGATGTTGGCCGCATCGGCTCCGCACGACGCCACGTCCTCCATGAATTGGTTTCCGGAGAGGTCAACTCTCTCGCCGTCGATCCACACCGCCCAGTTGGCATGGTAGTGCACCGGAGCAATGGACGGCAGGAATAGCAGTCGCACGAGACCAAACAGGGCGACCCCGATAAGGACCCCAGCAATCGGCTGCACAAAGGTTCGTCTATCGAGCATCAGCCATTGTGTTCGGGTCCACGCCTTTTTCGGATCGAAGTCGATCCACACGGGATTGTGGGTTCGGCCCGCGATGTCAGAACCTACACCGGACGACCTGGAATGGAGCGAGACCGTCCCTCCGGGGCTCCCCTCCCTGCTTGAAGGAAGGTATTATGGGCCGCGATCTCGGATCCGCCAGCCCCTCCCGACCTGCTGGAGCAGCCTCTCATGAAAGAACCGCGCGCGCACTGGGGATCCAGTTTCGGATTCGTCCTCGCCGCCACCGGGAGCGCAATCGGACTAGGCAACCTATGGAAGTTCCCGTTCATCACTTGGGAAAACCGTGGCGGCGCATTCGTACTGGTGTACCTTGCGTGCATCGCCGGGGTGGGGCTGCCGATCATGATGGCGGAAATCCTGATCGGCAGGAAAACGCAACGGAGCGTGGTTGGCGCCCTCCGAGCAGGAGTTGGGCCGCGCTGGGCTCTCGTCGGTGCGTGGGGAGTTCTCTGCGGCTTCATTCTTCTGAGCTACTACACGGTGATCGCTGGCTGGTCGCTCTACTACTTCGTGAAGACGGTCGGTTGGTCACTCACGGGGTTCCCCGGAAGCCTTCAGACCGGAGACCTATTCGCAGAGCAGGTCGGGAACGGTACCCTCCAACTCGGCCTGGCTCTTCTCTTTTCCGTCGGCACCGTTTCGGTAGTGTACCTCGGGGTTCATAGGGGAATCGAGCGCCTCACCCGCTCGGTCCTACCGATTCTCTTTGGCATTCTCCTCCTCCTCCTCTTCAGTGCCCTTCGGATGGAAGGATCGGGAGAGGCGATCGCGTTCCTCTTCCGTCCAAGCTTCTCAGAGCTCGAACCTGGGGGGCTGCTAGAGGCTCTCGGGCACTCCTTCTTCACGCTGTCCCTGGGCATGGGGGCGATGATCACCTACGGGTCTTACATCGGCGATGGGCAGTCGATCGTGAAGACGGGTGCGGCCATCGTTCTCCTCGACACGCTCATCGCGCTCATCGCATGCGTGATCATGTTCTCCGTGATCTTTTCGGTGGCAGGGATGGAGGAACAGGTCGGCGCCTCGACAGTAGGCATGCTCTTCATTTCCCTTCCGGAGCTCTTTTACTCGGAGGTTCCGTTCGGGGTGCTATTGGGCCCGCTGTTCTATGTGCTGGTCGCCCTCGCTGCCCTCACCTCGACGATCTCGCTGCTGGAAGTAGTCGCGAGCTACCTGATCGACCAGCACCAGGTTGCTCGGCCGAGGGCCACCCTGCTCTCCGGTTGCACTGTGTTTGTGTTCACGATCCTCGCGGCTCTCTCCTTCGGGTCTGTACCCGGATTGTCGAGCTTCGAGATCTTCGACGGCAAAGCAGGTTGGTTCTCGACAGCAGATCACTTCGTGTCAAATTGGATGCTCCCCACGGGAGGCCTCGCCATCACGATTGCTGCTGGCTGGTTCATGACCCGCGACGAGACCAGAGACCAGCTCATAGACGGGACCGAACCAGCTTGGTTTCACTACGGTGTTTGGCGATTCTTTATTCGCTTCGTAGCTCCCGCAGCGGTGGGAGCCGTGATCGTCGCGGTGCTATTCTTCGGCGTGGACTTCAGCTGACGCTCTGGCTGTGTCAACCCGATCCACTCCTACGGACACTTTTTTGGTAAGGGGGATTAGATGAAGCGATGGGCAGTGGTGGCTGTCGGGCTGACCATGGTAGTCGTCGCGGTACCGGTGGCTGCTCAGGTGACGTTTGGGCCGCAGTTGGTCTGGGGAGACGACACCGACTTCGGGGTTGGCGGGCGTGTCGACTTCGATCTGGCAGGACCGCTCGCGATCGTCGATGGACCCTTCCAGGACCTGTTCGGGAGTGTGACGGGATCCTACTTTTTTTGGGACTGCCCTTCCTTCGGTACCGATACGACCGCGGACTGTGGCTTCATCGAGTTCAACGGAAACGCGAGCGTCCCGTTTTCCGTGGAGGGCTCCTCGGTACTGGGATATATCGGCGGAGGGTTACACCTAGCCCGGCTTTCCGGGGACCACACCACCCCTCCGATCGGAGACTTTAGCCTGCGGTCTGATACGGATATCGGCCTGAACGTCCTCGGCGGGGTCAAGTTCCCGCTCGCGGGGATGACCGGGTTCGTGGAAGGCAAGTTCGGTGTTGCAGGAGCCGAGCAGTTCGTCTTCTCGGTCGGGCTCCTGTTCGACTGAGCCCGGCTCACACAGGACGTCGCCACGGCGATGGTCGCTACTGGACTCGAACCAGTGACCCCTACGATGTGAGCGTAGTGCTCTACCAACTGAGCTAAGCGACCAACAGTACCCCCACGGGGAATCGAACCCCGGTTTCCTGGCTGAGAACCAGGTGTCCTAGGCCACTAGACGATGGGGGCAAAAAACGGCCCCTCGAGTTGAGGGAACTGGTATGATAAACGTGGCCAAAAGAGCGATCAAGCTCTGTCCGCGCCTAGGCCGCTTGGTACGCGACCCCAGTACCCGCCTACGGATCCCGCTGGCAGTCGATTCAAGATCGGATCTGACGCCACATCTGGGGGTCCCACGGCCCGGAGAGGCCATCCGACCCCTCTAGGAGAAAGCCTTCGATCTGGACGAACGTCGGAGGGTCGTCCAGGAGGCCCTGATGCGTCGGGAAACTAATCTCTAGGTTCTCCGCGCCTGCAAGAACCGCCGACGAGCTTGGGATCACTACGAGGTCCAAGCGCGAGAGGATCGTAAGCATCTCCACTCCCTCGCGGGATCATTCAACTCTGACAAGAAGGCACTTCCGGGAATCATCTCCCGCCCACCCTCCCCCAGCCTAGCATGGCCGCGACGGTTCCCTGATGAGGGGTTCCCAGAAACACCACCCGACGCACGGGGCACTCCGCCTGTTCTAGGTACCTCCGGACGGCTAGACCCCCCATCGGGTGTGTAGCGATGTCGATCCTGTGGACCTTTGGTAAGCCGAAGCAGGAGGTCCACGGCTGCGGTGATCTCCCGGACATGAGCTTCATTGCTTCCGTAGGGATCTGTAAAGGTCAGAACGGAGACCCGGGACGCCGGCCACCCAGAGTCTAGAAGGCGGCGGCGGAGTGGACCAACGTCTGCTGCTTCGTCTCCCCACCCGGGGACAAGAAGCACTGGGGTCCTCTCGGCGACTGCGGGTCCGGGGGGGTTGCTGAGCGGACGCGGGATATGCCATCCCAGAAAGGGAGCAGACCAGCGCGGCGGAGATGAGCTCCAGCCGGGCTAGAAAATACCCTTGGGCGACGATCCGCACTCTCCCTTGTAGAATCCGCCCTCATGGGTTTGCGAGTGGTCGCGGTCGCCCTATCTTCTCCCCTAATCTTCAAGCGGATCGAGATGAACGCTTATACACCATGTCGGCCCAGGTGTTGTTTCACTCGGTTTTCGTTGTTCCAGTTGAGCCGGTAGATCGCTGGCAAACAAAGGAGCATGGGTATGTCCCGTGAGATAGGGGCAGGTCGGTGGGCTCTCGTATTGGGAGCTTCGAGTGGATTCGGGGAGGCCTGTGCGCGCGCGCTCGCTGGGGCTGGCTACGCGATATTTGGGGTCCACCTCGACCGCCGATCCGGGCTCGAAAAAGTCGACAAGCTGCGAAAGGAGCTACAGGAAAGCGGTGCCGACACCCAGTTCTTCAACATGAACGCCGCCGACCCGGAGAAGATGGAATCCGCGCTCGACGAGATGGAGTCCCGAATGGAGCCGGGACAGGATATTGGGGTCCTCATGCACTCTCTGGCCTTCGGGACTCTCCGCCCATTTGTGGGGGAGGGTGCCGTGAGCCCGAAGCAGATGGATATGACGGTCCGGGTGATGGCCCACTCTTTGGTCGATTGGACGAGGGCAATGCTGGATCGCGACCTGATGCATACCGATGGCCGGATCTTTGCGATGACCTCGTCCGGGTCAAGCCGCATCATTCCATCCTACGGACCGGTATCGGCCGCGAAAGCAGCGCTAGAGTCGCACTGTCGCCAGCTTGCCTACGAGCTCGCCCCCCGAGGCATCACCGTCAACGCGCTACGGGGCGGCGTCACGGACACCCCGGCCTTGCGAAAGATTCCCGGTAGTGATGTGCTCCTCGCAGGCGCCGTCGGGCGCAACCCGTCAGGCCGACTGACGACCCCCGAGGACATAGCAGCCGCAGCGGTGGCGCTGAGCGCCCCCGGTACTCACTGGGTGACGGGCAACGTGATTAACGTGGATGGGGGAGAAGAGATCGTCGCATAGCGAGGGCTAGATCTTGGAATCCCCAAGCCGGCCGGCAATGGCTTCGACGCACCAATCGATTTGGGGCCGCGAGATCGTGAACGGCGGTGTGATCTCGATCACTTCACCGGCCTCTCCTGCCGTAAGGACGAGGACTCCGTCTTGCAGGAGGCTGACAGCGGCTGCGCCGCCAAGGCCCGGCCCAAGCTCGACTCCAATGAACATGCCTCGACCACGAACCCGAGCGCCGGAATCCGCCGGTAGCGCATCCGATAGCAGTCTGATAAGGCGGCTCCCCTCGATACGAGATCTCTTGACGAGTTCCTCCTCCTCCAGAACGCGGAGCAGGGCCAGCGAGGCCGCGCACGCCAACGGATGGCCCAGGAATGTGGAAGTGTGAAGGGCCTCCCCTCGAGACCGCGGCCAGGCGTCCATCACCTCAGCCGATGCCAGGCAACAACTGAGCGGCAACCCGCCCCCGAGGGCCTTACCTAGGCAGAGGATGTCTGGGGTCACGGCCTCACCCTCGAAGGCAAAAAGGGACCCCGTCCTTCCTAGGCCGGTGAAGATCTCGTCAAATATGACGAGGGCACCAGCGCCGCGGGCCCTTTCCGCAACCTCGGCCAGGAAACCCGGAGGTGGGATCCGGACTCCGGCTCTCCCCTGGATCGGCTCGATGATCACGGCACCGGGCGGGTGCCCCGCGAGAGCAGAGGCCTCGAGCACATGATCCAGTGCGGTCAGGCAGCGCGCCTTCTCGGCCTCCGGCCCGCCGTGAGGATCAGGGAAGGGTACGAAGGATACCGACTCCCCGAGCCGTTCACGGAAAGGCTCGCGAAAGTAGTCGCGTGCGGTGACCGCTAGGGCACCCAGTGTGAGGCCGTGGTACCCCCCTTCAAACGCCACAACCCCCGACCGCCCCGTGGAGAGAAGTGCGGTTTTCAGGGCAATCTCTACGGCCTCCGAGCCCGCAGATGCGAGTATCCCCCGCGCGTCAGCCCACGGCGAGAGGTCACAGAGCCTCTCCAGCAGCTGACCCTTGATCTTCGGTGGGTGCACATCCCCCATCCCGTGCACGAGCGTCCCTGCCTGCCCGCGGATGGCCGCCGTGATCGTGGGATGCGCGTGCCCGGCAACCGAGACTCCGAATGCTCCGGTCAGGTCGACGTAGATATTGCCGTCGACATCGCGCACATTCGCCCCCCGAGCCTCAGACCAGAACACCGGTAAATCCTCTGAGACAAAGGTGACATTTCTCGACTCGACCCGCCGCAGGCGTGCCGACTGCGCCGCCGACTCCGGACCCGGAGGGGAGACGCACATCGCGGGGTTCAGATCTCCGAGAATCTCACCTTCTCTGTTCTCGTCACGCTCGATAAGCGAAAACATTGCCGAATCGTGTGGGGAGTCCGGTCAGTCGATCAGGGGCGGTACCCGTGACGCTGCTCTCAACTCCCAATGATAACGAGACTTGGCTCACCACAGCTGCCTATCCCACGCCAGTGGCCCCTGTGGCACGAGGATTGCCCATTTCGGTGAGCGAAGAATAGTGGTTACGACTTCTCTGAGGGATGGGGCGGATGACGGCTGTTTGGGAAAGAGACGACGTGGGAGGTGTGCAGCTAGCCTCAACAGAGGGAACGGTACCGGGTCCGGGCGATCTCCTGGGCGAATCTCAGAGTTTTCTGGATGCCCTGGCCACCGCTCGGAGGCTAGTCCGGCGACGGGAACGGTTCATTCTCCTGGTGGGGGAGCCCGGCACAAGGCGCACCCTTCTTGCACGCAGCATTCACTATGAGGGCACCGCCCACGGGGAGCCGTTCATCGCGATGCGGTGCTCATCCATGCCGCCTAACCTTCTTGAGGCCGAAGCGGTGCGCGCCACACTCAAGCTCACCGGAGGCAACCGAAGCGCGGCAGCTCGAATCCTGCAGATTTCGCGGCCGACGCCGACCCTAAAGGTCAAGAAATACAAGCTCTGGGGACAGCCCGAACGCCCCGCTGGGCCGAGGCCATTAGCTCTGGATCCCCAGCCCTTTCAGTCGATCGAGGAACTCCCGCTCCGTAAGGATCTCGAGACCGAGTTCGGCAGCTCGCTCCGCCTTGGCTCCCCCTCCCTGGCCCCGGACAACATAATCCGTTTCCTTGCTCGGGGAGGTCGTCGTCCGTCCCCCTGCAGCCTCCACGATCTCCTTCGCTCTCGATCTAGACATCGACTCCAGCGTGCCGGTGAATACATAGCGCTTCCCCTCAAGGGGTCCGGAAGCCCCAACTTGTTCCGGTACCATGAGCGCTTCCATCCGTGCGAACACGAGGCTCACGGAGGCCGCGACTCGCGGTTCCTGCAGGAACGCCGTGATCTGCTCCGCCATTAGCGGACCAACCCCCCTTACCTCCTGTAAAGCGGCCTCATCGGCCTGACGAAGAGACCCGAAATCTCGGAAATGCGTTGCGAGATCCGCCGCGACCGACACGCCCACCTCGGGGATCCCCAAGCCATAGAGGAACCGACGCAGCTCGGTTCGCCGGCGAGCCTGGACTCCACGCACCAGCTTCCGTGCAGATTTGTCAGCAAACCCGGGAAGGTCATGAAGCTGCTCTGCGCGAAGTTCAAAGAGATCCACCAGGTCCCGAACCAGCCCTTCGTCGACGAGAAGAGACGCCGTCTCGGAGCCAAGCCCCCCGATGTCCAGCCCGCTGCGGGAGGCGAAGTGGACGATCCGGCCCTTGAGTTGGGCCGAGCACCCGAACCGGTTGGGACAAAGCGTAAAGGGCCCGCTGAGTCGGACCTCGGTTCCGCAGTTTGGGCAGCGATCGGGCATGACGAACCCCGGGCCCCGTTCGCACCCATCGTCGAGTACTTCCACGACCTGTGGGATCACATCTCCCGCCCGCTGGATTCGTACGAGATCTCCCTCCCGGATATCCTTGCGCTCCAGCTCCTCCCTGTTGTGGAGGGTCGCGCGCGACACGGTGACCCCGCCGACCTCCACCGGCCTCAGTAGTGCCACGGGAGTGAGGACTCCCGTACGACCAACCTGGATCGCGATGCGGTCGACGCGAGTCACCTCCCTCCTTGGCTGAAACTTAAATGCGAGTGCCCAGCGCGGATGGTGAGATGTCGAGCCAAGATCAGTCCGCTCGTCGAGGTCGTTGAGCTTGATCACGACCCCATCGATCTCGTAGTCGAGGTCCTCTCGGTCCGCGTCAAAGGAGGCGTGATACTCGAGTATCTCTTCGACAGTTCTCACAAGCCTGGTCCGATCCGGCACCTGAAAGCCCCAGTTGCGTAGCGCCTCGACCCCCTCAAGGTCCGTCCGGAAGGGAGCCCCTCGGGCCCCCAGGACATCGTACACAATGCACTGCAACGGCCGACGCGCCGTAATCGCGGAATCGAGCTGACGAATGGCCCCCGATGTCGCGTTCCGAGGATTCGCGTAGGGCTCTGCGCCGTCCTCGACCAGGGATTGGTTCAACGCCTCGAAGGCAGATAGCGGAATGAGCACCTCTCCGCGCACTGCAAGGAGCTCGGGGACTTCACCGCCCCATGGTTGAAGCCGAAGGGGAACGGAGGGAACGGTGCGGACATTTTCCGTCACCCGTTCGCCCTCTCTTCCGTTACCGCGAGTCACCGCCCGGGTCAGCACGCCTGCCTCGTACACCAGTTCGATCGAGACTCCGTCCAACTTTGGCTCCACGAGATACTCAATAGCCTCGCGACCTACCACTCCCGCGATGCGCTCGTCGAACCGAAGGACCTCGGCGGGGTCTTGGGTCGAGTCCAACGACAGCATCGGCACGGTATGCTGCACCGTAGGCAACCCCTCTCTTGGCGGGGCGCCG
>Ga0310121_10003201_pt1 | contig 15019 bp, 9 predicted proteins | sample CB27_Tmax_986_MG_FD_203504 | JGI IMG/M metagenome (GOLD analysis project Ga0310121, IMG submission 203504) | Marine microbial communities from Western Arctic Ocean, Canada - CB27_Tmax_986 | ecosystem: Environmental > Aquatic > Marine > Oceanic | place: Canada: Western Arctic Ocean | collected...
ACGACCCATTGCTCATAAACGCTGACGTCCGGGTCCGCCACCAACGCCTGAACGTCGTCGTAGGTAGGTGGTAGTCCAGTGAGGTCGAAACTCAGTCGGCGCAACAAAGTTACGGGCGAAGCAACTAGTGCGGGCGCTAGTTTTTCCTGCTCCAGCCTCCTGAGAATGAATTGATCGATCGGATTGCGGATCCATGAGCTGTCGGTTGGAGGCGGGGTGGGTCGACGAATTGGGCGGAAGGCCCAATGCGGCTGATACTCCGCCCCGCTTTCGATCCAGCGCCCCAATAGTGCGATTTCGTCGGCGCTCAGTTTTCGATTGCTGTCGACTGGTGGCATCCGCTCGTCTTCGTCGGCGGCGTTAATGCGATGCCAGAGTGCGCTCGCCTGCGATTCTCCTGGCACGATCGCTTGCCCGCCACCCGAGCGGAGTTGGGCAGTCGCACCGGCAAACGAGTCGAGCCGCAGTTCCGCCTCGCGGGCCTCAGCATCGGGGCCATGGCAAGAGTAACATTTGCTCGCCAGAATCGTCTGAATCGTCTGAATGTCCCGCTGAAAGCTAGCGCGGTCTGCCCCAACCGCGACCGGCGCGGCAAGCACGATTGCTGCGAGACAGAAAACTGCGCGTCGAATATTCATGCGTTCTGGTCAGAATTCCCCCACGACAGGTTCCCCAGCGACGGCCTCTGGTGTTGAGAGTGCCCGCCAGATGTCCAAGCTGATCGTCTCGCTCACGAATCGCACGCTGCTGTCGACGAGCAGCAGGTTGACGCCGCCCGGGTGATTGCTGCGGGCCGTCACAATGTATCTTCGCGTATTATGAGACGGAAACCTGCCAATGCAGGGAGCCTCGGGCGTTGTCACACACCACGAGGTGCGTATTTCGTCAGGAACCAGACTGTTGGGCGTATAGTTGTGCTGGTACATGTTGCCCTCTGAATAGTGCATGATGCCGCGGCCGTCGGCAAATGCTCCTTTGACGTCGTTGACCGCGCGAATCTCGCTTACCATCGCCGTGTTCGACGTGCCATCTGGGATTTCCGCCATCGAGAGGACGCCAATGATGGCGATGACAACGAGTAATTCGACCAGCGTAAAAGCATTGCGGATTTCGGATCGCCAACGTCGGCATGAAGTTTCGTCGTCGATCGGGGCGCAACGCACGGCGGGAGTGCGGCGTAATTGCCCGGGCAAGGCCGCGCTGCAATTGAGTGTCATCCGACGTCTCCCAGCTGAGTGGGCTTAGCAATGGTTGCGATTGGCAGTAGGTCGTGCTTGGCAACGACCGACGGTCGAGCTGGCGCAATTATAACACGATCCGCCGCCCCGTTACTATCGCGGCGGGATCTTTCTCGATTTTCCGCAGCTGCAGACGCGCCTGCTGCATTCGGTGTCGGCGGAATCACGGCCCGTCCGCCGCGATATTGGGCTAACCCAACTTCCCCAGTAATGCTGAGAATCAGAGTTTTCCGGTATATTTTGTGGTCAGGATCGACGTAAGTTGTGGTAGCGCCTGCGGGTCGTAGACACATATTGTGTACCTAGTTTCTGCGTCGCGTTGTAGTGACGACCTTTGCGATCCCCTAGGAGCGATTCGGTCGATAGGATAAACATTTATTTCAAGATCTTAACAATTTAACGCGGAGGCGCGCAGAGGAAATATGGTTCCTTGTTTTCTTGCCAAAGGTTTTTTTACATAAGGAAACGAAGCAAACGAAGGACCGGGCGGTTCCTGCTTTTTCTTTGTTGCCTTCGTTATCTTCTGTTAAAAAATCTTCGCCTCCCCCCGAAACTTTCATAGTGAGCTTTTTTTCCTTCCCTGTGTCTCCGTGCCTCCGTGAGAACTAATCGATAAATCATCGAACCGTAGGAAACGACGCGCTCCGATAGCACAGAAGACGTTCGTCGATGATCCTCTGCGATCTGCTCTGCGATCCTCTGCGATCTCCTCAGCGTCTCGGCGAACTCTGCGTGAAAAATGGGCGCCACTGCGGCGACGAATAGAAACCAAGCTCAAATGTAGTGACGACTTTGCACTCACCCGCACTGGAAAACAAGGTGCAATTGGTGACTACTGGGGAACTTGGGCTAACGAGCGGTCCACCCGCCGTCGATCACAATCTCTTGTCCCGTGATATTGCGGGCGGCTCGACTTACCAGAAAATCGACCGTTCCAGCGATTTCGTCGATCGTGATGAACTTGCCTTTCGGCATCGGGGCGAGCATGATCTCGTCGACGACTTGGTCGGGAGAAATCGCGTGATGCTCGGCCTGGGCCGCAATTTGGTTTTCGACCAATGGCGTACGGACGTAGGAGGGGCAAATCGTATTGATGGTGATGTCGGTGTTTGCCGTTTCCAAGGCGATCACTTTCGAAAACCCCAATAAACCGTGTTTCGCCGCCACGTAAGCCGACTTGTAGGGTGAGGCTCGGAGGGAAAGGACCGAGCCAATGTTGACGATACGGCCGCTCCCCTTTTTCCGCATCGGGTCGAGCACGCCACGTGTCATCAGACAAGTGCCTCGCAGCAACACGTCGATTAGGACGTCCCATTGGTCCTGCGGGAACAACTCGAGTGGAGCCACGTATTGCAGACCAGCGTTGTTGATCAGCAGGTCGACCGGACGGGGCAAACGAGCCATCAACTCCGTGACGCTCTCTTCAGAGGTGACGTCGAGCCGCTCGGGGATGATACGCTGCGCGCCTGGGCTGTCGCTGGCCGTCGACTCCGCTGCCGTGAGATTCAAGTCTCCACAGATGACCTGATGTCCTCTTTCCGCGAACCAGTGGCAGAGGCCGCGGCCTATCCCGCTACCGCCACCGGTGATCAGTACGGTCGACATTTGTTGTCTCCAATCGGTGTTTTTTTACTGCTGTGCGATTCCTTACAGTATTTGGTCGTCTGTTCGTTTCGCCCAATCTTCTCGCAGCTGCCGTCGCATGATCTTCTGGGAAGCTGTGCGGGGCAGACGCTCCACAAGCACCACGGCGTGAATCCGAAAGAGCGGGTTCAAGCGCTGGCAGATCGCCTGCTGCATCGACTCTTTGATTGTTCGGACTTCAAGTTCCGCGTTTTCATGGGGAGCCGCGTAAAGGACGAGTTGGCTCGGCCCACCGCCTGGAGTCGGCACGGCAATCGCAGCCAATTCGAGTACACCAGGAAGCGCTGAGAGAACGCGTTCGATCTCGGCTGCGCCCACCTTGATGCCACCCAGGTTCATCGTATCGTCGGCTCTTCCCAGCGCTTGATAATAGCCGTTGGCTAAGCGTACCATTTGATCTCCATGCCGGCGGAGCGTCGCTGCGGATGGTGTGATTGGGGTGTTTGCGAAGTACTCTTGGTGGTGGTCCCGATTGAGCAACCGCCGCGACAGACCGAGGGCGGGGGGTACAAGGTAGATTTCTCCCTGGTCGGCCTCATTTCCGTCGTCGTCGAGCAACATCAAACGGCTCCCCAGCGCGGGGGAACTGAACGCAGAGGGAAGATTCGGCTGGACCAGGGTGCTGGTGATGTATCCGCCCCCGATCTCCGTCCCACCGCAATATTCGACCACCGGCTTGCCACCTGCCTTTTCACTGAGCCACTTCATGTCTGCCGGATTTGAGCATTCACCGGTCGAACTAAAGAGCTCGATGCAACGCCAGTCCGCGCACTTGAAGCAGTCCGTTTCTCGCCATGCCTTGACCATGCTGGGGACCACCCCCAACATATTTACCGCCGCTTGTTCCACGAAATCTCCAAAACCGCTTTCCGTGGGACTTCCACCATAGATGGCGATCGTGGCGCGGTTGATCAGCGAGGCAAAGATGAGCCAGGGACCCATCATCCACCCCAAGTTCGTCGGCCAAGCCGTGACGTCCCCGGGCTGGATGTCCTGGTGAAAATAGCCGTCCGCCGCGGCCTTGATGGCGGTGGTGTGGTCCCACACGATTGCTTTCGGATCGCCCGTTGTCCCCGACGAAAAGAGAATGTTGATCGCCGCATCCGGCGCGGCTGGTTGGCCCACTTCAAGCTGGTGGCCTAAGTGGTCGACGTTTGCCAGCGACAAGAACGCCGCCCAGTCGATGTCGCCAGCTCGAAGGTGGTTGCCGCTAGGTTCATGTTCGATCACGACAGCGCCGGGGCCGATGGCATCAACAACGCGCTGGTAAACAGGAATCGACTTCGGTCCACGCTCGATCGAGCGGACGGTGAACACGAGTCGAGCGTTTCCAATCTGGAGTCTCGAGGCGAGCTGTTCGGCCGAGAAACTATCGGCAATCGAGACGACCGTGCAGCCCGCGCGAACGATGCCCAGATAGATGGCGACCGCTTCGGTGGTCATTGGCAAGAAGACCCCGATCGAATCTCCCAACTTCATGCCGAGCTGCGGCAAGCTAGCTGCGACTCGAGCGGACAACATGTTGAGCTGGCCGTAGGTGGTTGCGCGGTCAAGGCCCGACGCCGATTTCTCGACGATCGCAACCGCGTCATCGGATGCTCGAAAGCAGCTGTCGGCGATGTTCAATTGGGCGTCGCGCAGCCAGGTCGGCTGTTCGACGCCCGCTGCCAGATCGAGCGTTTCGGCAGGCGGAGCGGAGAACCGGATCGCCAGCTTCTCCACCGCGAATCCCCAAAAATCGCCCGGCTCGGTCACCGACCAAGCATACAATTGGTCGTATGACGCAAAGCCCAATTCCGACATGGCGCGGCCAATGTTCGTACCAGCGATCGATTCAGTGGTGGGCTCCCAGAGGGGGGCAGGTAACTTGTCTCCCATGATCAGAATGCGACGTTGTCGGCACCTTTCAGGGCCAGCATGGCGCGTGCTTCCGCCGGCGTGGCCACCTCCAGCGACAGTTCATCGAGGAGACGGCCGATTTTACTGACCTGTGCGGCGTTGCTGTCGGCCAGCATCCCTTTGGAAAGGTACAGATTGTCTTCCAGCCCGACTCGGACGTGGCCACCCAGCAGTGCGCCGGTCGTCACGAAATTCGTCTGGTGACGACCGGCAGCCAGGATGGACCACTGGTACGCGTCGCCGAACAGCTTGTCGGCGATGCGACGCATGTGCAACAGGTTTTCGGGATCGGGTCCGATGCCGCCAAGAATTCCAAAGATGGTTTGTACAAAATAGGGGGCTTCCACTAGGCCGCGATCGACGAAATGTGCCAACGTATATAGGTGACCCACGTCGTAGCATTCGTACTCAAACCGTGTGCCGCAGCCTTTGCCAAGCCGCTTGAGGATCGTTTCGATATCCGAGAATGTGTTCCGAAATATTCGGTCACGCGACCCGTCAAGATAGCCAACCTCCCATTCGTGCTTCCACTGGCTAAACTTGTCGAGCGCAGGAAAGAGCCCAAAGTTCATCGAACCCATGTTGAGTGAGCACATTTCCGGTTGCAGTGCCAGCGGACCGGCGATCCGCTCTTCGATCGTCATTGTTGCCGCGCCGCCCGTTGTGATATTGATGATCGCGCTGGTGGCGTTTTTAATCTGCGGCAGAAACTGCCGGAAGACTTCCGGGTCAGGCGTCGGGCGACCGTCGCCCGGATCGCGTGCGTGCAGATGCAGAATCGAAGCTCCCGCTGCGGCCGCGCCAATGGCGCTGTTGGCAATCTCATCGGGAGTAATCGGCAGATGCGGCGACATCGTCGGCGTGTGGATCGAGCCGGTGATCGCGCAGGTGATGATAACTTTGGGCATAGGACCTCAGTCGGCTGACGGACCGGTTCCGCTCGATTGCCGATTCGCTAAGGGGGCAACTGCTGTTGGCTGACAAGTTGCGCGAGTTGCAACATTGCCGCATCGCGCTGGGCACTGACGTTGTCGAGGGTTTTCGGATCGTAGTCATGAATACCACGGCCGGTACGCGTTCCGTAATGGCCCGCATCGACCAGTTTTTGAATCGATTCGGGCACCACCGCGTCATTGCGAAGCGCTGGTGCCAGCTCCTTGTAAACTGTCGACCAGATGTCAAGACCGCCAAAATCGCAGATCGCAAGCGGGCCCGACACAGCCAAACGAAAGCCGAGACTTCCGCGGATTGCCGCGTCGATATCCTCGCGACTGGCGACGCCCCGTTCAACCAGATCCCAAACTTCACGGATCATGGCGATCTGAACCCGGTTCACAATAAAGCCGGGAACCTCGCCGTTAATCCGCACCGCGAGCTTGCCGATCTGCTGGTGCAGGGCGATTGTCGTTGCGGTCACTTCCTCCGTGGTTTCGGGACCTGGCACTACCTCGACGGTTGGCACGATATGGGGCGGATTAAACCAGTGTGTGACAACCGCGCGCTGCGGACGTCGCATGTTGAGCCCCGATTCGGTGATCGTAAACGTCGACGAGTTACTGGCGATGATCGTTGTCTCAGCCACCGCGTCTTCGATACGGGCAAAGAACTCCTGCTTGGCGGTGCGCTGTTCGGCAATCGCTTCGACGACGAATTGAGCATCGGCCGCGGCAGCAGCTTCTGTGCCTGTCACGACGAAGCGGTCGAGGATCTGCTGAACGTCCTCTTCGCAGAGCATGTCATTGGCGACCCGTTCACTGAGGTTACGGCGGATGCGGAGATGGGCGGACTGGCGTGCATCGGGGTCCGCATCGAAGCCACGTACCTGGTGCCCTGCCGCCGCAAACGACTGGGCGATGCCATGCCCCATGCGCCCCAGGCCGATGACGGCGATCTGTCGGATCTGATCGAGTCGCATGCCGTCTACGTCTCCTGCATCACCGCCGACTCAAGACCGCGGCGAACTTTATCCGGAATTGATACTGCTTGATTGGTTTCCCTCGAGACCCATACATGGACCATATGGCCCCAGGCAGACGCTTCGGTCTCGCCACGAACGAAAATACCAACGCCGCAACGCACGAAGCGGTTGCCGACGTGCTCCACTCGAAATCCGGTCTCGACCTCAGCTGGATGCGAAATCGAACGATGAAAATTCAAATGCGTTTCGGCACCCACCGGCACGAGGGCTGTCTCAGGGAGCTCAGGCTCCAGTTGCAGAAAGAACTCCGTGACTGCCGTATCCATCCACACGTTGTACACCGCATTGTTGACGTGTCTGTAGATGTCGTTATCTTTAAAACGCGTTGTGACGATGCTGAAGCTGGAGTACCGCGCGCGGGTCTCGATAAGTTGAGGTTTGGGCATATGGGTCACCCTAGTAATCAGCGATCGTTTGTCAAGTGCTCTCGGTTTGCGTAATAAGGAAAAGGAGCTCTCAATGAAAATGCGGGTACTCAATGCAATCGACAAGACGGCGTATTGCGCGCTGTTGATCTGGATCTTGTTCCCAATTTTGTTGTGTCGCGGGGAACTGCAGGTCGGAACTGCATCGATCGATATCACGCCCCCCAAAGCGGTTGCCCTCTGGGGCCAATTTCACTTGCGGCTTTCAACCCAAGCGGAGACGCCATTGACGGCCAATGTTGTGGCGCTCGAGTCGGGCGACGATGCGACAACGTTCGTCTCGCTAGACCTGCTGGCAATTCCCGAGGTTGTCGTCGCAGCGATCAAAGACTCGGTGGCGAAAAAGGATAATTCGATCGACGTTGACAAAATTGTCTTAGCGGCCACGCACACGCACACCGGCCCCGTGCTGCGGCCTGGAACTCCAGGCATTCCGGTCAACGACGAAACAATGACTGTTGAAGCAACCATAGCCTACATCGCTGATAAAACCAGCGACGCGATTGTCACTGCCCGCAAGAACCTCGCTCCTGGAAAAATGGCGTATGGACTTGACCGCAATAGTACCGGCTTCGGTCGTCGGGCTGTTTACGCAAATGGTTCCGCGAGCATGTATGGCGAAACGAACAGGCCCGACTTCGTCAATCTGGAGGGAATGGACGACGACGATGTCGGCTCCATCTTCTTCTACGATTCTCAAGACCGACTAACAGCGATCATTGTCAACGTTGCCTGTCCGTCGCAGGTGGTGGAAGGACGTTCCGCGGTCAACGCCGACTTTTGGCTACCGGTTCGCAACTGTCTACAGGCGCGATATGGTGAAACGATTGTCGTATTGGGCTGGGGCGCCGCTGCCGGGGACCTCTCTCCGCGACCGATTCTGCATACAAGCGCCAACGCGCGGATGCGTGCGCTACGCGGACTCGACGAAATGGAAGAACTAGCGCGGCGGATCGACATCTCCGTCAGCCAGACGCTCGACGCCGCGGAGCAGGAAAAGTTCGCCGAACCTGTGCTAAAACATATCACAGCCACGCTTCAATTACCCTTGGCGAAGATTTCAGAGCCGCCGTATCAAGAAGCCAAGACAGCCTACGACAACGTTTTGGCGGAGCTGGAAAAGAATCCGGACAGCGCGCCAACGGTCGCCTTCATGGCCCAAGCCTGGCACTACGGAGTTGTACGGCGCTACGAACAATTGCAGCGGGATCCGGGTGCGACGTATCCGGTGGAGATTCACGTTGTCCGGCTCGGCGACCTGGTCGTCTGCTCCAATCCTTTTGAGCTGTTTTGCGAATACGGAATTCGGATCAAAGCCCGGTCGCCAGCAACACAAACGTTTATTGTCCAGTTGGCCGGCTTTGGCAGCTATTTACCAACTGCGCGGGCCCAGGCTGCCGGATCTTATTCGGCCGTCCCGCAAAGCAACATCATCGGCCCTACAGGCGGACAGCTGCTGGTCGATAAGACGGTTGAAATCATGACTCGACTGTGGGAGTGAGCAGGGGGGGCGCGTCAGCGATTGAATTGACGCGCGTGCGAATGGGCTGGCCAAGCAAGGCTGCTCGGCACACCTCGGATGCTTTGACGCGAATCTCGGTCAATCCCGCTTCACAAGAGAACGAAGCGTGTCGATTGTCGATCAGCCGGTCGTGTGCCGGAGCCTTCCCGAATCGTGTGCGAAAACTCCGCAAGTCGCTTGCCGGGCCGCGTGATTCACTCAATTTGCTAGTCAATTGGTCGGTCTGTAAAAACGACTCCGGTTGAATTCCATGCCCTGCTTGCCGGCGAACTGCGGTAGAGTCGTTCACTGTCGGCCGCTGGCGGCATATCGACTGAGAAAATTTGAGATAATTGTAGTATGATTTCTGATCTGGGGCTAAAATCGTAAGTCTCTCCTCTGATCGAAGCTCTTTTTTACGGCAATGCATAAACCATAATGCCAACGACACGGTTATCGCCCAGTGATGCGAATCGCAGCCGAGCGTTTACCCTCGTCGAACTGTTGGTTGTCATTGCGATCATCGGCGTGCTCGTAGGTCTGCTCCTCCCAGCGGTGCAAGCGGCGCGCGAAGCGGCCAGGCGGGCGCATTGCACCAACAATCTCAAGCACAATCTCAAGCAGCTCGGCCTGGCAGTTTATCAGCACCACGATACCCAAGGGTTCTTGCCTCAGTCGAGGTGGGCTTCTAGTTACGGCCACTTGCCTCAGCTCCTGCCGTATGAGGAACTAGTGATTCGGGATTTCCGGATTTCGTCACTGAATAACAAGCGATAAGTATGTCCCTGTCACAAAGTACTCTGATCGCGATCGCCGTTGTTAGCGCACCATTAGCCAGCGCAGCGGAACTGCCGTCGGCATCGGCCAGCTTCGACCAATCTTATCGCGTCGAGATTCAGCCCCTGCTCAGCTGCTACTGTCGCGACTGCCATAGCGGCGAGGAAGCCGAAGCAGAAGTCGATCTGGACGCATTCGCATCGATGGCCGACGTCTGGCAACGACCGAAGGCTTGGCAAAAGATTTACGAGATGCTCGACAGCGGGCAAATGCCCCCCCAGGATGCCGAGCAGCCGAGCGATGCGGAAAGGGCCCAATTACAAAAGTGGGTGCGAACGTTTTTGATGTCAGTGGCCCGCGAAACGGCCGGCGATCCCGGTCCTGTCGTCTTGAGACGACTCAGCAATGCCGAATACAACTACACCATTGGTGACCTGACGGGCGTCGAGTCTTTGGAGCCAACACGCGAATTCCCCGTCGATAGTGCGGCGGGTGAGGGATTTACCAACACGGGGGCGGCTCAAGGAATGTCGCCGGCGCTCGTGACAAAATACCTCGACGCCGCCAAAGCCGTTGCCAGCCACGCGACGTTATACCCCGATGGAATCCGATTCACACGCAGCACGTCGCGTCGCGATTTGACCGACGAGGGGCTCGCCAAGCTACGCGCACTCTATGCCCGATACACGACGGATGGCGGCGGCATGCCGGTGAATCTGCAGGGCATCAAGTTCGACACGAACCAGGGCGGGCTGTTACCGCTGGAGGAGTATCTTCGCGCGACCATTCTGGAGCGCGAGGCATTACGCACCGGCCGCAAGACGGTCGCCATGGTCGCCGACGAGCAGCAGCTGAGCGCCAAGTATCTCGACTTGCTTTGGCGCAGGTTGAACGAGACCGACGCGCCATCGTTGTTTCTAGATACTGTTCGAAAAAGCTGGCAGACCGCCAAACTGGCAGACGTTCCAGCGCTGGTCGCGGCGATTCGCAGCTGGCAACAGCTGCTCTGGAAATTCAATGTAGTCGCCTTGATTGGTGTCGAGGGTGCCCCTCCCGCGTGGATGGAAGCGGTCACTCCCGTCACGAATCAGCAGGACTTCCGCTTGAAGTTACCGAAGCCGGTTGGCGGCGAGGACGTGGTGGTTTATCTAACCGCCAGCGGCGCGGGGGATGGCTCGGAAAGTGACTATGTCCTATGGAGTGACATGCGCTTAGAAGGCAATAGTCAGCCAGCATTGAACCTCCGCGACGCGCGAGGATGGCATGAGCGACGGGCAGAGTGGCAACGCGATCTGTTATCGAAAATACCGCAGTATCTGGCCGCCGTCGAAGACTTTGAAAACGCTGCAGCCGAGGAAGAACTCGGAGCTGGCTCGGACATTGATGTCAACGTCGATGTCAACGTCGATGTCGAAGCAAACGTCACCGCGCTGGCCGCCAAGCACGGTGTCGAGCCTGGTCTACTGCAAGTCTGGCTCGACTATTTTGTCATCCGCGGCGGCAGCCAAGTCGCGGTGCAGGGGCATTTTACGGAGACGATGAGCAAGGCGTTTGGCTACGACTTTATTAACGGCTGGGGTACCAGCGGCGCTACGTTTATTGCCGCCAATTCGTCGGACCAGGAGGTTCACATTCCAGGAGTCGCCAAGCCGCATTCGCTTGTGACCCATCCAACGCCAAGCGGCTATACTGCTTTGGGTTGGAGAAGTCCCATTGACGGCTTGCTGCGCGTCGAAGTGTCGATTTCCGATGCCCACGGAGGTTGTGGAAATGGGATCGAATGGTTTCTGCAGCATCGGACCCAAACTAGTGTGCGCAACTTGGGACAGGGTGAATTCGATCCGTCTGGCTCGGCAGCGCTGCCGCCCCAAAGGTGCGCGGTGCGGAAGGGCGAACTCATTTCCCTGCTGATCGGGCCGCGCAGCGGGGACTACGCTTGCGATCTGACGACGATCAACCTAACGATCACCGAGACCGGCGGCGGGCAACGTGTCTGGGATGCTGCGAAAGAGATTTCTGGCAACATTCTCCAGAGCAATCCGCGCACTGATAAATATGGCAACCGCAAAACGTGGCATTTCTACCAGGGAGCCCTCGCCGACTTGGACACCAGCCAGGCCGCAGAGTTCGAGGTACCGCTCGGATCGTTGCTCGCCAAGTGGCAACAGGAACAAGATCCCGCGAAGAAAAAATTGCTGGCTGCTGAGGTTGCTGCCCTGGCCGTTGGTCCGCCGCCGCCATTTGACGGGCAAACAGGTGACGGGCAGACGACACCCGATAGCATCCTTTACCAGCAGCTACAATCGCTCGCGGTACCGCTCGACGACGAGCAGCTGCTGTCGGGCGTGAAACACGATCCTCGATTTGGTTCCCACCCGCTGGGCCATCTGGTCGACGCAAACCACTTGGTCGTGAAAGCGCCGTCTATCATCGAGTTCCTGCTACCGGCCGAACTGGCCGCTGAACGTGACCTTGTCGTCACCGGGTCTTGCGACCCCCGACATGGACAAGAGGGTACAGTCCAACTCCAAGTGTCGCTGAGTCGCCCGGCTGATGGCGCCGCCCGGCCCAGTCCGATCGTCTGTCGGGAAGGCAGCGATGCGCGTGAACGCACTGAAAAGGCATTGGCCGATTTTCGTGAGTTGTTTCCTGTTGCACTCTGTTACACCCGGATTGTACCAGTCGACGAAGTTGTGACAGCCCTCTTGTTTTATCGTGAAGACGACTGGCTGAAACGCTTGATGCTCGACGAGCAGCAGTCGGCCGAACTTGACCAGCTTTGGGATGATCTATTTTTCGTCAGCAAGGAGCCACTACAGCTCGTCGTTTCGGTCGAGCAACTTCGCGAGTTCTACACACAGGATCGCCAATCCCAGGTAGAATCGCTTGACAAAATGAAGCCTATTGTCCGGGCGCGGGCAGAGGCCTTCAAAAAACGCGTCGTCGAAATCGAGCCTACGCACGTGCAATCCGTGCTCGACTTCGCCGACCGCGCTTGGCGCCGCAAGCTCACCGCAGCGCAGCGCCAAGAACTCCGCGAACTTTACGAAGATCTGCGCGCTAGTGAATTGCCCCACGAATCCGCGATTCGCTTGCTGATCGCCCGCGTGCTGACTGCGCCGGCATTTCTGTATCGCGGCGAGAAACCGCCGGCGGGGCCCAAGCCGGCCCGTGTCACAGATCTCGAACTTGCCAGTCGCCTAAGTTACTTCCTTTGGTCTTCGCTGCCGGATGAAGAGCTCCGCATGGTTGCCGAGACGGGTCGCCTCACCGGCGACGCTGGGCGCGACCGGGAGAGCGAGCTTGTTCGGCAATCTCGACGGCTGCTCGCAGACGCCCGTACCCGGCGACTAGCTATTCATTTTGCTTGCCAGTGGCTACATCTGCGCGACTTCGACGGAAACGACGACAAGAACGAACAGCTGTTTCCAGAGTTTGCTGCCTTGCGCGGTGACATGTACGAAGAAACTGTGCGATTTTTCGAAGACCTGTTTCGTAACGACGGTTCGGTGCTGGACGTGTTTGATGGTGATTACACGTTCCTGAACGAGGCACTTGCCAAGCACTACGGCATCGCCGAGGTTACCGGGACTGATTGGCGCCGGGTGGAAGGCGTCCAATCCCAAGGACGCGGTGGCGTTCTAGGCATGGCCACGGTCCTGGCGAGCCAGTCGGGCGCATCGCGGACAAGTCCGATTCTCCGCGGCACTTGGGTTTCCGAAACGCTGTTGGGCGAACGCCTGCCTCGTCCACCGCCCAATGTGCCGCAGCTGCCCGAAACGGTTCCGACCGGGCTCACCGCGCGAGAACTAATCGAACAACACAGCTCGGTTCCCGAATGTGCCAAATGCCATCGCAGAATCGACCCGTACGGCTTCGCATTGGAGCAGTACGATGCAATCGGTCGCCTGCGAAGTAAAACAGTGAGCACGAAAACAACACTCGTCGACGGCGAGGCGATTCATGGCTTAAGCGGCCTGCGAGGCTACCTCGCCAACGATCGTCGCGACACCGTGGTGCGTCAATTCTGCCAGAAGCTTCTCGGCTACGCGCTGGGACGCGAAGTTCAACTATCCGACGAAGTCCTACTGACAGAAATGCAACAAAAACTCGCAGCGAGCGACTATCGGTTCAGCGTTGCCGTCGAGGCAATCGTTACGAGCCGCCAGTTTCAAGAGATTCGCGGAGCCGCTTTCGACGCTGTTGCCGACCGAGCTCTCTGAGAATCCAAAACTAGTCGCACAGGGAGGCGCCGTGGAACATCGGAACTACAGAACTCTGCTTTTTCAACGCCTCGGCGCGAGACAATTGCCTTGAATCACCTCAACTGCCTGAAATGTCGACATCATCTTGGTCCTACCTCTCATTAAGATTAGAATAGAAACATGAACCGCTCGCGTAGATTTTGCCGGAGGACGATGCTGCGTGGACTTGGCGTTAGCATGGCGCTACCGTGGATGGAGTCGCTGCGTGTGTGGGGCGACCAGCCGAGCGGGAATATCGCGTCGTCACAAGCACCGGTACGGATGGCGATACTTTTCGCCGGCTGTGGTTTTCATTCAAAGGAGTGGTATGCCAAAGGCGAAGGCGAGTCGATGGAACTTGGCAAGGTGCTGGCGCCGCTCAGCGACTTTCGCCGTTCGCTGACGTTTGTCCGCGGCCTCTATAATGCGGAAGCCCTCAAAGGCAACATCCACAGTTCGCAAACAGGTAACCTGCTTTCTGGAGCACCACTTTCGGCCGGTGGGGATATTCGCAGTGGCACGAGTGTTGACCAGGTGGTTGCGAAACAGATTGGCCATCAGACGAAGCTGCCGAGTCTGGTGCTCGGCTGCGAAAAAGCAAATCCATCGGTGCATAAGAACTATTCCATGCTCTATAGCTCGCACATTTCGTGGAGCAGCCCCACAACTCCAACCCCACTGGAAGTCTATCCATCGCTTGCGTTCGACCAGCTTTTTAAGGATAGCGCGCAAATAGGTGACAGAAGCGTGCTCGACGCGATACTTGAGGACGCGACTGATTTTCGACAAGAGATCAGTCAGCTCGATCGACAGAAGCTCGATGAGTACCTCAACTCGGTGCGCGAAGTCGAACGGCGGATTGCCCGCGCCGGAAAGCTTGGCGAACTACAGGGGTGGCGGCCGACGCTCACAGAGCCGAACATACCGCGCCCCGAGGACGGTTACCCCCAAGACATCGTCGACCACATGCGGCTGATGAGCGATATTCTCGTGCTGGCGTTTCAAACCGACACCACTCGGGTTTGTACGTTGAAACTCAACAACGACCACGGGACGCTACGCTTCCCGCATCTAGGTGTGGACTACATGATCCATCACCTGCTTTCGCACAGTGATTCCGACGATTGGCTAAAAGTAAATCAGTTCTTTTTGGAACAGATGGCCTACATCGCACATCGGCTGGACGCGATTCAAGAGGGCGAACGTACGGCGCTCGACAATTCGATGCTGATGCTCTGCTCCAGCATGCTCACCGGGTCTCACGACGCGACCCAATTACCAGTGGTCATGCTTGGCAGCGCGGGGGGGCAGAT
>Ga0310121_10003202_pt1 | contig 15015 bp, 16 predicted proteins | sample CB27_Tmax_986_MG_FD_203504 | JGI IMG/M metagenome (GOLD analysis project Ga0310121, IMG submission 203504) | Marine microbial communities from Western Arctic Ocean, Canada - CB27_Tmax_986 | ecosystem: Environmental > Aquatic > Marine > Oceanic | place: Canada: Western Arctic Ocean | collected...
TCGTGGTCTTTCCTTCGCCGAGGATGGGGATCTCCAGGGTCGCGCCGAGGGCGGCCTGGGGAAAGCTCACCGGGATCTCGCAGAAGAGGTGGGTTCCATCCCGCCGGAAGAGCTCGTGCTCCTTGACACGGAGAGCCACGTACAGGTCGCCGGCCGGTCCCCCCGGGGGCCCGGCCTCACCCTCGCCGGAGATGCGCAACTGCGAGCCGTTGTCGACCCCGGGTGGGACCTTGATCTGGAGGGTGCGCTCGTTGGTGATTCGTCCCTCGCCTGCGCACGTCTTGCACTCCTCGGTGACGATTCGCCCGGCGCCCCGGCAGTGGCTGCAGGTCCGGGCCACGCTGAAGAAGCCCTGCTGGAACGTGACCTGTCCTGCGCCCGCGCAGGTCGGACAAGTTGCGGGCTGGGTGCCGCGGGCGGCTCCGGATCCCGAGCAGGTCTCGCACGTGTCGGCCCGGGGAATTCGGATCTGCGTCTCGGTGCCGAACGCCGCCTCCTCGAACGAGAGCTCGAGGTTGTATCGGAGGTCCGCGCCGCGACGGGGCCCCTGGCGACGTCCAAAGAGGTCGCCGAAGCCGAAGAAGTCTCCGAGGATGTCGCTGAAGTCGGCGAAGATCGTGGGGTCGAAGCCCGCGCCGCCGGCTCCGCTCACCCCCGCGTGCCCGAAGGTGTCGTAGCGGCGCCTCTTCTCCGGGTCGCCCAGCACGCCGTAGGCTTCGGCCGCCTCCTTGAACTGCCCCTCGGCGCGCTCGTCTCCCGGGTTGCGGTCCGGGTGGAACTTGAGCGCCATCTTCCGGTAGGCGGACTTCACCGCCTGCTCGGGGGCGTCCCGGGGAAGCGCCAGGACCTCGTAGTAGTCGCGTTTTCCTGTCATTGCGGTGCTGCAGGCGGACCAGGGCGGCCGCGAGCCGCGTCGCCCCACCCACGGGTCTCAGGGGCGGAGCATCGCCTGTCCGATGACCGTGGCGGCCTTCTCCATGTCGGTGGGACACGTCTTGAGCGCGTCGGTATCGCTCCCGTCGCCGTCCTTGGCCCCGGCGACCGCCATCTCGGCCTCGGGGGAGTCGAGCTTCCGGCCGATCAGACGCTTGACCGCGTAGACGGTGTTCTTCGGATTGGTCAGGGCCTGGCGCTTGGCGATCTGCCCGACCAGCCGCTCGCCCTTCGCGGTGAATCCGACGATGGAGGGGGTCGTACGCGCCCCCTCCTGGTTGGGGATGACCTGAGGGATGCCACCCTCCATAACGGCCACGCACGAGTTGGTCGTCCCCAGGTCGATTCCGATCATCTTGCCCACGTCGAACCTCGCTCCCTTCCCGGAGGAAACGGACTAGCGGTCGCCGTTCCCGTCCTCCGGCTCCTCACCCTTGGCCACCTTGACCAGCGCGGGGCGGAGCAGGCGCTCCCCGAACGAGTACCCCTTGCGAAACACTTCTGCGACCTCGTCGTCACTCAGCCCCGGCACGGGCTCATGAATCAGAGCCTGTTGCGTGGCAGGGTCGAAGCGTTGGCCCACCGGGTCGACCGCGACGACGCCGTGCGACTCGAACAGCCCGACCAGCTCCCGGTGGGTGAGCTCCACGCCTTCCCGGAACTCGTCCTCGCCGCCGCCGGCCGACAGGGCGCGCTCCAGGTTGTCCACGGTTCCAAGAAGCTCCTCGAAGATCCCGGTCAGCGCCTCCTGGGCAGCCGTGCTCCGGTCACGCTCGACCCGCCGGCGGTAGTTCTCAAAGTCCGCGCGCCGGTGGAGGAGGGTGTTCTGGAGAACCTCATGCTCGGCGCGCAGGGTCGCGAGCTGGTCCTCGGGGGATGGCGGGGGCCCCTGGCCCGCCTCGAGGCCCTTCGCGGGCGTCGGGGAAGCCTCCTCCGCCATGGCCGAGGCCTGGTCCTTGGCGGTCGAAGGATCGTCGCCCTGGGGCACGGCGGTCTCCTCCGCCTCGTTTTGCTTCTGGAGCGTCCGGCTCATGAGCTCATGCTCCTCAGTCTGTCGCCGAGAGCCTGGGCCACGTGGTCGACGAGGGCCACCACGTGGGCATACTCCATCCGCGTCGATCCCAACACCCCGAGACCCCAACCCGAGTCGCCCTCGACGGTGCAGCCGGCGGTCACGAGGGACACGTCGCGGAGGTCCGGGTCCGGGTTCTCGTGTCCGATCAGGACGCGAATCCCCTCGCCCGAGATGCAGGCGGTGAGGATCTCGACGAGGCGGCTCTTCTCTTCGAAGGTGCGGAAGAGCACACGCATGCGCTCGAGGTTCTCGAAGTCGGGATGCAGCAAGATGTTCGACGCTCCGTCGAGCGAGACGCTGGCTTCGCCCTCGGACTGGGCGAAGGCTCGCTCTCCAAGGCTGAGAGCCTTCTTCAGAAGCGAATCGTAGAGGGCCTTCTCCTCCCGCATGAGGGCCAGAAGCTTCTCGCGGATGGCCGAGAGAGCCATGCCCGAGAAGTGGGTGTTCAAGTAGTTGGCGCAGGTCTGGAGCTCGTCGGCGCTCAGCGGGTCATCGAGCTCGATCACCTTCTGGGTCACCAGGCCGCTCGCTGCCACCATCACCACGAGGACGCGGGGAGCGGCGAGGGGCACGAGATCGATGTGCCGAAAGCACGTGCGCGCGGCATTCGGGGCGATGACGAAGCCAACCTGCCGGCTCAGACTGGAGAGCAGATGCGAAGCGTCCTCCATCACTTGCTCGGTGGACGCCTCGGTGGCTGCAAAGGCCGACTCCACCGCAGCGGCGTCTCCGGGCGGCAGGGGATGTCGGTCCATCAGGCTGTCCACGAAGAAGCGGTAGCCGCCGTCCGTCGGAACCCGACCGGCGCTCGTGTGAGGGTGGTCGAGATACCCGAGGTCCTCGAGGTCGGCCATGATGTTCCTGAGCGTGGCTGGAGACAGAGCGCGATTGATTGCTCGAGAGAGGCTCTCCGAGCCAACCGGCTCGCCGGTCTCTATGTGGAGCTGAATCAGTGTCCGGAGGACTTCCCTCCGCCGGTCGTCAAAGGCGCTCGCGAGCATACTTCAGTGTGGAAATTATACGGCGGTAAAGAGAAACGGCAAATGCCGGTCCCTCGTTGGGACCGGCCGGCCCCGCGTCCTCAGGCGCTCCCAGGCCCGCCTCCGCGAGGGGACATGTCGCTGTTGCCCTTGAACCTTGCCCCTTCGACGATGATGACCCGGGGGGCCCGGATGTTCCCGGTGAGCCGACCAGTGGCCTCGATGTGGACGCGCTGTGTGGCCTGGCAATCGCCGATGATCTGGCCGGCCACCACGATCGACTGGGCGCTCACGGCGGCCTTGACGCATCCTCCGAGACCCACCTTCAGATCGCGTCCGATGCGGATCGTGCCCTCCACTGTTCCCTCGACCAGAACGTCCTCCTCGCCGGTGATGTCGCCCTTCAGGACCGTCTTGGTGCCAACGACGCACGGCGAGCCGGTGGAGACCGCGGCCGGTGCGGCAGCCGCAGCCTTTGCCTTGGCGGCAGCCGCAGCCTTTCCCTTGGCGGCCGGAGGTGCCGCGGGATCTGTGGCGCGCGCCGAGGGCGTCGTCTCTTGCCTGCCGAAGATGCCCATCAATTCCTCCCGAGAGACCCGTCCGCTCGGGCCTCTCGCAGCGCAGGCGTTGGAGCGGGCGACGGGGTTCGAACCCGCGACTCCGAGCTTGGGAAGCTCGTACTCTACCAGCTGAGCTACGCCCGCCCCGCTCGACGACTCCTACGATGATAGCGGGGCCCGCCTCGGCCGGTCAAGGCAGGCGGGGTAAATTTCTCAGGAACGGATGAGCGCCAGGACCTCGTCGCGGCGGTCTTCCATGTCCTCCCGGGACCCCGCTTCGAGGTTCAGCCGCAGAAGCGGCTCGGTATTGGAGGGCCGAACGTTGAAGTGCCACGTGTGGTAGTCGACCGAGATGCCGTCGAGGGTCGTGATGCGGCCGTCACCGTAGCGCTCCTCGATGAGGGCGAGAGCGCGCCCGACGTCACTCACCCGGGAGTTGATCTCGCCGGAGATGTGGTAGCGCGCTCGAAGGGGCGCGACGAGCTCGCTGAGCTTGCAGCGATCCCGGCCCAGCCGTTCGAGCACGAGAAGAGCTGGAATCATGCCGTTGTCCACGAACCAGTTGTCCCTGAAGTAGAAGTGGCCAGACACCTCACCCCCGAACACCGCGTTCTCGTCCCGCATGCGTTTCTTGAAGAAGGCGTGGCCGACGCGGTTCATGAGGGGCACCCCGCCGGCAGCGGTGACGCGCTCGGGCACCGAGCGGGAGGCTCGCACGTCGTAGATGATCCGCGCCCCGGGCTCCCTGCGGGCGTAGGCCTCGCCCAGCAGCGCCGTCACGAAGTCGCCGGGGACGTACGCGCCGGTGTCGTCGATGAAGAAGCACCGGTCCGCATCGCCGTCCCACGCGATCCCCAGGTCCGCTTTCTCCCTGACGACGCGCTCGACGATGTCCCGTCGGTTCTCTTCGAGAAGCGGATCGGCCGGGTGATTCGGAAACGTGCCGTCCAGGTCGAAGTACATCCGGACTGCGACGACAGGAAGAGACTCGAAGATGGCGTCTGCGCCCACGGCTCCCATGCCGTTGGCCGTGTCCAGCACCACCTTGAGCGGCGGAATGGTGTCCACGTCCACGAACGAGAGACAGTGCCGGGCGTAGTCGTCCCTGGGAGAGGCCGCCTCCAGAGCTCCTTCTGCCGAAGGACTGTCGGCGAAACGGCCCTCACCCAGCCACTCCCGGATCTCCTTGATGCCGGCATCGCCGGAGAGCGCCAGGGCCCCGCGGCGGACGAGCTTGAGACCGTTCCATTGTGCGGGATTGTGCGAGGCGGTGATGATGGCGCCGCCGTCGAGCTCGTGGCGGGCCACCTGGTAATAGAGCATGTCTGTGCTCGCGACGCCGATGTCGACCACCGCGCAGCCCTGCGAGCGGACGCCCTCGATGAAAGCCGCGGCCAGCTCGGGAGAGGAAAGCCGGCAGTCCCGGCCGACGGCGATCTTTCGGGCTCCCAGGTACTCGACGAGCGCTCGTCCCACCCGTCGGGCCACCTCGGCGTTGAGCTCGTCCGGGTAGAGGCCCCGGATGTCGTACGCCTTGAAGATGCCGGGCTCGATCCGGGTCATGCAGTCTCCATGTCTAGCTCAAGATGATCAGCTCAGATGGAACGGGAGAAGTCGCTGAGGACCGAGCCTTCTCCCAGCACGGCTCGCTCGATCCGCGCGCCGCGTCCGATCCGCACCCCGGGCCCGATCAAGGATTCGTCGACCTCCGCGTCGGACTCGATGGTGGCGCCCCGCCAGACCACACTGGCGCGAATCCTCGCCCCCTTCGCGACGTCGACCTCACCCACGAGAACCGTGTCGGGGCCAATCCGGGCGCCGCCGGCCACATCGCACCCGGGCCCGACATAGAAGGGCGCCTCGGTGATCGCGTCGTCGTCCACGCGAGCCTCGCGATGGATCCACCCCCCGGAGCTCTCCTCGCCGTCGAGAGCCACCGGAAATCGCCGCGCCAGGATGTCGCTGTGGACCTGGAGGTACTTCTCCGGCGTGCCGATGTCGATCCAGTACCCCTCGTGCACCGGCCCGAGGACCAGATCCCCCCGTTCGAGGAGCGAGGGAAAGAAGCCCCGTTCGATCGAGTACTTGACGCCCGGGGGCATGAGATCCAGGACCCGCGTCTCGAGGATGTAGACCCCGGCGTTGATGTTGTTCGTCCGGATGTCTTCGGCCTTCGGCTTCTCGAGGAAGCGGAGGACTCGGCCCTGGTCGTCCGTCTCGACGAGCCCGTAGGCCGACGGGTTGGGAACAGGGGTCAGGACGATGGTGGCGGAGGCTTGCTCGGCGTCGTGGCGAGCCACGACCGAGGCCAGGTCCAGGTCCATCAGGACGTCGCCGTTCAGCACGATCGTCCGCTCGTCCAGCAGGGGCTCGGCGTTCTTGACCGCTCCACCGGTGCCGAGAGGTGTGGATTCCACGGCGTATCGGATCCGGATGCCGAGCCCGGTGCCGTCCCCGAAGACGGCCTCCACCCGCTCCGGCTGGTAGGCGACGGAGAAGACCACCTCCGAGACGCCCGCCCCGGCCAGCAGATCGAGCTGGTGACGGAGGAATGGGCGATCGACGACGGGGACGACGGGTTTGGGCGCCGAGAGAGTGAGGGGACGCAGCCGCGTCCCTTCGCCCCCGGCGAGGATGACTGCTTTCATGATCCGGGGTGAAGCGTCCTGAGTCTCGAGATCTTAGCACCACGCCAGCGGCCGCCGGCCTCGCTGGACGGATGTTGACTCGCCCCGGCTCCATTCACTATCGTCCGCTCCGTGAACCTGCCGAACGCCCTGACGCTGCTCCGGATGTTCCTCGTCCCTCTCCTGGTGGTCGTCCTTCTGACCCGCGTTGAGGGCCACGTCTACCTGGGGGCGGGAATCTTCGGGATCGCGGTGCTCACGGACTACCTCGACGGCTACTTCGCCCGCCGACGAAACGAGGTCACAAAGCTCGGTATCCTGCTCGACCCCCTGGCCGACAAGCTCCTCATCGCTGCTGCGCTGTTGTCCCTGGTGGAGATGGGCCTGGTGCCGGCCTGGATGGTGATGATCATCGTGGCCCGTGAGCTCGCTGTGACGGCGCTTCGGAACGTGGCGGCGGGGAAGGGCGTGCTCATTCGTGCTTCGGTTCTCGGAAAGGCCAAGATGGTCGTTCAGGTGGTCGCGGTGCTGATGTTGATCCTCTCGCCAGCGCACCCGGCGCTGCGACGGCCGGGGATCGTCGTCCTCTGGGCCGTGGTCCTGATCACGGTGGTGTCGGGAGCCGACTACTTCCTGCGCTTCTGGCGTCAGGTCGTTCGAGCGCCCAGAGAGTCCGGTCCCGCCCAGCCCAAACCCGAACAGGAAAGGCCTGCGGCATCCGCCCATCGGGAGTGAATCCCCCGAAAGGCCTGCCCGAAGGCAGGCCTCAGGCAGGCCGCTACGTCTCAGCGCATCTCCACCTGATCGCCAACCATGATCTCCTGTCGGGAGTAGGTGATCTTGGCGGTGGCGGTGGTGTCTCGTGCGGCAACGACGGTCACCTCGCCGATCACGTTTCGGGGGGTGGGGACCGATGGGTAGATGATCCGGTAGATGGAGAACACAGTGCCCGGCGAGACACCGTCGTTCGATCCGGCGTCGATGACGACGAACGAGCCTTCGCCGGCCATGGTGGCGTCGTCCTGGAGATCGACGATGAAGCGATCGACCCTGCCGGTGGGCGGAGTGAGTCGGTCGGAGGGAGGCCGTCGAACGACCATCGGGACGTTCACGCGCTCGAAGGGCTTGAGGTAGTCCGCGGCGTGGATGTCGAGGCAGGACTCCTCCACGACGGCGGTGGCGGTGTCCTCCTGGACCAGGATGACCTTCACCCAGCCGGACGTCTCGCGCTTCATCCCGAGCATCCGTCCGGTGATCGGGTGCTTCACGGCGTACGCCGAGTGGTGCAGCGAGTAGAGGTCGCCCGCTCGCACGCCTGCGTTGCTGCCCTTGCTCAGGTAGACGATGTCGCGCTCGGCCAGGGCGACCTTGTCGCCGCCGAGCTCGGAGCCGAGGAGGTAGAGGCTCTCGTCTTCGCCGTGGGCGGCGACGTACATGGCGCACTGGAGCGCGGTTTCCTCCGTGACGGGCCCAAGCGACGCCCCGATGCCACCGGCGGCGCCGGGCTCTCCTTCGCCGGCGCCCTCCATTCCGAACTCCTCGACGATGCCCTCGGGTCCGCCGAGGGCGAGCTCTTCACCGGCCCCCTCGGAGATCACGGCAACGTCAGGGAGCAGGACCGGGTCGCCGGGGTAGATCCAGTGGGCGTCCGCAATGTGCTTGTTGTTGTCCCAGAGCTGAGGCCAGAGGTACGGGTTGTCGAGGTAGCGCGCGGACAGGTCCCAGAGGGTGTCGCCCCGCTCCACGATGTGGTACGTCGCCCCCTCAGGGATCGTCGTGGGGTAGGAGGTGTTCTTCGTCCAATGGGCGGCCACCGTGGCGGGTCCGCTCTGGATCCCCACGGGCGGGCCGTCCTGTGCCGCGACAATCGTCCCCGCGGCTGCCAGCGCGAAGACGCCACCGAGAATCAGGTTCGGTCTCACTGCCTTCCCTCCCGGATGACAATTGCTCCATCCTCGTGAACCCTATACGGTCCCCGTGAGACTTGGGCTCAGCGGAACCCTATCAGGAGAAAAGGCTTTCGTCAAGCGCTTTTTGGGCGATTCTCCAAAGTGACACTTGAGGTTAGAGTTCCGGCGCCGGCCCGTCCACAGTGGCCGAGGCGGGTGGCGTGGGCTCCGCAGCGGGGGCTGGCACGTCCTCGATGGGAGCGGCCATCTCGGGCATCTCCGCCAAGATCTCGTCGGCCTTTCCCAGCCACCTGCTCTTCGGATACTCCTCTTTGAGCCGGTTGAACGTGGGGCGAGCCTCGGCGAACCGGGCCGCCGCCGCCTGGGCTTCGCCGAGCCGGAAGAGCACCTCGTCGAGGTCGTCGAAGTCGGGATAGTCCCGCAGGATCTTCTCGTACCGCGCGATCGAGGCCCGCCAGGCCTTGCGCGTCTTGGCGTAGAAATAGCCGATTTGGAACTCGGAGCGGGCGAGGGTCTGACGGCACTCTTGAATGCGCACCCGGGCCGGCTCGACGAAGGGCGAGTTGGGATAGACGTCGAGCAGCTGCTGGAACTCCTCGAGCGCCTGCTGGGTCGAGGTCTGATCCCGGTCAGGGGCGTTCTTCTGGCTGAAGTAGGCCTCCGCGCTCTGAAACTGTGCGTAGTCCGCCTTGTCGGCCGAAGGGTACAGGTTGAGGAACTCCCGGAACTGGGACACGGCCAGGATGGAGTTTCCAGGGCCGCCCTGCGCGAGGTACGCGTCCGCCAGGGCGATGCGCGCCTGGGGCTGGTACTGGCTCTGGGGGAACGCGTCGATGATGCGGCGGAAGTACTGCCGGGCCGGTTCCCAGGCCTGTTCTTTCAAAGCCGCCTGACCCGCCTTCCAGACCACCTGGTCCGAGGGGCTCGAGAGCTTCTCGAGATCGACGTCGGAGGTGGCGCAGCCCGCCGCGATCCCAAGGGCGATCAGTCCCGCCAGGAAGCGCTGTCTCAACTTCGTGCTCCCAGCCACTCCCATTCCCGGGCCAGGCCGTCTTCCAGGCGGACGCGGGGCTCGAAGCCGAGATCGCGGCGCGCGGCGGTCGTGTCTGCGAAAGTGTCTCGCATGTCGCCCTTCTGATTCTCCTCGTGCTGGATGTGGAGCGGGCATGCGCTGATCTTCTCGATCAGCTTCAGGACGTGGTTGAGCTCCACGCGCTCCCCGCCCCCCACGTTATACACGGAGCCGGGCTGTCCGGAAACCGCGGCGGCCCGGGTGGCCGCGACGATGTCGGAGACGAAGGTGAAATCCCGGGTCTGCTTTCCGTCGCCGAAAACGTGGATCGGCTCCCCGGCTCGAGCGGCCTTGAAGAAACGGTGGAAGGCCATGTCCGGACGCTGCCGGGGCCCGAAGACCGTGAAGTACCGAAGGCTCACAGTGGGCAGGCCGTAGGTGCGGTGATACAGCACCCCGAGGTGCTCGGCCGCGAGCTTGGTGACCCCGTAGGGTGAGACCGGCCGGCACGGCCCGTCCTCACGGAGGGGGAGCGTGGGTGTCACCCCGTAGACCGACGAGGAGGAGGCGTACACGACCCGCGGGCGACCTGCTGCAAGCGTTGCCTCCAGGAGCCGCTGCGTCGCGAGCACGTTGTGTTCGGCGTAGAGGGAGAACTCGCTCCCCCACGAAGCCCTGACGCCGGCCTGCGCGGCGAGGTGATAGACGTGATCGGCTCCTTCGAGCAGCGGTGCGAGATCGAGATCCTGCAGCGCCCCCTCGACGAACCGAAAACCCGAGTGCTCCCGGGGCCGGGCCAGGTTCTCCTCCTTCACGGAGCGGGCGTAGTAGTCGGTGAAGCAGTCGATCCCGATCACCTCCACGCCGTCGGCGAGCAGGCTCTCGGTGAGGTGCGAGCCGATGAAACCGGCGGCGCCGGTCACGACCGCGGTCACGACAGGAGGCTCCGGAGCTCGAGAGGCAGGCGGCGGGGTCGCCCCGTGGCGTCGATGGCCGCGTGTGTCGTGTGGCCGGTGACGAGGGGCCCTTCGGTGGCCTCCCGGTGGATCTCATAGTCGAACCAGATGCGGGCCCCGGAATGGCGGCGCACCTTCGTCCGGACCTCGATGAGGTTGTCGTAGAGGAGGGGCTGGATGTAGCACGCGCTCGCCTCGATCACGGGCAGCTTCACGTCCCGGGCCTCGAGCTCGCGATAGGTCATGCCCCTCTCGCGCAGCAGGTCGGTGCGGCCGACTTCGAACCAGGCAAAGACGTTGCCGTGCCACGCCACTCCCATCTGGTCGGTCTCGGCGTAGCGGACTCGCATGTGGGAGGAGCAGGTTGTGCTCACCCGCAAGCCTCGATCAGGGCCCGGGCCGCGGTCTCGGGGTCGCCTGCCGCGAAGGAAGCGGACCCGGCCACGACGATCTCGGCGCCGGCCTCGACGACGCTCCGGATGTTCTCCGTGGACACGCCGCCGTCCACCTCGATCCGTGCCCGCAGCCCGCGATCGGCGATGGTCTCCCGAAGCCGCTGGAGCTTGTCCAGTGTCGAGGGGATGAACGCCTGGCCCGAGAAGCCCGGGTTGACCGACATCAACAGGACGTAGTCGACCTCGGGGAGGATCTCCTCGAGGGCTGACAGCGGTGTCGAGGGATTGAGGACGACCCCGGCCTCGACGCCTCTCTTCGAGAGCTGAGCCACGGCCCGCTGGAGGTGGGGCACGGCCTCGATGTGGACGCTCACCCAGCTTGCGCCGGCGTCGACGAACGCGTCCAGGTGTCGGTCCGCCCTTTCCACCATGAGATGGACGTCGATCGGCAGCTCGGTCACCCGCCGCACGGCCTCCACCACGGCGGGACCGAGGGTCAGGTTCGGGACGAACTGGCCGTCCATGACGTCCACGTGGACGGCCCCGGCGCCGCCCCGCTCCACGGCGGCGATCTCTTCGCCCAGCCGAGCGAGATCGGCAGCGAGGATGGAGGGGGCGAGTATCACGAGGCGGCCCTGCTGACGTGGAGGCTCAGCGGGGTCCGGGGATTGATCCGGTGTCCGGCGGCCGGCAGCTGGCGCAGGATGATCCCCGGAGCCACACCCGGGTAGCTCCGGTACCGCACGTCCGCGACCTTGAAGCCCGCAGCCAGCAGCGCCGCCATCACACCCAGGGCCGGGCGGCCGATGAGGTCGGGCATGACGTAGTCGGCGCGGCCCCGGCCTCGGCTCACCAGGAGCGACGCTCCGTCTCCGGGCACGTCGGTCTCACCAAACGCGGGACGCTGAACGAGGATCTGGTCTTCGGGCGCCAGGTGAGCCACCTCGACGACGTGGCTCACCGGCACCCCCGCCTGCTCCAGCGCGATCCGCCCGGTGCGCACCGACTGCCCTTCCACCCGGGGGACGACGATACGCCGGGGTCCCAGGCTCACCCAGACGCGCACGTGGCGGTGGGACTTCAGGGTCCGTCCGGCGGGAGGCTGCTGGGCGAGGACACGTCCTGCAGGAACCTCCCCGTCGTGCCGTCGACCTTCGACCCGAACGGCGAGCCCCCTCCGGGCGGGCGTTGAGCTGGCGTTGGGGAGGGCCTGCCCGACCAGACCCGGCACGGCCACGTCCCGTGCCGAGAGCACGACCCGCATGGTGAGCACCGCGCTGGAGCCGAGGGTGAGAACGAGCGCGGCGCCGAGGACAGCGTTTCGCGCGAGAAAGCGAAGGACAGTTTTGACGGTCAAGGCGTGGGCGTTCCCGTGGATATGAGCGAATCCCAAGTTATCACATGTCTTTGGGCGCGATCAGGCGCTCCGAGTCAGGCAGGCAGCGAAGAAGGCGTCGCCCCGGTGCCGCGCCGGGTTCATCTTCACGAAGGGACCGACGGCGAAGCGGTCGGCCCATGGAGGGAGCGGTGCGGGCGCGAACTCGGGGTGGGCCTGCAGGAACGGTTGGACGACAGCTTCGTTCTCCTCGTCCTCGACGGAGCACGTGGCGTAGACGAGCCTTCCGCCGGGCCGGACGAGGGGGTGCAGAGCCTCGAGGAGGGCTCTCTGCCGTGCGGAGTGACGCTCCAGGTCATCCGGCCGAACGCGCCAGCGGATGTCGGGACGACGCCCCAGCGTCCCGAGACCACTGCAGGGAGCGTCCACCAGGACGGTGTCGAAGGGCTGGCGATACGGGGGCTGGAGGGCATCGGCTCCGATGACGCTGATGTTCGGCGCACCCCATCGGGCGCACAGCTCGGCCAGGGTGTGCAAGCGTCGAGGGGCCGCTTCCGAGGCGAAGACGTGACCGGACGATCCGATCTCGTCGGCGATCAGGAGCGCCTTTCCGCCCGGTGCGGCGCAGGCGTCGAGGACGGCGCCGCCTTGGGCCGCCAGGCGCGCCACCAGCTGCGACCCCACGTCCTGCACGTAGGCGACACCTTCGGCGACGAGGCGCGTGAGTGGCCCCTCGGTCGCCTCCCAGGCCTGCGGCACGACGCTCTCCCGCATGGCGAGACCGGAAGCGGTGGCGCGTGCAACTGCGTCCGCGACCCGCGGGTTGAAGCGGAAACCGCGGGGCGGCGGCTGGAGGAAGGCCCGGGCCCGGGCGATGGCGTCCTCCGCCCCGAGGCGGGCCAGCCAGCGCTTGGCGACCCAGGGGGGAAGCGAACCAGCGGTCTTCAGCCAGAGGAGCGGGTCATCGTCCGGATTCAGCTCCGGAGGAGCTCCCTCCCGCTGGAGTCGACGCAGGACGGCGTTCACGAACCCTGGGGACTTTCCTCGGGGGTCGACCGCCCGAGCGAGAGCCACCGATTCCGACACGGCGGCGTGGTGCGGGACGCGCAGGTAGAGGAGCTGGTAGGCGCCCAGGCGGAGCGCGTTGCTGATCGCAGGGCGTGCTTCGACGAGCGGGCGGTTGGTGAGGGACTCGAGGACGTGGTCGAGCCACCCTCGCCGACGCAGCGTGCCCAGGACCAGCTCGTGGAGGAAAGCCCGCTCCCGGACGTCGAGCCTCTCGATCGCCTCGTCCGCCAGGGCATCGGCGAGGGTGCCCGATTCGCTCGCCACCTTTGCGAGGACGGAGGCCGCGAGTCGCCGCGCCGGGGTCGGGCCTCGGGTCTCAGCCAAGATCGAGACCGGGGCGGAGGCGGGCACCGGCGGCAAACGCGGCCGCGTTCATTGAACGACGGCTCTCGGGTTGCACCTTGGTGACGAGGAGCCGGGAGCCCGCGCCACACGCCACCTCGAGGCCCTCGGCCCCAACGTCGAGGAGGCGGCCTGGTGGGTGGTCGTCGGACGCCTCTCCCTCCAGCGCATGAGCGGCCAGGACCTTGACGGTCCCACGTCCTTCGAGGGGGAAGAAACTGCCGGGCCAGGGTTGGAATCCCCGGACGCGGCAGGCGAGCTCCTGTGCGCGGCAGGACCAGTCCAGGCGCCCGTCTTCCTTCTTCAGGAGGGGCGCCAGGGTGGCGCGCTCATGATCCTGGGGCGTGGGCCGCAGCTCGCCGGCTTCGAGGCCACGGACCGTTTCGAGTAGGACCTCGGCCCCGAGCCGGGCCAGCCGAGGCTCGAGGTCGGCTGCGGTTTCGTCGCGGGCGATGGGCGTGACTCTTTGGAGCAGGACGGGGCCGGTGTCGAGGCCCTCGTCGATCTGCATGGTGCTGGCGCCGGTCTCGGCTTCGCCTCTGGCGATGGCCCATTGGATGGGCGCCGCTCCGCGGAAGCGGGGGAGGAGCGACGCGTGGACGTTCACCGTCCCGAGGCGAGGGATGTCGATGACGATGCGGGGCAGGATCTGTCCGTAGGCCACCACGACCTGCAGGTCGGGGGCGAGGTCGCTCAAGGCGGCCCGGGCGTCGGGCTCCCGGATGCGGTGAGGTTGGAGGAGCGGGATGCGACGCTCCTGGGCCACGAGCTTCACTGGCGGCGAGCCGAGGGACTGGCCGCGCCCCCTCCTGCGGTCGGGTTGGGTGACGACGCACGCGAGCTCGTGGCCGGCGTCGAGGAGGGCTTCGAGGGATGGGACGGCGAAGGCGCCGCTGCCGAGAAAGACGATGCGCAAACGCTCAGGCCTCCCAGCCGTCTCGGGCGCGCTTGCGGAGGCGACGCTTGACGAGGTCGCGCTTCAGGGGGGAGAGGCGGTCGACGAAGAGAAGCCCGTCGACGTGATCGATCTCGTGGCAGAAGGCCCGGGCCAGGAGCTCCGTGGCCTGGTAGGTCCGCTCGGTGCCGTCGGGTGCCAGTCCCATGATCTCGATCCGGGCCGGGCGCGTGGGAGAGCCGCCGTAGCCGGGGACCGAGAGACACCCCTCCTCTTCGCGCTGCTCGCCGTCTTTTGCGACCAGCTCGGGGTTGACGAGCTGGATCAGCTGGGTCGGGTCTTCGCCGACCGAGAGGTCGATGACGATGACGCGAAGCGCCACGCCGATCTGGGTGGCGGCCAGGCCGATGCCGGGGGCGGCGTACATGGTCTCGACCATGTCTTCGAGCAGGGTCTTGATGGAATCGTCGATGGTCTCCACGCGGGCTGCGGGGGCGTGGAGCACGGGCTCGCCATATTTGATGATGGTGCGAATCGACATGCGTTGTTGATTATCTCTCGGGCATTGGGGTTTTCGCGAATGGGGGTTGGTGTTGGCTATCGGCTCTGGCGCTCCGCTCGCGAAGCGCTTGGACGGCGTGAGCGAGCGCTGGTGGGGTCCATCGCCAGGGGGCGAGGCCCGGGAGGGGGTGGGGTGGGCGGGACGGAAGGGGTTATTGGCTATTGGCCGCCGGATATCGTTTTCTGTTGGGCTCGGGTGGTGCGGAGGTGGTCGAGGAGCTCGGGGAGGGAGTCGCCGCCCAGTTTTTCGAGGAGGGCGTCGGCGAGGATCCAGGACACCATGGCTTCGGTGACGACGCCGGCGGCGGGGACGACGCAGGTGTCGCTGCGCTCGACAGAGGCTTTCTGTGGCTCGCGGGTGGTGA
>Ga0310121_10003204_pt1 | contig 15010 bp, 4 predicted proteins | sample CB27_Tmax_986_MG_FD_203504 | JGI IMG/M metagenome (GOLD analysis project Ga0310121, IMG submission 203504) | Marine microbial communities from Western Arctic Ocean, Canada - CB27_Tmax_986 | ecosystem: Environmental > Aquatic > Marine > Oceanic | place: Canada: Western Arctic Ocean | collected...
GAAGCTGGGCATAAGCGCCTTCGCCTATCTCCGCGACCGCCTCAGCGGCGCCCTTGAAATGCCCTCGCTCGCACAATCCATCCGGATTGCAGCGCCATCTGCTGCCGCTTGCGGTTGAGAGGATACCGCCCGTCGCCGTATTGAGAGCGCTAACACCGGCTGCACCCCGACCTGCCCCATTTACGTCACAGCGCACCATAGCCAGACCACATGCACAACATCGACATACAGGTAAATCGACCACAAACCTGTTGCGGACCGCATTGTGATCCATTGAAATTGGAATGCAAGTAGACTAAAAAAAAAATCTTTGGCAAGCCGGAGAAATCGGCGTGCGGATTTCACAAAACGGGCGACGGCAACGGGGTGCATCTGCTCTTTGTAGTCTCACGAAGATGAAAACACAGCGGACTGAAAGCGCATAAAAACGCACAGAGCAGCGAAAAAAAAGGCTTCAAAACGGCTTGCCCATCCAATGGGGGGTTGTGTGAGATCGATGTCACAAATCCGTCCACCTGCTTGGCTACTTGCCCCAATCGACAATAGAATAAAAGTTAACAAAATCAGTATTTCTTACCCAAACACTTGACATTCACATGATTTCGCTTAAGCTAAGCCATTCGAGGACAAATGTTTTGTCTTTGATTTTGGTTGCCTCAGCGCAACAGGGTACGCGGTTTAAGTGAAGAGTTTCGTTTTTTGGGGAGACTTCGGACAATAGTGCGAGGTCAGTCGGATGAGAGCCAACAGCCTCGGTGCCCGTGCGGTAGCGCACGCGGTATGTCGAATCGATATTCGACGATCGGTGTTTATTTGGCCCATTTTTTTCGTTCACCGAAATTTGTAGGTAAATCTGAGATCAGACGTGGTTCAGCAGCTATCAGGTGCATCCACGGAACCGCCAAGAATGTGCAGCTGATTGCTCGGTTTTCATCACGGGGAGAATTGATAACATGTTAGGTTTCGCGAAAAGATTACTTCGTCGTCCGTCTCGGCAGCGTCAGGCAACGCTGTCCCAGTTGAATCGAACTGGACAGTGGCGTAAGCGATTTCCTCGCTTCCAGTTGTCGCCTCGACAAAGCTCCGAAATAGTCGGCTCGCTGAAAAGCGTGTTTCGCGAAGCGATTGATCAAATTAGTCGCCAACTGCCCCTGGCCAGGCTCAGCTCCCAATACCTGGTGGGTGGACCCAATTTTCGCCGGCTGAATCACGAGCCGCTGGAACCGAAGATCGTGCTGGCGGTTGGGGCGGATCTCTTCGTTAACGACAATTGGTTTGACCTAGGTGGCGGCTTTGTTGATAACAGTACCGACACTGGGGGTGCGCCTACTGTCACGGCCGAATTGGGTGTCGATGCGTTTGACACTCTGCCCGACGCGCTCGCCGCGGCTGATCCCGGCGAATCCATCGAAATCCTCAGGGGCTCGTACTCTGACATCACGCCGGTCACCATTAGTGGTGACGTGACCATCTTTGGCGAACCCTTATTCAAACCTGACTTTAAGAAGACCTTTTCAACGACCGATTCCGGCGATGGCCAAGGTTGGTGGGTGGTCGACGGCGGCGTCGAACTACACCTCAGCAATGTTGCCTTTGACGGACTCGGAGACGACACGCATCAGGCGATCCGTCACAAAGGTTTTGGAACGATCGACGATGTTGACTTCGTGGACATCGACGCTCCTGGGGATAGTGCTGGAACAGGCGTGGTCTTCTTCCCGACGTCGGGAGGGATGGATCTGCAATTGACTGGCTCAGATTTCGGGAGTATGGGACGAGCGGGCGCGTTGTTCTTTGGTTCCGGAGTCACCGGTGACTTCAACGGGAATACGTACACAGGCAACGGAGCGGTCTCGATTGTTGAATATGGCGTCGAGGTAGGTGCAGGTGCCGATGTCGGTATCGACAACAACATGATCAGCGATGCCGCCGGCGACACGGGCGGATTCGGCTCGGCCGGCGTTTTGGTCACCGGGGACTCCGTCGCAACAGTAACCAACAACACAATTATGGACGGCTTGACTGGCGTCATAGTTGGCACGGATCCGTCCGACACAAGCATGGTGGACATCGAGGGTAACACGTTTTCGGGTAACGAACTGGATATTGTCGTCGACGGCGGCGATGTGCTCGTCACCGAAAATCTAGGCTTTTCCGCGGGAGCTTTCGTAGGGCAAACCGCGATTTCCGTCGACGGTGGCATGGTGACGGTAACCGACGAGACGATTGATGGCGCCGATGTGGCCGTGTCGGTCTTTGGCGGTACGGTTGACATTATCAACAGTACCATTAGCGGGAATGCAGTGGGCGTCGAGATTGGGGGCACCGGCTCCGCCACGATTACCGACAGCGCGCTGATCGACAATACGGTTGCCGCAGTGGACAATATGACTCTTGCCACGATCGATGCTGATGACAATTGGTGGGGCGACGTGAGCGGACCATTGCATACGACGAACGTCCTTGGTTTGGGCGATGAAATCCTGGGTCCGGTGGACTTTGATCCTTGGGTAGGTAAGGACAGCCCCGCGGGCGAAATCGTGGTCGAACCGGATCAGTCGTCGGCTGCTTTGCAAGCGATTGTGGATGTTGCGGCGGGAGCTGGCGATGACGTCGCCACGTCCGTCGCGAACGATACGGAGCTAGATGCTATTCTGGACGGGCTCGCCGGACTGACATCCCCGGGCTCCCCGATTGACGTGAAAATCGATTTTACCACGGGCACGTTCAGCAGCCTCGACGTAACGGTTCCCGCGAACATCACGCTGATTATCGACGGAGAGGGGGGCACGGTCGAGTTTGAGTCTGGTTCTCCAGCCTTGACGGTCAGCGGCGGAGACGTTCAGGTCGAGAGCATGGCGATTTTCACGGACACCTTGGATGACGGGTCACCCGCCATTCTGGTGACCGGTTCCACCTCGACGCTGACCATGCTCGACTCCACGGTGGAAGAGGACGATACGGAGACGGGTACGCCGCTCATCAAAGTTGAATTGGGCGCAACGTTGAATATCGACGCAGCCAACGGCGGCGGCGGCAACACGTTTACCATCAACAACGGCTTGAACGTTCTTGACGCGGGGTCGTTTATCGACGTGGATGGTGGCAGCACCGTGAATGTCGATGGTACCAACACGCTTAACGTCAACGTTCCCGAAAATACGGCCTTTGATATCGACGTCCGGCTCGACGGAACCTCTGTTTCGTCAGTGTCGCAAACTAGTCCAGCTCCAACCCACGGTACCGTGGCGTTGGTCTCCGGTAAGCTTCGTTATACGCCTGACACGGATTACAACGGACCCGCCAGCTTTAGCTTCTCGCTGGCCGGCGGACTGACCAGTCAAACCGTCAATCTGGAAGTGCTCGACATTAATGATGCGCCGGATGTCACGGTACCAGGAGGCATCGTCGTGGCTGAGGAAGCCACCACGCCTCTCATCACCGGGATCTCAATTGCCGATGACGATGTCGGTGTGGCTGACTTGACGGTCGAGTTAACGGTTACCGGCGGAATATTGGACAGTTTTGATCCTTCTGCCCTTCTTCTGGTCGATTCTGGGGGGGCTGGAACCGCCAGCGTCACACTCAGGGGTGATCTGACGGCGTTGAACGATGCCTTAGTTTTAGGGTTTGACTATACAGGCGATAATAATTTCTTCGGCGCCGAGACTTTGACCGTGACGGTCAATGACCTTGGCAATAGCGGTCTCGGCGGCCCGATGGAGACGGTCGAGACGATCGCGATCACCGTCACCAACGTGGACGATCCGTTTGCAATGACGGGCGATAACGATGTGACTGTCGATGAGGCAGACACAGTTGCGATTACCGCTATCGATCTGGACAACGACGATCCAGACATGGACACGGTCACCTACACGATCACTCAAGAGCCAGGTTCCACGAGCGGCGCCAGCGGGTTTGCTGGTGGAGCTGGCCTGACACTGGACGGTGGAACCACTTTCCTCGGCAATGGCGATACCTTCACGCAAGCCGACGTCGACGGCGGTATTCTCGATTACGAGCATGACGCCTCCGAAACCGGCGGTGGCACGGATACGGCCGTATTCAGTGTAAGTGACGGAACGAGCACTGTTTCGCCGGTGACACTAACAATCAATATAAATTCGATCAACAATGATCCGACGATCACGGCGCCCGCGACCGTTACAGTTGATGAAGAAACGCCCACGGTAATCGGTGCCGGTATCTCGGTGAACGATACTGACTCGGCTTCGCTGGAGGTCACTTTGACCGTTGTCGACGGAACCATTACGGCTACGGCAACGGGGATTGATGGTTTTGCCGCGTTGGGTGCCGGTGCCTTGGGAAGCACAACGTTTCGACTTGACGGGACGCTGGCCGAGTTGAATGCGTCGTTGGCGACACTCGAGTACACCGGTGCACTCGATGACACGGGAGCGGCGGCGGATACGCTGACGATTGATGCGGACGATACCACTGGTGGGGCATCAACGGCCGTGGTCGACATTGATATCACCGATGTCAATGACGACCCGGTGATCATCACAACAACAAACGTTGCAGTTTCGGAAGGTCAGAGCATCGCACTGACGACTGCCAACCTCGACGCCACGGATGTTGATAACACGTCGGATGAGCTAACTTTCACGGTTACTTCAGGGCCGACGTGGGGTCTTTTGAGTTCAACGACGTTCACATTGGACGACATTATTGGCGGCACGATTTTCTATAACCACGGCGGTGGCGACTCGCCAACGGATTCTTTTGATGTAGACTTGACGGACATTGGCGGTGGTGGACCAATCAGCGGGACTGTGAACATCGACATAGCGAATGTCAACGACGTACCGGTCTTGGACAACCCGATTCCAGACCAGACCGCGACCGAGGAAGTCTTTTTCAGCTTTACGCTGGCGGCGGACACATTCCGCGATCCGGACAACGATGTTGTGCCCGGAACCGACACGCTGACGTTGACCGCCACGTTGGACGGTGGCGCTCCGCTGCCGGCTTGGCTCACCTTCACGCCTGGCACCGCTGAATTCAGTGGTACGCCACAGAACGCCGATGTGCTAGTGGGATCCATTGACGTCGAAGTTACGTCTACCGATATATCTTTGGACAGTGTTTCGGACGTCTTCACGTTAAGTTTGGTGAGCGTTAACGACCCGCCCACGGTAGTGACGGCAATGGGATCGACCCCATATACCGAGAACAGCGCGGGAGAAGTCGTGGATAGTACTGTTACGGTTGTTGATACCGATGATACCGATCTGGAAGGGGCGACCATCACGATCGACAATCCCGAGGCGGGTGACGAGCTTCTCTTTACAGACACGGCGAACATCACCGGTTCGTTTGCCGCTGGCGAGCTTACGCTTACTGGTACGGACACGGTGGCCGCTTACCAAGATGCTCTTCAATCGGTCGAGTTTGCGGTAACCGGCGCCTCGGAGAATAACCCGATTGCGGGCACACGAACCATTCGATTCGTGGTTAACGATGGAGATGTTGATTCCGATCCTACCGACGGTGCTCCTGTAATTGAAGAGCCTCCGTCGGGTCCAATACTTGAGGACTTTCAAAACGTCGAGGTCACGGCCGTCAACGATGACTCGCTGTTCGTAAACACGGGTCCGGCGTTCATCTCCGAAGGGGGAACGTTCAGCCTCTCGGCGATTCTAGAGGTGATCGATCCGGATGACGACCCGGCCGACATTGACATCACCGTCAACGGCCTTCCTGCCTTCGGCACCGTGAGAAATGGGGCGACACCTGTTTCCACGTTTACGGCGGCGGAGTTGGCCAGCGGGACAATCACCTACACGCAGAATGGTGCCGAGGGAATCTTGGATTCTTTGACCGTGGTCGTTGAAGATAATAATCCTCTTACTGCTACCGCGGACGATGAAACCCAGTTGATTATCAACGTTGCGCCGGTCAACGACGCACCGCTGGTGACGCCAAGTGGAAACAATGCCTATACCGAGGCCGATCCTCCGCTTAATATCGACGCTGGGATAATGGTGATTGAGGCCGAAGGTGACGACGTGGTGAGTGCCTCGATCACGATTACCAATTTTGTTCCTGGTGAAGACGTGATCGCGCTCGCCGATGACCTTGGCGACAATATCACGGTGGACGATAGTTTGGCCGCCACGACGGGTGTGATTACCCTCAGCGGTGCGGACACCGCTGCTGCATATCAGGCGGTTTTCCGAGCCGTAACCTATGCGAACTCCAGCTCCACGCCGGACGAGACGACGCGAATTGTTGAATTCGTGGCCAGCGACAGTATGGACACCTCGGCGCCGGGAACGGTCGAAATTACGATCACTAAGATCAATACCGCGCCTGTGTTGGCCGACGGAGCTGGGCCTCTTAACTATACGGAAAACGATCCGGCGTCGATCATAGAGACGGGTCTCACGATTACGGATGTTGATGACACCCACTTGGTTAGCGCCACGGTGACGGTTACCAATTTCAAACCTGCTGAAGACGTGATCTTTTTAGTGGATGATCTAGGTGACTCCATCACCTTGGACCTTACCGATGTCGGGATTGGCATAATTACGCTCAACGGCGACCCAACCGAGGACACGTTGGCTGCCTTCGAAGCGGCACTTGAGTCAGTGACGTATCAGAACACGTCAGACGATCCGGACGTGACTCCGCGGACGGTTGACTTTAGGGTGTTCGACAGCGGGCCGAACGTTCCCGCATCAAATATCATCACGCAAACGATCAATATAACCGCGGTGGATGATTCTCCGTTCGAGGTGGAGAACAACGCCATCACCATCGTCGAAGATTCACTCCTCAATCCGATCGCCTTTACTGACCTCGAATTTGACGATCATGAAGGGGATACCCCGATCGAGTATACGCTGGTCGGAAATTCACCCAGTGTGCCGATCGAATTGGTTGAGCTTTCGCTGGTAGGCGTCGGCCCAATTACGGTGGGAGGACCGAATTCAGCCTTTACGCAAGCCGATATCGATAGTGGCTTTTTGACGGTCGACTCCTTGGGTTCGGACGCGGTGGCTGGTAGCGACGTCGCCACGTTGACCTTCGACATACGTGATTTCAACGGCACGCTGACGTCGGGTGTGGACTTTATAGTCAACATCACTCGAGTCAACGATCCGCCCACAATTGCCGGTGATGACCTGCTGGAGGCCACCGAGGAGATGGATGGCACGCCGGCTGACACAGTGATCACATTGGCCGACCTTTCAGGTGACGACGAGGAAGATGACAACGCCACGCTGACGTTCACGGTGGATACAGTTCCGGTTAACGGTGATCTGGTCATCGATGGCACAGTGGCCGTAGCGACTGGTACGTTCACGCAAGCTGACGTTGCGGCAGGCGACGTGGTCTACCGCCACACCGACACAACCAATGCCTTCGGCGGTGTTGCTGAAGATTCCTTCGATTACACGATTACCGATAGCGGTGCAGGCGGAGCCCCCGAGTCGGTCTCCAGCACATTGACTATTGACGTGGTGGAAGCCAACGACTCGCCGTTCCCGAGCGCGGGCACAACCCTCACGGCAGCCGTTCCGTTAGAAACCTCGCCAGCGATAGCACTGGGGAATTCCGAAATCGGTTTTGAGGATGACGATGACGTCGATGCCCAGCTAACGTTCAAGGTCGTGTCTATTCCGACGGAAGGTGACCTCTTGATCAGTGGCGTTCCGGCCATCGTGGGTGACACGTTCACCCAGGCCCAGGTGGCTGGCGGGGCCGCCATTTCCTACGACTACGATGATTTGCTACCGGAAAGCTTGACGGATTCGTTCACGTTTACCGTAGAGGACAATCGTACGGTCGGTAAAAAGATCTCCGGCCCACACACGCTGGAGATCACGATTGGTGCCGTGAACGACAATTTGCCAGTCGCTACAGACGATGGTTTCACGGTCGACGAGGGTGGCACGTTTGATCAAGACATGGGCGACTTGCTCGACAGTGGCGCCGTCGATCTGCAGGATATTGTCACCGACGTCGACGAGCCTGCCGACGTCATTACTGTGACCAGTATCACTGGCGCGGCAAATGGAGTGATCACCCAGCCGATCTCGTCGGACACATTCAAGTATGTGCACGACGGCAGTGAAACCATCACCGATACGATCACCGTCAATTTTAGCGACGGAGTCAATGTGACCTCGGCCGACATCACCGTGACGATCAATCCCGTGAACGACGCACCAGTCGTCGACACCAGCGGGGCGACCGGCACGGACGTTGCGGAAGGTGGCACGACTACGATTTCGATACCCAGCGGTACCACCATTGACGATTCCGATGATGGAGGCGGCGTCATGCAGCTGACCATTTCGGCCGTGGCGGGCGAAGGTGAAGTGAGTGCCACGAGTGGTGGAGGAGTTGCGGTTTTCCCGGACAGCTTACTCGCCACGTCGATCGAGTTGACGGGCACCGAGGCCGATCTGAATACCTTCCTGACAGCCAGCTTTGAATTCAAAGCCGATGATGACTTCGCCGGTACGGCTACCGTGACGTTGTCAGTCGATGACGGCGGCAACACGCCACCTCCGGCGGAAACCGGCGTGGATACGCTGGACGTCACCGTGACGGAAGTCAACGATGCACCGGTGATCAACGGCGGTGCACCCATCACGCCGGCTGACATTACCGAAGATACGCCGTCGGTGGCTGTGACCGTGGACGTCTTCGACGTGACCAGTAAAGGTGGCGGAGCGGATGAGGCAGGTCAAACTCTTACGCTGACGAGTGCCGTTCTCAACAGTGGAGTGGGTACCTTCAACTTCAGTATCGCTACCGGATTCACTGAATTCACACCAGCTCCGGACTGGTTCGGTTCGGTCGAGATCGAAGTCATGGTGGAAGACGACGGCACAACCGACGGGGCGGCTGATCCGCTACCGGATACGGAGTTAATCCAGTTCGACGTGATCGGCGTGGACGACGCCCCGGTGTTCACGTTAGCTGCAATTACGCCGATTCCCGAAGATACCAACACGACGGTGTTCGGCTTCTTAACCGGACTGGACCTCGGTCCTTTAGAGGGTGAGACTCTCTCCAGCCTGACGTTTGACGTTTTGGGTGAGGACCCGGACACGGATGCGTTTACGACGCTATCGATTGCCGATCCGTCCGGCGCTGGTGACCTTCTGATCATTCCAGCCGCGGACGTGACGGGTACGTTCATGGTTGAATTGACGATTACGGACGGTCCGGAGGATCCTTCCGGGACCGAAACTTCCACGACCGAAACGTTCGAGATCACGGTTTTAAACGACAACTCCGATCCTCCGACCGCGGTAGACGATACGTTCAACCTCCTCGAAGGTGGCACGTTCGACAGCCCGCCAAGCGTGCTGGACAACGACACCGACCCGGATCCAGGTGACACCAAGATTGTAACCAAGGTCAATGGAGTGGATATCGGTACGATTATTTTCCCGATTGCCCTGACCAACGGCACGTTGACGATGGACACCGACGGCGAGGTAACGTATACGCATGACGGCAGCGAGAACCTGTCTGACAGCTTCACCTACACCATGACCGATGGTAATACGCTCGTGGAGAGCACCGCCACGGCAACGTTTGTGATGGAAGGAGTCAATGACAGTGACCCGGTGGCGGACGCAGTGGTGGTAGGTTCCGCTACGGGTGACGAGGGTGGCTCGTTCGATTTCAGCTCGGCCGGGACAACCGATGGTGACCTCCCGAACGACATTCTGGAGTTTGAGTGGAACTTTGGCGACGGCAGTCCAACTGAAACGACGCTGAGCGAGACGATCTCACACGTATTCGCCGATGATGGAACGTTCATCGTTAGCATGACCGTCACGGATGACAACGGAAACGGGTCGTCGGATACGGTGTCCGTAGCGCAGACGATCACGGTGAACAATGTCGCCCCGACAGTGACGCTTTCCGGCGACAACTCAATCGATGAGAACAACATTTACACGTTGAACATCGATTCGGTGGACGATCAGGGTGACGACACAGTCCTCACGCTGGTCGTTAAGTGGGGCGACGGACAAATCGATTTTGTTGCTGGACCAGGCACTGGTCCCCTCATTCACTTTTTCACGGATGACACTGGACATAACGGTACCATCTCGGTGGATGTGTTGGACGAAGACGGCTTTTTCACCGATGCGGGTACCAAGTCCCTCACGATCAATAACCTCCCTCCAACCGGTAATCTCGCGAACACGGGTGCGGTCTTGCCGGGTTCAGACGGAACAGCTTTCTGGCTCTCAGCGGACGATCCATCTCCTACCGACGTTTTGTTCTTCGACTGGGATTTGGACAACAACGGCACCTTTGAGATTTTGAACAGCACGTCATCGATCACGGTTCCTGGTCTCCTGCTGACTGATCCAGTCAACGACCACACAGTTCGCGGTCGAATTCGGGACGACGACGGTGGTGAGCTCATTCAAACGACCACGATCGATGTACTCGACGGAATCGGACCAACAGTGACCGACGTGATTCTGGATGGGTCAGCCTGGACATCGGACTTCCGCGATTTCGTGGACGGTGCTTTGGGCGACTTACTGGACCGTGGTTTCGTGATGGGCAAGGGTCCCGACCAACTCATCACGCAGCCTTGGGTTAATACCAACAGGGTGAAGTTTGTCTTCAGTGAGGATGTCGGAGCGTCTCTGAGCCTCGGCGACTTTAGCATTGTTCAAGCAGCCGGATCTCTCGGAATCAACGGCGATGGTTCGTCAGGTGCCATCCCGACGTTTGTGGGATTCAGCTATGACATTTCCACGTTTACCGCGACATTGACTCTTAGCGGCCCGCTTGAGGCCTCGGCAGTGGACTTTGGCATCGGAGCCGCCGGGGTCAGTGACATCGAAGGCAATGCTTTGGACGGCGAATGGACCAATGGCGTCAATCTCGACGATTCCGGTGACGGTGTGGCAGGCGGCGATTTCAGCTACCGTGTCATGAGTTTGCCGGGTGATACTCGGGATGAATTCACCACGTCTGGTAGTCGGATCGTCAATTCGGTCGACTCCTTGGATGTTCGCGATTTCCAAAACGGATTCGTGTTAACTGGTTCTGGTGCATTCAATTACAACGCTCGAGCTGACCTTGACGGTAGCAATCTCATCGACGCGGTCGACAGTTTGAGAGTGCGAGATCAGCAAAACGCGTTCTTGCTGGCAACCGCGAATCTGCGTGCCCCAATGTCCGCAGCGTCCGCTGGGTCGAACCAAACGGCAAACGTTGGTGCCACCGGGTCGGTCGAATTCGATAACAGTCCCGTACTCATCTACGTCTGGGACTCGATTGCTGAAAGTGACCTCCAGGATCGTGACGCCAACGCCGGTGATTCGGCGGCCCCGGTGTCGCAGGAAGTGGAAGCCAATATCTCGCTCGATTTGGCCCTCTCCTCCCTGTTTGATGACGACGATTCCTCGGATTCGAGTGGTCTTGGCCAAGGTGGCAGCGAGTCGAATGACGGCGAATACGAGGATGCGTTGGACGCCGTTTTCGGTGACGACTGAGCTCTGATTCGCTCAGCGACGTAACGAAGCAAAAACAAGACCCCCGCGAGCATCGGCTCACGGGGGTTTTTCGCGTTCGAGGTCCCATCTACCGAGCAAGTATATAAGCATGGCGTGGCTCGAACTTTGTCTAACCAATTACTCTCATCGGTCGTGGCGCGAGTCTGGCAAGCGCGTACCAACAATTGCAAGTTATTCTCGGGAGTAGCACGTGATTCGGAAAACAGTTCGTAGATATCGGATTCACTATCACCCACGCAAACACAGGTCGTTCCGGGACACGCTTTTGCCACTTCGCGAGATGCTCGGATGCCTTCGACCCAGCGGACGCTTTCTTTGTCTTCGATGGGCGTTTGTTGTCGCTTCTTGCATTTCTCTGCTTTGGTCAATTCTGTTTGCACCGCATCACGAGTCCAACTTTTCTGCCAAACCATTCCCAGCGGTATCGCGTTGAGGTCAAAGGCCAGCACCGGATGCAGAAACGCGCTGCGGCGAGCTTCCGAATCCATGGGACCAGCACCTCGCACTTGTTGTTCAGGTCGCGTCAAATCAAGTTCCGTTGTATCTTGCACCAAGAGGACCACATCGTGCTGGGCAATCCGTTTTCGCGTTGCTTGAAAATGGGGCTCGAGAGTTTTTTCGGGCGTGACTTTATCATTGTCAAAGAAGCGATAGGCCGCTTCCATTTCGGCTCGTCCGGTGGTCGCCGCTGGAATGCTTACATTCGGATGACTCGCAAATTCTTTTGCGATGGTCCCTAGTCTTTCGTCCAAACGCTTATCGCCAAAATTGGCACCGAGTACTTCATCCATTACCGAAACAGACATCTGTTGCCTCCTTGAAAACGTCAATCAGCAGATCCATCCAACGGGCCAAACGCCGCAAGGAGAATCATTCGCTGCTTGCACTTCCAAAGTCCACCTCGCTAGCAAGCCGAAGGCAGACAGCGTTGACTGCAACATCTTGAGACTTGTGTGGTACGTTGAGCCCTCTGGGAGGGTCGAGCGACAGCGAGGGGAGGGCTGAGGACGCCCAAGCGATGACAGCAACCGAATCATGACCAAGAAACCGCCAGACTCATTGACCACGAACAGAGCACGCTCCTGGCGTCGAAATCAGACTCGGTCGGAGGGTTTACCGTGGAGCATCCTGCGAGCGAAACAGCTTTGCGGTCTGAAGTTTCGCCGGCAGCATCCCATTGGACGGTGGATAGCTGGCTTCGCGTGCGTCGAGAGGATGCTTGTTGTTGAAATCGACGGTGGATCCCATGATGAAACAACCGCCAAAGATATTCACCGTCAAGAGGATCCGCGGCGACTCGGCTGGACCGTGATCCGCTTCCGCGATAAGGATGCCGAAAATGACGCGGAGTCAGATGGCCGAGCGATTGCAAATAAGCTCGGTATTCCGTATGGGTTCAAAAGACGTCTAGCGACAGGTTCGGGTATGCGAAGCGTCCGGGCACCGAAGAAGAAAACGCCGAACTAGCAGCACCCCTCCCCCCGCTGTCGCTCGACCCTCCCGGAGGGAGGGTAAAGAAAGTTGTGTAGATACCAATGCCCCAGAAGGGAGACGGGACATACGACAGTTATTGATGCGCCAGCCCTAACGTGGTATGAAGGCGACTCGTGCGGACTTGAGCGCGGTGTGCGTCGACCCCGGTCTTCCGCATGCACCGAGGTCGTAGTCTGTCGCAATTCTTCAATTGCCGGCTGGTTCTTCATTCGCTCCCATCCAAACCGTTTGTTTGTCGGATTGCCGACGAAACTTCTTTGAGCCAGGCCGTCGGTCGTCGTTTCAACCAACGAGCAACCACCGATTTTCCCATTGGACCGTTCACCACGGAGTCGCTACCTCATGGACTCGCGAGCCAACCCATCGGTTGCCACTGACCGGACTTGAACAGCCGCATTCGACCATTGACAAGAGGTGATCAATATCAACCGACGAATCCCCACAACGCCTGGGCGTTGCGTCCCAGGATTTTCTCCCGGTCTTCGGGGCTGAAGAACGGCATGAGATCGCGGACCAATTCAATTTCCTTTCCCAGCGTCGGTCGCTCGTAATGGGCGCGAGCGGCGCCCGGGTAACCCGTGCCGAACAACAGACGGTCAGGACCAAACGCCTCGTAAACCCGCTTCACATAGGGATAGACGTCGGGAAATGGATATTCTCCCGAGGCAGAGACGGAAGTCAATTCTGACACCTTGACATAGGCGTTAGGGTATTTGGCCATGGACAGCAGTGAGCGCAGGTCCGGTTCCGGATCTTCGACGCCGAAATCGATTTGGCTCAGATGGTCGATCGTGATCTGGACGTCCGGATGAGCGCGGAGCATCGTTGCCAATTTTGGCAGCTGAGAAGCGCCGATAAAAAAGTTGAACACGGCGCCGAGCTTTTCCGCCATCCGCCAAAGCGCATGCGTTTCCGGCGCGTCCAACCAACCGTCTCCTCCATGGCCGCCATCTTGGTAATAGATCGGACTGAAACGCATACCATGCAACCCATGCTCCTTCATCCAATATTCCAGTTTATTGGCGACTTGAGGATCGGTCGGGTCGATCAGTCCGTGGGCCTTGAGCCGATCGGGGTAGCGCCGCACGCAGTCGGCCACGTAACTGTTATCCCATCCGTGATAAATAACTTGGACCAGCACCGCGTGGGTACAACCATATTGGTCCATATCGCGAATCAACATTTCCACGGTTCCTTCCGTGGGAACATTCGCGTAGGTGAATTCCTTGTTGTATGGATAGGGAAAAGGGAATTCGATCGGATCGTTGGCCCACACGTGCATATGCGTATCAATAATCGGCGGACCGACCGCTACTTTGGCTGCCGTGCATTGGCTGGCGGCCATCACGGACCCCGCGAAGGGCAGCGCCGCAGCGGAGTGTATAAAGCCACGTCGGTTGAGCCGTTGTCGTGACTGATCGAAGTCGGTTTTACTTGAATTCGGTGTGTTGGTTGACACTCTTAGATGATCTCCTGCATCAGTCGGCCCCCGCTATCGGTGCGATTTTTGTCGTGACGGCTGTGTAAATGTGGGAGCTGGTTTTGGTCCAGTCCATCGACGACCCACGAATCCAGCGAAGAACGCCCCATTAATGTGCGACATGTATTCATCGTATACAAGGTGAGTTGGCTTGGCAGCCAGTGGATTCCAAGAGCGACCAGTACCGGAACCACGGCCTTGATCACAACTCGGACAAATGCTGACATGGATTGCAATGCCACGTTAACACTAGCCTGACGCGCAAGCGAGGAGAGGGGCCGTTGCCCCGCGAACCAGCTGAACGCTGCCATGCGAGTTCGAAACCGGAGCCGCGCTGGCAATGCAAACCGCGTTCTCCTCGCTTGCGCGTCGGGCTAGTGTTTCCCCGGCAGACAATCAGTAGCACTGGCAGCATTTGGCGGAGTTATGATCAAGGACCGGAACCACCAACACTACCGTCGCTGGTTCAGGGATGGTTGCAACGGATGCCGAGCTG
>Ga0310121_10003206_pt1 | contig 14998 bp, 15 predicted proteins | sample CB27_Tmax_986_MG_FD_203504 | JGI IMG/M metagenome (GOLD analysis project Ga0310121, IMG submission 203504) | Marine microbial communities from Western Arctic Ocean, Canada - CB27_Tmax_986 | ecosystem: Environmental > Aquatic > Marine > Oceanic | place: Canada: Western Arctic Ocean | collected...
TGCCTCGGCCCGTATGCCGAGTTCGTCATCACGGCGCTCGGGTATCCGATCAGCGGAATTCGTTCCCGCTACTTTATCTTCGGGATCGGGATGCTGATATCGCTGGGATTGGTGGGACTGGTATGGCTCTACGTCGATTACGTGGTGGTGGTCCCGCTCATGCCAGCGCCGTGAGGCTTCTCTGCCGCTGGTGGAAGAGAAGCGTTTCCCGGTAGCCGGCCTCCCGGGCGAGGGCGATGGCCTTGTCGAAGTCGCGGGCGACCTCGCCGGGTGCGTGCGCGTCGGAGTTGATGAGAAGCGGGATCCCGGCTTCCTGGGCCATCAGCAGAAAGTCGAAGGCGGGATACTGTTCCGCGCAGGGCTTGTGCCAGCCGGCCGTATTGAGTTCGATGGCGCTTCGCGACGCGGCGATGGCGGCGAGGACGGGCTCGTAGTAGCGATTCAGGTCGCCCTTCGGCCGGAACGCGAACTTCTTGACGAGGTCGGGGTGGCCGAGACAGTCGAAGAGCCTGCTTCTCGCCATGGCGGCGTATTCTTCCCAGTAACGGGCCCACGTCTCCTCCACATCGACCTCCGACCAGCGGCCTAACCACTTCGGGTTATCGAAATCCCAGTCGCGAAGGTAGTGGATGGAACCAATCAGGTAATCCCACTCGGCGCGGGAGGCGAGGTCCTCGATCCAACTCTCACACCCGGGCAGCCAGTCGCATTCGAGTCCGAGGCGCACGGGGAGCCGACCCGCGGCGTGGGCCCGTGCGGTGTCGACCCACGCGAAGTAGGCGGGCAGGTCGGCCTCCAGCATGCGCCAGTCGTCAAATGGCTCGGGCCGGGCCGGGGCGTGGTCCGAGACGCCATATTCCGTGACACCCGCGGCGAGGGCTGCATCGATGTACTGCCCCGGTGTCCCCACTGCGTGGTGGCAGAGCGGGGTATGCGTGTGATAATCGGCCGGCATGGGAAATCATTTGTGCTGACGGCGCCTTTGGCGTTGTCGGTAAACGAGAGGAATACTAGGTTCGCCGCCCGGCGCAAGAGCAGGCCCCATGTCAGATTCCAGCGATAGATTTCCGGAGGCCGACGCCTTCACCGAATCCCTGATCGAGAAGCTGAGGCGACACCCGAAACGGATCGTATTCACCGACGGAGCGGACGAGAGGGTGTTGCGGGCTGCGGCCGAGATGGTGCGCCTCGGGGTGGGAACGCCAATCGTGCTCGGGAGCAGGGACGAAATCACCGCGCTGGCGGAGTCCCGGGGCGTGGACCTGGGGTCGGTGAATATTCTCGATCCGCCCGCTGCCGCGGACCTCGACCTGTTTTGCGATTACCTGAAGAGGATCGAGCGCTACCGCGGGATCGAGCTGGCCAACGCCTGCGAGGTGGTTGCGCAGCCGGCCTACTTCGGCGCCATGATGATCCAGTACGGGCAGGCTGACGGTCTGGTGGGGGGTAACCTGAGCCTTCCCTCCGCGGTCTTTCGTCCCTTGCTCCACCTCGTGAAGCCGATCCCCACCGTGCCGCGGGTCTTTTCGGTGGCGATCCTGGCGGCGCCGCACCTGCGGAATTTCGGTCCCGAGGGTGTTCTCTTTTTCGCCGACTGCGGGCTCAACCCGGAGCCCGGTATCGAGCAGCTTGCAGCCATCGCGGTGGAGACCGGGCAACTGGCCCGCATCTATCTTGGGCGGAGGCCTCGCGTGGCGTTGTTGAGCCACTCCACCAAGGGATCCGCCCCGACGCACCCGGCGCAGCAGGTGCTGGCCGCCACCGAACTGGCGCGGCAGCGGGTCAATCCCGACGAAGTAGAAATCGACGGCGAGTTGCAGGCCGACGTGGCCCTCGATCCGCTCGCGGCGGAGGTGAAGCTGCCCAATGCCGAGTTCAGAAATGCGGCCGACGTGCTGGTGTTCCCCAACCTCGACGCGGCCCATATTGCCTTGAAACTGCTTCACCACCTCGCCGGGGCGCGAGTTTACGGACAACTCGTCCTCGGCCTTGTGAGGCCCGCGGCGCAGGTCTCCCGCACAATGGATGCGGAGGGACTGCTCGGGACCGCCCTGGCCGTCGGCGTCGAGGCCGTGAAGTACCACGAACTCTACCCGGATGGCGAAGTCTGAGCGAGGTCGGCCGACCCGAGCACCTCGTCGAGCCAGGCCGCGATTTTCTCGAAAACTTCAAACTTGCAGGTGTCCGCGAACGGCTCGTGGAGGGCCTCCGGGAACTCGTGGTAGCGCAGGTTCGGAAATTTGGCGTCAGCGAGAGCCTCACGGAGGTAGCGCGGCGGGCAGATCGGATCGGCGCTCCCTTGCGTGAGGAGAAGGGGAAGAACAGGGGGATCGGACCGGAGCCGGGCCCGCACCTCCCGCGCCGCTACGATCATGTCGTATCCCCAGCCGATCGAGACCCGTGCGTGGAAGAAATCGGCAGGTTCCGCCGCCGTCTCCTGCGCATCGACCTGAGTGTGTCTGCATTGGTCACTCGTGACGCCGGTGCCGACCGTGAGATTGGGAACGAGGCAGGCGATCACGGGGGCCAGCCGAACCAGGATGGCATTCTGGTTCGCTTCGGGGCAGACCAGGGGCGAACTGATCCACGAAAAGGAGTAGGGATCGGGACGCAGCAGCATTTCCCTCAGGGCCATGAGCCCCCCCGCCGAGTGCCCGAGGATGCCAAGCGGACCCCGGTCCTCCGGGCAGAGTATCCGGATGCGCTCCCGATTCGATCGTGCCACTTCGTCGATGAAGTCGAACCCGGGAATGCGGCCGCGCTTGCCTTCCGAGGCGCCGTGCCCGGGAAGGTCGGTGGTGACGCAGGCGATTCCCCGGCTGGTAAAGGTTTCCATCGTCTCGTCGTAACGCTCCGAATAGTCGCCCTGCCCGTGAAAGTGAATGGCCGCGGCGCGGATCCGGTCCGGGGTGTCGGGACAGAAAACGAAGCGCTTGAGATGCAGGTTTCCGAGATCGAGCTCTTCTTCCAGTCGCTTCATACCGGGGGCTCCAGGGAGAGGATCAGTTCTTCAACGAGCTCGGAATCGTCGAGGTTGCGGGCATGGGAATACGCAAGGTGCAGGTTGCCCAGAATACGCAGAAGGATATGACGCAAGGTGCAGGGCCGCTTGATCGCCCGTCGCGACTCGGGGGTGAGAACCGCGGAGTTGTTCCGGATTTCGTCCACCGGGATGAGCCGGCCGGCGCCATAGCAGTCCACCAGGTGATCCTGGTCCTTGATCGTGATCCACCCCAGGAAGTGGGCCGGAAAGTTGCACCCTGCGATTCGGAGATCGAGGCGGTGGCCCACCAGCATGGCGAGAACCGCGAGGCCGATCGGGTTGCCCCTGCCGTTGGTGAGGATCCAGAGCAGGTCGGCATTGCCCGGATCGTAGAACCCGGTCTTGTTGGCCCGGAAGCGCCCGGATTCGAAGAGAAAACGGCAGAGGGAGGCCTCGTCGCGGTGCGCGTCGTGCAGGACCACTTCGTCCGCGAGTTGGTCGAGCGCGTCCGGGAGGGTGGGGCGAAGCGATGTTCCGTCGTGGAGCAGTTCGCTGAGGAGCCGCAGCAGCAGTTCGAATCCCTCCCAATCCCCCGTGCTCTCGTCGAGGCCGTGGGCCGGAACGATCCATTGATCGCGGAGCTGCCGGCGTCGCCCCGGTGCGAGGAGCTGGCCAAGCCTGGTCCGGTCGGGTTCCGGCAGGTCGATGTCGAGTCGAGAGAGTTCGCGGCTGACGTCGCCCGTGTAATGGGCAAAGCGCTCCGTGATAATTCGGCACACGGCGGGATCCTCGTCATCGAGGAGCCGTAGCAAGTGTGGGAGCTCGTTCTCTACCTGCATAATCATCCCCTCGAAGCGGGAGTGAATGGTGCGCGATGCTGGATTTGAACCAGCGACATCTAGCGTGTCGAGCTAGCGCTCTACCACTGAGCTAATCGCGCCTCGGGTGACGCGCAAAAGATGACGAAGGGCACGGAGCGGCGCAATGGTTTTTTTCTGCGAGCCCGGCGGTTGAAGGAGAGGAGGGCCGGAGCGAAAGTGGCTGCATTCGATGGCGGGCCGGGTAGTGGAAATTCACCTCGAGCCCGGGGGCCGGGATCCGAGCAGCTCCCGGAGAGCCGCCCGCGCCATTACCCGGAAAATAAAAGGAGGGCGCCGTTTCCAGCGCCCTCCTTCCGCGAAATAAGTAAACGCGAACGAATGCTACAACATGTTGAAGACTTTCGTCTCGCGACGTTAGCGGCGTTTTCTCGCGGCCTTGCGTTTCGCAGCCTTTTTCTTGGCGGGCTTGCGCTTCGCAGCCTTTTTCTTGGCGGGCTTGCGCTTCGCAGCTTTGCGTTTCGCAGCCTTTTTCTTGGCGGGCTTACGCTTCGCAGCTTTGCGCTTGGCCGCCTTTTTCTTGGCGGGCTTACGCTTCGCAGCTTTGCGCTTGGCCGCCTTTTTCTTGGCGGGCTTACGCTTCGCAGCTTTGCGTTTCGCAGCCTTTTTCTTGGCGGGCTTACGCTTCGCAGCTTTGCGCTTGGCCGCCTTTTTCTTGGCGGGCTTACGCTTCGCAGCCTTCCTCTTGGCGGGCTTGCGTTTCGCAGCTTTGCGTTTCGCAGCCTTTTTCTTGGCGGGCTTACGCTTCGCAGCTTTACGTTTGGCCGCCTTCTTGGCGGGCTTCCGCTTTGTAGCGGCTTTTGTTTTTCTTGCTGTTTTCTTCTTTGCAGCCATGGCTCTATGCTTTTTGAGTTCGCGCTCAACGGCGGATTTCTCTTCCGGCGTCATATTACCGGTTGAGAGCAGGTGGAGAATAGCGTGACCTATGCTACCTCCGAAAGCGTTTATGACAAATTTTTTTGACGAGGAAGAGACGATACTTGCTTGACTTTTGGTCGGTTTGTAGATGTACGCTCGACCGTTGCGCGTCGCCTTGACGAGTCCTTTGCGCTCCAGACTTTGCATCACCGACAGGATCGTCGTGTAGGCGCGGTCCTTTCGATCCGGCAGATTCTCAAGTACGGCGGCTACCGTAGTTGGTCCCTCCGCGTACAATACCGAGAGAGCTTGAAGCTCCAAATGGGATGGTAGGGAGGTGCCCGGCATGCTTTCTTAATTCGCGGTGCATCCACTTAAACGATAGTCACGCAAAATCCGCAAGATTAAAGTTTCTTAATTACATGGCAGATTTTCCTTGGAGGACGGGGCCTTTTTTCTAACAGATTTGTCTAACAGAAAGGCCTGAGGGGGCGAAGGGGGGGAGCGCGGATGGGAGAAGGGAGCCCGCCTCGTGCCCGCCGGGGAGGCGACGAGACAAGAGGAAAGTTGTTCCCAAGCCGCTAGTTCAGAGGCTTCAGACGTGGTCGTTTGACTTTTGGGACCACTTTGCGGAGAGCGTCCCAAAGCCCGTCATCGGAGGGATGGCCGTTGAACAAGACGCCTCCTTGGGCTGAAATGAGCGTCACAGTTGGGAGGTCCTGGATGCGAAGTTTTCGTGCGAGAGAAAATTCGGAGTTATCCACAATCCATTCCCCGACACCGTTCTCTTTGATGCCGGCGCGAAATTCCCGTGCGACCTTGAGGGCCTCTGCGCCGGGTTCAATCAGGATGGAAACGATGGCAATATCGTTGCGGGCGAGTTCCTGCGCCATGGCGATGAAGTCGGGGAGGCTCGCTTCGGTCTCGGAACTCCAGGGGGACCAGAAGTGCAGCACGACGTGCTTTGATTTCCTGGCGAGCGCGGCGAGGGACACCATTTTGTCGGACTTCTGGGATCGGTACTCCTTCTGGAAGTCGATTTTGATCTTGGCCATTTCCTGCGCGAGCCGGAGGCGTTCGATATGGGGAGCGAAGACCGCGGCCTGGCGGGGACTCAGCCAGAAAGCCTCCATGATGTGAGTCTTGAAGCCGGCCTGGTCCCCCTTTTCAAGGGAAGCGAGGGCGTGGCTGTACTTGATAATGGCCAGGAATTCCTCCGGCACACTGAAAATCACGGAGTCCTCGATGCGAAACTTCTCCTTTTGTCCTTCGAGGGCCGGAGCGAGGGCCGCCACCGCCGCGAAGTCCTGTTGGTCCACGAGAAACAGGAAGCGCGCCTCCAGGATCGCTTGCTCGGGGAACTTGGCCTGCCTGGCCGCCGCGATGTTCGCCTTGAGTTCCTTTTCCGTCTCACTTTCGAACAGCGCCTTGGTCAGTTGTTCCTCCTTGTCGATTGGAGGCTGCTCCTCCTTGTCGAGCGGAAGCTGCTCCTCCTGGCCGCGCAGGGGAGAGAGGCCCGTCAGCAGGAGGGCGAGCAAGACATGAATCGGACGACTGGCGTGGGAGCAGGTCAATTGGTGGGAATCTGCAGCGTCTGGCCGGTGCGGATCGTGTCGCTGGACAGTCCGTTGGCGGCGCGGATCGCTTCCTCGCTGGTCTTGTAACGGCGGGCCAGGGCCCAGAGGGAGTCACCCTTGGCGACGACATGTGCGGACGTCGGCCCGGTTGGCAAGCTGCCGGGCGGCGTGGAAGGAATGGTGGGGAACGCTCCTCCCGCACTGGGGTTTACCGGGGAGATCGGTTCTGGCGAAACCGGCCCGGGGTTGTTGACGCCCGGGAGTGGTTGATACGGTGCATAGGATCCCGTTTCGGATCTGGCCGTGCCTCCGGGAACACCATAGGGATCGGCGCCCTGGCCGTATGGCGACTGGCTGGCTGCGGCGGATTCGGCCTCCTTCTTCTTCTTGTATTCGGCGTAGTCGGGATCGAGCGTGGTGCAGGAGGCGAGGACCAGCGAGAGTGCAATGGCGGAGCAGAGCGTCAGTTTCATGGCAATATTTTAAGGGATTAGTTAAGAAAAGCGAAACGTTTTTTTGCATGTTTTCTAGCACATAAAACGGCCCCGGGGAGGGGATTTATTCAATTTCGAGCCGGAAGAAGCGTTTTACGGTGGCTTCGGTGTGCTCCGCGAGGTGCGGGAGGGACTCCCCGCGGGCGGCGGCGATGGTTTCGGCGGTGTGCCGGACATAAGCGGGCTCGCAGCGCTGTCCGCGGTGTGGCACGGGGGCGAGATAAGGGGAGTCCGTCTCCACCATGAAGCGGCCGGCCGGGGTGTGGATCGCGGCGTCGAGGACCTCTGCGGCCTTGTTGAAGGTGGCGATCCCGGTGAAGGAGACCAGCCCGCCGAGGCGCAGCACCCTCTCGGCCTGGGAGAAAGGGCCCGGGAAGCAGTGGAAGACCGCTCCCACGCGAGCGGCGAACGGCTCGAAGATGGCGAGGGCATCCGCGAAGGAGGCGTCGCCAATCCGGTCCCGGGTATGGATGACGACGTTGAGATCGAGTTGCGCGGCGAGTTCGAAGTGGGTCCGGAGGAACTCGCGCTGGCGCCGGTGGTAGTCGTCCTCGCTCCAGCCGGAGGGGGCCGGATGGTAGTAATCGAGGCCGGTTTCCCCGATCGCGGCGGCTTTGGGATGGGCGGCAAATTTCCGGAGGGCCGCGGCAAAGTCGTCCGGGGTGTCCTGCACGTCGCAGGGATGGATTCCGACGCAGGCGTAGATTTCCTCGAAGCGCTCCGCAAGAGCAAGGTTGGCGGGGATGTCTTCCAGGTTGGTGGCGAGGGTGATCATCCGGTGCACGCCGGCTTCGCGGGCCCGCGCCACGAGGCCGGGCAATTCGTCACCGGCAAACCGAGAGGAGGCGAGATGGCAGTGGCTGTCGGTGAGATCCAAGGTCTTCAACGAGGATTTGACGATCCGATTTCCCAATCGGCTCCGACTACTCCTGCAAGATGGTTTTTCCCCGATAGAGCCAGGCGTAGGGGATGAAAAGGACGGCGGTTACTACCATCAGGACGGTGAAGAACCAATAGTAGTTGGCTCCCTCCAGGCGCTCCTCGCCGCCCGCGAAGATGGCGCGGCTGTACCGCCCGGCCTCTTCCTGCTCCGCGCTCTCCTCCGAGTAGTTGATTTTTTCCTTCCGTCGATCCAGCCAGGGGCGCGCGGGGTGGAGAGCGTCGGACCACGATTTCTCCTTTTCCTTTTCCTCGACCTGTACCGCGATACGGAGGCCGACATCCCACGGGGTTTTCGGTTTCCCGTCGGGTCCGTCGCTCGTGATACGGCAGGAGCGGCTGTTCTCGAGATGGTAGCGCAAAGGGTGGCCCCACTGGTCGGTGAGCCCCTTGAGTTCCTCCGCTCCGAGTTCCGGCCGGGGGAGTTTGAATTCGTTGGCCTCGGCCCAGGCTTCGATCTTGGCGGCGGCCTCTTCCAGGGCGGCCTGGCTGGGAACCTGCACCTTCAGTTGCTCCCCGAAAGTGAGGGACAGGACGAGATCGTCATCGGTTTCGTTTTGTCCATCGAAGCCGGCGTGCTTCTTGATGGCCGGCCTGGTCCGGTCCTTCTCGACGGCGATTTCCAGCGTCTTGTAGATCTCGCCGGCGGGCGATGGGATCTGGATGTAGTGATTGACCGCGGCTGTAAAGAGATTGCCGAGGGAGACGGCCCACAGGAAGAGTCCCATGATCACCGATTTCATGGTGCGAGGGGCCTGCGTGTAGGCGAATTCGAGAGCCACGATGGAGACCAGAACCTCGGCGGCGGTCAAGAGGGCATAGGCGAGAATTTGCCAGCCGATGTTGGGACGCTGGCCGGCATCGATCCAACCCTGGATCGTGGAGCTGAGAGCGAAGGCGCCTGCCATCAGGAAAAGCCCGGCGCCGATCTTCCGCAACGGGGTGAGTTTGACCACCCTGGAAACCTGGGGGTAGACGAGGAAGGTGAAGAGCGGGATGAAGGTGAGGATGAGGATGGGATTGACGGCCTGGATCTGCGACTCCAGCCACTCCACGCCCAGGAAGTTGCGGTTCATCTCGCGGGCCTGGAAGATCCAGCGGGAGGCGGTCTGGTCGAAGAGGGCCCAGAACATCGCGACGAAAAGGAAGAGAATCATCAAGGTCCCCATGGCCTTGAGACCCGTCCAGCTGAAGGTCTCCTTCAGGAATCGCCTGCCCCCGGGCGGAACGTGGATAAAGCGGCGCCGTCCCATCCAGAACACCAGCGTGGCAAGCGCCATCAGCACCCCGGGCACCCCGAAGGCGAGGTGCGGACCATACCATTGCAGGAGCCAGGGGGTCAGGATGGTGGAAAGGAAGGCTCCAAGATTGATGGACCAGTAGAAGTAGTTGAAGATCCGGGTGATGAGGCGGCTGTTGGACGAGCCGAACTGGTCGCCAACATGGGCCGAGACGCAGGGCTTGATCCCGCCGGATCCCAGCGAAATGAGGGCGAGTCCGGCCACCAGCCACATGGCCGCCTCACCGCCGATTCCCATCAGGGCCAGCGCGGCATGCCCGGCGCAGTAGACCAGGGAAAGTGAAATGATGGTGCGGTACTTTCCGAAAAGGGCGTCCGAGATCACCGCGCCGAGGATGGGAGTGAAGTAGACGGCAGAGGTGAAAAGATGGACCTTCTCGGCGGCCGCCGCATCGCTCATCACCTGGCCGGGAGTGTCGTTCATGAGCCAGAGGTACTTGGTCATGAACACCGCCAGGATGGTCTTCATCCCATAGAAACTGAAACGCTCCGCAGCTTCATTTCCAATGATGTACGGAATGCCGGTCGGCATGCCGGCAACGTCTGGATCGGGCGAACTACGGTATTTTGACATGAAGTGGCGGGAGTTCTAGCGGCGTGGTGCTACCCAGCCAATGGAAAAGCACTGTTCCGGCCCCGGGGTTCGGCGAGCGGGCCCCTTACCAACGCACTGCCGCGGCGGCCCAGGTGAGGCCCGCCCCAAAGGCGACCAGGACGATGTGATCGCCCTTGTCGATCATCCCGGCCCGATTCGCTTCGTCCAGGGCGATGGCGCAGGCTGCGGCGGAGGTGTTGCCGTACTTGTGCAGATTTACGAAGACGCGGTCTCCCGGCACGGCGAGGTGCTTGGCGATGGCGTGAATGATGCGGAGGTTGGCCTGGTGGGGGATGACCAGCTTGATGTCATCCGCTTTGAGGCCGGAGCGCTCGATGACGAGGTTGGCGGAGTCCCGCATCCGCGTCACGGCGTGCTTGAAAACCTCCCTGCCGATCATGGCGAGGGTGGCGAGGCGCTGGTCGGCGTTTTCGGTGGTGATGGGGCACGCCGATCCGCCCCCCGGGATGTTGAGAAGGTGTGTTTGTCCGCCATCGGTGCCGATGTCGGTTGCGAGGATCTCGCTCTCGCCCTTGCAGCCGCGTTTCAGGACCGCCGCTCCCGCTCCATCCCCGAACAGGACGCACGTGGAGCGGTCTTCCCAATTCACGAAAGCGGAGAGTTTCTCGGCACCGATGATGAGGGCATTTTCGAACGCGCCGTCCGAGATGAGCCGCTTCGCGATTTTCATCGCGTAGATAAATCCGGAACAGGCCGCGGAGATGTCGAATGCCACCGCTCGGTGCGCCCCGAGGTTTTGCTGGACGTAACAGGCGGTGGCGGGCGTAAGCGTATCGGGTGTGATGGTGGCGACGATGATGAGCTCGAGGGCGGCGGGATCCATGCCGGCCATTTCGAGGGCCTTGCGGGAGGCGTTGGTGGCGAGGTGCGACGTGGCTTCATCTTCGGCCGCAATACGCCGCTCCTTGATTCCGGTGCGGCTCGTAATCCACTCGTCGGAGGTGTCCACCAGTTCCTCGAGGTCGGCATTGGTAAGGACCCGCTCGGGCAGGAAGCTCCCGGTGCCTGCAATCATGACTGGCAGCTGCGATGCCGTGCCGCTCATTGGGGAGGAGTGAATGCCAGCTTTCGCGCCCGGGCAAGTCGCAACTCGCGGGTTATTTCAGCCCGCGCAAAGCTTCTACAATATGGGGATTGACTTTGAGCTCGATGGACTCTGCGGCCACGCGAATGGCGTTCTGAATGGCGAGGGCGGTGGAGGAGCCGTGTGAGATAATACACACCCCGTTCACCCCGAGGAGGTGGCTGCCGCCATAGGACTCATAGTTGGTGCGATTCTTCACGGCTGCGAACCCTCCTTTGGCGAGGAGGGCCCCCGTCATGCGAACCGGATTGCGCTTCATTTCCTCTCTCAGCCACTTTGAGATGGCCTTGGCGGTGGCTTCGCAGCTCTTCAGGACAATGTTGCCCACGAAGCCGTCACAGAGACAGACATCGAGTTTGGACATGAAGAGGTCGTGGCCTTCCACGTTTCCCAGCCACTCGAAGGGGGCCTTCCCGGTGTCCGCCAGCTCCTTGAGGAGGCAGAAGGTCTCCTTGGTAAAGGCGGTTCCCTTTTCGTCCTCTTCCCCGTTGGACATCAGACCGACGCTGGGGCGCTCGACCTTGAGGACATGGCGCGCATAAACCGAGCCCATCACGGCGTATCCGACCAGATGGCGCGGTTTTGCCCCCGGATTGGCCCCGGCATCGAGAATATTGCAGATCCCGTAATCGTTGGGAATGGGAGAGGCGATCCCGGCCCGCTCCACCCCTTCGAGCAGGCGCAGCTTGAGCGTGGCAGCCGCCACCGCTGCTCCGGTGTTGCCGGCGCTGATCACGGCGTCGGCTTCGCCGGATTTCACCAGGTCGGTCGTAAGCGAGATCGACGACTTTTTCTTTTTGCGGAGTCCCCGCACCGCGGACTCGCCCATTTCGATCTTCTCGGGGGCGTGCACGATCTCGAGTCGCGTATCGTCGCATCCTTGTTTCCGGCATTCGGCCTCGACCGTCGCGGCATCGCCCACCAGGAAGACGCGCTCGATCCTGGGATAGCGCCGCAGGGCCTCGCGCGTGCCGACCACGACGACTTCGGGGGCCTTGTCCCCGCCCATGGCATCGAGGGCGATTCTCATGGAGATTTCAGAGCCCGGAACTCGCAATCCAGAACCCGGCGAGAGCTACGGAGGTGGAAGCACGGGCGCATCGCCGGCCTCAAATTAAAGAACTTCCACGTCCAGGACCTGGCGTTCGCGGTAAAATCCGCAGGAAGGGCAGGCGATGTGGCCGGGAACCCGGCTACCGCACTCCGGGCAGGTCTGGAGCAGGGGTCTTCGCCAGCGGTTTGCTCCGCGGCGCATGCGCTGCTTCATCTTCGACGTTCTGCGTTTTGGGACTGCCATGGCGAAATAAGCGGTTAGGATTAATCGTCCGGGTTTTCGAGGGCGTCGAGGGGAGCCCAGCGGCTGTCACCCTGCGGGGCGGGCGCGGGCGGGACCTCTACCTCATCCCCCCCCGGGTTGTCCACCGCTAAATACCGGGTATCAATCTCGCACGGGACCGGCTCGTCGCCCTCGTCGCAGCGGGGGTAGGGCGGAAAGTTCAGCAGGATCTCTTCCCGGATCGAATCGGTGGCGTCGATTTCCCCCTCGGTGCCTATTTCAAAGGAAATCGCGGTGTCTGGCAGGTCGATCGTCTTCCGGAAGAGGGTGAGAGTCCGCACGCACTGGAATTCGAAGGGGGCGCTGAGGTGGCCCTGCAGGAGCAATTCGTCTCCGAACCGCTGGGCGTGAAGGTCGTAGGCGAGGGGACCAAGCGGCTTGCTATCGCCATTCGTGAGATCGAAAATATTGGCCGGCAGCTCCCCTGCGAGCTGATTGCCTTCCTCCGGGAGAGTTCCCAATTCGATCACGAGACGCTCCATAGGCGCGAATGTAGATTGAAAATTGCCGGTGGACTATTGAAATAAAGCCGTGGAGCGCATTCCTCCTCATGTCTTGCTCGGTGCCTATACCGAGGGGGTCTTCCCGATGGCGGAAGCGGGGGAGATTCTGTGGTTTTCTCCCCTCAAGCGCGGGCTCATTCCGCTCGATAACCGCTTTCACATTCCGCACGGGCTGAAGCGAATCCTGAAGCGCGATCCCTATGAAGTGAAACGCGACACGGCCTTCCGGGAGGTGATGGAAGGCTGCGCGGCGCGGGAGGAGACGTGGATCGATGATGTCATCATTGACAGTTACTGCCACCTCCACGAGCTGGGATTTGCGCATTCCGTGGAGTGCTGGGACGAGGAGGGCTTGCAGGGGGGCCTTTACGGCGTGGCACTGGGGCGGGCCTTCTTCGGGGAGTCGATGTTCACGCGCAAGCGGGACGCCAGCAAGGTTGCGCTGGTACACCTGGTGGAGTGGTTGCGGGGAGAGGGGTTCATCCTGCTTGACACGCAATGGATGACGGACCACCTCCGGCAATTCGGCGGCGAGGAGATTTCGCGCGACGATTACTTCATCCTGCTGGATCAGGCGTTGGAAGACATTTACGAAGTTCCCGGCAAGAGTGAACCAGAGGAGCAGCCGTCGCAGTGAGCTGTTCGGCGGAGTGGAATCCCCAGGAAACCAGGAGGGGTTGCATGCCCGCCGCGGTTGCAGTCTCGAAATCGATGGTGGAGTCCCCGACAAAGGCGACCACTTCCGGGGGAAGGGCGAGCTGGCCCGCAATCTGCAGGGCGCCGGTGGGATCGGGCTTGCGGGGGATTCCCTCGCGTTGCCCCAACGTCGCATCTATCGGAACCCAGTCGAAGAGGGTATCCACAATCTCGACCGTGAAGCGGTGCGGCTTGTTGGAGAGGACTGCCAGCGGAAGCCCGCCGCGGTGCAGGTCTTCGAGCAGCTCGCGGATTCCCGGGTAAAGGTGAGTTCCCTCCCGCCAGGTCTCGGCGTATTCGTGCACGAAGGCCGCCTCGATCTCCTCGATCTCGGCCTCGCTCGCACCGTCGCCCAGCCCGCGCTGCGCCAGGACCCAGCTTCCGTCGCCGATGAAGGTGCGGATGCGATCTTCGGGGTGGGGGGGATGGCCGTGCGATTCGAGAGCACGGTTCAAACCTCGCGCGATTCCTGGGAGGGAATCGACGAGGGTTCCGTCGAGATCGAAGATGGCGGCGCGGATCACGCCGCTGCCCTTACCGGGTGCCGGGAAATTTGGCGACGCAATTCCACCCGAGCTCCTCAGGCCTCGCGCCCCCCGGCCAGTGCTTCGATTGATTGGCGATTGCCCGTCCGTTTCGGACCGGTCCGGCTGCCAGAATCAGTAAAGCATTGCCACCAGGGCTTCGTCCGAGAAGGCGGAGGGGTCGTCCGCCGCCTCGAAGAGCATCTCCTCCTCCACCAGCTCATCCAAGGCCGGGGCGGTGACGGGAACGGGATCCGGCGTCTCCACCATGCCGGGCTTCTCGGCGGCGGGATTGAGGCTGGCGGTGACAACCACCGCGGCGGCCGCTCCGAGGGCCCCCGCCAGGAGCGGCTTGGGCCGTAGCAGACGCTGCCACCAGCGGACCGGGGTCTCTTCCGCGAGACGGACCGCTCTCATGACGTTGCGAACGAAAAACGGCCCCGCTTCGGGGGCTTTCGCCTCGTCAACGAGCTTCCAGACGGGGTCGTTTTCCAGGTCGTGGTGGTCAGGGCCGCTCATGATTGCTGGTGGATTCAGGGTTTGAAACCCCCTTGGGAACGAAAAGTTTCAGAAATTGTAGACGAAATTTGCGTAATTAGTGGCCCCGGGCCTCCCCCCAGAGCTCGATCTGGAGGCGGTCCGAGATCCGGTAGCCGTGGTTCAGGCACTGATCCGCGATCCATGCCCGGCGCTCGTGCAGGGTGGCGGCGTCCCGGCCTTCGGGCATCAGGATAATGCGGTCGGGATCCACCCCAAACCGAATCCGGATTTTCCCGATCTCCTCCAGGTCCGCCGGCTTGGTCACCACGAATTTGAACCAGGCCTTGGGCGACTTCGCGAAGACGCCCAGAGCCTCCCCATTGATCCGGAGTTCTTCCGGCATCCCGGAATTTTCCAGTTTCGGCGAAACATTGTACTGCGCGATCAGGCCATCGAGGTCGGCATCAGGCCGGATCGTTCCGTTGGTTTCGATTTCCACTACCCAGCGGGAATCGCGCTCGTGCAGAATTTCGAGCACGTCGACGAACTCTTCCTGTTGGACCAGGGGCTCCCCGCCCGTCACCACGAGGCGACGGCAGTTATGCATCATGATGGCAGCCGCCACGTCGGCCGGGGTCATTTCAATCAGGTGGGCGTCCTTGCGAAATTTCGTGTAGCCCGGCTCCCCATCTTTCTGGTGCGGCCAGGGGGTTCCCTTCCAATTCCAGGT
>Ga0310121_10003207_pt1 | contig 14996 bp, 13 predicted proteins | sample CB27_Tmax_986_MG_FD_203504 | JGI IMG/M metagenome (GOLD analysis project Ga0310121, IMG submission 203504) | Marine microbial communities from Western Arctic Ocean, Canada - CB27_Tmax_986 | ecosystem: Environmental > Aquatic > Marine > Oceanic | place: Canada: Western Arctic Ocean | collected...
CGCTTTGGCCCCCGAGGTCCTAGTCAATTGCATCGCCCCCGGCATGCTCGAAGACACCCGCATGACCGCCAATCTCGATCCCGAATTCGCCGAGCGCGCCCGTCGCGGCGCCCTCCTCAAGCGCGCCGCCAGCAAGTCCGACGTCGCCGACCAGGCCGTCGCCTTCGCCCGCACCGACACCATCACCGGCCAGACCATCGTCGTCGACTCCGGGGTCTTCTTCCACTAGCGTCCATCAGCCATCACCGTCAGTCCCTGAGTTCATCCCCACGCCATCGCTCCCAACGAGCCGGTCCTGTCATGCGCGCCAGCCCCGACCACCCTCTCGCACCCACCCGTCCCGACCGACTCTCATATCAACCGGACTATTGATATTGACTCACCCTCCGGGTAGCCTGAAAAATCCGTTACATCCAGCATCAAGCCGACATCCGACCGGCCCGGGGCAGCCGACCGGATCGAGATTGGGATGATGGAAGCATCCGCGATTGAACCGACGTTAGTCGAGGTCAAACCCGAATACGTCGATATCTACAGGTCCATGACCCGTGTGGATTTTGAGGTCTGGGAAGAAGCTGATCGTCGCGTCTACGAAGGCCAGATACCCAGCGTCACCGACAACCGCGTCATCATCACGTTCCCTCCCGAAGGCAACGAGGCCCTCACCTCCGAGCGCGGCCGCGATGCCACGATCTGTTACACCGTCGAAAGCGACCTCTATCGCGGTGACTGCCGCGTGCTCGATGTCGAGCGCCTCAAGATCATCAAGGTAACCGCCAGCCGCCCCACCGAAGTCAGCCGCTCCCAATTGCGTTCCTCCATCCGCTGGGAAACGAAGCTGGAGCAATGCACCATGCACCAGCCCCCCCCCGATCCGACCCCGGCGATTGGACATCGTATCCATTCATCGTCACCAATATCAGTCACGGCGGCTTCGCCCGGCAGACCGTAATCGAACTCCCCACCGGCGCCGAGACCCGAGAATGTCACTTCGCCGTCGAAATCTCTCTCCCCTGGGGTTTTGGTTCATTCACGCTCCCGGCCGATCTTCTCGGCAGCGACCCCACCGTCATCGACGGCCGGCCCGGGTGGCGCTACCGCGCCCGGTTTATTGATCCTCCCGCCGAAAACCAGGACACCATCATTCGCTACATCAATCGGTCCCAGATCGAGTTCCGGCTTCGGGGCAATACCGGGCCGCCCGGCCCCCTGGACCCGGTCTCCAACCCGGAAGTCGACATCGACCAGCGCATGCGAATCGCCCGCCCGATTTCCAGAAGGCCGAGGCCGCCGTCGCCGAGCCCGCGGAATCAGCCGCGGTGCAGCGTTATGCCCCGACCGCCCCGGCGGAACTTGACGGTGAGGTCGCCGAGCATCAGCGCCGGGTCGTAGCCCGTGCCCACTCCCTGGGAGCCAAAGCCACCGAACTCGCCCGCGAGATCGTCTCGTCCAGCGAGCCCCAGAGCGTTCGTAAGGCCCTGCCGCTGGTACGCGGCCTGCTCACCGAACTCGGGGGTCGGGAAATGTTTCAGGCCTTCGCCCGCACGCTTGAGACTTCCTCCGAGCTCTACACTCACTCCATCAACGTCTCCGTCAACGTCTCCGTCTACGCCATGGCCCTGTGCTCGCGCCGCAACTATGACCACGAGCAAATGCTCGAACTCGCCACCGGCGCCTTTCTCCACGACATCGGCATATGACCGCCATTCCCGACGAGATCGTCAACAAAACCGGCCCTCTCACCCCCCAGGAATGGGTTGTGATCCACCGTCATCCCCGTGAAGGCCGCGCCATTGCCGCCCGCACTCGCGCATTTTCGCCAACAGTCCTCGATATCATCGAATACCACTAGGAACGCTACGACGGCAGCGGCTATCCCGACGGTCTCCGCGGCGATCAAATTCCCGGAGGCGCACGCATCGTCGCCATCGCCGACGCCTTCGACGCCCTGACCGTGCACAAGCCCTACCGCACCGCCTACAGCCTTTTCAAAGCCCTCACCATCGTTCGGGACGAGGTGGCCACCGGATTCGACCGGCTCCTACTTCGCGACTTCATCTTCTCCCTCGGCCAGGTGCTCGGTTCTTCCGGTTTGTAGCCACCATCGTTCCCCTGGGCGCCACGGTGCGTTAATCTCCGCCATCAAACTCCCGTCCCCAGGTTCCATCTTATGCCTACCCCCGCCCCCCTCACCCTCACCGTTCTCGGCTGCGGCAGCTCCATACCTGGCGCCGAGCGCCTGCCGCCCGCGTACCACGTGGCCACCTCCGACGGCCAGCAGTGGCTTCTCGACGCCGGCGCCGGCGCCACCTTCCGCCTGGCCCAGGCGGGCCACCGCGACGCAGACCTCGACCACGTCTTCATAAGCCACACCCACCAGGACCACATCGCCGGCCTCCTGCCTTTGCTTCAGGGGCTGGGCGGTGCCGAAGGGGCGGCCCGGCAACGGCCACTCCCGATCCATGGTCCCGAAGCGGTCAAGGACTACCTCGATCGAACCATCGCGCTTGAACTGATCTCAGCGCCTCCATTTCCCGTCGAGTTCAACCTGCTTCACGACGGCGACTCCTTCTCTTCCGGCCCGCTCAGGGCACACGTCCGTTCGATGCACCATTCCCGGCCGGCCCTTGGCCTACGACTCGAACTTGATGACGTAGTTTTCGTCTACTCAGCCGACACCGGCCCGTGCGCGGCCGCGCTCGAACTAGCGCACGACGCCGATCTCCTTCTCATGGAGGCGTCCTTTCCCACCGGTCAGGATTCGGAACACCACCTCACCACCGCCCAGGCCGGCGACATCGCGCGGCGGGCCGGCGTCCGCTCGCTGCTCCTCACCCACCTCTTTCCCGACAGCCTGGCTCTCTCCACCGCGACCCTCGAAGCCCAGGTCCGTGCGTCCGGCTACGCCGGCGTGCTTCGCGTCGCCCGCGATCTCGACATAATCCCGATCGACCGGCCCGACCGCTAACCTCGAATCGCGACTTGGCGGACGTAAGTTAAGCTGCCACCACTGGGGCATCGGGGGATGCCGCCAGCGCGACGGGATACAGGACTGGGGGGATGAACGTAGCTACGGCCGCTGCGTCGAAGCCGGCACTGTGGCGGCATCTGCGATTTGGAAACCGCGGCGGCCTGGCGGGCTACCTCTTCGTAGCCGCGTCCATCATCTTCCTCATCGCGTTCGTAATTTTCCCCATCTTCATGGCCCTCTAATACAGCCTCGCCGACTACGACCTCATGTCGCCCCCGGAATACGCCAGCCTGAAGAACTATCGCAAGCTTCTCGACGACGTTCGCTATCCGCACTCGGTCACCAACACCCTCTACTTCGCTTTCGGCACCGTCCCAACCGGAATCATCACATCCCTGTTCCTGGCCGTCCTAATCAACCGGCAGATACGCGGTATCTACACCTTCCGGGCGCTCTTTTACCTGCCGGTCGTGAGCTCCTTGGTGTCCGTGTCGTTGATATGGCTCTGGATGTACAAGCCGCAATTCGGCCTGCTAAACGAGGCCTTCGAAAGCCTGAGCCATCCCCGCTTGAAATGGCTACGGTCCGCGCAGACCGCCATGCTCTCCATCATCATCTTGAGCGTCTGGAAGAACATGGGATTGAACATGGTCATCTACCTGGCCGGTTTGCAGGGGATCCCTCCGCACCTGTACGAAGCCGCTGAAATCGACGGCGCCGGCCGCTTCTCTACTTTTCTTCGGATCACCCTGCCACTACTCACGCCGACGACGTTCTTCGTCGTGATCAACGGCCGAGCGCGGCCGGGAGATGGCCAGCCGATGACACACGTCGAATCGACCGGGAGGGGCACCATGCCAGCATCGCGTGGTAAAGGGCCGGACGATTACGGCATCGATTTCGTCTCCGACGCGCATATAGAGATGATGACCACCAAGGCATCGTCGCCCTGGGCGCCAGTCCTTGAGGCGTTCGTCAATTCGGGTCAGGCCGCCATCCAGATCAGAGTTTCCAGCGCCCGGGAAGATGGCCGGCTCGCCGGGCAGCTCCGTAAATTGGGCGGCCAGTGGTATCCGACATACAAATTTGGTGGCAAGACCATCGCGGTAGCGGGCGCGGACGGCCAAACAGACTATTTCACGTTCTTGATCATCGTCTCCCGGCCGGGCAACTAACCTCCGACCGTAAACAGCACGCCGGAGACCGCCCGGGGCGCCCCTCGCCGGCGTCCTGACACCCGCGAGATTCCCGATATCGCCATACTCATTCCCTTGTTGACAGAGAAAAATGACTTATCAGTAGCTGACTAGTCATATCTCTTCTCAAACATGGAAGCGAAACAACACGATCCGCCGGCGCCTCCCGCCACTCGAAACTGGGTGCCCAACTGCTCCGTGCTCTGGTCGCCGGAGTGCGTCGAAGTCCTTGCGAACCGCCATCCGTAACCGGTGCTGACCCGGTGCTTCTACAGGGGTTTACGTCCGGCGAATCCATCGTATACGTGGTGCCAGTACCGGATATCCACCTCGCCAAGCTGATAGCAGAGGAAAATGTCGTCGTCGCCGCTACGCGACGGGAAGTCGATGAGACCGGTCTCGAGGTTGCGCACTAGGATCCCGGTCGCGGACAACTCTTCGACTAGCAGCGTCACCCGGGACAGCCGTTCGCGCAGCCTCAGTCGGGCCGGTTTTTCATCTCCGTCGCCTCCGCCCATCCCTTCCATCTCCGCCGCCAGTTCGCTCAGCTCCCCCCTGATTCGCTGGACAGCCTCCAGTTTGGACACGACTTCAGGCAACGCCGCACGCGCTTCCTCCAGGGTGAAGTACCTGCTGAAGTTCTGCGCCACGTCGATTTTCGCTCCCGCGATTACCCGGTCATCGTGATAGGGCTGTCACCAGTACTACTGGACGCGCCGGCCGGTGAGCAAATGCCCGAAGCCAGCATGCCATCTCCGCCCCGGCATCGCCTCCTTCGCCGCGCTATGGCCCCACCACCCGGTCCTCCAGCAACCCCAGCCCCAGCCCTAAGTAGCGATCCAGCACCAGCCGGAACATATTCACCAGCGTGATGTCCTCGTACATTACGCCGGCCCCGCCGTCGGGCAGGTATAGCGCCATCAGGATGTTGTACTTCTGCAAATCCGGGGCCTCCCCATGGTCCGAGGCGATTACGATGATCGGCGGCTGCGCCGACCCCTCAATAATCGCGTCTATCGTGTCCAGGAGCAGCGAATTCAAGTACACCAGCTGCCCCACGTATGCACTCGGCACCCCCGGGTCGTGATCGTCGGCAAACCCTTCCAGCGGATCGAGTACCACGTTCCCGTACTGGTCAAGATTGAACGGGGCGTGCGGTTTAACCACGTGCGCCAGCACGAACTTCGGGCCTTCGAATTCCCTTGCAACCGTACCCAGGAATTCGAACGTCTCCACCGTCCGCGCCGGATGCCACCAGGGATACGGCTCGTTGCCCGGCAACTCAAAATACCCCGGTAGGAACGGGCGCAGCAGCGTCGTTCGCAGGAATTGTCGGGTGAACTCTCCGAACACCGCACCACCCGCACCTCCCTCCGCCCCGGCGGTGGTCAGCAGTCCCTCCGGACTGAAGTCCACCTTCACCTCCGCGATCGCGCTTGCCGACGTCAGCTCATACCCGGAGGCCACGTGCACGTACTCGTAGCCCAACCCCTGCAGAATCCGGCCCAGCCGGTGATCCCGCACCAGCGCCGCCGCGCCGGCTCCGGCCCCCCTTTCACCACCTTCGTCTTCCTCCAGATACCGCATATTCAGCGAAGACGGAATCGACCAGTGCGTCCGGGTGTAGTTGCTCCGCGCCCCGGCCGGCACCACAAAACCCCGTCGCTCCAGCGTCTCAATGAACTCGCGATTGTCGAATCCCGGTATCGAATCAGCCCTCGAGTACGCATCGAGGATTATGTAATAAATGTCGGACTTGGTCGTGACATTCGGTCCCAGCTCCATCACCGGGTCCGCACGAAGGTCCGGAACGGACTCCGAAACGGGGTCCGGGACGGACGCCGCTTGCGTCAGCTGGTAACCGATCGTCAACGCCGGCATCGCCACCAGCAGCAAGCTTGCGACATTCAGGTATGGCCCCCACGCCCGCACCCGGCCCGGCCGGTTGAAAGCGAACAGCCCCACCCCACCCGTCCCCGCCACCAGCACGCCCAGCAGTAGTCGGTCGTCCAGCCGGTCCCCGAGCAGGTTCGACAGGTGCCCGAACGCGAAAAAAGCCACCGTCCCGATCGCCACCGTCGCCGCCGCCCGATGCGCGTCCCGCGTCAGCACGAACGCCAGCAGCACCGCCACCGCCACCAGCAGCAGGGCGGCCGCCATAATCGCCAGCACCTCCTCGGGCCGGGCCGTCTCCAGGTTGCTGGTGGTGAAACTCAACGCCGGGTATACCGCCAGCAACCAAACGTACACCGGCCACCGCCGCCAATCCCTGGTCGGCCGCGCGCCGCCAACCGGCCAGCCAAAAGCCGTGGCCAGCCGCAGGGCGCGGTCGCCGAAAACGCGCGTCGCCACGCCCAGCGCCAGCAGCGCCAACGCCGCGATCCCCAGCCCCCGCTGCGCCCCACCCAACATCCACGCCACCCAGAATCCGCTCGCGTACCCTTCGATCCGGAAGGCCAGCGGACCCTGGAAGTCCAGCGTCGCGCCATTCAACGTCGGGGCGGCGAGGTCGCTCCCTCCGCCGGCCACCCCGAACGTGGCGAAGTTCGTTGACAGTTCCGACACCGCCAGTTGCAACCGAATTTCCCCGGCCGGCGGTTCGTACAGTTGAAACTCCACCGCGTAGGGGAGCAGCCGCGAGTTCTCGGGTATTTCCAGTATCGACTGCCGCAGGACCCGCGAGTCGTCGCCGGTCACCAGCGACGCCACCACCCGCACCCGGCCATCCGTCGGCCCGCTGCCCGCCCACACCGTCGCCTTGAAAATCGGAATCGCCACCGTCCCGATGCCCTGTTGCACGCCAGAGCCCGGCCAGACCGGCGACAGCGTGTGGGCCGGTTCAGGCGTGGCCGCCACCCCGACGCTAGTTGCCGGCAGCAGGCTCACCGCCAGCCCCAGCCCCACCAGCACACAGAGCGCGGCCAGGCGTCGAAGCAGGATTTCGGCCGTCGACGCCGCCCCGCTCACCTGTTTATCCGCCCTCACTCACTCTTATCGAGGACTTGGTAGGACCTGTCTTCAAGCAGGCCGAGATCCAGATTGAAGTAGTAGTCGAGCACCACCCTGAAGGAGTTGACCGATGATATCGAGGGGTACAGCACATCGTTTCCGCCGTCAGGGAGAAGATACGCGGCGAAGATGGAATTAATCGGATCGCCCGGCTGATCCCTGCGGCCATGATCTGCGCTGATGACGATGATCGGCGTGATCTCCGACCGGGCGAGAATGGCATCCACCGTCTCCAACACCAGGTTGTTGATATAAATGAGCTGACCGAAATACGGTTCGCTCACACCCGGGTCGTGGTCGGCGCCAAAACCCTGTTCGGAGTCATCAGACACGTTCCCGAACCGGTCAAAACTGTAGGGTGCGTGCGGCTTGATCACGTGCGCGAACGTGAATACCGCCCCCCCCATCTCGGGAACCCCCTTCAGAAACTCAAACGTCGCCAGCGTACGCGCCGGCTGCCACCAGGAGTACGCTGGCTTGAACGATGTCTCAAAACTCGCCGGGAGGAACGGCCGCAGCGCCGTGCGCAGCACCACCTCCCGCGCCAGGTCGCCCGGATCGAAAACGGCCATCGACTCTCCGGCCGATTGATCGCGCCGGATCGTCCCCGAGCTGCCGAAATCGACGATCAGGTCCGCGTTGAGGCTTTCGTTGGTGACCGGGAATCCCGAGCGGACGTGGATGTAGCGGTAACCCAGCCCCTGCAGAATCCGTCCCAGCACGTTGTCCGCCGCGATCCCCTGGGCCGCCCGTGCCTCCGCGTCGCCCCAGGTTTCCAAGCCCTCGTAGTACTGCATGTTCAAACTCGAGGGGATCGACGACTCCGTGCTGGGATAGTTGCTGGTCGCCTCCTCCGGCACATAGAACCCCCGCTCGCGCAGGCCGTCCAAGAACGCGCTGTTGTTGAAGCCGGTCAGCGTGTCTTCGCGTCCGTACTCATCCAGGATCAGGTAGTAAATATCCGGCCTGGTCGCGCCCTCTGGCCGAACTTCGATGTCACTCGCGGACACGGCTCCCAACTCGATCCTGGGCCGTTCCAGGTGAAATCGCCCGACGCCGATCAGCGGCAGCGCCAGCAAAATGACGGCTGCATAATTCATGAACTGACCCGAACCGCGCGCCGATCGCGGAAAGGCGTACAGGAGGCGCGAACCGGCAAGCGCCACCATCACCGCCGCCGGCAGCAGCACCCGGTGGTCGGCAAATCGACCCAGGCCGTCGAAAACGTATCCGTAGGTCAAGAAGACGATGCCCAGCAGCGTTGTGATCGCCGCCGCCACCGCAGAATCCTTCAAGATCGCCCGTAGCACCAGCACCGTCGCCGCGACCAGTCCGCTCAAGACCACCGCCACCAGCACCAAATCCCACAACTCAAACGTGAGCAGGTTCCGCGAGAAGAGGTACGCGACCGGGTACAGGATCACCAGCCATGGGTACACGTACAGCCGTCTTTCGGTCGGCCGCGCGGGCGCCTGCCGGGGCAGCGGTGGGATCGCCAGCAGCGCTCGCCCGATCGCGGTGCCCGCCAGCCCCACCGCCCCGCCCGCCACAAGCGCCGCCAACGCGAAAGCGAGCCGCAATCGATCCGGTCCCCCGTGGAACAGCGCCGCCCGCAGTCCGGACCCCTGGCCCTGGAATTCGTAGGCTAACGGTCCCAGGTAACTTAGCGGATCGCCGTTCAAGGTGACCTGCTTGAAATCGCCGTTCTTGCGGGAGTCGAGTCCCGCGATGCCCAGGCTGATGAAATTTTCGGCCTCCGGCACCACCGAAAGTTGGAGCGTCAGCGGCCCATCCGGCTGATCGTACGCCGGGAACACCAGGTCCTTGGCCACCGGCCGGAAACTGGGAGCCGCCTCAAAAGTGAGCTGGCGAATGATTCCGCCGTCCAATCCCGAGACCAGCGCCGCGCTGACCAGCACCGGCGGCCCGTCCAGCCCGGCCGCCACCCATATCCTGGCGCTCACCACCGGGCTGCCGAAATGCTCCAGTTCCTGTTGGACCCCGTGGCCCGGATACACGGGCGAAAGTACCGAGGCCGTATCGGGCCGCGACGATGAGGCAATCGTGAACGTGACCGCAGGCAGCAGGCTGAGCAACAGGGCCATTCCGCCGACCGCGAGCATCATTCCGACCCGCCGCCCCAGCAGCACGCCGGCCGGCGTCGATTCCCGACCCCCGTCACGGTTCCCGTTCTCGTAAGCGAGAGGCTGATCTATTTCAACTTTCCTTCTCCATTACAGCCCTGCGGCAGCGATGATACCCGGTGCCGCCTGGCCTCCCCGGCCGTTCCGGCGGCCTGCCGGCGCAATCACCCGCAGCTGGTATTCTGTTGATGGCCCGACGCCTCGCCCGGGCGTAGCGCGCAACCTTTCGCGACACTCATTCTCGAAGCGGACCGACCCTGAATTGACTCTCCCCAACATTCCCCCACAACCGCCCGTGCCCCTGCTCAGGGCGGTCCTCGCAGCCGTCCTCCTCGTCGTCGCCGCACCCGGAGTCCTGCGCTCGCGCCAGCTCGCCTACATCGATCCCGGCAGCGGCAGCTTCCTCATCCAGATCGCCATCGCCACCGTCCTCGGCGGCGCCGTCATGGCCCGCCTCTGGTTTTCCCGGATCATCGGCATCTTCCGGCGAACACGGCCCGGTGACGATGAGCCCGAGCCCACCGACGACGTTGAGTCCGGCTAGACCCGGCACCGACCCTGGGTCCTTTCGCGATCCCGCAGGATTCGTCTTTCGCCGTGACGGCGAGCTCTACCGGCAGGTAAACACCTCGTACCGGCCGGCCTACGATCTCCTGATGGGCTCCGGGCTCTACGAGCACCTCACCGAGCGCGGCCTGCTCGTCCGGCACGACGAAGCCGACATCGACCTCGCCAGCGATTCCCGCGCCTACAAGATCATCCGGCCCCGGCGAGTTGAATTCATCGGCTATCCCTTCGAGTGGTGCTTCTCGCAGCTCCAGGATTCCGCCCTCGCCACTCTCGACATCCAGGAGGCCGCGCTCGCCCTCGGGATGTCGCTTAAGGACGCCAACGCCGGCAATATCCAGCTAATCGACGGCCGCCCGGCCCTCATTGACACCCTCTCGTTCGAGCCCTATGAAGAGGGCTTTCCCTGGGTCGCCTACCGCCAGTTCTGCCAGCATTTCCTGGCCCCGCTGGCGCTCATGTCCCGGACCGACATCCGCCTCGGACAGCTCCTCCTCGCCATCCTCGACGGCGTCCCCCTCGACCTGGCCGTCCGGCTTCTCCCTTTCCGATCTCGGCTCAACCCGGGCCTCTTCATGCACCTCCACCTCCACGCCCGCGGCCAGCGCCGCCATATGCACCACGTCACCAACCGCGAGTCCCTGCGGGGGCGGATGAACCTGCGTAAGCTGCTCGCCCTCATCGGCAGCCTGCGGTCCACCGTGCGCAAGCTCCGCTGGAATCCCGGCGGCTCGGACTGGGCCGATTACTACCAACGGGACAGCTACACCGGCACCGCCCTCGAGCAGAAGAAGAAGCTCGTCGTCGCGATGCTGGCCGGGCTCGACCCCGGCCCTGTTTGGGACCTGGGCGCCAACACCGGCGAATTCAGCCGCATTGCCCTGGCCCGGGGCGACTCCGTCGTCTCCCTCGATTTCGATCCCGGCGCCGTCGAGATCAACTATCGGCAAATGACCCGCGACGGCGAATCCGGCCTCTTCCCCCTCGTCGCCGACCTCACCAACCCCACGCCGTCCACCGGCTGGGTCAACGCCGAGCGCCGGTCGCTGCTGGAGCGCGGCCCGGCCCAGACCGTCATCGCCCTCGCCCTCACCCACCACCTGGCCATTTCCAACAACGTCCCGTTCACCGGAATCGCGGCGTTCTTCGCTGGCCTCACCCGCCACCTGATCGTCGAGTTCGTCCCGGCCGACGACCCCATGGCCGCGCGGCTGCTTTCCATGCGCAATCACGACTTTCCGGACTACACCGTGGAAGCGTTCGAGGCCGCCCTCAGCGCGGCCTTCACCATCCGCCGCCGCGAGCCGATCCCCAACTCCCGGCGCGTGCTCTACCTCATGGAGAACGGCTCCGACGCTTCAACCTCCGGCTAGACCAACAACCCCACACCGAGCCTCACTCGTCCCCGAACTGAAACCCGTAAAGCTCCGCGTTCTTCACGTAGATACGCAGCTTCACCCCGCCCGGAATCTCATCCACCGTGTCCCCGCCGGCCCACGAAACGCGGTGATGGATTTCATCTCCGGTGAACGGCCGGCAATCCTCGTGCGAGAACCCATCTCAGACGTTGTTGAAGGTGTCCATGATCTCGACCTTGATGTACCCGTTGGGCTGGCATTTGCCGTTTATATAAATGTGCGGATGGGTCGAGTAGACCGGCTTGGTCTCCACCCAGCCTTCTCTCACCGTGGCGCCAAACGAGACGTAGCCGTCCCGCCGCAGCGTCGCCAGCGCCAGGTGATGCCCGTCCATCCCCATCGTCGGGTCGACTGCTTCCGGCACGTCCAGCTCTTCGCTATTGCCTATCACCCACCAGTCGTGATGCACCTTCATCCCGCCGTAGTAGAACCAGAGCTCGTCCCCGACATCAATCGGCCGGCAGGTCGTCTCGACCCCGAACTCGTCAAAGCTTCCCTGCCCCCCGTGGGGCATGAACGGCCGGTGCTCCAGGAAGCGATTCCAATTCCGGCCATCGCGCCCGTGGTGCAGGTACATGTCCATCGTGTTGTCCACCTGGTGCAACACATCCAGTAGACCCAGGTGCATCTCCCCGGCGCGCCAGTGCACAAACCCGTAGTAGCCATCATCCACGTTCGCCTCCGCCGCCGGATCCCACACCAGTTCGGGGTCGCTCCACTGGATCAGGTCGCGGCTCTCCGTGCGATAGATCCGCCTTCGCACCCCCCACGTCCCCTCCGGTCGCGCCGGCCACACCGGGCCAAACCAGTTATCCATCGCCGGGTGATCGCTCTCGCCCGCCATCCCACCATACCGCCCCCACAGCACATACTTCTCATCGATGGGGTCCCACGACATGATCTCCACGTCCGAAAACCAGCCTGGAATGATCGGATTCCCCGCGAACGGCGTCCAGTGAATACCGTCCGGCGATTCCGCCATGCACAGCCCGCCGCTCACCTGACCCGCGTAAGCCTTCTTCGGATTCGTTACCTTTTCGTCGTGATACAGATACACCATCTTGAATCGCCGCGCCGGGTCCGGGTCACGCTCGTCCAGGAAGATGTTCGGGCAGATGACCTCCCGGTACGGCGGATGACCAAACACCGTGTTCGTGTCCCGGCCGTCGATCTCAAACACCCCCGTCGCCGGCTTCGTCCAGCTCAGCCCGTCCTCCGACTCCGCATAGTAGATTCGCGCCCGCAGGCTCTGCAGGTCGTAGTCGTCCTTCGCGACCGTCCCGTAGGTGTAGAAGTCCTGGTACCAGCATTTGAAGAGTCCGTCGGCATCGTCCCTGATAACGCTGAAACAGCTCGTGCGGAAGTACGGATTCACCTCCCATGGCTGGTCCCGCTTGATCAGCGGATTGCTCTCGTGTTTCTTCGGCGTGTGCTGCCGCCGGGTCACGTTCTTCACCGCCGCCACGACGTCGTCGTCTATGAATAGCTGCCTTTGATTCCCCACATTCTTGAATCGCTGGTCTTCCGAATACGCTGCCCACATGTCAAAGTCCCGCCGTTCGCTGTGATAGACACGAGCCCGATTATGCGCGAGTCCGGCTATTGGTTTCACATCGACACACCGCACCTCTGGCTCCGCCGGTCACGGATCGTACAGGGGCTACGTCGCCGCGGTTACCGGCCTCGGCGAGGGAGCGTGCTAGCCTCCGCGCACTCGCAAAGCGGGAGACTTTTTTTGGGGACATGCCTTGATGTTCTGGCGTCCGATGGCGAGCACCGCTCGCCCAGCGGCAGGTCTTGCGGCCGACACCTAGCGGGCTCATCGGTGCTGGATGCCGTCAGGCGGCGCGGCGGTATCGGTCGTGCAGTCCCCATCAATACGGCGTCGAGCCGGGCAAGCGAGTTTCGGTGGTAGCGGCATGGAGCGTCGCTCGGGCCAGGGTCGCGAGGATATTCGTTCTTCAGTCGCAGATACTGGTCAGCGGTGCGGTGGAGTTTCAGCGATTCGTTCTCGGGCAAGTCCCACCGGGCTCGGGCGATCCCGAAGGCAGACGCCACCTCAACTGGCGATCGCCGGTTTCATTCTCCGCCAAGAATCCACTGCCACCAGTTGCCGCACGAGATCCGGGGGCAGTTCCTCTCGCCCCACCAGTCCGAGGAAGGTCCGTTGCGGATCGGAGTTCGACAGCACCACCGGGGCGGACACCTCGGTGCCGTCGATCAATCGCACCCCCGGCGATTAAGATCGGACCGTTTTCCGACGCGCCACATCCCCGACCCGACCGGCCCGACGTTTGCACCGGTGCGGGCCGGCCCGTGATAATGGTGCGCAGCGGTGGTTGCACGCGCCGGTGGCGACCAATCCAGGAGGTGTCGAATGCAGGGACTACGCGACCGGGTGGCCATTGTCACAGGCGGTGGCATCGGCATCGGCAAGGGCATCGCCCGGCGGCTCGCGGCCGAGGGTATGCGGCTCACGATCTCGGCGTCGTCCAACCTGGCCGGCGCGGAGTCGCTGCGCGATGATCTCGGCCGCGAGGGTACGCCGGTGGAGATCGTGCGTGCTGACCTGCGCGATCCCGAGTCCGCCCGCACCATCGTAGACTGCACCCTCGAGGCCTACGGTCGGGTGGACGTCCTGGTCAACAACGCCGGATTCACCCTGGACGAGCCGTTCCTTGAAGGCTCGACCGGCGACTGGCTCGACATCTTCAACATAAACCTGGTTGGCATGATGGTCGCCTGCCAGCAGACGGCGCCGGCCATGGCCGAGCGCGGCTTCGGCCGTATCATCAATATCAGCTCCGTGCACAGCGCCCTGCACGTGCCCGGACATGCCATCTACGCTGCCACCAAGGCCGGCATCAATGGATTCACCCGCAGCCTCGCCATCGAGCTCGCCCCCCAGGGCATCACCTGCAACGTCGTCGCTCCCGGAGCCATCCAGGTAGAGAAATACGAGGGCCTGGGGATGGATCCGGACGCGCTGGGCGCGCAGATACCGTTGGGTCGGGTCGGGCAGGTCATCGACATCGCCGGGGCGGTCGCGTTCCTGGCCTCGGACGACGCGTCCTACATCAGCGGGGCCGTGCTCTTTGTCGACGGCGCCCTCACCGCGCGCATGCCGCTGGAGCTGTGAAGGCGCCCGTGGCTAGTCGGCGCAGAACGCGAAGGCAAGGTTTAGGTCTGCGGTTGATTGAGGCAATCACCGCGCGCGATTATCCGGTCATCCAGGGGCTTATTCTGCTCGCCGCCGCCATCTACACTGTTGTGAATCTGCTCGTGGACATTTTGTACACCTACCTCGACCCCCGGATTAGGGTCGCTGATGAGACCTTCGGGTAGCCGGACGGCCAGCTAGCTTGCGCTCTTGACCGAGCTCTCCAGACTAGACGTTGCATAACCAACTAAGAATAGCTTTATGGGGGCTAGACATTCGTGAAAATCCGAATGTTCCTTACCGCCGCGCTGGCTGCTTTTGCGCTCTTTCTTGCCGCCTGTGGCGATCCGAAGGTCGTCGTTGTAGTAGCCACGCCGACTCCTGCTCCAGTACCGGCTGCAACATCCACAGCACAACCCCCACCAACTTCCACACCCGAATCCCAACCAACAGCCACAGCACAACCCCCACCAACTTCCACACCCGAATCCCAACCAACATCCACAGCACAACCCCCACCAACTTCCACAC
>Ga0310121_10003208_pt1 | contig 14995 bp, 21 predicted proteins | sample CB27_Tmax_986_MG_FD_203504 | JGI IMG/M metagenome (GOLD analysis project Ga0310121, IMG submission 203504) | Marine microbial communities from Western Arctic Ocean, Canada - CB27_Tmax_986 | ecosystem: Environmental > Aquatic > Marine > Oceanic | place: Canada: Western Arctic Ocean | collected...
CCGTTCTGTCGAGCGGGAGCGAGTCCGATAAATCATCCACATCGTCAACGGTATTCCCACGGGTGGCCTCTAGCCTCTTTAGTATTTTTTCCAGTTTGTCATGATCGATCTTAAAGGGTTTGGTTCTGTGGTTCCAGTCCCCGTTGAGAGAGTAATCAGCGTATCATCGCGCCAAGGTGAAGGGCCGTCAGGCTGCGAATCCCACCGAATCACGCAGGCGGCGCATCGATTCGAGGAATCCTGCGATCTGGTTCCAAGTCGGTGTGCTTGGGGACGCCAATTTAAGTCATTTGTTGTGAGCGCCTTAACGGGGCATTGTCAAGTTGACGCGGCGGGTGACAGAGTCGGCCGATGACGAGCCAGCCGCCCAGCTATCGCGGATACCGATTTCCTCCAGCAATCATCAGTCACGCCGTCTGGGTCTACCACCGCTTTGGCCTGAGTTTCCGAGATATCGAGGATCTCCTCGCTGAACGGGGTGTCAGCGTGACGTACGAGGCGATTCGGCAGTGGTGTCTGACGTTCGGGCTCGATTACGCTCGACGATTGCGGCGCCGCCGAGGCCGGATGGGCGACACCTGGTATCTGGACAAGGTGTTCGTCAAGATCCAGAGGCGGCCACAGTATCTGTGGCGTGCCGTGGACGAGGACGGAGACGTGATCGACATCCTGGTCCAGTCCCGGCGGAATCGCCGCGCAGCGATCCGCTTCTTCCGCAAGTTGTTGAAGGGACAGGGCCGTACTCCGTGACGGTTGATCACGGACAAGCTGTCCAGCTATGGAACCGCCTGCCGCGCGGTGATGCCCTCGGTCGTCCACCGCACGGACCCGTACGCCAACAACCGGGCGGAAGTTTCCCACCAGCCGACCCGGCAGCGGGAGCGTCAGATGCGGCGGTTCAAATCTGCCGCCCACGCGCAACGGTTTCTCTCGGTGTATGGTGTCGTCCAGAATCTCTTTCGCGTGGGCCGACATCTGCTCCGCGCTGTCCACTACCGTCTGATGCGAACCCGCTCCTTCGGCATCTGGGATGAGGTGACGTGCGCCTGCTGACCGCGCGCGGGCGTCCAGCGCCGAGGGAAACAACCGCGCTCACCTCGTCAACTTGACAGTGCCCGCGCACCACACTCGCCGAGAATCTTTCTGGTTCCTCCCACAAGTGTATGCAGGATTTTGGGGTCAGCTGGGCGACGCACCGGGGAGTGGAGATGAGGAATAGGCCCGGAAACCGGGCACATTCGCGGGCGGCCGCAGCTGAATCCACCGCCGCCTGCGCGGGCCCAGCTTTTGGTGGGGGCCTGCTCGGCGGCGGCCTCTTCCACCGCAAGATGTTGATTCGAAGATACTTACGCCACGGTGAGGCTGAAGCTCGCCGAGACGGGCGGCCTGACTCGCTCCGACGGCTGTTGCTGGCCTGGAGTGCACGGACCGCCTCGGAAGCTGGCGGCTCGGTGAGATCCGGCCCTTCGCCGCTGTCGTGGGTCCGGTCAGCCTGGGACCAGTTCTTAGATACATGGTCGTTGGCGACACCCGTAAACGCTGATAACAGGATGTTTACCAGTAGCGAAGCCCAGCTCTCCTTGCACCGATTCTTGAGAGGAACCATCTTTCTTTTCTTCAATAAGAGGAAATGGAACATTTATTGCGGTAGGCTCGGCGTCTGCGTTTATCCAAAAATGCGGTGGGTTGTCGAACACCAAGAGAAAGGACGTGATCATGAGCGATGCGAACATTCAAGTCATGAAAGACATGTTTGAGCGATTTCGAGCGGGGGACGGGCCGGGGTTTCTGGAACTGCTGACGGATGACGTGTATTGGGATCACCGGGGTCCCGACGGGGCTCCATTCAATCGACTGTATGAAGGGCGGGAAGCAGTCGCAGGATTTCTGGAGGACCTCGGTGGTGCTGAGGAAGCCCTGTTGGTTGACGACCGGGAATATTTCGCGAGCGGTGACCGCGTTGTGTGTATTGGGTTCATGCGATTCAGAGCCATCGCGACGAATAAGGAATGGGAGTCGGACTTCGCGATGGCGATGACCGTTCGAGACGGGAAAATGAGCCGTTGGCGAATTCTCTTCGATATGCGGCTCGAGGCCGACGCAATTACAGGGTAGGACTGATAACCCGTGCGTCAGGCTGGTGACTCGGCTCACGCGGGGGCGCGGCGTGCTCTTATTTCTGACCGATCGGCCCAATAATCTGTTGCTGGTCCTCAAACTGCAAATGAATTGACACGCGAGGTTCCTGGCCCACGTTCGCGGTCGTGTGCCCCTTGCCTGTCAGGTCATCGATGTACTCGACCGTGCCTGGGGACAGATCGACTTTGCCTTCTGCAACCTCAAGCTGCCCACCACCCGTAAGATTGATGATGTACCGCCGTGTGGGGCCGACATGCCAATCGCTGAAGGAACCCGGTTGCGACACACTTACGACCGCTCCGGTAACCTTCTCCAACACGGACTGCGCGTTGAGCTCGACCTGTTCCACATGCGACAGGCCATCGTCTCCCGTATAGATCCGTTTCATCATGAAGGGCTTGAAAGCCTGAGCCGAAACCACCGCTTCATCACCCTTGGCAGCCCACCCGAGACCAAATCCGGTGACCAAGGCTCCAGCCACCAGCACTTTCGTCATCGACTTCATCTGTCCCTCCTCCGGTTCCTGACGTGAGCCCGCCCTTACATCGTGGTCCGATTGGAAATCAGGCGGCAACCTGCGCTTTTCCTTGGAGTTTTGGCGTCCACATAAGTGCAATCCCCTTGGGGACGGCCAACCTTCTCCGGTCCATTCCGGCCACAAAGGTGACAGCTCATTCCGAGGACATAGGTAACACTTTCGGGCTGAACGGACCGTCGACCGGCTCGAGCCGAGACGTGTCCTTCAGCATGTCGCCGTTTCGGTAGAAGAGCGTCTTCGCCGCCTGCGCGGCACTGCGTCCGGCTCGGGGAATCCCTCTGCTGCAGTTCGGGATCCGCGGCGACGTGTTCCCCCAGTACGACCGGCTCATCGGCGGTTCTGCGGTGATCACTTGGGTTCCTTCGTTCCATCCGCCGCGCCGCGTCCCTCGCGTTCACGTTCCCCGGCGAGGATGTTCGTCATCGCATAGTTGCCCTCGTGGCACGCGTACTCGTAGATGACGTAGTCATCGAGTCGGGCCATTGGACGATCGACGGTCCAGGGTTGCGTGTAGATCTGGGCGTCCTCGATTGTGAACTGGTAGTCGATCGTGTCGGGGCCGGCGCGGGTGAAGCGCTCAACGGCCCGCGTGTTTGGTGTCGAGAGGAATCGCAGTTCGGTCTTCTCGCTGTAGTTCCGTGTCTCGACCACGAGGGTGTCACCCTCCCAGTGGGCCCGAGAGTCACCGTTCCACTGCCGGATTGCATCGTCGAGCTGCGGCCCATCGCCGATCGGGATAATCCGAACGTCGTGGATGTTCTCGACGTGAATGGCCACCACGTCGGGCGTTTGGAGGATGTGGTACGTGTTGTTGTAGTTGGTGCCGACTGGCGGGACGCCGTGATACGTCAGGCAGCGATCCCAGTTGGTGCGGTCCACCCACGAGTCGGCGGGATGCCGCTGCCGTTGCTGACGGCGCGCGTCCATCCGGGCTTCCCCCACCCCCCTCAGTGGTAAACGGCCCGATGGCGGGTCGACGATCTGGGAGGTGCGATGGTCCGGCAGCACCCATCCCCCATCCCACCAGTGTGAGTTGTAGCCGCCCGGGTCGACCCCGGGGCGGTCCGGGCGGTCGGCCTTGCGGAGACTGGTATACGCCGCCTCTTCCTCGGGGGTGTAGAACTCCCGCCCCTCCAGCTCGGGGGACCGTTCCAGCGGTGTGAGCGTGGCGTACGACCAGACCCCCTGCAGATCCGGATCGCCCCACGGAGTGCGAGCCGCGTAGTCGGATTGCGCCGCTGCGGGCAACGCCAGCAGCCCGAGCATCAAGACGGCAGCGACAGTTGGCAGCGCGGTCGAGCGGCTCATCTTTACTTTCTCCTTCAGGTGACAACGACCCGGAACAGGTACTCGTGCGCGAGGGGTCTCAACAAGTTCTACTTGTCTACCGTTCCGTCAGCATAGACTGAAATCTTGCTTCGGCACTTGCCACCATCGCCATCCACCCCTCAGCGTCGAGGCAACTCGCACAGTTCGGGTTGACGGGGAGATCCGGGTTCAGCTCGGAGTATGTCTCTCGCGCATGATTGTGCAGGAAGAGATCGGGGGGTTCGAGCTCGTTGAGCCGGCGCAGGGTTCGTTGCGTGTCTTCCACGACGGTTGGGTGCCTCGGGTTGTCGACGAGGGGGGCTCCGTCGTTCGGGATCTCGCCGCCACGAAAGGCCACGTTGAACGTCTGCCCACCCTCCTGGACGGTTGTCATCCACATCGTGGCTCCTTGCGTGTGCCCCCCCGTCCAGAGGGCGCGCAACGTCATCCCACCCAGCGTGACCGTGTCACCGTCCTCGACCACGCGATCCACCGTGACCGGCTCCCAGTCTCGGGCCCCGATAGCCGAGTTGTCCTGGCCCGATTGAAGCGCCACGGCGTCGCCGCCGAGCGCGACAACCTGCGCTCCGGTCACTCGCTTCATAGCCGCGTGTCCCTCGATGTGGTCCCAATGCGCATGGCTCGAGAGCATGATCCGGATGTCCCGGACGTTGAACCCGAGTTTCTCGATGTTCGAGACGATGAGCGCGTGCATATCGGCGCTGCCCGTGTCGTGGAGAATGTGGCCCTCCGGCGTGGTGATGAGGTAGGAGCCATATTGGCCGCCGACATAGTAGATGTTGCCTATGACGCGGAACGGTTCCTCAGCTTCGCTCGCCGCCTGAATTCGCTCCCCCCGTTCCGCTGCACCATACGGCGACATAGATACCATCGCTGCACTCAATACCACCGATGCACATATCAGACGCATACTGCCTCCTTGTCGATTTTCCTGCCCCGGAAGGCCCCTTATACACCCAAGGCGGCCCAGCGCGCTCCGGTCGAATTGCCTCTGACCTGCCTCTAAGGAACCTCACGACATGGTCGCGACGACCGACCACCTAGCGCGCTGATGCTTCGTCCACACGCGCGCCACGGAGTATGTTCATCAACCCGTAATTGCCTTCGTGACAGGCGTACTCATAGACTGCGCCCTCTGACTTCCGCATAGGCAACGCCACTCTGAACGGACGGGTGAACGTGGCCGGATCATCTACCGTGTACTCGTAGAGCAGCGTATCGTCGTCGACCCGCGTGAACCGCTCCGTCAGGTGCAGGGTCTCGCCGTTGCCGAATCCGGCGGTGGCGCCCGGGTCGAAACTCGCTGTCCTGTCGGTGAAGTTCCGCGACTCGACGACCAGGGTGTCGCCCTCCCAGTGCCCGCGGGCATCCCCCGCCCACTGCCGAATGGCCGCGAGATGGGGACGCCCGTCGAGAGGTACCACCCGCGTGTCGTGCACCATTTCGTTGAGGATGACGACGTGATCCGTCGTCTGAAATAGCTGCATGTTGTTGTTGTAGCCACTCGGCATCATTGGCGGTCCGGAGTTGAAGCCGACGAGGCATCGTTCTCCCAGCGCTCGGTCCTCGGGACCGTCCAGCCCGATGCCACCGCTGCGATACCGAACTGGTCGCTCGCCGGGCACGTCCTGTGTCAGCGACCCGAACTGGGGCACGACGCCATCGACTAGGGTAGGCAATTGCCCGTCGGGTGGGTCGACGATGAGCGACGTCTGGCGCCCCTCCACGACATTAGTGCCCAGATCGAACCAGAACGCGTTGTAGGCGCCGATCTTCCCGCCGATCGACTCGACCAGGGCGGTCTGCGTGGCGGCGGCTTGAGCTTCCGTTTCCGCCGCCTGTTCCTCGGTCAACGCCGCCTGATCACCGAGTCCCCGCGGCCGCTGCAGCGGCGTGATTGTCCGGAAGTCCCAGACGCCTTGCAGGTCGGGCCGGCCATCCGGCAGCCGGGGTGCGTCTTGAGCCACCGCCAGCGTCGTACCCAGAAGCAGGACGAACAATATCGGCAGCACTCTGTGGTTCCTATCGGTCACTCCTCGCTCCTAGGTTCTTGGCGGTTGAGCTACGTGTCGGTGCTTGCCAGACCTGTCCCATGCCCCCTCGCCAATGAGGGCGGTCACGTCATCGTGGGCGAGGCGGTCATCGACGGTCCGGGCCATCAGCCTGTCTATCGGGTCCCAGTAATTCTCACTTGTCGAGCACGGGACTAACGTATCCGGCCCGCGGAACCTGATCGGGGTCGACCCGGATGCTGAGATACTTGACGCGGTCCGGAATGTGACTGAATCCGTGGGGCACACCGCCGAGAATGACGACACTGTCCCCTTCGGATGGCTTTGTCAAGTTGAGCCCGCAGGTGGCAGAGTAGGCGGATGACGAGCCTGCCGCCCAGTTATCGTGGGTATCGATTTCCGCCAGAGGTCATCAGCCACGCCGTCTGGCTCTACCACCGCTTCGGCCTCAGTTTCCGAGATGTCGAGGATCTTTTCGCCGACTGCTACTGGACGAGCGTTCCGAATGGCACGGGACGGCTACAGCCCTGCTGGTGGCTCTGAGACCCATGAACGATAAAGAAGCGGCGGCCATTCCTGCCTTGAAGGGGCCGGCTCAGGTGTCGAATCAGCTGCGGCGACTGGTGCCGGATCTCAAAGCGGCCGGGATCCACGTCACGTTCAACCGCGAAGGGCGTCCAGGCACTCGCGTGATTCACATACGAAGAGAGGACGCTGCTGTCAGTACCGTCAGCACTATCAGCGGGGCGGGCGGGTCAGAGGAGGTGGTGGAATGACGACGAAGTCTGAGCAAGAAACCATCATCCGGTGGGACGAGCAGGACCAAGTGGCACATCTCTACACCGCACACGCGGCACAGGCTAATCTGAGATTGGAGAGCCGACGAAGAGCGTAAAGACGGCCTGGGCAACAGCCTGCCGAAAGGCCGGGGTCATCGACCTTCGATTTCATGATCTCCGGCATGAGGCCGGGAGCCGTTTCCTGGAAGCCGGATGGCCCCTCCACGAGGTGCAGCACATGCTCGGCCACGCCGACATCAAGACGACCAGCACGTACCTAAACGTGACTCTCCCCGGCCTGCATCAATCGATGCGAAAGCTCGACCAATCCCTCCAGGCTTGCACAAACCTTGCACAAAGCTCTCCAGACGGTCCCCCAGAGACCGTCCTCGACGGCCCACGAAAGAGCCATAACACGCTGACCAACTGACGGTTAAGGTTGGTACGCCCGGCAGGGCTCGAACCTGCGACCCTCGGCTTAGAAGGCCGATGCTCTATCCAGCTGAGCTACGGGCGCGTGCTTTATTTTGTTGATCTTACAAGGACCGGCCGAGTACTGCCACCGGGTACTGCCACCTTTTTCCTCCGTTGCAGCTTCTCCACCTGCCCGACCGCGACCTTGAGCCGACCTGGAACTGCGGCAAGCGTGTACCGATCCGTCGTCGTCCGCGAGGCGTGCCCAAGCAACTGCTGCGTCGCCCGCAGATCGCCCGTGGCGGCGTACACGGCCGTGCCGAAGGAATGCCGCAGGTCTCCAGAATCTCTTCCTGCTTGGGCGCCATCTACTCCGCGCTGTTGACTACCGTCTCCTGAGAACGCGTTCCTTGAGCATCTGGGATAAGGTGACGTGCGCCTGCTGACCGACCGCGGGAGTTGAGCGCACACGGAGAGAAACGTGTCCTCGTCGGCAAGTTGACAATGCCAGCCGGGGCGTCGGACAGCGAGGCGGTGTGCGCCGCTCACAGGGTGGTATATATCGGCTGGCGGCAGACGGCACGGGCGACACGATCAAGCTGGCGATAGATGTTGGGGAGGAGGGAGACCACGACATACTATTCCTATCCATGGCCTGGTCCGATTACGTTCGCCGACTGATGGGCAGCAAGCGCGCGGCACTCTTACATGCGACGCAGCGGCTGCACCAACGGGAACAGGAAGCCGCGACGCTCCGGGAGCGCGTGCTCCGGTCGAAACAGCGGCTCGAGATTGAGAAACGAAAACGTAAGAAACTCGCGCGGCAGGTGGCGCGACTGAACCAGCGCCGTCGGCCTTCCGGACCCTCACTGTAGCCAGAGAAGAGCCCGCCGGACTTCAGCGGCCTGGGATACAGGTTGGCCAACGTCGTCTCTTATCCGAAATCCGGGAGAACCTGGTTCTCGACACTGTATGCCCACTACGCGCTCTTCCTCTTCAAACGGACCGATCTCGTCCTGTCGAAACTGTATAGGTCCAATTTGGATCCCGCCTTCCACGCGCTGCTGGTGACAGAAGCAAAGCACCGGAAGTTCCCGGTGTGTCTGTTCTCGCACCTGGCGACTTCGCGTGTCGCAGACTTCGAGCAGGACCCGGGCCCTTGGCCCGACCGGACGACGGGGCCGCTGATGCGACCCACTGTGCTGATCGTCCGAGATCCAAGAGATGTCGTCGTGAGCCACTTCACCACATGCACGCGTCGGCCAACCTGGAACAGGATGTCGCCCTGCCCGAGTTCATTCGGAGCCAGTGGGGCATACGGCGAGTAGTGCGCTTCATGAATATGTGGGCTGAGGCGCTCGGAGCCAGTCACCCTCGTCTGCTGCTTTGCACCTATGAATCGCTTCTTCACGACGCCCCACGTGTGTTTGCAGACGCGCTGAGGTTCCTTGGCGCAACGGTGGATGACGAGGCTCTGGCGCACTCGGTCGAGTATTCGCGGTTCCAGAATCTGAGAGTCCTGGAACAGACGAAACGTGAGCGCGAGGGCAGGTCGCTCGACCAAGACGTGTTTCGGTTCCGCCAAGGACGCGCCGGTAGTCACGCCCGCGAGCTTTCAGAGGCGGATCAATCCTACGTGAACGCGATCGTGTCTGGACACCTCGACCCCGTCTTCGCATATCAGCAGGCGGCGCAGAACCAGCCATCGAGTTAATTCGGCACCGCCGTGAACGGCCTGCGTTCCAGACGGACATGCTGGCCGTCCCCCGCAGGGACGATGACCTTGCGGACGATGTTCAGGTGATACCAGCCGTCCTCAGCCGTGCGTGGTCGCACGTGCTGACCGGTCCACCGTGGACCGTCTGGCATGTCGATCTTGCCGAGATACTCGATGAGATACCGGTCGCACACATCTCCGAACGTGAGGCCGACCGCGTCAGGCGTCGATAGTTGTCCCGGATCGCCTCGCCCGGTTCCAGCGGGAGGCGCAGGCGCTGGCGTCCCTGAACCACCCGAACATCGCGGCCATCCACCGTATCGAGGAAGCCGACGGAACGCGGGCGCTCGTCCTGTCACTGGTGCGGATTCAAGCGCCACGTTAGACTCTGGACCGTGACGCGGCCTCTGCTGGCGCTCGGACTCGGCCTGATGGCCGTGCTGGCGATCGATCAGGCGGTCGCACTGCTTCTGCCACCGCCCCCCCTCTCGAGGGGCGTCCCTGGTATCTTCGGACGGTGCAGTACCATCCGATTCTCGGATGGTCGGGTTACCCCAACCTCGTCGAAACGAACGACGGAATCCGTATTCAGACCAACTCACTCGGATACCGGGACAGAGAGCCAGTGGAGGAGGATGACCCTCACAAGCTCCGGGTGCTCTTCCTGGGCGACTCGTTCACCTGGGGCGACGAGGTCAGGCAGGAAGAGCGGTTCAGCTCTCTTCTTGAATCCTCCTGTGGAGGGTATTGCGACCGCCTTCCGCCGATTCATGCCATCAACAAGGGGATCATCGGGTATGGCACCGCCCAGTCCTTCCTGCAATACCTGTTGACCCGAGAAGAACATGCGTATGACCTCGTCATCCTGGGCCTGTTTGCGGGCAACGACCTCAGCGACAACGCGTTCGTGGACAGTCCCAGTGGCCCGCGACCGCGACTGATTCCCTGTGAACGCGAGGGCCGCGGCGAGGAGTTGTGTCTGGAGGGGATGCCCGTGCCCCCGGTTGTCGACTGGCCGGAGCACCGGTGGGTCAACGCCCGTGGCGGAGTCGCGAGGAGGTTTGGGTGGAGTGGCTTGATCGCACTCGCAAGCCGACGCAGGGCGCCCCGGTTTCTCAACGAGCGGCGAATCGAGGACCAAATGCAGGAAGCACAGGACGCAGTGCCATTCCCGGTGGTCAAGAGGACTTCGGATGACGAGATCCAGGACCGGATAGGCCAACTGGTGTCTATTCTGGACGCGTTGAACCGGACGATTCGCGGGGACGGGAAGGCGTTCGGCGTGCTGCTGTTCCCGAGCGGCCAGATGCATGCTGGAGACCCGAATCGCGAGCTTGGAGAGTATCGCGAGATCGTGGACGTGCTCGACCGTCTGGACATCCCATTTTCCGACTACTACGCAAAGACAAAAGATGTGGCTTTGGAGGACCTCTTCTACGGCGTCTACGACCATTGGCGGCCCGCCGGGCATCAGACGGCGGCGAGCCTGTTGCGACCGCTGGTTGCCTCGCTTCACGCTGAACTGGAGCCTGACCGCTCGACCGTCCGGTAAGACTTCGTCACGCGGTGTGGCTCTACTTTCGTTTTGGCTTGAGTTTCCGCGATGTCGAGGATCTGCTCGCCGAACGCGGGGTCACGGTGACCGACGAGGCCATTCGGCAGTGGTGTCTGACGTTCGGGCTCGACTACGCTCGTCGGTTGCGGCACCGCAGGGGCCGCATGGGCGACACGTGGTATCTGGACGAGGTGTTCGTCAAGATCCAGGGGCGGCCACAGTATCTGTGGCGGGGCCGAGGACGGAGACGTGATCGACATCCTCGTCCAGCCCCGGCGGAATCGCCGCGCAGCGATCCGCTTCTTCCGCAAGTTGTTGAAAGGACAAGGCTGTGTCCCTCGGCGACTGATCACCGACTAACTCCGTAGCTACCCCGCGGCCTGCCGCACCGTGATGCCCTCCGTGGTCCACTGCACGGACCGGTACGCCAACAACCGGGCCGAAGTCTCTCACCAAGCAACCCGATAGCGGGAACGCCAGATGCGCGGCTTCAAGTCCGCCCCTTGTCCGCTCCCTGCCGCTGCTTCTCCCAGCGGGCGCTGACGGCATGCCGGCCCGCTTTTGATCGGGCCTCGAACCGATCGTGGTCGCGTGGGTCAGTGCTCGCCTCGGAGTCCTCCAAGGCTCGCAACACGGGCACAGTTGGGTCAGACCGCTGGCCCCCTTCGTCCTGGCGTATTACTTTCGTTCCGCACGCACCGCAGAAATTCGCTGACGCAACAATCTGTTCCCCGCAGTGGATGCAATACATGGCGCGATCCTCATAGCTGGCTGGCAAACGGCTCACGCGGGTGCGCGGCGTCCCACTCCCGCACCCGGCGTTGAGCCTCGGCGATCTGTTCGGCGGTCATCTTGGTGGCGAAGATGTCGCGGTTCTTCACCAGCATGTCTCGCCGCTCACCGGTCAATCGTGAGGCGGCGAGGTTCGTCCACATGCCGGGAACGAAGGGCCGTGAAGACGAGAGTGAAGACGTCTACACACCAAGTTGGGAAAAGATGGTCTGAATATCCACGTAATCACGGTGCCATCATTATCGCGGTCGTTCATGTAGCGATACGCCGGATGACCGCGTCGTACGGGCGCAATGCCGTGCCGACGCGCCTCTGTCGCGGGGAGGCAGCGCGCATGACGGGTCGGGGTAGGGCAACGGCCTGAAGAGTACTCCGTCGATGACCGCGAAGACCGTTGCGGTAAGCGCGATGGTCAGCGTGATGGTGCCGATCGCGGTGACGCCGTACCACGGCGAGCGGACGAGACTGCGGATCGCGTGACGGATAGCCATGGGGTCGTTCTGGTCCGACTAGCCGAGACCACCCTGTCATCCGTCAGCCACTGTTCCAGCATGATGGTCGGCCACATCTTGACTCCCCTCCTCCCCGCAGGTACGCTCCCGGCTCGTACACCGAAACCATCTAGTCGCGCGACGCCGCGCTCGCGGCGATCAAAGGGGAAGCACATGGCCCGCATGATTTTGAACATCGGTTGCGTCGTTGTTCTGTTGGGCACGATCGCGTTTACGCAACAGACGGCCGACCCGGCGACCGGCATGACCACGGCGGCCATCAAGTTTCTCGACACCCTCACCGACGAGCAGGAGCGGGCGGCACGGTTCCCCTTTGACGGCGAGGACCGGTTCGACTGGCATTTCATCCCGCGCGAGCGGAAGGGTGTGCCGCTGAAGACGATGACGACGACCCAGCGTTCAGCCGCCCTGGACCTGTTGCGGACCGCGTTGAGCGAGGATGGCTTCACGAAAGCGGAATCGATCCGACAGCTCGAGGCGATTCTGTTCGAGCTCGAGGGCCGCGACATTCGCGACCCGGACCTGTATTTCTTCATGGTGTTCGGCGAGCCAGCCGCGGGTGGCACCTGGGGTTGGCGCTACGAAGGGCACCATCTGTCGCACAACTGGACCATCGTCAACGGCTCAGCCGTCGCCGCGAGCCCACAGTTCTTTGGAACCAATCCGGCCGAGGTGCGTGACGGGCCGAAGAGGGGGCAGCGGGTCCTGGGCAGTGAAGAGGATCAGGCCCGTGCGTTGTTGGCGTCGCTGAATATGACCCAGAAAGCGAGCGCCATGTTGGCGGAAGAGGCGCCACGCGACGTGCTCACGAGTAACGAGCGCGAGGTGGCCATGCTGGACGACCTCGGCGTGTCGCACGCGGACATGAACGCGAGCCAGCGCGGCGTCCTGTGGTCCATCATCGAGGAGTACGCCATGGCGCAGCCGGCGGCGGTGGCCGAGCAGCGGTTGGCGGCGGTCCGCACGGCGGGGCTCGACAACATCAAGTTCGGGTGGATGGGCGGGGCGGCCCGCGGCGAGCCGCATTACTACCGGATTCAGGGACCGACGTTCCTCATCGAGTACGACAACACCCAGGGCGAGGCGAACCACGTGCACAGCGTCTGGCGGGACTTCAAGGGCGATTTCGGCCGCGACCTGCTGGCAGCGCACTACGAGCAGTACCCGCACGGGCCGGTCAACGCAGACGAGTAGGTTTTCCGACGAGCCGCCCGTAAAGGGCGGCCGTCGCGGCATTGACTCAGCGGGGTCACAGCCCGCCTGGCTGCTCCCTCCTCGCGCCTGGCCAGACAGACGCCTCGTCAGAAAACCCCTCTAACGCTTTTCAGTAACCTCCTGGGCGCGGTCGGCGGGTCTAAAGACCCGCCCGCTACGAGGCGTGTGGGGTCTCTGGAGAGAGCGGGTTTGAAGGTCCCGCGGCGGCTACGAGACGGGGGCGGGAGCACCGTTTTCGACGGCTTTGAGGACGAGGAGGGTGCGGTCGTCCTGGCTGCCGAAGGAGAAGGTGCGGACGTCGTGTATGACGCGGTCGCAGATGTCCTCGGCCGGGGCGGTCCGGCAGGCTTCGAGCGTAGTCACCAGTCGCTCCCGCCCGTATTGGTCCTCGCGCGCGTCGCTCGCTTCGACGATGCCGTCGGTGTACAACACGAACAGATCGCCGACATCGAGGGCCGCGACACCCTCGAAATATCGCGGGGATTCGAACATACCCAGCAGCACCCCGCCGCTCCGCAGTTCCTCGACCTCGCCGTTCTCGCGTAACACGATGGGCGGCTGGTGGCCGGCGTTGACGTAGATCATCCAGCGTGAGGACCGTCGAGCACCGCGTAGAACAAGGTCACGTACTTCCCTTCCTCCACCGAATCGTGGAAGAAGCGATTGGCGCGACGCATCACGGCCCGCGTCGCCAATTCCCGTCCGACCAAGGCATACATGGACGCCCGAATCGCCGAGACCAGCAGAGCGACCCCGATGCCCTTGCCGACGACATCGGCGATGACGAGGCCCCAGCGGTCGTCGGGGAGCGGGATGAACTCGTAGTAGTCGCTGCCTCCCCGGCATAGCCGGGGGAACTCTCGACAGGCATTAGGATTCGAGAGCTGAGCGGAAACGCCGCGTGGCAGTTGATGGAGAGGTACAACGACGTCACGAGACGACTCGGGCGTGTTGCGGATGTGCCGGTCATCGATCTGGCCGCGGAAATACCGAAGGACAGCCGGTACTACTACGATTGGATGCATTTCACTCCATCCGGCTCCGAGATGGTCGCGAACGTCGTCGCATCGCACCTGTGTCCTATCGTGCACGCGCGGTTCCCGGGCCACGCGATCGGCGACTGCACGGACATCGCGCTGCCAGAAGCAGCCGACTGAGTTGAACCATGATCGGTTCAGGACAGGCCTTCGGAACGCTTGGCGCCGGGATGGAGGCGAGGGGCTCGCCCGCAAGCAAGTTGGGCAGCATGTAGTGTCAGAGCGCAAGCCGCGATCCGCACAAGTGGACCACATCGAGTCGACCCAGATAGAATGTGGATGCTGTTTTTAGAGGTGTCACATGGCACCGCCACATGGCACCAGCCACGCCAGGTATCGCGGCGACACCGTAACCAGCTAGAAACAGAGCACTTCGCACCACTATGGTGGGTGTAGCTCAATTGGTAGAGCGCCGGACTGTGGCTCCGGATGTTGCGGGTTCAATCCCCGTCACCCACCCCATCCTCGACACCACAACGGCGGTCTGGCCGGTCTGAAGATCGGCTGCCAGGATGGGCGCAGGCACCCCGCCAAGCGCCCGCGCGGGGTCCGAGGCGACGCCCCGTCCAAGTACTACAACCCGGCATACCAGTCCCGCAGCGCGCGACCAATGGCGTGGGGCTGGTCTTCCTGCACGAAATGGAGCCCAGGACCGATGTCCACGGAGGTTAGCGCCTCGATGTGTTCGGTGCACCACGCCACCAGGTCGGCACGAAGGATGGCGCCCGGTTGGGCGTAGAGCAACAACTTGGGCACGGCCGAGCGTGTCAGCCAGTCGGTGTACTGCTGCACGAGTTCGACGACATCGGCCGGTTCGCCATCGATCGGGATCTCGTTGGGCCAGCGCCACACCGGTTTCCGCGTGGGCGGGTCGAGAAACGGGGCGCGGTAGGTGTCCATCTCCTCGGGGGTCAGGTCTCGCTGGATGGCGCCCGGCAGGATCTGCTCGACGAACA
>Ga0310121_10003209_pt1 | contig 14994 bp, 12 predicted proteins | sample CB27_Tmax_986_MG_FD_203504 | JGI IMG/M metagenome (GOLD analysis project Ga0310121, IMG submission 203504) | Marine microbial communities from Western Arctic Ocean, Canada - CB27_Tmax_986 | ecosystem: Environmental > Aquatic > Marine > Oceanic | place: Canada: Western Arctic Ocean | collected...
AAGCTGGGCATAAGCGCCTTCGCCTATCTCCGCGACCGCCTCAGCGACGCCCTTGAAATGCCCTCGCTCGCACAATCCATCCGGATTGCAGCGCAATCTGCTGCCGCTTGCGGTTGAGAGGATACCCAAGAGTCATGTATCACCTCCCTTAAACTCGGAATGTCAGGAATAATGACACGTTATCACTCCGCTTTCGGTCCGTGCAAACAAGCTTGCATTGATATCGCCTTAAATCTTAACCATGGCCGTATTTGCCGCGATTTATTCAGCTTGCAGTGCCACCTTTAAAAGGCTGGGCCTAACGGCCCCCGTTCGCCTACGCGCCGATTAAATCAACAGACCGCAAACTCGGTGGGGGTCTTAAATGCCGAAATGGTATTTTGTTTTTTTGCGAGTTGCATCAGCGAAGAAGCGACCGACCTGCGGTCACGCGAACAGCTCGGTAATCTCGCCCGTCTTGCTGTTCTTTTTTTGCAGGCAAGACTTGCAGTGAATCTTTTTCGACGAGAAATATCCCGTGCCATCCATCGACACCAGATAACAGCCGTCATGAAAGACGTACGGTTCCAGCGCTTTCCCGCGTTGCAGTTGTCGAAAGACATCGTTAAACATGGGCCGCGGCAAATCCGGTTCGAGTGAATCGAGAATCGTTCGCATCTGCGTGTCGCTGGGAACGTTCAGGACGCGAAACAGGTTCTTGATATTCTCGTCGTTGCGACGTTTTTCAAAGGCCAACAGAGACGGATCTTTCAAGGAGAACATCGCGATCGCGGACATCACGGCATCGGCCATGGAGTAACTGCAATCGGATTCGCCGCGTGGATCCGGAAGTTGCTTCGCCCGCGTGCGAATCTACCGAATGAGCGGATCGAAGGAAAGATGTCTGCGTATCTTGGGAGGAATGGCATCTGGGTGCGGCATGAGTGAGACTCCGGGACCGTGTTCGCGATCGCCCTGCAAGTCCCTCTGAGAGCCGTCAAGATTTGTCAGCTTCCATTAATGCTTGCCCCTCCCAAAAGACAAGTGAACATCAAGCTACTGCCAGCATGGCTGGCTTACGAAACACTAGCCGTGATAGCTGCGATTTCGCCCTCGAATCAGAACGCATCTGGCGCGATCGGGAATTGCTGATCGGCATGGATGGCAATACGGGCGGCTTCGGCGACAACACAACGGTCCACAACGACGGGGCGATCATCGTCAATAATCCGGAGGCTTTGATCATTAGTCCGCCAAATGCCATCAACGCTGCCTATGCCAACATATACCGGTTCGGTGTTCGGGTTTCAGCGTTCAGGCACGAGAGGCAAAACCAATGGAACTGAACACTGAAACCTGAACACTGAAACCTATATTGGGCTAAGCTCGGTGTGTACTATCTTTGCCAGCATTTGGCGGAGTTATGATCAAGGCCTAATCCGGATCCAGGAATTGAACCCCAGCTTTACTTTACTCCGACTGACCAATGACGGTTCGATTCAGATCGTTGAGGGCACCCTCGATATCCAGGGCACCGATTTCGCCAACAACGGCGACATTCAGATCGAAGGTGGGACGCTAATTCTGCGGTCTGCGTCGGGCACAAGCGCGGGCAACATCACGGGTGCTGGCGAGGTCCATTTTCTTGCCAATTCGATCGACATTGACGGCTTGTACGACGTCACGACGACCACGATCACCGGAAGTGTGGGACCGGAGGACTACGACGTTTGGAAATCGAACTTCGGCCTGTCGGCCGGTGCCGCCAATACCGCTGCCAAAAATGCGGCGATGTCAGAGCCGCCAGGCGTCGTTCTGCTATTGCTCGGCGCCGCCAGTTTATTTCGGGGTGGCCGCTCTAGCGCACCGTGAGCGTCAACTCTCGTTAATGCATGAGGCCATTCAACCGACGACCCGCCCCAGAAGCCACAGTAGACATGCGAGGCTGTCGGGAACCCAGCCGAGCGCGACACCCGCAACCCGAACAGGCTCTAAATTTTTGGGCGCCACCGGGACGAAAATAGGAGGCCTAGCGCTTCCATTCCTAGCAGAACTAATGTGTTTGGCTCCGGAATGGACAACGTATCGATCCATAAGTGGAACACCGCGTCACTTCCGAACGGATTGCTGGAAGGTATCGATAGGAAAAACGATTCGCGATCAGGATTCGGTTCGCCCCAATACAGAAGGAACCAAGTCTGCTATACTACCGTTATTTGGACCTTTGGAACAATACTGTTCGGCACGAAATGTGCTTTTGTCCGCCCCCACCGAGTTCACTCGGTGGAGCGCATGATTTTGCACTAATGCGTTTCCAATAACTCCCCCTTCCGCGGCGTCGCGGCGGAAAGGGAGAGGGGTGCGCGACGTCGCATAGTGCAGAATCATTGCTTCCACCGAATAAATTCGGAGGGGAGCCGACGTCGCAAATTCCGTGCCGAACAGTATTGCCTTTGGAAGCCAATTCTCCAAAATTATTTTAGTAGTGTTCAATGGTCATTTTTAAGTAGGCGCTAGCTGGGTGACTTCAAGGGATGTCGTGTATTTTTAGTTGCAATTTTTTAAGCCGTGACGCTCATTCAGCCCTCTCTTTCAGGCCTCATATGGAAAAAAACAACAGGCCTACGTCATCAATCTGACGTCGGTTCACGCGTTTGTTGGGATGACAGAGCATTCCGTGTATGCGGCGACTAAAGGTGCCATTGTCGCCTTCACTTGTGAAGTTTCACTCGAGTTGATTCAGAAAAGGATACGCGTCAACGCGATTGCACCCGGGTGGATTTGCGTGGAGAATTAAGAAAGGACTTTCGGCAAGGATTTCGATTGGGAAAATGAACCCAAGGTCATCCCCGCGGGTCACTGTGGAGCGCCCACGGACATTGCTAATCTCGCGATTTTCCTGGCATCCGAGTAATCCCGATTCATCATCGGTCAGACGATCGTGGCCGACGGCGGCATGCTCGCGATTATGCCTTTGACGGGTGATTTTCGAGAACCGCGACGTGTCTCGTTCGGGAATTGGTACGTGTAACCCTTCATGAACACCTTTCGTCAAAAGATTGAAAGCTCGCGCGATTTTCTGATTGGCGTCGAGTTGGTCACCACCCGCGGCACGATGAAAGAAGTCAAAGCCCGGCAGACGCGGTCGTTGGCCTCGGAATTGACGCAGAACGACGCGATTGATTGGGTGTCGATCACGGACAACGCGGGCGGCAACCCCATGCTCAGTCCGGTCGCGCTGGGGAAAAACATCCTGTACGGCGGCAAGGATGTCCTAATCCATCTCTCTTGCAAAGACTTTAATCGGCACGGTTTGGAAAGCGAGGCGTGGTCGCTGGCCAGCGAAGGATTCCACAACATTCTGGCGCTCAGCGGCGACTACCCTGCCGAAGGTTACCGCGGTCGGGCGAAAGCCGTTTTTGACACCGATTCCGTCGGGCTCTTGACGCTACTGTACGAAATGAACCGTGGCCTGGGGAGGCCATCCCGTGACGGCGATGACAACGGTACCTATGAGCCAACGGAGTTTTTCCTGGGCGGCGTGGCGACAAATTTCAAGCGATATGAAAATGAGGTCATGCCTCAGTACTTCAAGCTGCAAAAAAAGATCGAGGCTGGTGCGCGATTCATCATCGCACAGATTGGCTTCGACGCCCGAAAAAGCCACGAGATGCTCGTCTACCTCCAAGAGCAACGGGACCCGGACACCGCCTTGATCGGCAACGTGTTTCTCATGTCCTTGCCGGTGGCGCGATTTTTCCGCAGCCAAAAGATTCCCGGTGTGGTCATCAGCGATGAATTTCTCAACTGCTGCCAGTCCAACAGCCAGAGCCCTGATCGAGGCCGGGCCTTCTTCCAGGAATTGGCGGCCCAACAGATCGCCATCTTCCGCGGTCTGGGCTATCGTGGCGCGTACCTCGGCGGCGTTCATAGCATGGAGGAGATCAATGCCATTTTGGAACTCGCTTCCTCGTTCGCCGCCGAGGACTGGCAGCAATTTGCTCGCCAGCTCCAGTATCCGCTGGCCGATGAGTTCTATTTGTACGAGCGCGATCCTGAAACAGCACTGGCCGATGTGACGCGCAAAAACCGAGATTATCTGGCGTCGTTGCAAAAACCACGCCGCGCCAATCGCAACGTGACACTGGGCTACCGCTTTAGCAAGTGGATGCACGACTGGTTGTTCACGCCAGGAACCGGCTTATTCCGGTTGGGCAAGAAAATATATGGATCGGCCAAGAACACCGAGCAGGGACCGGCGGCTTTGCGAATCCTGGAGGATGCCAGCAAATCGGCCATGTTCGGTTGTAAGGATTGCGGAGACTGTTCGCTCCCCGATATCGCATTTCTCTGTCCAGAGTCCCAATGCGCTAAAAACCAGCGAAACGGTCCATGTGGGGGGACGCGAGATGGAAAATGTGAGGTTGAAGAGTTTGAATGCATCTGGGCAAGGGCCTACGACCGATTGAAATACGAGGGATGTGAGCAGGAATTGCTCAAACACGCCCCAGTGATTCAAGACGAATCTTTACGCGGTACTTCCAGCTGGGGCAATTTGTTCTTAGGTCGGGATCATCTTGCCAACAAGAATGATACATCCCCAGCCGCCGATCAGGAGGAATCGAACTAGACTTTGTCTCAAAACCCCAGACATCTGGCCGCGAAGCGGCACCTGCGCTCCCCTCTCCCGCTTCGGGAGTGGGTGAGGGTAATCGGGTTTTGAGACAAAGTCTAGCGCATGGATCGCCGAACGTTTGAATGGTCGGCGACAAGTCAAAAACGAATGAATCCCTCGGCAGCCATGCAGCCCATGAAGAATCCATCCGCAAATCAGCGATCCTTCCGCTTGATCGGCGAACTCGTCAATAATTCGTTTGCTCGTGCTCGTAAAGCCTGGAAGAATCGGGCCGTGGAAGGTTATCAGCGGCTGGCAATACTCCAAGCCGATTTGGGAGCCAACTTCCTGACGATAAACCTTGACGGAACTCAAAAGTTACGGGTCAAGCCGGAAGAGATGATCGAGTTTGTCCCTCAGGTGGTTTCCGCCATTCAAGAGGTCTGTTCCCTGCCGCTGGCGTTTGACAATCCGTGGATCGAGTTTCATCGCGTTTGTCTGGAGCACTACGATCGAGAGAAAAGTGGGCCAGCCATCTTTAATTCGCTGGCGGCCTCCCGGGAAGACCTCGACGGGATGTTGGAATTGATCAAACGATACGATACCCATGTGATCGTGATGGCCTCGGAAAAGTTTGTGGAAACCGGCGGAGCCCAATGCTTCTCGCCTGACGACGTTTATCAGACCACCAAACAGTTCGTGGAAATACTGGCCGATAAGGCCGGTCGGACGACGGACCAGATCATCGTCGATCCGGGACTGGCCCCCATTGCCGCGGACACCTATGGATTGGTCAACATGGGATTGGACGCCATGCGGATGATTCGCGAGGATCCGCATTTGGCCGGCATTCATATTTCCGTAGGACTGACCAATTTTTCTTTCGGCGTGCCTCAGCATATTCGCGAGGGCTTGGAGAACGCCTACATCACGCTCGCACTCGAGGCCGGCTTGGATACGATTCTCGGCAATCCGGAAAAGGATTTGGGACCGCTGGAAGAAGACGATCGTTTTGTGGAAGTGGTCCAACAATCTCTTCAGGAAGGCCGGACGGACGATGGGGAATCACAGGAAGAAGCCGGCTTTCGCCAATCAGCTCGAATCATGGATCTCTATCGATAGCGGTATCGTGCCATGGCCATCAGCAGTGCGACGGACCTGGCGCAAATTGCCGAGCTCCTTGGCCGAGCCACTCAGGATCGTCCCATCTGGTTGCGGGTTGGCCGGATCTTCGACGGAACCGGCTATGACGTGTTGGCTGATGCCCATCTGGTGTTCGATCCGCTGCGCGTTCGCCACGTCGGCGGTGCCGACAATCCGCCTTCGCTCGCCGTCTTGGGTGAAAACCGGCGGCAACCCGATTTGGAATTGACCGATTTCACGGTGCTCCCCGGATTCATCGAGGCGCACGCCCATCTGTTCCTGGACGGCGATCCAGTCGATTTCCAGGTTCGTCAGCAGAACTTGAAACTGGATCGTGACCAGTTGCTGACAAAAGCCAAGCCGCGTTGGGAGCGATTGATCCAATGCGGTGTGTTGGCCGTTCGCGATGCCGGCGACAAGGACAGCGTCGGGCTGGCGATGGCGGCCGATTGCCGGTCCAGGAGCGGACAGGTCTCCACAACGGGATACCTCGACAGCCCGGGCGCCGCGATTCATCACCGCAAACGTTACGGCAGCTTTATGTCCAGGCCGCTGGAAGACTTTGAGAGCCCAGCCGCTTGTGTTCAGGATCGCATCGATGCCGGCGCGCATCGGATCAAGCTGATCGCGACCGGAATTATCAACTTCAAGGCAGGCAATGTTACGGCGCCGCCGCAAATGGACGTTGAAGAACTTAAGGCCTTTGTTGACGCCGCCCAGGCTCATGGAAAGCAAACCTTTGCCCACGCGTCGGGTACCGACGGTGTGCAAAACGTCATCGACAGCGGCATTACCACGGTCGAACATGGTTACTTTGTTACTCGCGACCAATTGGCTCAAATGCGCGATAGAAAAATCGGTTGGGTGCCGACGATCTCGCCGGTCAGAATTCAATTCGACCGGGCGGACGAAATGGGATGGAACTTAGAAATCCAATCCCATCTACGTCGGATCGTCGAGGATCATCAGAAGATGCTGAATCACGCCCAGCAGATAGGCGTACCCATTATCGCGGGCAGCGATGCTGGCTCCTGCGGCGTACGTCACGGCTACGGTTTCCTCCGCGAGTTGGAGCTCATGCAGGAAGCCGGCATGACAGCCGTTGAGGTCTTGCGCAGCGCCACCGGGCGGAGTGCCGAGATGTTGGACTTTCACGAGCCCATCGGCCGACTTGCCGCTGAATCGCGCAGTCGCTTCCTACTCACGCCACACAATCCCTTGAGCGACGTCAGGGAGATTCAGCTTCCGAAAGTCGTTGTGCTCGATGGCAGGCCGACCGTGGTGGGGCGGTTGGATGGTTGAAAAGCGTGAGGCAACGGCGCGGATCGACGGTTTTTGGCTCGGAAAGGCGTCTGTTCGCGCGTACTGCGACGGGCCAGCGGGTCGCGGGTAGAAGTCGAAAGGCACGATCTGCGTCTTAGTCGGGACAACCGTTGAGATTGGCGAGGTGGCGGCAACCACGATGTGCCGCGGCCTCGCGAAGATGTGTGCGCGAAAACGAAAACGCGACACCTAAGTCGCGATCCCGCCCGAACAACGTGTGCATCGCCGTCTCCCAAGCACCAACGTTGGTACCCAATACTGTGTTCATTGTTCCTGCTCCAGGAACGCCATCAAATCGCGCAGCTCCCTGATCGTCAACGTGTGCACTAATCCATCCGGCATAAGCGAAGTCTGGAGATCCTTCCGAATCACGATCTCCGACCATTCGAATGATCGCTCCTGACCCTCTGCGTCCCGATAGTACTCGCGACTGCCGCGACCACCTTTGCGGAGCATGATGCCGGTGAAAATCCGACCGTCCGCGGTCGTGATCATCCGAGGATAATACTGCGGATTCACGTCGCGGCTTGGTTCCAGGATTGCTTGTAGCAATCGTTTGCGGTCGCCCGCCGACGCGGCCGCCGTCAGGTCCGGACCCACGACGTTCCCGCGGCCGAAGTGCCGGTGGCAATTCGCGCACAAGCCAACCTTCGCGTGATAGAAGATGTGGCGTCCGGCGTTCGGATCAGCTGGCGTTGGGTCGTTTGCCAACAGCTCCAACCATGCCTCCAGATCGGTCGCCGCTGGTCGATTGGCCTGCAGTGAAGCTGGTGTCAAGATAGCCTCCACGAGAGCTTTCATCTCCGGATACTTCTTGGCAAGACCCGTGAGCCGTGCTGAAGCCGTCTCATCAACTGGCGAGAAACGCAGAGCGCGTACCGCTTCGCCGCGAATGGCAGGATTGGCATCCGCGGCCAGTTGCAGAAGTGTGGACGCATGCGTCTCCGAGTCGGCAGCCAGTCCGGCAACCGCTTCGGCTCGAACGATCGTGGACCGATCCGGGTCTTCAGCTACTGCTCGCAACACCTCAGCGGACGCGGCATTGCGCTGGGCTGACAAAGTGCGGACGGCCTCCAGCACCAGCTGTTGCTCATGAGAGCCGAGGAATCCTTGCAGGAGTGCTAATGAGACTTCCTGGTGGTCTGCCGGCAGTAGCCTCAACGCGAAGGCTCGTATCGTGGCGGGTGTCTGGTCTGATTGAACGGATGAGATCAGGACATCCGCATCGTTGATGCCGGCGCGCGGATTTCCAGCCAGGGTATTGCGAGCAGCCAGGCACGCTTCGAACAGCCGGTAACTCAAGCCGGTGCTGGACAGCAAGTCGTCAACCTGCGACGCGAATTGTGTAAGCCGACGATCTGCAATCCATCGCAACGCCTCAAACTGCATGTCGGCCGACGGGTCAGCCAGCGCAGCGGCTGCCCACTGCGTATCGTCCGGGGTCGCACGTTTGCGGGCCAGGAGCATGGATACGCGGTCGCGCTCCGGTCGCCCCCGCAGATCGATCAGCGACCAGTCCGTGGCGGTCCTCGACATGGCCCCCAGCGCCGCATCGGCGAGATACGGGTCTGCCCCGGCGGCAAGTTCCAGCAGCTTCAAGAGCGTCATGGATGTCTGGCCGCTGCGGAGATCTTTGGCGACGCTCGCCGCCTGGTTGAGCGGTTGCGGCTCACGGGGGGCATACCAATCGGCGTTCTGGGGATCGATCTGTATCTTCCAGACTCGACCGCGACCGTGCAGCTCATACGTGCCCCAAACCCAGTCGGCCATGTAAAAGGTCGTGTCGTTGGCCTGCGCGATGCAAGTTGGTCGAAACAGTTCAGCGGCTCTGACAAGTGGAATCCGCTCGGCCTGGAAGCTCGCGCCGGAACGGTTCAGGGAGTAGAAGTCGAGCCGGTTATCAGACCAGGAGCCGATCAACAGTCCACCGCCGAGTGGAACTACACCGCAGGGTGCCTCGCCCACCGCATGCAACATGGGAAGCGTGCCACGCAACTCGCCGTCCCAACCGACGAACGGATGATAGGATGCCTCTCCGTAGTGTCGTTGGTAGCCAAAGTCACCTCCGTCGACGACATGCAGCAATCTACAGGGTGGCAAGGCACCCGGATCGTTCTCGGCGGCGAACATCTCTCCATCTTTGCGAACACAGAATCCGAACGGATTCCAGAAGCCTACGGCCGTGCGGCGCAGGTTTCGTCCATCCGACGTGCAGCGAAACACGCCACCTTCGCCCGTGCCCACGACCTGGCGACCGTCGGTGCCCGTCAGCGTCCATGGGCTCCCGTAGTTTTCGCCAAGTGTGAACATGAGTTCGCCGTTGACGTACCACGCGAGGCCCGCAAGACCGTTGTGAGGATAGTCTGCCTCGGTCTCCAGCACCGCCAGGTTCTGTTCCACGTCCGCTTTCCCATCGCCGTTGGTGTCGCGGATTCTGAGAATGCGATCACGCTCGGCCAGGTAAACCCAATCGTCCTCTCCAAGTTCGAGGTCCATGGTGGCATCGGTCTGGTCGTAGAATACAGTCCGTGCGCCATTCGGATGGAGGACGACAATTTCGTCGTGTTCCGGGCCCTCGTAATCATCGGGGCGAAAATGCGTGTGACTGGAAACCACCCAGACACGGCCAGATCGATCGACGTCAATGCCGGTGGGTGTCACGACATCGGGCTGCTCCGCCACGACCGTCAGCTCGATCCCCGGCTGATAATACTCAAGCTTCGGTCGATGTTTTTCGTCCCCGGCCTGAGCTGACCAGGGGAACGACGACAAAACGACACCCGTGAGCCACACGGGCAGCCAAACTCGGTACAGGCCGCGACGGGACATTGAGGTCTCCTCAGGTGTCTAACTGTTGACCACGAAAATCGTGGTGACGATCATGAGAACCAGCACCAGCCAGGTCCTGTAGTCCCGGATCAGCGGCACGCACTGCTTCCCCTCCTCCACGTATTCTCCTCGTGCCCACTCCCGGACAGAAAACGTGGTGCTAACGAGGTTTGCTGGGGGCGGTGGGGGGTGTCAGCAGGCTGACGGCGACCATCGCGATCACGCAGGACGTAAGGCTCATGAGGTTTCGATGACATTAGTAACCCGAAGCGTGAGCGAGGACTCTGAGCGAAGCGAAGAATACGGCTCGTTGCACTCACCGTCTTCGCTTACGCGTCGGGTTTCGATTCGTTTTGAGACAAAGGCTAGTCCAATTTAAACGTCGCTCTAGGTTTGAAATCGCCGTGGGCGTAATCGATCAGATCGTGCAAGATTACGGCCGCCGCCGGGTCCTCGAGCATGGGTAGGATCAGGTTGAAAGTTGAGAGGATGAGGCGACCCTTGCCGGCCTTGAACTGGACCAGTGTTCCACTGACCTCCTCCCACGTGGTGTTGGCCATGGAATCGCGAGGGACGGAGCGGAACAGGTTGCCATGAGCGCCCGCCAGCACGTCCTCCCAATTCGGGTCTTTCAGGCCAGCGATCACGCGGCGCGGCCAGACTTCTTTGAACGACCAGATATAGGGATTATCGTAGGGGACGCGGTCGAAGATGCCTAGACCTTTGCGGGCATAAAAGCTGTCGCTGTGACCTCCCTGAAATTTGCGTCCCAGGAACAGATCGTTGCGCTGCAGATCCGTTTCGATCGGCAGGATGCGTGGCAGCGTGCTCCGCTCCCAGTAATCCGGATATTCGCAAACCAGTACGATCGCCGTGCCTCCCTCTCGCACGTAGTTCTTCACTTGGGCGTCGAAATTCAATTGGTTCACCAGTACGACCGGCACCTCGGGCGATAGGGGCCGCGTTTTGTATCCAAGCGCGTCGAACCGATGCCCCTCCAACCCATGAACCGAAATCTCCTCCACCGGCGCGCGGCGATAACTGCGAGGATAGACGCGGATTCGCTCGTAATTCTCCGACAGCAACTTTCCGTTGGCCGAGAACAATTGAGCGCGCAATCGCTGCATTTTTGAAGATCCAATTCCGGGAATCCGAAACGAAATATCATCGAGTCGCTTGACATGGCCCGGCTCCAGCGTGATCCCCGAGATGACGCCGCGCTGGTCCGTGTCCTCCAGCCGCCATTGGACACTGGCGTCTCTCAGTTCGGCGCGGCTGAAATGAGAGACGTAAATCGAAGCGTAAAGGTTTTCTCCCTCCCAGTAATTCTTCCGCCGTTCATCAAAAAGAACCAGGTCCTGGGTCCAGATCTTGGCCAGCTCGTCTCCGTAGACCTTGATATCCTTGAAGAAGTCGATTGAACCGACCGGGTGCGGGGCGCTGTCGAAAAGCCAGGCAACCCAACCCGACAGCTCCGGATTCATGCGCATCAGTTGGGTCTGATACTTCAACGCCCAAAAGTGGTACCAGTCGCTTCTCCGAGTGTACTCCGTGAAGCTTCCGTAAATGTCGTTGAAATGCCAGCGATAAAATCGGTCTTCGAATCCGATCAGATCCCATTGGGCCGGCATCGCTGACTTGACCTGGGTCGCGTTAAACCACCAGGGCTCCTCGCCGTCCCATTTGTCCCTGATCTTCGCAACATCAAACACATAAGGGGACGGGGCGAATTCCGTCACCAGCACCGGTTTCTCCCGCCAACGAATGCCGAGCCACAGCTCCCGGGTCGTTGCCGGGTAGCGTATCTCGCCGCCCTCGGCAAAATTAAACGTCGGAAATCCTGGATAGGAGTGGACGTCTTCTATGTCTGTCTTGCCGTGATTGGCGATGTAATTGAGTTCATTAAGATACGTGCCGCCGGCGTTATCGAGGATAAAACGGGTCGGGTCCAGGCTCTTGACGTGATCGTAGAGTTCGCCCGCCAGACCCTTGAACTCGGTCAAGCTGATTCCGAACGATTCATTGAACAGTTCCCAGAGCGCCACCGACGGGTGATTGCGGTCGCGCAGCACGATCTTCGACCACGACTTCTTATATTCTTCCATTCCCCCTGCCGCCTGAATACCGTTGGTCGGTGTCCACGGGCCACCCTGCATCACCAGGATGCCCACGCGATCGGCCCAATGCAGCAAACGCGGGTGCATCGGGCGCAGCGGAACGCGAACAAAGTTCACACCGAGCGACTTGGCTTTGCGAAGATTGCTTTGGATCTCTTTATCGCTGGGCTGAGCGTAGGGGGGCGGACCATGCCAGTTGACGTCCACCGCCCCGCCGAAGGGGCCCGGGTCCAGCCCTCCGCCCACGATGTAGATCACCTTATTGTTCAGATAAATGCGCCCGTTCTCGGTGTGCAGCTTGCGCATGCCGAAATCGGCCGTCACCGTATCGATCGTCTCACCATCTTCTCGCGCCAGGGACGCTTCTACATGGTACAGATTCGGATCGTCGATATCCCAGAGTTGAGCGTCAGGGATCCGCAGCGTCAAGTCGGCGGTGAGAAACGGATCTCCGCCGCCGGCCGCGAGCCGAACCGACTCGGAGGCTTGATGAACTTTTCCATCTGGACCCTCGGCCTTGACGGTAAGGACCGCCTCGCCTCCGGACCATTGGGGGGGAACATGAATTGTTAGTCGTACCGTCGCCGAGGAACGATCGATGTCGGGGATTATGAAAAGGTCGGAGAGGAACGCAGCGTCGGTGGCTTCAAGCCAGACGCTTCTCCAAAGTCCGCTTACGCCGATCAGCGAATGGGTGTCCATAAAGTAACTGGTGCCGCCCGGCGGATCGGTGACCTTGATGGTGATCGTATTCGTCTGTCCGGCCTGCGCCGCCGGGGTGATGTCGAGCAGGAAGGGCGGCTGCGCGCCGCTGTGCCCGCCGACATACCGCCCGTTGACCCAGACCTTGGCGGTGTCGTCAACCCCGTGGAAGCACAAGGCGATCCGCTTGCCTTCGTAGTCGGCCGGAATCTCGATCTCCCGCTCATACCAGGCGGTGCCCCGATAAGGAATCAGATCCTGGTCAGCCAACTGCCAGGGCAGCGGAACCGCAACGGTCCGTTCGTTGATCATGCCGCCCTGATGCCATTGATCGGCCTCGCCTTTTTCGTCCGGATCCCGCTGGAAGCGCCATGGACCATCGAGCGACAGACGCAAAGGCCGCTCAAGACCGACCGCCATCCTGTCGGGATACTCGACCGAGTCAACGCCCTCACAAATGGGCTGAAAAATGCTGAAAAGAAGCAAACAGAAAAGGGGGAACCGGTATGTTTTCATTTTTTTCAACGTCCTCTAGGCGCCTTGACGCCGACGCCCTATTTTTTCATTGAAAGAGACTCGGACATGCCCCAAATTGCCGACCCAGCTGCGGGCGAGAGTCGCCCCAACAGGATTTATGCCTTCTCGATCGCCTTCGTCGCCGCGGTTGGGGGATTTCTGTTCGGTTACGGTCTTAGCATTATGGGCGGCGCTCAGCTCCACTTGAAGGACTACTTTCATCTGGACCCGAATAGTTTTGGGTTTGCCGACGGTTTCGGCTTTGCCGTGAGCAGCGCGATGGTCGGCTGCATGGCGGGGCCGATTGTGGGTGGTTGGCTCTGCGACCTCATCGGCCGCAAGAAATCACTGATCCTGGCCGCTCTGCTGTTTGGCCGTGAAGTCAAAATATTCAGCCGAAGCGTAACAACTTGCCATCACCAGGCTTACGGCACGTTCAGCAATGGCGTCTTGGCCTACGGTTCCCCTTGACGGCTGGCAATTAGGACAACATGGTGAAGGTTTTCGGAATCGCCGGAAACACGCGTCATGAACTTTGTTCTGCAAGCCTGGCAAGTCTTGGTCGTCGCCCTGGTCGCTTGGTTTAACCGCGAGCAGCAGAAGGTTATTGAGTTCTACCAGACCCAGCTTGAGGCAGTGATAATAGCGCAGGGGAAGAAGCGCCCTTCGCTGACCGATGACCAACGCCGACTTCTCGCCGTCAAAGGCAAATCGCTGGGCCGCAAGGCCCTGATGGAGCTGACCACGATCGTCACTCCTGACACGATACTACGTTGGCATCGAACTCTGGTAGCCAAGAAGTGGGACTACAGCGAAACACGAAAGTCCGTGGGCCGGCCGCGCATTCGCCAAGTCATCGTCGATCTGATCCTGCGTTTCGCCAAAGAAAATCCAATGTGGGGATATGACCGCATCCAGGGAGCGCTCGCTAAGCTCGGCCACGAGATCTCCGATCAAACCGTCGGCAACATTCTCAAGGCTCACGGTATCGAGCCGGCCCCCGAACGGCAGCGGCCGACGACTTGGAAGACGTTTCTTAAAGCCCATTGGGATGTGTTGGGTGCGATCAATTTCACGACGGTCGAAGTGTGGACCAAAGGGGGACTCGTCACTTTCTACTTATTATTCGTCATGCAACTAAAAACGTAACCGTTCACGGGGAGCAACGCGTTTGCCGATCCGCGCGTTGTTTGTTAGGCGGGATCCGTGGTAGCATTTGACTCTTGAGCTGCATTGCACGATTCGTAAAAAATCGGCCTTTGGTGATCCCCTACGCTTGCCGTTGGGAGATTCAGGTTGGTGCCCTAGACCGGTTGCGGACACTCATTCATCGGTCGCGCCAGTAGGCATCGGTATTGGCGCCGTGTTGCCGCGACCGAAACAGTGGGGGGGGGTGAATTCAGACGCCGTGAGGTCAATTTTTTCAGTCGACCTTTAAATCCTCTGAGCATCTGGCCTTCGTCGCTTCCAAAGCCGGGAATCTCGGCCGAACATCACCGTCAAGCCTGTAGTAAGCAGGCCGGATGCCAAATGATTCGGTATCCTCTCAACCGCAAGCGGCAGCAGATTGCGCTGCAATCCGGATGGATTGTGCGAGCGAGGGCATTTCAAGGGCGCCGCTGAGGCGGTCGCGGAGATAGGCGAAGGCGCTTATGCCCAGCTTCTTCGATGTCTGCACCAGCATTGTTGAGATGTCCATCGCACGGGCGCCTCGCTCGCTACGGCTGTGTAGACTCACGTCGCGACGGCGCGCACTGACACACGCACCTA
>Ga0310121_10003210_pt1 | contig 14990 bp, 16 predicted proteins | sample CB27_Tmax_986_MG_FD_203504 | JGI IMG/M metagenome (GOLD analysis project Ga0310121, IMG submission 203504) | Marine microbial communities from Western Arctic Ocean, Canada - CB27_Tmax_986 | ecosystem: Environmental > Aquatic > Marine > Oceanic | place: Canada: Western Arctic Ocean | collected...
GTCGGAAGAACTGGCCGAGGCCCGAGGCGTCTTCCCAGCCTACGAGGGGAGCATCTACGACGCGCCCGGGCAGCCCAAGATGCGCAACGCCTGCCGGCTGACGGTCGCTCCCACGGGGACCATCTCGATGATCGCCGGCTGCTCCAGCGGCATCGAGCCCCTCTTCGCCCTCTCCTACCACAAGCACAACATCCTGGGCGGCGAGAGCTTGACCTACGTCGACCGGGGCTTCGAGGAGGCCGCCCGCGACGGCGGCTTCTACAGCGAAGAGCTGATGGGGTATCTGGCCGACGGCGGCTCCCTCCAGACTCGCGAGGACGTGCCGGACTGGGCCAAACGGGTCTTCGTCACCTCTGCCGACATCTCGCCTGAGATGCACGTCAGGATGCAAGCGGCCTTCCAGGAGAGCGTCGACGCCGCCATCTCCAAGACCATCAACTTCCCAAACAGCGCTACCGAGGACGACGTCCGCCGAGCCTATATGCTGGCGTGGGAGCTGGAATGCAAGGGGATCACGGTCTATCGCGCGGGAAGCCGGGAGGCCGAGGTGCTGACCAAGGGCTCCGAGACCACCGAGGACAAAGCGGACGAGCTCAGGACAGGCGATGACATGCTCGTCGAGCGACAGCGGCCCAAGATCATCCAGGGTGTCACCGAGCGCGTGCGCACGGGCCAGGGTAACCTGTTCGTCACGATCAACTACGACGAAACCGGCAAGCCCTTCGAGGTTTTCGCCTCCCTGGGAAAGGCCGGAAGCACCGAGTCCGCGCACCTGGAGGCCATGACTCGCCTGACGACCATGGCCCTGCGCGCCGGAGTGGACCCGGCCCAGATCATCGAGCACCTAAGGGGCATCACCGACGAGCCTGTGTGGGACGGTGGAACCCTGGTGCGCTCGGCCCCCGACGCGGTGGCCCAGGTGCTCTCCCGCCACCTGATGGCGCCCGCTGGAAGCAATCAGGCCGCCACGCCGAGCGAAGACTCCACCCCACAGCTGGGACTCTTCGCTCCCAAGTCCACCAAAGCGAACGGCAACGGCGCCCACGGCCGCACCAAAGTCAACGCCACAAGGTGCCCCGAGTGCAGCGCCGGCTCCCTCATCTACCAGGAGGGCTGCGTACGCTGCCTCGATTGCGGCTACAATAAGTGCGAGTAGCCGGGACAGAAAGGCAGGTGTGGCCTAAACCATGGAGCTCGGACAGAGCAAAGAGATGATCTTTTGCATACCTTTACGCGTCCGTTTACGCCGGTCCCGCCGACGGCGAGGGCGGATCTCCGACGGCCGGGCAAATCCGCCCAGGCTGACCGCCGATGCACTCGGGTCCTACTGGATCACCGCCAGCAAGGAGCGCGCTATGGGAGAGGAATGGAGACCCCTGACCTTTAACGCGAATTAGCCCGTCCCTGTCAAATCGACCAAGCGCGGCCGGCGTCGAGCCGGCGCGCCCGGACCCCACGAGCCCCGTTCGCCCACGCGGACGAGGCTCTCGCTCTTACGTGACCTGCTTAGGCAGGCAACGGGTAGAGGCGTAAGAGCAGAACACGCAGCAGTCCCCGGGCTTCGGCCGCATGACCACCTGGCAGCTCGCACACTCGTAGAAGAACTGACACGCGTCAGTGGGCATCTCGACGCGCTGCTCGGTCCCACAGCTTGGACACGTCAGGTTTGCTTCGGTGGTTACCGGCATTTACTCACCGCCTCTGTCGATTAGGTGCGCCAGACCGGCGGCGCGGTTCGTTCTGAACTGGCGCGTGTGAATGGACGGAGTCACACCTCTTCGTGCCGGCGGACGGTCGTAGGAAAGGGGGCTCCCTATGGTAGAATTCGCTCCGATAGTACCCCCTTGGAGGTGACGCATGCCGCCCCTTCGAAAGCTGACTCCCGAAGACGCCCTCAGCTTCAAGAGCGTCTCGGACGCCCAGATCTCTCCTGACGGCTCACAGGTCGCCTTCGTCGTCGGTGATTCGTTCACAGTCGACACGCGGCTCTCCAGGTCCAACATCTGGATCATCGACAACGAGGTCGGCGCGACGGCCCGCCAGCTCACCTTCGAGCCGCGCTCCGACACGGCGCCACGCTGGTCCCCGGACGGCCAGAGCCTGGCGTTCCTCTCCGACCGCGACAAAGACGGCCAGCGGCAGGTGTATCTACTGCCCGCTCACGGCGGCGAGGGGGAACGCCTGACCGGCATCGAAGGCAAGGTCCCGTCTCCACGCAGCCTCTCACCCATCGCCTGGTCGCCCGACGGTAGGCAGATCGCCTTCCTCATGACAGACCCCGAAACCGAGGAGGAGAAGAGGCGCAAGAAGGACAAGGACGACGCCGTCGAGTTCGAGAAGCACGGCAAGTTTACCCGCATCAACGTCCTCGACGTCGAGTCGAGAGAGATCGTATACACCTCCCCAGCGGGACTGCAGGTCTGGGAGTTCTGCTGGGCGCCATCGGGCAAGGAGTTCGCGGTGGTTGCGTCGGACCTTCCGCTGGAGCAGGCCTGGTACACGTGCCGCCTGGCCGCGGTCCCGATGGGAGACGGCCCGGTGCGTACTCTGCACTTCTCCAAGCGCCAGGTATCCAAGCCCGCGTGGTCCCCCGACGGCGAATTCGTGGCGTTCCTGACCTCTAACTGGAGCGACCGCGGTCTCAACGCAGGCAGCGTTTTCGTGGTGTCTGCGGGTGGTCACGTCCGCAACCTGAGCGAGGGCCACGACACGAGCTCCTTCGCTCTCGGGTGGTCGGACGACAGCCGCAAGATAATCACTTTCGATCACGAACAGGGCGGAATGGGTGTCGGCGAGATCGACGTCGAGACGGGACAACGCACGTCGCTACATCACGGCGAGGTGGCCTTCCTCGATTCCGGCACGACCTTCAGCCGTGACCGCTCCGGCGCCATCGCGGCCGTGAGCGAGGGTGACGGGAGCCCGCCAGACGTAGGCACCTTCATACGAGAGGGCAATACACTAAAAGGGACGCACCTCTCGCGGATGCACCCCCACCGCGACGACTTCAAGGTCGGCGATCTCCGATCCGTGAGCTGGAAGGGCGCCGATGGCTGGGACATGCAGGGGCTCGTTCTCGTGCCGGATAACGCGCCGCCCGCCGGGGGGGCCATGGTGACCATCGTCCACGGCGGCCCCACGGGCATGACCGCCTACCGGTACATGCCCGCGTGCCGGTACTACGGCCTCCTGGCCACGGCCGGCTTCACCGTGTTCCTGCCCAACCCGCGTGGGAGCACAGGATGGGGCCTCGAGTTCGCCGAGAGCAACATCGGCGACATGGGCGGCAAGGACTGGGAGGACATCGTGAAGGGTATCGATTATTGCGTAGAGAACCGTTTGGCCGACCCCGACCGACTGGGAATCGCCGGCGGCAGCTACGGCGGCTTCATGTCGGCCTGGGCCGTGACTCAGGAGCCCGACATGTTCAAGGCGGCAGTCATGATCGCCGGTGTCTCGGACTGGCGCAGCTTCCACGGCCGCTCCTCCCTGTGCGACTGGGACGCCATCCACTACGGCGACGCCGACCCGTGGGACCCGGACCCCAACGGCGTGTACCAGAGGTTCTCGCCTATCACCTACGTCAAGAAGGCCAGGACCCCGACGCTGCTCCTCCACGGCGAGGAAGACTGGGATGTGCCGGTCGAGCAGTCCTACATCTTCTACAGGGCGCTGAAAGACCTGGGCGTCGAGACGGAGTTGGTCGTGTACCCGCGCGAGCCCCACGGCCTCAAAGAGCGCAATCACATTCTCGACTCGTACCGCCGGACGGTCGACTGGTTCTCCGAACACCTCCACCGCTAGACGACGCCCAACGGTGAAAAAAGCCGACGGTGGGTGAAAACAGGCGCTACGCGAACGCTTTCTGAAGATACCCGACGTCGATCTCGGGGTATAGCACGAAGCGGTCGAGCAGGTCGCCCACCCGAGTTCGTGCCTGCTCCAGCGCGTCAGGGTCGATTCGGAAGCGGGCCTGGCTCAGCGTTCCCGCGAGTTTCCCCTTCGTGATCTTGGCCGGGCTCGTGCTGGACAGGATGAGCCTCATGATCGACGCGGTCTCACGCATCTCGGGCTCGCCCATGCCCAGCGTCGTCAAGGCGGGCGTCCCCATCCGCAGGCCGCTCGTGTACCAGGGTCCGTTGGAGTCGAATGGCAACGTGTTCCGGTTGAGCGTGACCCGCGCCTCCCGAACTGCCCCTTCTGCCTGGCGGCCGGTCAACCCGTAGGGCGTGACGTCTATCTGCATTAGGTGGTTGTCCGTCCCGCCGGTGAGGACCTGCATCCCTTCCTCGACACAGTAGCCGGCCAGCGCCGACGCGTTCTCGACGATCCGGCGGGCGTAGTCCTTGAACTCGGGCTCGCTGGCCTCCTTCAGCCCCACGGCCTTGGCCGCCATGACGTGGGGCAGCGGCCCCCCCTGGACAAGGGGGCATCCTTTGTCGACGTATTCGGCGAACTCCTCGCGGCACAGGACCATCCCGCCCCTGGGTCCCCGCAGCGTCTTGTGGGTCGTCGTGGTGACGACGTCAGCGTGGGCCACCGGGTCGTAGTCGCCCGTGAACACTCCGCCGGCAACGAGTCCGGCGAAGTGGGCCATGTCCACCATGAAGACGGCGCCGACCTCGTCGGCTATCTCGCGGAACGTCCGAAAGTTGATCTTCCGCGAGTACGCACTGTAGCCGGCCACCAGTATCAGCGGCCTGAACTTCCTGGCCTTTTCCCGCACGTCGTCGTAGTCGATCAGATGGGTCTCGCGTTCGACGCCGTAGGACTCGGCGTCGAACATCCGGCCCGACACGTTGAGGCGGTACCCATGCGTCAGGTGGCCCCCCGAATAGAGGTCCATGGCCAGCAGGCGCTGGTTACCCAGCCGCTCCCTCAGCTCCGCCCACTCGGTCTTCGAGAGGGCCCCAACGTCCTTCTTCCCCGCCTCTTCCACGAAGGGCGCCTGCACCCGCGCCGAGAGGATCGCCCAGTAGGCCACGAGGTTGGCGTCGGCGCCGGAGTGGGGCTGCATGTAGGCGTGGTCGGCCCCGAATAGCGAGCAGGCCAGAGACGCTCCCAGGGACTCCACTGCATCGACGTTGTCGCAGCCCTCGTAGTATCGGTGGTACGGAATGCCTTCGGCGTACTTGTCGGTGAAGAGGTTGCTGAGAGCCGCCTGGACGGCCAGCGACGAGAAATTCTCGCTGGCGATCATCTTGAGATTGGTCCTCTGATCGGCCAGCTCGGAGATGATGGCGCGGGCAACCTCCGGCGAGGTCGCGTTGATCTGCTCCAGCGACACGAGGTAGCCGACGAACCCGGCGTCTGGGGTCTTCCCGGCCGACGCGGCCTCGGCGAGATAGTCTGTCAGTGGAGATGCCACGGTAACGGGACTCCTGTGCGAAGGTGCCTGCCATAGTCTAGCCCTGCGGTTTTGAGGGTGTCAAACAACGTGAAGGGGGCCTTCGGCGGGCGCGATGGAAAATCGCCTCAACCTTTCGGCGGGGTCGCGGGGTATATATTGTGAGGTACCTTACGCAGGCCAGCCACAAGGGGGCGGCCGATGGACGAGCGAAACGCTGTCGCTCGGCTTGGTAGAGGCGACATAGGCGGTCTCGAGCCGCTGGTAGTGCAGTATCAAGTCCGCGCCCTTCGAGCCGCCTTCCTGGTCACGCGCGACCGCTCCACAGCAGAAAATGTCGTAGCCGCTGCGTTCCTCAAGGCGTACAAACGGATCGGCAGCTTCGACGTTCGACGGCCCTTCGGGTCCTGGTTCCGTCACATCGTCGTCAACGATGCGACGAGAGCGGTAGCGTCCCGAGATCGCGATGTCTCGCTGGAGGGCGAGTCCGGCCACGGCAACAACCTAGAGGACGTGATCGCGGACCACGGCCCCACGCTGGAAGAGCTGGCCGAACAGGCCGACGCGCAGTTCGCGATAGGCGGCGCCCTAGCGAGGCTTTCGCCCAAGCAACGGGAAGCCATCGTATTGCACTACTATCTCGAGCTCACCGAGGCTGAGGTGGCGGAGCGCCAGGGGAACACGGTCGGATCGGTTAAGCGACACCTCCACGACGGCCGCCAGCGTCTCCATTCCATATTGAGATTCTGGAAGACGGGAGGCCCGACCGAGCAGACCGGGCCTCCCGAAGACGTCGTGGAGCCGCCCCGCGAGCTGAGGAAGGAGTCTTAGAGATGCTTCGAGAGCCGTCCAACCGCCTGAGACAGGTACTCGAAGGCTACGCAGCCCGTACAGTATCCGCCAACGCCAACATCTGGCCGTCGATAGCCGCGAAGTTGGGTACGTCCGTGCCGAAGCGGAGCGATTTCGGCCGTGGGAAGTCCAGGCCCCCGTTCGTGCCGACAATTCGGCCCGGCTGGCGGATCAGCCTGGCCCTGATCTCGGTCCTTGTGGCGACGGTGGAGGTCGTAGCCGCTTACTGGGGCTTCAGGACTGATGACGTTGCGGACTCGATCGGGACCATCGCCCCTGGGGAGATCGAAGCCCAGGTGAACGAATATATCAATCGCACGGTCAAATTCAGCGGTGCAGTGCTCATAGCACCAAATGACTAGGTGGTGTTTAGCAAGGGCTACGGGATGGCCAACTACAAAGATGGCATCCCGAACACGCCCAGCACCGTCTTTCCCCTTCCAACGTTTGGCGACCAGTTTACGACGATGGCGGTGCTTCAACTGTATGAACGGGAACGTGTCGACCTCCAGGAGTCAATTACGACCTACGTGCCCAACTATCCGGCCTTGCGCGGGCATCACCGTCCACCAACTCCTGACCCGCACCGGAGGCGTGCCCGATCCCTGGCACGGCATGTCGGAGGAAGAGATTCGAGCTGTGCAGTCGATTTCTTTCGGGGAGTTCGTAGGGGTGATCAATAGCACCGACCCCATCGAGCCGGATTGGGGAGCCGGCTTGAACTACGTGCTCCTCCCCCGGCTCGTCGAGTTAGTGTCCGGCCAGTCTTATGAGGACTACCTGATCGAGCACATCTTCAACCCGCTGGAGATGAATCACACCAGCTATTGCGATCCCGCAGACCACTCTCGTGAACGCGCAATCGGCTACGAGCCTGATCTGACTCGCGCTGATACTGAACTCTATTCGCTGAATTCAGTAGAGGGACGTCACGGATTCGACGCGCTGTGCACGACCGCAGAGGACCTGTTCCGGTAGAGCACGGGCCTGACGCCGGGCGTCTTTCTGAGTGTCGATACCCTCGAAAAATGGTTCACCGCCCACGTCTCCTTGGAGGCACACGATTTCGAAAACTACGGCTACGGTGTTTTTGTCCCAAACCCTGACCATGAACAGCGGAGGTCGATCGTGGCGGCCGGCATCGGCCCAGGATCCGTGGTGTTCATGAGGTGGTATCCCGATGAAGAGATCCTCGTCCTCTCTTTACGCAACACGGCCGACACTGGAACCTGGGCGGCGTGGTCAGTGAGCAGTGTACTAGCCAATATTGCACAGTCCTACACCACCACGCCGGGCGGAGGGCAGCGAATCTACGAAGGCACCGTTGAGGAAATCGAATCGCTGCTCTCGGGGACGCTCCTGGAGCGGTACCGGGCGCTTCCCGTCGACTATCAGAAGGCGTTGGCCGCGTACCTTGAGTTAGGGGTATCGGCGGAGTACATGCCGGCGCTGGTCGAGCATCAGTTGGCGCAGTGGCCCGCCGAACCCGAGCCTTTGATCGACCTGCTGGGCGCGGAGGGCTACGAGCGTTTCGAGGGGCTCGACCGGCGCGACACATCCTTCCGATATCACGCCTTTTTCCTCCTGACCGTGTACACATGGGCTAACGCCACGGAGAAGACCTTCGAGGGCCGGAGACAGGCGGTCGTCAACCTGCTACGACTCCATGGACCCCTTCCAGGACCCGGAGAGCGTCGACGCGTCCGAGACTGAAGCGATTCTCGCACCAGGCGACAATAGGCCCGAGTCTACCTACCTGAGGCAGCGGGACGATTCGACGGTCGAATGGCTTTCGTTGGAAAGCGTTCTCACGCCTGCCGCACTGGCGAAGCTCCGCCAGCTTGGCCCCGACTTCCAGCGCGCAGTGGAGGCACATGTTAGGTACGAATACGTGTACCGACCCGCGTACGATTTTCAAACGTTCGCGCTGTTCACGATTATTTTCGAGATCGGCCTGCTGAGAGTTCCGGCGGGGATGGAGCTTCCGACGCTCGAAGACTACCTGTCCAAGAAGCAGTTGGCACAGCTAAGTTCGATCTCTCAGGACATCAGGGATACGGTGGAGCCCGGCTTCCATCATGACGTCGTGCACTCGACGCTGGGACTGGCTTTATACCCATCGTCTACTATCCCGTTCCCACCCGAGGACTTCCTAAAACCCTACGCGGAATCCCAACTGGCGCTCGCGGAGCTGAAGGACCGCACACGTCCCGACGGAAGCTAGGCTCTCGCCAACGCCGTTTGTGCTGAGCAATGGCATGTACGCAAGGCGGCAGCGCGTGAGCGATCAACTGGTGGAGCTGCGGCTTCTACCTCTGCCCCCGCCGGGGGAAGATTGAGAAGGGGGCTCCCCTTCCCCACCCCCTCCCCTGCTCCCTACGTGGTTGTCATTGCGGTTACTTGGAAGCGTGTCGAAGCACCAGCGTCCGCGACGCCGGCCCTCCGAGAGCATAGGAAAGTCGCCCGCCAACTATGCCGGTGGAACAGAATGGAGCGAAATGGGACATTTCAAGAACTGTTCGATAGCCGCTTCAGTGTCGCGGGCGGGGTCCAGGTGCACGCTCCGAAGGCCTGTCTCAACCGGGTCATTCGGTGGATGAGGCACAATGAGACCAGATGAGACACCAAACAAAAACACCGGCCTCCACGCGTCGCGGCCCGACCCTTTTTCGCTAACCCCTCAGGTTCGGCGTTCCTTGCCGCGCGATGTGCGATATGTTAGGTTGACTTCCGCCAAAACGGCAGTGTCAACAAGCCCGTATATCAGCGCTCGCGCGAAGGAGACTCGTTGGTAGACCAGGAGAAGATCGAGAAGGCGTTCGCCTCCATCATCGACGCGATCGGGGAAGACCCGAAGCGGGAAGGTCTCGCCTACTCGCCGCAGCGCGTCGCCAGAATGTATGCGGAGGTCTTCTCAGGGCTCGACGAAGACCCCACCGAGGCCCTGGGAACGGGCTTCGAGGAGGGACACGACGAGCTGGTGATGGTCAAGAACGTGCGCTTCTCCTCGATGTGCGAGCACCACTTCCTGCCGTTCACCGGAACTGCGGCCATCGCATACATCCCCAACGGCCGAATCGTCGGCGTCAGCAAGCTCGTACGCGCGCTCGAGATTCTGGCCAAGAGGCCCCAGGTCCAGGAGCGGTTGGCGGCACAGCTTGCCGACGCTATCGACAGCAGCCTCAAGGCCCAGGGAGTGGCCGTGGTCCTGGAGGCAGAACATATGTGCATGTCGTGCCGGGGAGTCGAAAAACCTGGACACCAGATGGTCACGTCGGTCAGTCGCGGCCTGCTCTTGACCCAGGACTCAAAGAGACAGGAGCTGTTCGCCCTGTTGGGGCAAAGATAGAGATGCCCGAATGGGTATCCACCGACCGATTCGAAGAGGTACAGGACGCTTGGGAGCAGCTACTCCCAAGCTGTTCGACCAATAACATCTTCGTCACCCCCTGGCTGCAGCGGGTCTGGTGGCGCAACTTCGGCGACAACCTCCAGCTTCGCATCCTTTCCCTGCGGGACGGCGACAGCATCCTGGGCATCGCTCCCCTTGTCCAGGAAGGTGACGTGCTCAGGTTTCCGGGCGGGCGTGACCTCTTCGACTATCATGACTTTCTTGTCGTCCGAGGCGAGGAGGACCGTTTCGTGAACGCCCTGTTCGACCATCTGGACTCTGAGGAGTGGCAGACGATCGAGCTGCTGTCGCTGCCGGAGAACTCGCCGAACCTTCGGATTCTCCCGGCTGCCGCAAAGGAACACGGCTACAACGTCGCCGTCGAGGAGGAAGACAAGGCGCCCGTTAGCCGCCTGTCGGACACGTGGGACGGGTACCTGGCGAGACTGACGAAGAAAAAGCGCCACGAGCTGCGCCGGAAGGTCCGCCGTCTGGAGGCCAACGGGGCCGTCCGGCAGTTCCAGTGCACCGACGTCGACGCGATCGAGGAGCACATGCCCGACTTCCTCCGCCTGCATCGGGCCAGCAGTCCCGAAAAAGCGCAATTCATGAACGAAGAGCGGGAGCGTTTCTTCCTCGACATGGCGGCCGAGCTCGGCGCCAGAGGCCAATTCAATCTGGCGATTCTGGAGCTCGACGGAAACAGGGTCGCGACGTGCATCAACCTCGACTACGGAGATACCTATTTCTTGTATAATAGCGGCTACGATCCAGCCTACTCCCGGCTTGGAGTGGGATTCGTGAATAAAGCGCTGGCCCTCAAAGAGTCTATCGAGGCCGGCCGGCGTACATTCGATTTCCTCAGAGGTAACGAACGGTACAAGTACGACTTGGGTGCGGAGGAACGATCGGTCTTCAAGGTGACTGTGACACGGCGATGACACAGACGAGCCGCTGCGTCCACAAGACATCGGGCTGCCGAATCTACCGACCCTCCGACGGCATCATCGTGTTCGGCGCCTCAGCCACGAGCGCGACCGAAACCAGGGTGTCGTTTTCGCGTCGGAGCCCCCTTTCGACGCACCTAGGAGCCATATGAGCAAGCTGGCATTTCTGAGCCTCCACGGATGTCCTGTCGCCCGGCTAGGCGAGAAGGACACGGGCGGCATGAACGTTTACATCCTGCAAGTCGCCCGAGAGCTGGGCCGTCTCGGCCATCAGGTCGACGTCTTTACGCGGTGTCACGACTGCGACGAGTCGCCCGTCTTCGAGCTTGGCTCCAACGCCCGGGTCGTGCACGTCAAAGCGGGGCCGTACGACAGCACGAAGGAGAGCCTGCACAGGTACATCCCCGAGTACCTCGGGAACCTGCACGAATTCGAAAGCGCCAACGGCTCTGCGTACGACCTGGTCCACTCTCACTACTGGCTATCCGGGTGGGCCGGGATGGGGCTGAGCAGAGAGTGGGGCGTGCCGCATGTGGTGACGTTCCACACGCTGGCAAAAATAAAGATGCAGGCCAGGCCGGGCGAGAAAGAGACGCAGCTCCGGATCAACACCGAAGGCGAGATAATCCGGGAGGCCGACGCGATCGTCGTATCGACCCAGCAGGAGAAGGACGACATCGCCGAACTGTACGAGACCCCAGCGCCCGACACCTGGGTAATTCCCGCGGGCGTCGACCCGGAGCTGTTCCGGCCCGGCGACAAGGCCGAGGCGAGACAGAGACTGGGCTTGCCCGATGGCAAGATCATACTTTCGGTCGGGCGTACGGAGCCGCTCAAGGGGTTCGACATCCTGATCAACGCACTGGCCCTTCTCGACGGCCACGACGATGCGAAGCTCGTTATCGTGGGCGGCAACCGCAGCCGGGACAAGGAGCTCGCGCGCCTTACGTCGCTGACCTCGTCCCTGGGTCTCCAGGACCGCGTGACATTCACGGGAGCGGTCGACCAATCGGAGCTCCCGTCCTACTACAACGCGGCAGACGTTTTCGTCCTGCCGTCTTACTACGAGAGCTTCGGGCTCGTGGCTCTGGAGGCGATGGCCTGCGGCACACCTGTGATAGCGTCAAGGGTAGGGGGACTCAAGACCTTCATCGAAAGCGGCAAGTCCGGTTACCTGGTACCCTGGCAGAGTCCCGAGCCTTTCGCCCACTCACTTAAGACGCTGCTATCGAGGCCGAGCCTGCGAGACGCTTTTGGAAGCGCGGCTCGGGCCAAGGCCAAGACGATGGACTGGAGCAATTCGGCAGGCCGTTTGTCGACGCTTTACCAATCGCTGCTGACGGCTAACTGGGAGAGCGCCGCGGGAGATTGAGCCTTGGACAGGCAATCGGACGGAGTCGAGTACTCGCCCGATACAGGCGGCGGGGTTGGGAAGCACTCCCCACTCCGAAGCCTGGAGCGTCACTTGTGGCGGCGGATATTCTCGGGTTTCCTCGTCGTCGTGCCGATCCTCGTCACGTTCTTCGTATTCAAGATCGTCTACGACTACGTCGAGTCGATTTTCCACCCGACGGTTATCTACTAGTTCGGTGAAGATTCACCCCTCAACTTCGCCGGGTTCGGCCTCATCGCTACGGTGGTCCTGCTATATCTCATCGGCGCCTTCTTGTCCGGCCGGCGATTTCAGCAGCTTCAGGACTCGATATTGACCAAAGTGCCCATGATCAGTCCGATCTACCGCGTGGCGAGACAGGCCGTCGAGGCTCTCGCGTCCCCAAAGGACCAGCACTTCAGACGGGTTGTGTTCATAGAGTGGCCAAGGCCCGGTGTTAAAGCTCTGGGCTTCGTGACCGGCCCAGTCCATTCTGAAGACTAGGGTAGCGAGATCGTTGCAGTCATCTACATCCCGACGGTGCCCAACCCTACGTCCAGGATGCTTGCATGGGTGCCCGAGAGCGAGGTCACCGAGTCCGACTTCACCGTGGAAGAGGCCATGAAGGCCATCTTCTCCGGTGGCATAGTCCTCCCCAAAGAGCCCGCGCGACAAGGCCTGCAGCCGGCTTGGCGGCTGGACGACGGACCGGCCTAGCGACGCTCTGTGCGGCGTCCAGGCCATATGTACGACATCCACTCACACATCCTTCCCGGTGTAGACGACGGCGCCAAAACGATGGACGACTCCGTCCGGATGGCCCGCGTTGCCGCCGACAACGGCACCAAGACCGTCGTCGCGACTCCGCACAGGAAAGACGTCACCGAGGGCTTCTCTGTCGGGTACGTCCACGAACTGGTCTCCAAATTCAAAACCCAGCTGGCCGCCGAAAAAGTGGACCTGAAGATTGTCCTTGGCATGGAGAACCATCTCGATCTGGACCTACCTGACGCCCTGGAAAACGGCACGGCCCTACGGCTGAACGGCTCGCGCTACGTCCTTGTGGAGCTGCCCTTCTTCGAGTACCCAAACTATGTCGAAGACGTCCTCTTCAAGATCCAGCTAATGGAGTTGACGCCTGTGCTGGCCCACCCCGAGCGTATCGAGGCGATACAGAAGGACCTGGAGTTGTTGGCGGCGTTCGTCCGGCGCGGAATGCTCTCCCAGGTCACCGCCGGAAGCATCGTCGGTCACTTCGGCGGTAAGGTGAAACGCCTGACGCGCGCGATGCTGAAACGCGGCCTCGTCCACGTGATAGCCGCGGACGCTCACTTCGCGCAAGGACCCAGGTCTCCCACGCTCACGCCCGGGTATGCGGCCGCTGTCGAGATCGTAGACGAGGAGCAGGCCTCGGAGATGGTGCTTGCCACACCCGAGGCCATCATCAGCAACGAGCCACTGGAGATCGAACCGCCGACCGAGGGCGGGTCCCGCTGGCGCTGGTGGTGGTTCGGGCGATCCTGAAAACGGCCCGCCTGCGCAATACTGTGCTAGCGGGTCCGCGCGCGGACTCCAGCCTTCAGACTGGCTAGCTTCTCGGAAACGTGGCGCCACGCCATGTCGCCAATTTCACCGACCGACTTCATCGCGTCGAGGACACGCCACCGATCGGGTTCTTCCTTGGCCAATGTCAGGTAACCGTCCCGCACCCTCTGGTGGAACTCCAGCGGCTCCTGCTCGAAACGAGTACCCTCGAGTTCTCGTTTCCTCGGCCCGGCCGCAGCCGCCTGTTCCATAGGCAACCGAAGCTGGAAGGACCCTACCCGCTCAAGTCCCACCTCAGGCGGACAGTCGAGAAGAAACGTAAGGTCGGACGCAAGACCCTGGACCGCCAGTCCGTTTACGACGCGCACATCGCGTATCGGCAGTCCGCGGCCATAGCTTTGATAGGCTATGGTCGAGTCGGAGTAGCGGTCGGCGATGACGATGCCGTCGTCGTGCTCATCGAGGAACGGGCGTATCACACCCGCGACAAGCTCCGAACGGGCCGCCGTGAACAGCAGAAGCTCGGTCGTCCCCTCGCCACTGAGCACGCCTCGTTTCAGCCACTCTCGAACGTCTTGCCCCAGTGCGGTACTACCGGGTTCGTGGACCACCAACACCGGATGACCGGCCTCTTCGAGCCGCGCCTGGAGTGCATCCACGTGAGTCGTCTTGCCGCTACCCTCGCCGCCTTCGAACGTTATGAAGATCGACAATCCTTCCTCCGAAGTAGCGTACCCAGGCGATCAGTCGGCCACCAGCGCACCCGACTTGCCTAGGTTGGGATTCTACTCGACAGTTCAAACGGGGGCAAACACACGAGGACACAGGCAAGAGAGGCCTGCGGGGAGCGTTCCAGGCCCAGACCGAGGAGCCGCTAGCTTCGTTGGAGGAGGTCGGAGATCACACCGTTCAGCTGCCGCTCGTTAATGGTGCCTTCCCAGCGGCGAGCGATCTCTCCGCCGGAGTCGAAAAAGATCGTGAACGGAAGCGAAGAGATACCGTAGTCGATGACCGGCCGGTGACCTCTCGGAGCACCCGTCGGATAGGTCACGTCAAGCTCGTCGAGGAGCCTCAAGGCGGTCTGCTCGGTCCCCAGGCCGAAGAAGACGCCCACGTCGAGCCCGAGCATGACAATGTCGTCCTGGTGGGCATCGTAGGCCGCTTGCAGGTCAGGCATCTCGAACCGGCAAGGTGGACAGCTGCCGCCCCAGAAGTTAAGGACGACCGGCTTGCCCTGAGACAGGATATCGACGAACCTCAGATCCTCGTCGCTGCCGAGGACTTCTTCGCCCTGGTAGAGGTTGATTGTAAAATCCGAGACTCGGCCCGCTTCGCGGACACTGGTGTACATCCCGAAAGCAACCAGAGCTACCGCCAGCACGATGGTGCCGCCGATAATGAAAGCCCCGGAGTGCCGCGACAAGATCCCGCCACCACCTCGTCCCATTCGGGACGGGTCACGGCGGCCTCGGCACGATCCGCTCGGACTCTTTCTCGGCTCTTTACGGACGTTCCTGGATGCCAAGTTCGGCCTCG
>Ga0310121_10003211_pt1 | contig 14989 bp, 10 predicted proteins | sample CB27_Tmax_986_MG_FD_203504 | JGI IMG/M metagenome (GOLD analysis project Ga0310121, IMG submission 203504) | Marine microbial communities from Western Arctic Ocean, Canada - CB27_Tmax_986 | ecosystem: Environmental > Aquatic > Marine > Oceanic | place: Canada: Western Arctic Ocean | collected...
GCCGGGGCCGATCAGGAGGGTTTCACTCACGATGGCTCTACATCATGCTTCCCACCTCCCAGGGCGTCCCCTGGCGCAACAAGACCCGACCCCGGACGTCGTGCTCCCCTCACTGCGGCAGCGCGAACGCGACGTAGGCATCGCCTGACTTCGTCCCGATTTTTCCGCCTCCCGCCGCGATCACGACGAACTGCTTCCCGTCGATCTCGAAGGTACTGGGGGTTGCGTACCCTCCTGCGGGCAGCTGTGTCTCCCACAGCAGCTCGCCCGTCTCCTTGTCGAAGGCGCGAAACTTCTCGTCCTTGGTGGCTGCGATGAAGACAAGGCCTCCCGCCGTGACGACCGGCCCACCGTAGTTTTCGGTGCCCGTGACGGGGATCCCCTTGTCGGTGAGCTCGGGCAACTCTCCCAGAGGAATCTGCCAGAGGATCTCGCCGCGGTCGAGATCGATGGCGCTCAGCTGTCCCCAGGGAGGGGCGATGGCGGGATAGCCCTCTTCGTCGAGGAACCGCTCGAATCCCGTGTGGGTGTAGGGTATTTCGGGCGGGGCACTGACGATCGCGCGCCGTCCGCTAGCACCGTAGAGAAAGCCGAGCACGGCCTCTCTTTCGCTCTCGGAAAGATGGCCGAAGCCCGGCATGAATGCCCTCCCGTCCTTGATCACTTGCCGGGCGGTCGCACGGCTGGTTCGTTGCTGCCGTTCTCTCGTTCTTATTTCCTGCAGGGACGGAGCGTTCAGCCGGGTGGCGCTCTGCCGTCCGACACCGTGACAAACGGCGCAGTAAACGGTATAGACGGTCTCCCCCGCGGACACTTCTCCGCCTCGGGCAGCAAGATCTACCATGGTCAGGATCCAGGGCATCTCGTTGGAGTTCGCATATAGGATTCCGGTCGTTGGATCGTAGGCTGCCCCACCCCACTCTCCTCCGCCATCGAACCCAGGAAAGACGAGTGTTCCTTCGGTGCTTGGAGGGTTGAACATGTGACCCTTTCGGACCGCCTCGAAGCGCTTCTCGACGTAGGTCCGAGCATGAGGAGAGATGTCTGTAATGTCCGCCTCGGTGAACGTCTGACGGGAGAACGGGGGCGGTCTGGTTGGGAAAGGCTGAGTTGGCCACGCTTCTTCCCCTCTCAGATCCGACGGTGGCACCGGACGCTCTTCAATCGGGAAAAGCGGCTCACCCGTCTCTCGATTGAACACAAAGACTTGGCCCGTCTTGGTGATCTGGGCCACGGCGTCGATTCGCCGGCCATCGTGCTCGACCGTCACGAGGTTTGGAGGAGCAGGGTGATCCCGATCCCACAGGTCGTGATGAACGGTCTGAAAGTGCCAGACCCTCTCACCCGTGTCTGCTTTCAGTGCTAGGACGCAATTACCGAAGAGATTTTCCCCTTTTCGGTTGCCGCCCCAGAAATCGAACGCCGGAGAGCCCGTGGAGGCGAAAACCAGGCCTCGTGCTTCGTCCAGGCCCAGGCCGCTCCAGGAGTTGGCACCTCCTACTCTCGTCCAGGCATCTTCGGGCCAGGTGTCATAGCCGAATTCCCCGGGGTGGGGAATGGTATGAAAAATCCATCTCAACTCGCCGGTCGGGATGTGATAGGCGCGGATGTGACCCGGGGCGGATGGTCCGGGCCCTTCCATGACCACGGTTCCCTGGATGAGGAGGTCCTTGTAGACGATCCCCGGAGTCCTGGAGCCCATGTACAACTCCCCGATGTCGCGGCCCAGTCCTTCACGCAGATTGACCGTTCCCTCTTCGCCGAAATCAGGGATCAATGAACCCGTCTTTGCGTTTAGAGAAAAAAGGTAGTGTCCGGCGCAGACCAACACCCGCTTGTCGTCTCCATCTTCCCAGTAGTTGACCCCCCGATTGACGCCCGCACTGGCCATCTCCCTGGCCTCAAAAGGATCGAAGGCCCAGAGCTGTTCTCCGTTTGAAGCATTCAGGGCAAAGACCCTTCCCCGAGCTGAAGTACCGTAGAGGACTCCATCTATCACGATCGGATTGCACTGTATCTGCGAGCGGTTGTTGTCCCTTTTGTCCGCCGTGTGGTAGACCCAGGCGACCTGAAGCTCGCGAACGTTTTCACGGTTGACCTGGTCGAGAGTGGAGTACTGGCTGTTGCTGGAATCGCCCTGATACTGCCGCCATTCCCGGTAGTTCTCATCCGCAAGGGAGTCGGCACGCCAGTCAGTCTTCTCGGTACATCCAGCCAGCACGAGAATCGGTATCGTCAGAATCGTCGTGAAGATCCTGAGCCTGGCTCGGGATTCGCGCTCCTGCATCAGCTCCAGGTTCCTGGAGCGACCGCCGTGTCGGTATGTCGATGCCCGAAGACGCCGAGCCTTCGACTCTGATCCAGCATGTCCTCGCATACTCCCTCCGGGACGGTCTCGTCAAAACGAGGCACTCGAGAAACGACCCCTGGGCGAGGGGACGGCCCGAGCCGGTCATGGATACTCATCCGAGACGGCCCGTCCGTGGCAATCAGCCGAGTATGCAATGATACTGCACCGCCTTAGCAAACAGGAGCGTCTGCCATGAGAGCCGACAATTCTCTTATCTGTTCCCGCCAGGCGCGATCGTCCCTGCCTGCCGTGCTTGGTGCAGTCTTCGTGTGCCTGCTTGCGCTCGTGTCTCACGCCGACGAACCACCTCGCATGAAACGCGCCGATGCCTTCCTTGGCATCCACTTCGACTTCCACGCGGGCGACGATTGCGACCGCGTCGGGGCCCGGACAACGCCGGAGATGGTCGAGCTCGTCATCGACAAGGTCCAACCGGACTACATCCAGATCGACTGCAAAGGGCATCCCGGTTATTCGAGCCATTCGACCAAAGTGGGCAACCCGGCTCCCGGCTTCGTTGGCGATCCACTGCGAGTCTGGCGCGACGTGACGCGAGAGCGGGGGATCCCCCTGTTCATGCACTATTCGGGCGTTCGGGATCATCATGCCGTTGCCGCCCATCCGGAATGGGCGGCCGTCAACGCGGACGGTAAACCCAACAGCAAAGCGACATCCGTGTTCGGACCCTATGTCGACACGCTGATGATCTCTCAACTGCGTGAGCTGGCGTCCGAGTACGGCGTGGACGGCGTCTGGGTCGACGGCGACTGCTGGGCCGCAACACTCGACTATGGCCCGGCGGTCGTCCGTGACTTCTGCAGACAGACGGGCGCCGAGTCCGCTCCAAAGGGCGTTGGCAAACCCTACGGGAATGAATGGATGGACTTCCATCGAGACGCCTTTCGCCGCTACGTGCGTCACTACGTGGACGAGCTGAAATCCTCGCATCCCGACTTTTAGGTGATCAGCAATTGGGCGTTCAGCGATCACATGCCCGAGGTGGTGTCGGCCGACGTGGCGGGTCTGTCGGGGGACTTCTCGCCGGACGACAGCGTGAACTCCGCCCGGTTTGCCGGACGATGCCTCGAAGACCAGGGTATGCCCTGGGACCTGATGTCGTAGTCGTTCAGCCGCGACACACGGAAGCAGAAGCCAGCCGTGCAGCTCATGCAGGAAGCGGCGGTCGTGCTCGCCATGGGTGGCGAGTATCAAGCCTATTTCAAGCAGGATCGGGACGGTGCCGTCCGCGATCTGGCCGAGATGGACGTGATGGCCGAGGTTGCCCAGTTCTGCCGGGACCGGCAGGCCTACTGCCATCGATCGGTCGCCGTGCCGCAGATCGCGCTGCTCTACTCGACCGCCGGTCACTATCGGGAATCACCGCGACTGTTTCATTGGGCCGAGAGCAACGGCGTCGACGTATTGCGTAAGGCTCTCACTCAGATTCTGCAGAATCAGTACGGTGTGCAGGTCCTCAGCGAGCATCATCTGAAAGGCAATATGCCCAAATGGCCTGTCATCATCGTGCCGGGCTGGAAGCACCTGGAACCCGACTGTCGCGACGAACTGGCGGCTTTTGCCAAACCCGGCGGCAGCCTTCTGCTCATCGGTCCGGGCCCGGCCCAGCTCTTCGAAACCGAGCTGGGGACAAAGGCCAACGCTTCCATCGTCGCCGTCGAGAGCGTCGACGCTACGTTCCCGAGCGTCCTCAGGCAGCTTCTTTCTGCACCGATTGTCGAGGTCCGTGGTGCCAAGGATGTCGATGTCAGCCCGCGAATGTTGAATGGAAGGTTGTCGATTCACCTGGTGAATACGTCCGGGCCACACGCCAGCGCACCCGACGGAGGAATCACGACGATCGAGCCGGTCGGACCGCTGACGGTCTCGATCCGTCTGAAACAGGCTCCCAAATCGATTACGATGCAGCCGACAGGCAAGCCGCTGGATATCACGTGGGCGGACAGCCAGGCAACGGTTGCCGTGTCGCAACTGGATCTCTATTCGATTCTGATGGTGGACCCGTGAGCCCGGTAGCGGGTCCGGCAGGGCATGGGTGCTTCGTGCACATCCAGGTTGAGCCCCTCAGCATGACTATGTCTTTTCAGTGCTGGACGACGCTGATCTCCTTGTAGTGCACGGTCTGGGGCTCGTGATGGTTCTGGATGCCAATGAAGCCCTTCTGCGGACGGGGACCTCGCACCGGCTCGTAGTCGTGCGCTCTCACCGGCACACGTGAGCCCTCGAGGAAGTCGTTGACCTTCTCGCCGTTGAGGTGAATCACCGTACGATCGCCGTCGAGAGCGATCTCCATGGTGTTCCACTCGCCGGCCGGCTTCTGTGGCTGCTTCAGGGCCGGGCTCATGGAGTAGATGGCCCCCGTCGTGTGCCAGTCGTCGCCCTTCGTCTTCTGGTGCTCCGATCGGTCGTAGTCCGCCGGAAAGGTTTCCAGGATCTGGACCTCGTAGCCCCAGTTCACTGCTTGCCACGGCGTCTCCACGGGCCGGGGAATCCGGATGAAGATTCCGGAGTTGTCGTCGGCCGTCGTAGTCTTGAACACCACCCGGAGCGTGCAGTCGCCGAGCTTTTCCCGGGTATACCAGAGGAGGCCCATGCCGCCTTCGGTCTTCATCAAGCCGTCTTCGACGTACACGCGGCCCGGGCCGACGTGCTCCCATCCTTCGAGGTCCTTCCCGTTGAAGAGCTGGCGCCTCTCGGGCTCGGCCGCTAGAAGCAGTCCTCCCAACGTCAAACATGCCACACCAGACAAGAACAACCGGTTGAGCGAACCCATGACACTACCTCCTGTCGCGACGTCCTCCGGCCATTGGGGTCGAAGCGACCCGCCGCTTCTACGGCGATGTGATCGTGAAGTCTTCCCTCTCGGCTTGAGAGCGCGCGTTCGCCGCTCTCTGGATCTCCTGGAACTTCCGGCGCATCTCGCGGGCGAGGTCGGCCTGCCCATTGGCCTGGTAAGCACGGGCGAGCTGGAAGTGCAGGCTGCCATCCTCGTCGGTCTCCAGGGCGGCCTCGAGATGGGGGACGGCACGGCCCGCCTGGCCGGAGTCGAGATAGGCACGGCCCAGGGCGGCCCTCGCCTGCACCGCCGTCGAGCTGTCGCGACTCGCCTTCTCGAGGTACGGGATGGCCTTCTCGGGCTGGCGCTGCTCGAGCCAGACGCGACCCAGGAGCAGGTTGTAGTCGGCCCTGGGATCGACCTCCAGCAGGCCCTCCAGGAGGGGCCGGGCTTCCTCGTACTCTCGGGCGATGAAGAGGAGCGTGGCCAGCTCGTGAACGAGCCGGGCGTCGTCGGGCCAGGACTTCAGGGCCTTCTGGAGGGCTTCCTTGGACTCGGCGTACCGCCTCTGACCCCGAAGGACGTTCACGCGAATCAGCGTGGCTTCGGCCGAGGGCCCCAGCTCGTCCACGCGAGTGAACGCCTCGAGGGTCAGGGCGCCAGCGGCCCGAGAGCGCCAGTAGCGGCTCTCGGGGGTCTCGAGCGGGCGCGTGGCCTCGAGAACGGCCCGGTACCGGCCCGCCCGGTAGTCGGCTTCGGCGCCTCCCGACCCGGCGGCAGGCGGAGCCACGGCCCGCCCCTTCTCTCGCTCCGCGGCAGCCCACTCCGGGTGGCCGTCGCGCTCATAGATCCCGGCCAGGGCCTCATGACCCCCGGGCAGGCCCGGACGCTTCTCGAGCGCCTCCCGGTAGAGGACAAAGGCGTTCTTGTCCTGCTCCTGGCTGATCATCATCTCCGCCACCATCAGCAGGATCCAGGCGGAGTCGGGCGCCCCCGTCTGGAGATCTTCGAAGGCGCCCTGGGACACGCCCTCGTAGCTCCGGCCGAGGCCGTACCACCAGCGCGGTTCTTTGGGGGCCTCCTTCGTGAGGACGCTGTACTGTCGGGCCGCCGACTCGAAGCGTTCGAGCGCGAGCAGACCCTCGGCAAGCATCTGACGGGCGGGCTGGTGCTCGGGCTGCGCGGCCAGGAAGGTCTCGAGGGGCTTCACGGCCTTCGCCGGCTGCCCGAGCTGCATGTGGGCACTCCCGAGGAAGAGGATGGCGGGGAGAAGGTCCCGCCGACCGCTCTCGGCAGCGGCCTCGAGGTGAGGGAGGGCCTCCCGTGGTCGCCCGTCCATGGCGAGGGCCATTCCGAGGTTCAGCCGGAGGCCCTGCTCGCCCGGCACCGCCTCGACCAGCCTCGCGAAGGCCATGGCCGCGTCGTCGAAGCGGCCGGCCGCCATCGCGGCCTGAGCCCGCTGGAACGTGGCCTGCAGCTCCTGGCCCTGCGCTGTGGCGGACGGGGCGGCTCCGGCGGAGAGGAGCGCCGTGAGCAGTCCGCAAGCGAGAGATAGGATCGGGTGTCGCACAAAGAAAAGAACGGCGGATGCGGGGGACGTCCCGCACCCGCCGTTCAGTATAGTCGGATCAGGTCAGATCAGGTCAGAACCTGATGCTGGCTCCCACCCGGACCTGCCGCTCCTGTGCGTTTCTAGTGGTCGAGGTGATGTTCATGAACCCGCCGGAGTTGGAGTTCGAGTTGGGGTTGTTCCAGTGCGGCGTGTTGGTCAGGTTGAACGCCTCGACGCGGAAGTCCAAGTTGACCTTGTCGCCGATCGGGAAGCGACGGAACAGACCTAGGTCGATGTTCCACAAGCCCGGTCCGCGAATCGAGTTGCGACCCGTATTGCCGTAGCGGACGTCGCTGACCGGCGCCCACGCGCTGGTGTCATAGTAGGGGTTACCCGCGCCGATGCCACCGAGGACTTTGGGCGAGCCAACCTGGTCAGCCGTCTGCGTGTTCCCAGGACAGTTGCAGGAAGAGCCGGAGGAGCGCACCCGGAACGGCGTCCCGACCATGGCGGCGAAGGTGCCGTTCACGGACCAATCCTTGATGATCGCGTTGAGCGGGCCCTCGCCGTCGCGGCCGAAGGGCATCTCCCACACCATGCCGAGCTGGAAGACCTGGGTGCGGTCGTAGCCCTGCCAGCTGTAGTTCTTGAACTTGAACGCTTCCTCTGCCCAGAGCAGGTTCACCCAGCCTTCGTCATTGTGGCGGCCCATCGCCTTCGACCAGGTGTACGCACCCTTGAGGAAGAATCCGCGGGCGAAGGGCTTGTTGAGGGCGATCTGCAGTGAGTGGTAGTTGGCGTTTAGAGCGGACTGGCCGTCCCACTTCCACAGGTTCTGCGTCCGGCCGAACGGCGCGAACATCGGCCGACCTGCTTGACCCTGGCCCAGCGAGGACGCGTTGAGGTTCTCGTAGCCCAGCACGTTGTCGCTCCTCGTGCCGACGTAGCCGGCGGAGAGCGACATGTCATACGGCAGACGGCGCTCGTAGATGAGGTTCCAGGAGTCGATGTGGCCGCGTGTCAGGCCCCCGATTATGGTCCTGGATTCAGCCGTCGTGGGCAGGGTGACCCGGGAGAGGTTCCGATCCGGGCCGTCGTAGACGGGGATCCCGTCAGTGAAGCTCGAGACCGCTTGGAAGCCGCTCGGGCTCACGTAGTTGTTGGAGATCATCAGCGGATAGAAACCACGGAGAGGCCGCGCGTATGGGGCCGGGGTGGCGGTGCGGCCGAAGCCGCCGCGGATGACGTTGTTCTCACCCAGGCGGTAGGCGAACCCGACGCGGGGCAGGATGCCCGGCTGCTTGAGGGTCATCCCACAGTTATCGTTCCCGCAGAGGATCACCTCGTTGGTCGCCATGTCGAACGTCTCCTGGCCGCGACCGACCCGCTTCATGAGCGGGTAGGTCTCGAAACGGAGGCCCAGGGTGAGGGTCAGGTTGCGGTTGACCTGCCAGCGGTCGCGGATGTAGATGCCGTAGTGGTTTTCACGGTTCTGCATGGTGTCCCACTGGACGCTCTTCTGCATGGTCGTCGAGAGCCCCAGCAGGAACTGACCGTAGGAGTTGAATTGGCTTGACGCCGCCCCGCCGTTCAGCGAGGTCACACCGCCACCGAAGTTGAAGCGGCCGCGGGGATGCCCCAGCTCGGGCTGCCAGTGGTTTTGCTCGAGCCTGACGACGTCGACGCCGAAGCGGAACTCGTGGTTGTTCTTGATCCAGGTGGCGTTGAGCGACGCGTTGTAGGTGTTGTCGTTCCGGAAGATGGGGCTCCAACCATCGACGCCGCCGAGGTTCTCGTATCCGGAGATGCTCCAGCGAGGCATGCCCGTGTAGCGGATGTCGTCCGCTCCCCCGGTTATGGGCGACGAGCCGTTCGTCCCGGGGATGCCGAAGACGTCGAGGCCGTAGGAGACACCGTAGTCGGGCGGAAGGACCGACTGGTCGAAGTTCGAATACGAAACGACCCCGTCCAGGACGAAGGTCGGAGACACCGTCATGGTGAAGCCGCCGCTTATGAGGTCGACCTTCGTGTCGCCGACGCCCGAGCCGACGCCAAAGCCGGAGCCGCCGATTCCGCCGTCCGCGGGGTTGCCCAGCCACATGTCGGACTCGACGATCGCGGCCATGTGGCTGTACTTGCCCCAGAACATCAAGGAGTTGGAGGCGTTGAAGTTTAGCTTGGCGTCGTAGTTGTTGCGGTCCAGGGTGAACGGCCCGGTGTCGGAGTAGTTGCCAGAGGTCCCCGCTGCATTCGGCGACGGAATCATCGCCTGGATCTGTGCGGACACCGGGTGGATCCGGTCGCCCGGGATGATGTTGCCCGGGAAGGGCGTCCGGCCCGTGCCGTCGGCGTTGCCGGTGGCCGGATCGTAGATGATCGAATCGTAGGCAGAGAAGTCACCGAGACGCTGGTCCGCGGTCGGCAGCGTCCCCGTGCGGGTGGTCGTTCCATTCTGGTAGTGGCCTTCCCATCCGGCGAAGAAGAAGAGCTTGTCCTTGATGATGGGACCGCCCAGGGTCACCGCGCCGATCTTGCGGGAGGTCTTGGGCTTGTCACCGGAGTTGAAGAAGTTCTTTGCCCGGAGGCCTTCGTTCTCTAACAGATACGTGCCCGATCCGTGGAACTCGTTCGTCCCGGACTTGGTCTGGACCGTGATGTGGGAGCCGCCCGAATTCCCCGCCTCGGCGTCGAAGCTGGCGGTCGCGACGGTGACCGTTTGCACCGTTTCGGCAGGGGCCACGTAGATCTGGTGATGCGGGAGAAAGACGAAGACGTTGGTGGCGCCGTCGAGCCTGGTGGTGTTGTTGTTGCGAGCGGTGCCGTTGACGTTGTTGGTGAGCGCGCGCGCCGGAGTGTCCGTGATGGCGTTCTGGAACTTGCCCGGGGTGACTCCCGGCACGAGGTTCAGAAGCGTCTGGTAGTTCCGGTAGTTCCCCAGTGGGAGCTTGGTGATCTCCTCGCTCTCGATGATGGAGTGGAGGTCACCGGCGTCGGTCTGAAGGAGCGTCCGCTCGGACTGGACCGTGACGGTCTCGGTGAGGGCACCCACCTCCAGGACGATGTCCACGCGGGAGACGCTGCCCAGAGAGACGGGAATCTGCTCCTCGACGGACTCCTTGAAGCCCTGGAGGGAGATCCGGATTGTGTAAAACCCCTCCTGCAGGTTCGCGAAGGCGTAGCCTCCGTCAGCGCGCGTCGTGGTCTCACGCGCGAGGTTGGTCGCGTCGTGAATCGCAGTCACGGTGGCACCGGGGACGGACGCCTGAGAGGTGTCCGTCACGTTGCCAAGGATGCTGCCGTACTGGACCTGCGCGTCAGCAGGCCCGGCAAAGGCCAAGATTGCCACGACGAGGGTCGCCAGCAGCGACAGCCCGGTCGATCGACGATCTTTGAGGCATCGACTCATAGTCATTCCTCCTGAACTTCGGTCATCTGGGTACGGGCCGGCATTGAGGGCAGGCGGGGTGGAGCTCAGCGCCGTACGGGCCGCCGATCCCTGTCGAAGCAGCGACCTTCTCCCAAAACCTGAACTCACGGTCGAACCCTCTGCTTGAGGCATATTGAAAAGTGCTCTGATTGAAAAGTGCTCTGAACGAGACGCACTCCTTCACAGAATGTCAACGACATTTCACTTAGCGGCCAAGAATAATGCATGCAGCGTGCCAAGAGCCGTATTCGCCTGATTTTCAAGCATATGGACGGCCGGGGGCCTCGGGACAACTGCCCCTGGCAGGCAGGCCAGCCAAGGCAGAGCTTACCTAATATTTAGTTTTTCGCAAGCTCGGTGAGTCGAATAAATGTTTCAACTGGATTGAGCGATTTAGAGCTTTTAGTCTCTTCGGGTGGCCCTTAATCCATTTTTCGGGAACGCGATCCAATTTTCCGATTTTTGGGGGCCTCGCTGGCCTCGATCCTGCGCACGGGCCTCTCGGCACCCTTCGACTGGAGCAGGTCCGGTCTGCCCCAGGTGGCGGGGCGCCATTAATGAGGATGAGCGCGGCTGCCGGCGAGCGCCCAGCGTCCGGTAGCCAAGCCGCCCCGCCGGTCAACGCCGATCGGTGGAGTGGTGGCTTCCGCCTTTGGTATAAACTGTTTGAAGAAGGTCCACCCTTGGGGCGGAGTGGGCTGTCATCGAGCGATTCTGGAGTGGATGCATGACCCGTAAGATTCTTGCCGCGAGCTTTGCTCTGTTTGCCGTTTTCGCCGCCTACGCCGACTCTCAGGACACCGACGCCGCCGAGGGGTCCAGCCTCGCCTTTCCCACCGAGATCGAGCAAGTCACGGTGGACGTGGTCGTGACCGACAAGGACGGGAATCCGATCAACGACCTGAGCGCCGTGGAGTTCGAGATCCAGGAAGACGGGAAGCGCCAGACGATCACGAGCTTCGAGATGTTCGAGGTGCAGGTGCCCGACCGGGAGCCCGTGGAGGTGGCGATAGAAGCGCCCCCGCCGCTGCCCGTGCAGACGACCAAGGTCTCCAGCAACACCGACGAAGAAGAGCGCCAGGGCCGCACCTTCGTGATCGTCTTCGACGACGTCCACCTCACCGTCTTCACCGCACAGCAGGCCAAGCAAGCCGTGGCAAATTTCCTCAAGAACGAAACCTACGAGGGCGATCGGGTGACGCTGGTGGCGCCTGGATCTGGATCCTGGTGGACGACCATCATGCCGGACGGGCTCGACGACCTCATGGACACCCTGGAGCAGCAGGAGGCCCTCCTCTTCCCCGACATGGAAAAGGACCGCCTGTCCGAGTACGAGGCCATGCGCATCCACCTCTTCCGCGACAACATGATCCTGGACAGGGTCATGCGTCGCTACGCGACCTTTCAGGTTTTGACGGTCCTCGGGCGGGAGTCCAAGCACTCGCGGAACATGTTCACCGAGCAGGACCCCTACGTCACCTCCAAGGCCGCCGAGACGTACTACGCGGCCACGGCTCGCAACCACGTGACCCTCGGGGCGATCAAACGCGCGCTCAACTCTCTCGTGCGGATCCAGGGGCGCAAGTCCATGATCCTGGTCTCGGAGGGCTTCGTCTACGACACTTCTCTCCGCGAGTTCAGAGACATCCTCACCGCGGCCCGGAAGGCGAACACGGCGGTCTACTTCCTGAACACCACCGGCCTCAAAGGGGTGGCAACCATCATGGACGCCGAGTTCAGCCAGCTGCCGTCCCAGGAAGACCAGGGCTTCGCCTTCGCCCAGGAGTACGAGCGGTCTGAGGGCTCGGTCTCCATTGCCTCCGACACCGGGGGCTTCACCGTCCGGAACGACAACGACCTGACCCTCGGCCTGAAGCGCATCGCCGACGAGACCAGGGCCTACTACCTGATCGGCTACAACCCGACGAACACGACCCGAGACGGCAAGTTCCGCAAGATCAAGGTCAAGGTCCCGCACCGGAGGGGCACGAAGATCCGTGCGCGGAAGGGCTACTACGCCCCCTCGGACAAGGACGTCGAGGAGGAGAGCCCTGTGGGCACGGACCCCGCCTTCCAGATCGCCCTCGACTCTCCCTACAACGTGCCGGACATCCCGCTCCGCATGACCCACTTCGTGAGGGAGGAGACGTTCCTCGACACGGCGAAGGTGTATATCGCCGCTGAGGTGGACATCAACGGCCTCGAGTTCGAGAAACAGGAAGGCTTGGACGTGGCAGCCGTGAACTTCCTCATGGTCGCCGTGCGCCGCGAGAGCGGTGAGTACTTCCGCATCGACCAGAAGATGGACCTGAAGCTCACACCCGAGACACGGGCGGAGCTCTCTCGCACGTGGCTGCCCATCGTTCGTGACTTCGATCTGGGGCCCGGACACTACCGCGCCAAGCTCGTTCTGAGGGACAAGGCCACAGACCGGCTGGGCACGGTGATCCACAACTTCGAGATCCCGGATCTCGCGGCGTTTCGGGTGTCGACTCCGGTGCTCAGCGACATGCGCGAGACGAGTTCGGAAGGGCTGCCCGGGGATCGGCTGGCCCTCATGGCGCGGCGTGAGTTCGTGCCCGACAGTGAGCTGTTCTGCGAGTTTCACGTCTACGGGGCGACCAAGCTGGCGTCGTCGGGCATGCCTCGTGTGACCATGGCCTACGAGGTGCGCAGGAGCAGCGACGGCGGCATCCTCAGCAACGAAGCCCGCAGCCTCATTCTGCCCACCGACGTCGGGGGGCTCTCACGCATGATCGGCTTCCCGCTGGAGTGGGCCCCCCCAGGCGACTACGAGCTCGTCATGAGTATCCGGGACGAGCTCTCGGGCAAGAGGATCGAGATGCTGGAACCGTTCAGCGTCGTCGAGGCGCCCGCCGCCGCCGCCGAGCAGGCGCCGCCAGCCCAGAGCCCGCCGGCTCAGACGGCGCAAGCCCCCGCAGAGTCCACAGGGCGCTAGGAGCCGACCGGCAGGACTCCCGAGGACGACCGCCAGCCGGTCATCAGAGTCTCGACCGGCTGTGGCCGGCCGCCGGAGCGAGTGACAAGGGTGTCACTCTGAGCGCGGCCGTCTCAGGGAGCGCGCGAAGAGTCTCTCCGTCAGCTCAACGGAGAGGTCCTTCGTCGCTCGTTCGAACGGGGGAGCTCCTCAGGATGACGCGCGTTGGCCAGGGCTGCGCGCGTCAGATCCCTCGTCGCGCGTCCCAGGAAAGCTCCTCAGATGGGATGAAGTGGCTAGCCCTGTACGTGGTGGCAAGCTTGCCCCACAAACTCTAAAACGCGCTCAGAGGCGCAAGAACAGGGGCTAGCCATGGAGCATGTTGCCATAGATCTGGGTCGTCCGAACAGCGTAATGTGCCAGCTGAACTCGGAGGGGAAGAAGAGTTTTCGGACCTTTGCGTTGAATCGCCCAAATCTGGATCGCTACTTCGGCGGGCGTCCGCAGTGGCGGGTGCTGATCGAGTCTTCGACGGAGTCATGGAGCCAGACGAGCGGGGCCCCCGGCCTCGAGGTGCTCCGGTCCCGAATCGCGGCCGAGACCGATCAGCTGGGGCCGCACCCCTGGGCCGGGATCTACGAGCAGCATTGACGACCATCGCGGCGAACACCTTGTGGCGGTCCATTTCCCTAGTCCTCCTCCGTGGTTCGTGCGTGCACCTTCATTCCGTTCCGCAGACCACCTCGGTCCCCGACGACGACCTGCTCGTCAACGGTCAAGCCGTCAAGGATCTCCACGAAGTGAGCATCATCCATTCCAGCGGCCACCCGGCGCCGGGTGAGGGCCCCGTTCTCGACGCCTACCGTTCTCCGGACCTGGGCGGGGACGTTCGTGCCCCAGACTCGACCCACGTAAGGCGGAAGGTCCGCCTGCGCTTCTTGCCGGGTCTCTCCCCCCGGCTTCGGGCGGGAAGTGGAGAGCGTCTGTCGCGTCTACCGGCCGCGAGACCCCAGGAAGACTGCGCTTTGGGGTCTTGTCGACACACATTACGAGCGGGTCAAGGGGGTTTGGGAGGAGCGGTTCGAGCGGAGGTACGGCTTCTGGCGGGGCCTGGCGGATGGGGTGGTGGCGCGCTATCTCGACTGCGGCGTCTGGCAAAGCGGGTTCACGCGAGTGCGATGCCGGAGGTGCCCGGCGGAGTTTCTGGTGGCCTTCTCGTGCAAGGGGCGGGGGTTGTGCCCGTCGTATGGAGCCAAGCGGGCGGCGGAGGTCGGGGCGTTCCTCCTCGACGAGGTCGTGGAGGAGGTGGGCCCCGCCCAGTGGGTCTTCACGGTGCTGAAGATGCTGCGGGTGTACTTCCTGCATCACCGTGAGCTTTTAGGGGAGCTGTCGCGGGCAGCCTACGAGACGGTGAACGAGCTCATGACGTCGGCGGCCCTGGAGGAGGAGAGAGGCTTTCGGCCCGGAGTGGTGTCGGTGGTTCAGACCTTCGGGGACCGGGCGAACTTCCACCCCCACGTCCACGCTCTTGTGACGCGGGGAGGCTGGAGCCGCTCCGGGGAGTGGATCCCGGTGCCGTATGTGGACGAGCGAGCGGCGGAGGAGCTGTTCCGCCACAAGGTGCTTGGGATGCTTCGTGGAAAAGGGCTGCTGAGCGAGGAGCGAATCGAGGTGCTGCTGTCGTGGCGGCGCAGCGGGTTCTCCGCGTCTGCGATTCACCCCCGGCTCGGCCGAGGTCGTCTACACGCGGAAGGGGAGCCATGACACCAAGGAGCCGAGGCGGCACCTGGTGCGCTACTACGGTGCCTACTCGAATGCGGCGCGCGGCAAGCGCCGCAAGGCCGAGGCGCAGCTTGGGGCCCACGCCTCGAGTGGGACCTCAGAGGAGGCCCTCCCGACATCGCCGGAGCGGGCGGCTCTCAGGCGTC
>Ga0310121_10003212_pt1 | contig 14984 bp, 14 predicted proteins | sample CB27_Tmax_986_MG_FD_203504 | JGI IMG/M metagenome (GOLD analysis project Ga0310121, IMG submission 203504) | Marine microbial communities from Western Arctic Ocean, Canada - CB27_Tmax_986 | ecosystem: Environmental > Aquatic > Marine > Oceanic | place: Canada: Western Arctic Ocean | collected...
ATGTTTTACGGCAATCGGTACGCTGGTACTTGGGACCATGGTGAGTATGGCGGCATGATGTACGGCACTATCGCTGCGGCCGAAGGGATGTAAGTGCAGCGCGTTCCGGTGGCACCCCAATTTGCCGCGTCGGTCCTGGTCTTTTATGCGGCACCGAATGGTCCTCGTATCCTGTATCTTCGACGTAATGCCGAACTGGCGTTCCATGGAGGCTATTGGGTCTTTCCCGGAGGTAGAGTCGATTCTTCCGATCGCCGGGATGGCGATGGTGCCGGTGCCATAACAACCGCTAGGCGAGCGGCCGTTCGAGAAGCGTCTGAAGAGGCGGGAATTGAGCTGTCTCCGGATGGACTCGAGGTCGCCGTTCACTGGACCACGCCGCTCGACAGCCCGATCCGTTTTTCGACATGGTTTTTCGTTGGTGAAGTCGCAAGCTCTCGTGTTCAAATCGACGGGAACGAGATCCACGAGTATCGATGGCTTCGGCCCGCTGACGCGTTGAGTGCCCAAGCGGCTGGAACAATGAGACTTGCGGCACCTACGTTTGCGCTGACCACTCGACTTGCCGCGTACGTCAACGTTGGCGCGGTACTTACGGCTGTTCGCGAGTGGCCGCAGGAACGACTTCTTGGCTGTCTGCATGACGTTCTAGGCGGATGCGTCGCAATTTACGAGCAGGATGTGGCGCACGAAAGTGGAGGTCGAGACTTAGATAAAGTAGGGGTGCGCCACCGGCTCTGGATGGTTGACGGTGGGTGGCATTATGAACGGAATTTCTGAACGGCGAACTGATTCCAGGAATTGACACACCGTTGTCCTATTTCGATATCGGGCTCTGTAGCCTCACAGTTTTCGTTGGAGCAACCCTTCAGGGGTCAGTGGGATTTGGTATGGGGTTGTTCGCGTCACCTATCCTGATCCTGATTGATCAACGTTTTGTTCCGGCACCGATTCTTCTTGCGACCTGGGTGTTGACCACGTTCCTGATTCTACGAGAGCGCCATGCCATCGACATCCAAGGCCTTCGGTGGGCTGTGAGTGGTCGGTTGCTGGGTACGTTGTTGGCTGCGACGATCTTGGCGTCACTCCCAGGGGACTGGATGGAACTGGTCTTCGGTGGGCTGGTGTTACTTGGAGTGGCTATAAGCGGCTCGAGCCTCCGACTAGAACCTAGACGTGAGGTGCTACTGGGTGCAGGTGTTTTATCAGCGCTCATGGGTACTATCGCCTCGATCGGCGGCCCCCCGATGGCACTGGTCTACCAGGATGCCCCAGGTTCACGCCTTCGCTCGACCATGTCGAGCTTTTTCTGGGTCGGAACCGTGATGTCACTGCTGGCACTTCGTTTAGTGGGACGCTTTGGCCAAGAGGAAATTAAACTGACGTTGGTGATTTTGCCGGGAGTGTTGCTTGGGTTATGGGCTTCGAGTTGGACCTCGCCAGTCATCGACCGCGGTTATACCCGTGCCGCTGTTCTTTCACTAGCGGCCGCGGCTGCCCTTGCGGTTATTACGCGCCAGTTCGTGTGAGTTCAGGTGGGATTCGACTGATGTCAGTAACCCGTTCTTGTCTCCGAACCTTTCTGACTCGCGATGTGCATCTCTGGTTGTGTGGTTTTGGCCCGATCGTTTCTATTGTTCACCCATGTGTGGGTGGCGATAGTCAGTTGGCGGAACGAAGTTTTCCTTTGTGGTTCTGGTGCTCACCCAGCGAATCAAGTTGAGATAGCTTCCAGCCTTGTCATTGGTGCCTGATGCTCGAGAGCCGCCGAATGGTTGTTGTCCAACCACGGCTCCCGTTGGTTTGTCGTTGATATAGAAATTTCCGGCTGCGTGGCGTAACGTATCAGAAGCGAGATTGATCGCCTTGCGATCTCTGGCGAAAATTGCTCCGGTCAAGGCGTATGGTGATGTGGTGTTGCATAGGTCGAGCGTTTCTTCATAGGCGGCGTCGGCATAGACGTAAATAGTCAATACTGGACCAAAGAGTTCGGTTTCCATCGTCTTGTAGTGAGGGTTATGGGTCTGGATGATCGTGGGTGCAACGAAAAATCCTGTTCGGTCATCACAGGCGCCACCACAGATTACCTCTGCATCCGCAGCCGCTTGCGCTGCGTCGATATGCCCTTTGAGTGAGGAGTACGAAGCACGGTCGATCACGGCTCCCATGAAATTCGTAAAGTCGCAAACGTCGCCGTAAGTAATGGATTTGACTTGCTGACATAGTTGGTCGCCGTGTGTGTTCCAGATGCTCTCAGGAATATAGGCACGGCTGGCAGCACTGCACTTTTGCCCCTGATATTCGTAGGCACCTCGAATCAGTGCCGTTACCAGTTCGTCCGGGTCAGTCGATGCATGGGCAAAAATGAAATTCTTGCCGCCAGTTTCGCCGACAATCCGTGGATAACTCTTGTAGGTCGCGATATTCGACCCCACGGTTTGCCACATGCCTTGGAACACTTCCGTGCTTCCAGTGAAATGCACACCCGCTAGGTCGGGATGACTCATTGCGGGCTCACCGATTTGTGCGCCACTGCCGGGCACCATGTTAATCACGCCGTCTGGCAGGCCCGCCTCTTTGAGGAGCTGCATTAACCAATAGGCGGCGTAAACTGCCGTAGAGGCTGGTTTCCAGACCACCGTGTTTCCCATTAAGGCGGGGCTGGTCGGCAGGTTGCCTGCGATACTCGTGAAGTTGAATGGTGTTACGGCAAACACAAAGCCTTCGAGTGGTCGGTACTCAACATAGTTCCATATCCCCGCCGCACTTGCCGGTTGTTGTTCAAAGATCTCTGGCAGGTAGGATGCATTAAACCGCCAGAAGTCGATCAATTCGCACGCGGCGTCTATTTCGGCCTGTAACACGGTCTTGCTTTGGTTGAGCATTGTCGCCGCATTGATCACCGGACGATATTTCCCGGCTAGGAGTTCTGCCGCCTTAAGAAAGATTGAAGCTCTTGCTTCCCACGGCATCGAGGCCCACTGTTCCTTGGCCGCCGCTGCCGCGGCGATTGCCTGGTTGACCGTTTCTGTATTGCCTTTGTGATAGGTGGCAATAACCTTTTGGTGATCGTGAGGTAACACGCACTTGCCAAGGTCGCCGGTGGTGACGTCGTGTCCACCAATGATCAGCGGGATCTCGATCTGGTCGTCGGTAAACCGCTGGAGTTGGGCCTTGAGGGTGTCCTTTTCTTGTGAACCTGGCGCGTAATTGAGCACCGGTTCGTTGCGTGGAGTTGGGACTTTGATACGAGCATTCAACATCGAGGACTCCTAGTTAATGTCTGACGCTGTGGTGACCGAAAGAGTTTCCGTTAACTACTCTAATGCGCGATTACACTGCGCCCACATCTCATTCACGCTCAACTGGCGTGTCAGAACCTTACTCCACCGCTATTTGTGCCTACCCCGTGACAACGTTGCCACGAACAGTAGTCGTTGGCACACCTGCCAACTAAGACGTTTCCATACAACCAGTTAGGTCAAACGGTTAGACCACTGTGAGGGATGAAGCCACTTAAGGTACACGTCATGCGGGCCGCATTATAGCAAAGCGTCTGGAGAGAACTCGTTGCCATCGGTGTTTTGAATTGCATCTTAAATTTTGTGGATTTTGCGACGATACGTAATTTTGATGCGTGCAAGTCATTAGCGTTGCCACATTTTGGATCTTTTGGGATACCCGCTTCGACCTTAGTGAGCTCTGCGAAAAGGCCAGTATTCACGGGACAACCTATTTTATTCATTTCAGTCAAAGAGTGCTGGTGGTATTGAGCGAGACCTTCCATCGAGAACCAGGAAGTCCCTTCTGAACAGAACCAGGCGGTCACAGCGCAACCATGCCAAAAGCGAAGCGCGGGACCGAACGCTTCAGCCATCAGACCGTGAGGAAATGGAGCGGGTAATGTCTGTTCCAAGTTCCGCGGGTTTACGATGCCAGACCATAACCTAGTTAGGTCGGCTTGTAGTTCGTCGGGGAGTAATTCGCTCCAAAGCCCCTGCTGGTAGGGATTTTCGGTACTGGACCAGCTCTCCTGCCCATCGACCCAATCGACGGTTGGCACACTCTCGGGAGTGTTTCGTCCTTTCGTCTCAACAAGTCCAAAAAGTGACCTGTGACTGGGTTGTTGACAAGCATGGATGTCTGAAAAACAGGACCAATATCGGCGCAGAACACCGAGCCGTTCTTCGACGGGAGTCATGCCACCGCTGGGTTTGCACAGGGCATCCAGTAAGGCTTGTTGGTGTTCTTCTCTCGCAAACATCACTCACCTAACTTGTAGCCATCTCTCCCATCCGTCTTCATGCACTATGTCGATAGCCCACCTCTCTCCAGAGGGCGGTTCAACGGGGTCTGCCAATTTTTCCCCATGGGGTAAAACGTCAGGGGGCGGAGGTAAGAGGGGGAAATAGCGGTGGGCGGATTCCACCCACGAAACCCAACGCCTCGCTTGCGAATGTGACGCCGCGCACCCGCCTGAGTAGCGCCCGTCACCGCTGAACCACCCGCCGCCTCTGAGTAGGCTAGGCGGCTTTTATCTCGCAGCGCCTCTAGTGGACTTTGGCGATCAGCCCGTTCTCCATTGTGACCTTGGCGCAGAAAAATCGCCCCTGGCCTGTAACACTTGGGCGGTTTGCACCGAAGAAGGTGCCGTTCTCAAGATATTCTGGCCCAAACATTGATGTTTCAATGTAGCGCAACGGGCGACCGACCTCTGCCCGCAGCACTTTCTTCGAGGGATAGTCAAGAATGATTATGGCGTGTGCTCCTAGGAGAACTCCTCTGGCCACCTACTCTAGGCGAGAGGTGTGACAGGGCAGGTCACAGGAGACTCGGTGAACTGTCACCCCCGTCTCCGTTGAACCGCTCGTCGGGTCGCGCGTAATTCTCCGCGAAAGGCGCGTTGTACAAGCGCGTTAACCAGGGTTCAATCTCTCTAGAAGTTTCTGGTATCGTTTGGGCCATGACTTAGGCGGCGTTTTGCAGATGGCTGGGTTGCTGTGGAGGAACAAAAAGAGGTAGGGTTACGCCGCACAGAAAGAAGGAAGGATAAAAGATGTTTTATCACTGGCTTACCATCACATTGGTCGTCACCTTTACGACAACAGCCTTTGGGCAAACGAGGGACGAGGATGAAGAACAAGACAGACCTATCGAGTTTGAAGAACAGCTCGTCGTTACCGCCTCACGCACCGAACAGGAACTCGTCGATGCACCCGCGGCAGTGAGCGTAATCTCCAGTGAAACGATTCAGAATTCGCCGGCAGTAAGCGTGGGTGAACTACTGCGCTCTGTGCCAGGCGTCAATGTGTCCCAGATCTCCGCGCGCGATATCAACGTGACCGCTCGCGGCTCCACATCCTCGCTGTCGACCAGCCAGCTCGCGCTGGTCAACGGTCGCAGTATTTACCTAGACTTTTTCGGTTTGGTCATGTGGGATCTGGTTCCCTCGAATCCTAATGAGATCAAGCAGATCGAAGTGATCCGGGGTCCGGCATCGGCCGTTTGGGGTGCCAACGCGATGAGTGGCGTGGTCAATGTGATCACCAAGTCGCCGCGCGAACTCGCCGCTGAAGGTGGCACAAGCTTTACGTTTGGCGTGGGGAGTTTCGGCCGGGACGTCCCGGGACGGAGTGACAGCGCAGGCAGTCTGTTCTACACGAACGGTTCTCAGGCAGTCGCAGTCAATGACCGCTGGGCATACAAAATATCGGCTGGCTTCTACAGCCAGGACGCACTCGCCCGCCCCGCGGGCAGTATTTCGAATGCCTTCAAAACACCGTACCCGGCGTTCCCTAATACTGGCACTTCGCAACCCAAGTTCGACGTGCGCGTAGACCGCGACTACGCCGACGGCGGCCGGTTGTCCCTGTCCGGCGGCATCGCGGGAACCGAAGGCATCGTTCACAGCGGTCTCGGACCCTTTGACGTGCAGCGAGGGACCCGCATGAGTACCGCGAGCCTCAGTTACGACCGCGGCGGCCGCCACATCGGTGTCTTCACCAACATATTAGATGGCGAGGGCTCGAACCTGCTGACCGTGGCTGCGGCGACATTAAAACCTTTGCCACTGATTTTTGAGACCAAAACATTCGATGTTAATGCTACCGATGTAAGTCTAATCGGCACGCGGCACGTGCTGACTTATGGCGGTAATTATCGGCACAATACCTTCGACATCTCCCTCACTCCGACCGGCGGATCTCGAAATGAAGGCGGCGCGTTTCTGCAAGACGAGATCTTCCTCTCGAATCATTTTCGATGGGTGATCGGTGGGCGCGTCGATAAGTTCTCGTCTATCGAGAAACCAGTGTTCTCTCCGCGTACCACGTTTATGATCAAACCTACGCCTTCGCAGACCGTCAGGGTGTCGTATAACCGAGCGTTCCGTGCACCGTCGTTCGTCAACAATAACCTTGGCACAGCAATACTTAGCCAGGTCGACCTGAGCGCCCTACACCCGCTCGTATCCAACTTTATCTTTCCTGTGGCCGCGCGCGGTAACCCCAACCTCAAGCAGGAGACGATGACCGCAATCGAACTCGGCTATACGGGCGTGATTGGCCGCCGTGCCACAGTGAACGCGGCGGTGTACTGGAATCGAACTGAAGACGGCATCTTCTTCACTCAGATCGGCACATACAGCGGAGCCAACGCGCCAGCCACGTGGCCGGCGGTACTGCCGAATTTTCTGATTGACTTCATCCCGGATCCAGGGTTGCCGTCGCTGTTCACGTATCGAAATTTGGGTACCGTGAAGGATAAGGGGATCGAACTTGGCGTGGACGGCAAAGTAAACCAGTACGTCAACGCATTCGTGAACTACTCACACCAGTGGACCCCAGTAGTCGAGGGCTTCGCCCTGTCAGAGGTTAATCTACCACCGCAGCACCGGCTCAATGTGGGAACGAATTTCTCCACTGATCGTTACTTTGGTAACGTGACGCTTAATTACACGGACGCGGCATTCTGGCAGGATGTGCTCGATGCTCGTTTCGCGGGTAGCACTGACGCCTATACACTTGTCAACGTTGGGTTTGGCGTACGCTGGCACGACGGGCGGTACGTTACCAGCTTGAAGATTGCCAATCTAAGTGACGCGGACATACAACAACACGTATTCGGCGACATCATGAAACGTCAGATCGCCGGCGAACTCCGCGTCAACTTCTAGACTGCGAGTAGGGAGCCTAGCATTACACCTTGTCGGTAGGCACTCGCCGGGATGGTCGCGTTGCTACCTGCTACATACAACGAACAAGAAGTGACTGAATGGACGGACGAGGTATTTCAGCATATCTACCAAGTGTATGCCGGTGTCTGATCTCGTGCGGGGAGACATAGGGGAGACGGGGCAAGTGACATGGGTTTACGGATGAAAAAATCAGGAATAACAGGCCTCCAATAATTAGTATCGAAGGTGAGGATCACCGCACGGTGAGGGTGGGTGAAGCCTTAAGCCTGGCGGTGGTTGCGACTGATGACGGCGTTCCTGAGTCACCCACCGCGCGGTCACGGCGCTTCGCTGAGGCCAGGGCGGCTGATCAGGCCACTGACCCTGGAACCGGCGATGCTGAATCTGAGGCGCAGGCTGAGGAGGCACGGAGGGCTTTTCGGCGGTCCGATCGGCGGTGGCGGCCGCATTCTCGCGTTACTGTCAACGCTGAAACTGGCCTTCGGGTATCGTGGTTTGTTTATCGCGGTCACGGCGAGGTCATGATGGACCCGGCCCAAGTTAAAGTGTGGGAGGATACTCGCACGGGCGGCTATTCTCCACGGGCACCTGCGTTTGTCACACCAGACCCACCCGAGGGTAACCGATGGGTCACCGAGGTGACATACGACCGGCCTGGCACCTATGTTCTCCGTTGTCGAACCAGCGATGGGACGGCGGATGTCGACGATAATGTGACGGTTAGGGTGACCCCGTAAACGGTCCTCACAGCTTTCATGTTCGTAGGAACCACTTTTGGATGCTCTACCCGTCGCAAGAAGCGCGAGCCACCAGCCTCGATTTTGTCAACGGACAAACGTGCCGACACTTTGCTGTAGGTGCTGAAGCCACCGCCATTCGTCGTTGATGGCTGCTGAAGAAGCAAGTAAAAACTTCTATCGAACGACCGTGAAGTCAGCCGTCCATTCGTGTGGACCCCACACGAGCACAAACCGCCCCTCGTCGGTTCCGGTCATTACCACCGACGCTGCCATGTCTCGCACCGCGTCGCTCATCGAATCACCAGCCAATAGTGACTGTGCGTAGTGGAGGTCGACTTCGCCCAAGTCAAGTTCAGGGTTGTACTGGGTTCCCCAGGCATCCGGTTCGTTATTAAAGACGAGGCGCCAACTGCCTTCACCGCGCTTGAGCCAGATGCCATAGGCTCCGGGTGAATCCCGTAAGCCGACATTCCCCGTGTTGATTACGAGGTCCCCAAATTGGATCGGGACGTCGATATCAAGGCGCGTCACGGCACTCGCTGTTACACGAACAATCGACCCTGTTTCCACCGACACCAGATGGGCGAAGTCTCGATGATCGACTTTGAGGTCCCTAGGAAAAACCACGCTGAGACGTGGACCGTCGGAAAGTGTGACTGTGGCAATGTTTCGTTGGCTTAGTCGATTTGAGAGCTGGATTTCGCGGCTATCAAAATCGTAGGTACGCTGATCACCTAAACCACTTACACGTTGGCTGCGGAATGTTTCTCTCGGTTCGGCAAATTGCACGTCGACCGCCCATTCATGACTGCCCCATCGCACGAGAAGGTCACCTCCATCGGCTCCAGTCGGCACGAACCCCGTGACTAGAGTGGGTGTCTGACGTGTTACGGAGCGATGAGTAAGTGGGATAGACCCAAGAACATTGGCCGGATCGGTAGCCATGTCGCCCTGGCTGTCAGCGACTTGGAGCCTCAAGCCATCGTCGGTTCCGCGCAGCCACAGGTCGTAGCGGCTGGTGCCTAGGTTCTCAACGATGTCTTCATCGAGGGGCTCAGTTTGTTCTGTTCCGATTTCAACGTGTCCGATGTGTGCCAATGCGTCAGTCTCCAATTGTCCAATGCGAACGACCCCACTGGGAGTCTCAGACAAAAGGGTGCGGTGGGTCGGATCGTCAATCTGGACCTCCGACGCGGAAACGACCGTGACGGTTCGGAGTCCTAGTGTGGCTGACGACTGAAGCTGATCCGATGGCGATTGGGCAGCGACCTGTCCGGATAATGTAACTAGAATCAAACTCAAAATGACGGCAAGCCGTTGTTGGCTGCGGATATTCATGGTCACCTCAGTGTAAAAAGCACAACGCAGAATCAAGAAACATCAGGTTAGAGGTCGGCAACGATCGCCGCGGTAGGAAGATGCGTTTGTCTGTGAAACTAGCCAGTCACGGGGTTCAATACCTAGTTCTGTGAGCCCGTCGCCGGTTCTTCAACGATTTCTTCACCATATGCCAGGAATCCAAGCGCCATTTCATCGTTGGTCCGTGGCCCGTGGCCTAGCGTACGATCCGCGTCGAAACCCTTTCGTAGACCATTTTCTGATGTGTTGTCGTACCAGAAACTCACGTCCACCATGGTGCCTGCCGGGAGCAGTTTGGGTTCACCATACCAATAGGTCTCCTGCCAAGCCTGCTGCCACTTGGGAACGTCGAGTAGGAGCTCATCGGTCCCATCGGGATAGGTTGCCGTATAACGGGCACCCGAACCTCGGAAGTGCGCGTGTGGCCACCAATTCAGAACCAGGGTGTCCTTTTCCATCAGGCGGCCGGCACCCACACGATAACTTTCCCGGTGAGCTGGAATCATGTCCCCGCGGTTACCGATAGCGTCGTTCTTGAAGGCAATCTTCGGCGTCTCCTTGGCAATATGGAAACCCATTGAAGCTTGATTCGTGAACGCGGTTCCAGTGCCAGGCTCCTTGTTGTAATGGATGTTAAAGCGTGCCGAAGACCCCTGTTCGATCAAGAGGCCCCAACCATCCGGTAGTAATTTACCTTCTGTTCCAGCCGAGACGCAGCCCAGTGACCCGCCTCGCGAAGCTGCCTCGCCCTCGTCTTCCTCACCTTGGCCCGCATCGGCGGTGACCACGGTACCGGCACCCTCAAGTCCGGCACAGAAATGATGGATCCGATCGCCGGTCTCGCCAGTTTGGAACTCCCATCCGCTCACCCACAAGCCCTCTTCCGGAATCAGCTCATCAGGAAATCTAGTCCGGAAGGTAGTCTGTAGGTCGTAAGCATCGTCAGGAATGAGGTATTCCTCCATGGCGACGACGAAGTCGGGTGTCCCGAGGAACCAGCCACCGTCTTTATCGCCAAACAGCTTCGGAGCAGGTGCCTGAGACTTATCACCTGCCGAAGCTCCTGAATTGGCCCACGCCACGACGGTCTGAATTTCGTCGTCGGTTAACCCACGTTCGTTGGAGAAGACGCCATCGGTGTGCTCGGTCGCGTACCACGGGGGCATCTCTTCGGCCTCTACTTTTCGGGCGACAGCGCGTGCCCACGGACGAGTTTCCTCGAACGTCATGAGAGACATTGGCGCGATGATACCAGTGATGTTTTGGCCTGCTGGCCGATGGCAACTCTGACAATTTTCCTGCAGAATCGGCAGTACGTCCGCGTAGAACGTAACCTCTTTCGCTTGGCCTGCGTTGGCAGACCCAACCACCAATGCACTGAACGTCACAAGGATTGCAAGGAACCGTATAAATTTCATCGTCAGACTCCCAAGGTAATGTCGGATGACCGCATCGTTTCAGCGAGACTCCCGTTCACTCGAGTTCTTGAATTATTTTTATACTTGTAACCACAGCTTGTATCACCTCAGTCCGCACCGATCAAGAATAAAGAAGCGCTGCGGTCGTGAGGATTCCTGGAGGCCGATGTAGTGGCGCCAGATTTCTCAAACTTGCATCGAATGATCCACTCACGTTCAATTGGTGGCACAGTTCTCGTTCAAGGCATACTTTGGTGATGAAGAAACGGCACTATGTGGCAATAGCTGACCTTGTGCTTATTGGCAGAAATGGATTTGCCCGTTTCGCCGTCAGTCTCACGTTATCTGGAATTATGGTCTTTGGCGCGTCTAAGGACTTGTCGTCACAATCCAGAAATCTGCATTCTGTCTTGCCGCCAGTCGTGTTTACGGAGGTGACAGAGCAAGCTGGTATTACCTTTGTTCACGAAAACGGTGCTGTGGGTAATAAATGGTATCCGGAGATTTTTGGTGGCGGGGTTGTTGTCTTGGATGTCGATTCAGATGGCTGGTCCGACCTGTTGTTCATCAATAGTGGTGATTGGTCTCAGGGTAATGTGCCGTCGCGTCACGGACTCTACCGTAATAACCGCGATGGAAGTTTTATCGATGTCGTCCCTGGCAGTGGATTTGACAGCACAGATTTTTATGGCATTGGTGGCACCGTTGCAGATTATGACAACGATGGGTGAGACGACGTGTTCGTCACGACAGCGGATGGGGGGCGCTTATTTCATAACGCAGGGAACAACAGATTTGTGGACGTTACGGAATCGTCTGGTATCACGAACCCTCACTTTTCGGTCAGCGCGGCGTGGCTTGACTATGACCTTGATGGGTTGGCAGACCTCTTCATTGGAAACTATGTGGAATGGACTCCCGAGTTGGAGATTCGGTGTTCCGAGCAGGATGTCCGAGGCTACTGTGGGCCCGATGCTTATGCTCCGCTTCCGCCTGTTTTGTATCGGAATGCTGGGAACGGAGTTTTCGAAGATGTTACCGATCTGGCTGGGTTGAGTGACCCGACGGATAAGGCGATGGGGGTCGTGGTACTCGACTACAACCAAGATGGTTGGCCTGACCTCTTTGTAGGTAGTGACCGGGTTCCAGCCAAGCTCTACCGCAACAAGGGTAACGGCGGATTTGTGGACCAAGGACTTCAAGCTGGTGTTGCACTGAGCGAATTAGGCATTGCCCGAGGCAACATGGGTGCGGACGCAGCTGATTATGACCGGTCGGGCAGGCCGGTACCTGCTCGCCGGAAATTTTTCCTATGAAATGCTTGGCCTCTATCACAATGAAGATGGGCTGACCTTTGTCGACCGGGCACCCCGATCCGAAGTCGGTCGGTCCAGTTATCTTTCAACAACGTGGGCCGCCTTTTTTATGGACTATGACCTGGATGGTTTTTCGGACATCTTTGCCGCCAATGGGGCCAATGACGAGTCGCAAGTTATGCGTGACTCGAGATTACAGATTACTCAAGTGCCACTGTTACTTTGGAACCGTCAGAATGGGACGTTTGCGAATGTGACGATCGGTCTCGGTGAGAGCTTTAACGAGCCCATAATGGGACGGGGAGCGGCCTATGCTGATTTCGATGGAGACGGAGACCTCGACATAGTTGTCGCCACCTTGGCAGGTCGGCCGCGTCTTTTTCGGAACGACGGTGGTAATCAGCATAACTGGCTTCGAGTTCGCTTAATCGGGTCGCCGTCAAACCGCAGTGGGTTAGGTGCTGTCGTGCGGGTGACGTCAGAATCAGGTGCTCAGTGGCAAATGGTGCACAGTGGTTCGAGTTACGCTTCGCAGAGTGAGTTGACACTGACGTTTGGTCTCGCGACGGACGAACAGATCATGATGCTTGAGGTGAATTGGCCGTCAGGGGTGATGCAGACCTTCGAGGAGGTAGGGAGCAATCAGGTGGTAGTTGTCAACGAGGTCGAGGGACTGACATCTGTTCCGTAACGACAAGCTGGGTTCTACGCTCAGCGTGTGACCGGAGATGCGGCTTGAGCCACGAGTTCTTCCTCGACCAGCCGAGTAAAGAATTCAAATGGTGGGAGGAAAGCCGGGGGTGCGGGAGCGAACCGGCCGTTGATCAGAAAACTTGGACTTCCTTGAACGGCATATCGTCTGGCCTCTTCAACGGCACTTTGGACCGTTGAGCGAAAGGTGCCATTATCCAGACATTGATCGAACTGTTCACGGTCCAGTCCGACATCACTGGCCAGTTGTTTGAGGCGTATTGTGTCAAAGATGCCCTGCTGGGCGAGCAGCAGGTCGTGGTAGGGCCAGAATTCATCTTGAGCTTTGGCGCATTGGGCTGCTTCTGCAGAATTGATCGCGGCTGCACGGTCTAGGGCTGGAAGATTCTTAAAAACGATACGCAACCTGTCCCCGAAAGTCTCAAGCACGCGACCAAATTGTTGGGCGAATCGAGCGTACGCGGCGTTTTGGAAATCGCCGAATGCCACAATTTCAATGGACGCGGAGTCAGAACCCATGACCGCGTCTTGGTCAGTTCGGTCGATTCTTATCCTGGGTGAAACAAGAGACATCTCGACCTGGGTTGAGACCTTCATTAATTCCTCGATGTAATTCGCTCGTGCAAGTTCTGGCTCGGTCACTTTACTGAGCCATGCCCGTAAAGCCGGTTCCAGTTGCTCGAATGTGTTTCGTCGTGTCGCAGGACCTAGACCCTGATACAGGGACCGTACCGCTGCGTCCGGCATGGAGACGATCCGTGGCGGCAGTTCTTGTTCGAGAAGTTCGTCAACGCTGATGCCCAGGCTTCGTGCCTCAATGGCAAGCAGTTCATCCGCGACCATACGGTCTGCGATCCGCCGCCGCGTTTCGTAGGCCTGCTGTTGAGAGGCGATATAGCTGGCAGGGTCCGAACGCTGCCATTCGCGGTCAATTTCATCGACCGTGACGACTCGCCTACCAACTTGGACTGCTACCTCGCCTTGTGCAGCAGAGCGGACCACCGGAAGCGCCGCGGCATCACTGGTAGCCTCCACAGGAGTGCCAGTAGTCATATTTGGGCTTGTGCTACCCAGGAACACGTCGAATGAAGCATGTTCGGTGGCGCTTGGACCTCGGCTGACCGTGAGGAGGTACTCGCTCGCTGGCATTAGACTGATTGGCGCCACTGCGACAATTTTCGTTTCGGTGGTCTCTTCGATTCTCAGAGGGACGAGGTCCAGCGTGACCACCGGCCGGCTGCTAAAATTTTCGCCGGAGATTGTTAGTGTGCCAGCATCGGAATCTGGACGGGCTTCAGTGATGATTAGCTGAGCGAGCCCCGGGGATTGTCCGTTGACGGCGATGGTGGGGAACGAAACAAGAACAGTAAGAACCGCGGTGAAGCGGCACAGCCGAGTTAATAGAGTCATTGCGATTATCCGTGTTCAGGATACCTTGCGTGCATGGGGTGCGCAATGTCTCCGCAGAGTTCCACATACCTTGACACACCCAAAGTTCGTGGACACACTGAGAGCACTGATTTCGTTCGTCTAACAGATCCTACAACCCTATTGTGGGGAGGGTCAGGATGCGTTTGATCATCTCGTTAACCATTGGCTTTCTCATGATCGTCGGAGCCGGGCTCCCGACGCCGGGGTTGGTGTCGTCAACCCAGGTCATAATCACAGCGTTTGCGTCTGAGAATCAAGGATTAGCCGATCTTCAGATTGAGCCATTTACTATTGATTTACCAGAGGCGGCCCTCGAGGACCTTCAGGAACGATTGGCGCGGACCCGAATGCCAGATGAACCAAATGGCGTTGGGTGGATGCTCGGAATGAATCAAGCGTATTTAAGGCAACTGCTGGATTATTGGCAACACGATTTTGATTGGCGTGTACAGGAGCGCCGCTTGAACCAATTCGAACAATTCAAGACGCGGATTGATGGAGTCGACATCCATTTCATTCACCAGCGGTCGACAGAACCAGATGCGTTTCCGTTAATCTTGACTCACGGTTGGCCTGGGTCGTTCGCGGAGTTCTCGAAAGTGATCGGACCTCTCACCGATCCCATAAAATATGGCGGGCGCGCGGAAGATGCCTTCCATGTGGTTGTGCCGTCCATTCCCGGCTATGGATTTTCTGATCGACCGCGGGAATTTGGTTATGGACGGGAACGCACCGCAACAATCTTTGGCCAGTTGATGTCTCGGTTGGGCTATGACCAGTATGGAGCGCAGGGTGGCGATCTGGGGGCCGGCAT
>Ga0310121_10003213_pt1 | contig 14982 bp, 13 predicted proteins | sample CB27_Tmax_986_MG_FD_203504 | JGI IMG/M metagenome (GOLD analysis project Ga0310121, IMG submission 203504) | Marine microbial communities from Western Arctic Ocean, Canada - CB27_Tmax_986 | ecosystem: Environmental > Aquatic > Marine > Oceanic | place: Canada: Western Arctic Ocean | collected...
TCGCTGGGAATCAATCCGCACGAGTGCGAAGCGATGTTCGAAGACATCGCGACGATCCGGAAGAAGAATGAATTCGTGATGGAGTATTCTTCGCAGCTGCGCGGGGACCTTGATCTGAATACCATCGAAGACAAAAAAGCGTTGGCGAAGAATATTTTTATCTTCGGTCAGTGCATGGAGGGGACCCAGTTCTATGGGCTTTTCGGGATGATTCTTTCCCTCTATCGCCAAAACAAATTTCCCGGGATTGGCCAGATGTTTCGCTACACGCTGCGGGATGAGTCCAACCATATCGAGCTGTTCCGAAATTTACTTATGGAACTGGTAGACGAGAATCCGGACATCTGGACGCATGAATTTCAGGAGGAACTGCGGGATCTGATGCGGCAGGCGGTCGAGTTGGAGAAGGAATTCATTGAGGACTGCCTGCCGGTGAACGCCGTCGGCCTCAGCGTCGGCGAATTCACGCAGTACATCGAATACATTGCGGATCGCCGGCTTGAAGGGTGCGGGCTGCAGACGCTTCAGGCCGGAGCCCGCAACCCATTTCCGTGGCTCGCAGAGATGATGGATATCAACAAGGAGCAGAATTTCTTCGAGGGCCGCGTCACGGAATACCAGAAAGTTTCCGCGCTGGTTTCCGTAGACGACGACGAATTGTAAATGTCCCGGATCCGGTCCGCATGCTCCGCCTGCCTGTTGTTGGTTTTGCCATGGCAGGGTGGGTGGGGGAGCAGTCGGTCCCGTTTCGGCAAATCATATTGGTTGCCATTTTTCAAAATAGCTGCTCACGTCGAACTGAGGGAAGAGGAGGCTCATGATTCACGAGAAAACGCTGGCCGAAGATCTGGCCATGAAACGATTCATCACGTCGCCACAGGAGGATCATCCGCGGTTCGACTGGGGAACGGTTGTACTGGACGAGCAGATCGAGCTGTCCGACATCAAGGTCAACGGCAACGGCACCGAGCGTGAATTCGATCTTACGGAGGTTGCAGACACCATCGGCGGTGCGCTGACGGCGCTGCTTCTATCGCGCAACAGCAGCGACATTTACAACGATGAAAACCGGAATTTCGTCGCCGAGGTGGCGCGGGACGTAGCCGGGAAGGTTCGTGATCTTGTGGGCGCGACTTCCGGGTCAAAGCTCTCTTCCCATGATATTCACCTGGCCATTGAGAAGGCGCTGGTATGTCACAACGCGCATGATGTCGCGCGCAGCCTCGTGACGAAGCGTTCCCTGCGGCAGGCGGATATGGCCCCGGTTCTGCTCAACGCCCGCTTGATTCGGCGGAACGGAAACGTTGTCCCCTGGAACGAAAACAAAATTGAGATCGCGGTTCGCAAAGCTTTTCTCTCCCAGCATCTCGATTCGGACGATGCCATAAATATCACCCAGGTGGTGGTGAAGCGCGCGCGGGAATTGAATCAGTCCTTCGTCCACATTGAAATGGTACAGGATCTTGTACAGGAAGAGCTGATGCGCGCCGGGCACTACAAGGTTGCCGAAAGCTACATTCTTTACCGCGCCTATCGCGCGGACCGTCGCGCGAGGGAAACCGCGGATCGTGACGAGAACACGCAGCAGGAATTGATCACCCTCCGCCCATCCCGCGGAGAGCCGTACCTATGGGACGGCGCGGACCTTCGCGCCCGCATCACGTTCGCTTCGATCGGTCTCGACCTCTGTCTTTCGCGGGAGAGCATCGAAGGCGAGTTGCGCCGCTCCCTGTTCCCGTCCATGACGGAAGAAGAGTTGAAGACGACCATCATCCTCAACGCAAAATCGCTGATCGAAAGAGACGCCGACTTCGCCAAGTTCGCGGGCCGGATTCTACTCACGTATATTTACGAGGAAGTCCTTGATTGGGACATTCTCAAGGATGGTATTTCTAGCCTGCAACAGGCGCATAAACGGCATTTCCGACCATATCTCGAGCGTGGGGTCCGTATCGGCCGCCTAAGTTCCAGTTTGCTGGAGTATGACATCGATAAGCTCGCAAACGCGCTGGACCCGTCCGCAGATCTGGATTTCGAATACCTGGGCATTCAGACGCTGTATGACCGGTACATGATCGTCGACAAGACCGATGGCCGACCCCAGCGCATCGAAACTCCACAGTTTTTCTGGATGCGGGTTTCGATGGGCCTCTTCTTAAATGAAGAGGAGGAGAGGGAAGGGTGGGTTTGCCGCCTGTACGGACTCTACAAAAGCAGGCGCTACTGCTCCTCCACACCAACGCTCTTTAATAGCGGCACACTGCATAGTCAGCTGTCCTCCTGCTACCTGTACAAGGTCGATGACAGCATCGAGAGCATCATGATTCGCGGCATAGCGGAGAATGCGTTTCTCAGCAAATGGGCCGGCGGCCTGGGGGGGTCGTGGACTTCGGTGCGCGGAACCGGGGGCCACATCAAAGGCACGAACGGTGAAAGCCAGGGAGTCATTCCGTTCCTGAAACTTCACAACGATCAACTCGTGGCGGTGAACCAGGGCGGCAAGCGCCGTGGGTCGGGGTGCGCATACCTCGAAACCTGGCACAACGACATTGAGGATTTTCTGGAACTTCGCCGGAACACGGGGGACGAGCGCCGGCGGACGCATGACATGAATACCGCCAACTGGGTGCCGGACCTGTTTATGAAACGAATGGAGGCCCGGAAGGAGTGGACGCTGTTCCGTTCCTGCGAAACGCCCGACCTACACGAGTTGTACGGCAAGGCCTTTGAAAAGCGATACGAGTACTACGAGAAACAAGCTGCGGAGGGCCACATTTTTGCCAAGAAAGTCCCCGCGATCGAACTCTGGAAGCAGATGCTGAAAGTCCTGTTTGAAACGGGGCATCCGTGGATCACCTTCAAGGACGCATGTAATATCCGAAGCCCCCAGGACCATGTCGGCGTTATTCACAGCTCGAACCTCTGCACGGAGATTACGCTCAACACCAGCGAAGAAGAGACTGCTGTGTGCAACCTTGGCTCGGTCGTGCTGGATACGCACCTGAATGCGGAAGGAATGATCGACCATGAAAAACTTCGGGACACCGTTCGCGTGGCGCTTCGGGCCCTGGACAATGTCATCGATCTCAACTTCTACCCCACCGACGCGGCAAAGACGTCCAACAACCGGAACCGGCCCGTAGGAATGGGGATGATGGGGCTGCAAAACGCCTTGTACAAGAAGGGGTTGTGTTTCGCTTCGGATGAAGCCGTTGAATTCAACGACGAAATTACGGAGGCCTTGGCTTTCTATGCCTACGAGGCGTCCAGCGACCTGGCGGCGGAGCGCGGAACCTACGCTACGTTCAAGAATTCGAAATGGGATCGGGGCATTCTGCCTCAGGACTCCATCGAATTGCTCGAGCAGGAGCGTGGTGTTCCTGTTGAATTGCCTCGGACCGGGCGGATGGACTGGACGGGCGTGCGAGACAAAATCAGCAAGCAGGGCATGAGAAATTCGAACGTTCTGGCGATTGCGCCGACCGCGACCATTTCGAATATCATGGGCACGACTCCCTGTATCGAGCCTACCTACAAGAATCTATTCGTGAAAAGCAATCTGTCGGGAGATTTCATTGTCCTGAATATCTCGTTGGTACTGGAGTTGAAAAAACTCGGGCTATGGGACCAACAGATGATTGATGACCTGAAGTACTTTGACGGCGAGTTGGCCGATATCGAACGGATACCCGAAGAGGTAAGAGGGCGGTTCGCCACCGCTTTCGGAGTCGATTACAACTACCTCATCCGCGCGGCGGCGCGTCGGCAGAAGTGGATCGACCAGTCACAGTCAGTCAACCTGTTCCTGGCCAAGCCGAATTTAAAGACCCTCTCCCACATGTACCGGGCTGCGTGGCACCAGGGGTTGAAAACCACCTATTATCTCCGGACTCTTGGAGCCTCCAACATCGAAAAGGCGACGGTTAGTGTTCGAAAAGAGACGCGCGGGGTCGTACGGGACCGCGAGATAGACAAGCACGGCGAAAAACCTAAATTCACCGAAGAGGAAACAGCAGTCTGCAGCCTTGATGCCATACTCAACGGCGGCGAATGCGAGGCGTGCCAGTAGAGCACGGCGGAGACTCGAAGAAGTTCAGAGTTCGTCTCGTCGATTCAGGAATTCCCGGACCGACTGTTCTACGCTTACTTCACCTGCGGCGACCCGATCTTCGAAGTGGTTGTGCCAGAGGCGCAGGTTGGGTCTCGCGTGTTGGAGTTCGTCAAGAATCAGTGGAATCATGGGGCCGCCCTCTTCGAAGTACCCGGTGTCATGGAATGCCCGTTCCGCGGGCTCCCTTTCGTAGGGAATCCGAATGATCTCCGCATCCCAGGCGCCCTCGTTGTAATGCAGGAGCGCAAATGCCGCGCGCGGGTCCCCGTCAAACGGAAGGCCGACGGCTCCGGCATTGACCACGATGGATGAGTCCATCCGGCGAACGAACGGAACGTGGGTATGTCCGGCGCAGAAAACATCCGGTTCCCGGTCAATCCGATCGAGAAGCTCCTCGTCCGACATTTTCGGATAGATTCCGGTACGGTTGCTGATCGTGGAGGCATGTACGACCCGAATCAAGGAACCAGGGATCGGTTCGAGGTCGACGTAGTTCGGCCACGAGGCGATATCGTCCAGGAAATCTCCGAGCCGGGCGCAGGTCCATGCGCTGTGCCGGCACACCTCCTCCTCCCATCCTGGACCGGACGTGTCCAGGCTCCTTTTCTCTAGAACGAAATCCTCATGATTGCCCTTGAGGATCGTCCACCCCTCCCGGTCCCTTCGCTCGACAATCCTCGCAACACACTGCTCCGAAAAAGGGCCACGATTCACCACGTCTCCGGCGACGATCACATGATCGGGCCGCTCCCTGTCGAGCTGAACCATAACCGCTTCAAGCGCACAGAGATTGGCGTGAATATCGGAAAGAATTGCAATCTTCATGACGATTAGGGCCGTATCGCAGGGTTTATTGGGGCAGTCTACTGCAATCTGGCGGAAAAAACTTGCCGGAATTGCGGGAAATTGCAATGTTCCCCCCCCTTCCCCTTCGGTTGGTGGAAGCGGGTTGAACTGATCTGAAAGGAAATACCGATGGCAAGAGATCTTATCAAGATGGTATCCAGTGCCGGCACCGGACACTTTTATACAACCGAGAAGAACCAGAAGAACAAAGCGGAAAAGCTCGAGCTAAAAAAATATGATCCTGTAGTTCGCAAACATGTGGTCTACAAGGAATCAAAAATGAAGTAACCGCAATTTCGAATTACGGGGATGATTCGGGCCGTCTCGACTTTGGGACGGCCTTTTCTTTCGTACGAAGCAATTGCCGCCACGAGTTGGCCCCGGTCATGAAACGGTTGATTCTGCCCGAACGCCTCGCCGGCGAGGATGCCGTGCATGCTATGGAAATCTCTGAAAGATACGGAGCATGAGATTCTCGACCGTGAATTGCTTCTGCTGACCCGTGATTTGGAGGAAATCCCTGTGAGTTTCACTGCGTCCGCGCTTCGTTCGAGGTGTCCCGCCGGAAGGGGACCCGGCGGATAGTCGGGCCGTCGTCGGCGTGGTGGCCATCGCCCGCGATCTTCGGGAACAGAAGTGCGCCCAGTCGTAGCTCCTGCAGGCCAACAAGCTGACCAGCGTGGGTGAGCTCGCTGGAAATCTTGCACATGAGATTAACCTTCCGATCGCAGTGATCGGTGGGAAGACACGGCTCCTGCTGAAGAAGCACAAGGAAGCCCTTCCTGCCAAGGTGGTGGGGGAACTGGAGAAGACCGCCGGTGTTTCAGAGCGAATCCGCCGGATTGTCAGCGGGTTGCTGAACTTTGGATGCCCTTCCCAGGAAACGCGGACTCACGTTCAACTCGAAGTGCCTCTGTACCGGGCCCAGTCACTGGTCGAGCACGCCGGAGCGGCCGCTTGAGTCAGCGCCGTTCCAGCCAGGTCGGGATCTACTTGCTTTTCGGCTCTTCGCCCGCCTGATCGATTTCTTTTCCCTTCGGCGGGTCCTCGAACAATTTCGCGAATTCACCGTACCCCTCCGATTCCAGCTGGTCGAGGGGTACGAATCGCAGGCTCGCCGAATTTATGCAGTAGCGCATCCCGGTCGGTTCGGGGCCGTCTTCGAACAGATGCCCCAAGTGGGAGTCGCCGTGTTTGGATCGAACCTCTGTGCGTTTCATACCCATTTTCCGGTCGACCTTTTCCACAATCCCGGAGCCATCAATCGGACTCCAGAAAGAAGGCCAGCCCGTGCCCGATTCGAATTTCTCACTCGAACTGAACAGGGGTTCCCCGGACACGATGTCTACATAGATCCCCGGCTCCTTGTTATCGTAAAATTCATTGCTGAAGGGATGCTCCGTGCCTTCCTTTTGCGTTACTTTGTACTGAATGGGAGTCAGTTTTTCTTTGAGTATCTCATCACTTGGCTTGCTGTACATGGCGTTGGAATCTCCTTGCGGGGGCACTGCAGTGACTGTCTTTTCCGCCGCGCAGCCCGCTGCGAACAGAAAAAGCGGCACGGGATACAACCATAGGAATTTCATCAGGTCTCCGATTTTATTGTCCGTACCTATTGTCAAAGGATATGTCGTTGCGTTCAATCCAATCCTTACCCCGCAACTGGAATCAGTACAAGCTCCAGAGGGCCGGGTAGAGGTACCGGTTCACTCTTTTTGCTCCCCCTGGAACATTTTTCGGGTCGATTCCGTGAGATGGATTATCTATCTTCGGATCGTGGCATTTATTTCAAGTTCGATCACACCCAGGGACACGGTACCTGTCCAGTCCCGCTGGCGGCGGATTGTTACCCCGATTCCGGTACCCGAATCGATCCCGGTGATTGAGCGCCTGCGGGCCGTCGAACCTGTCTCCATGTCCGCCATGCCGCCGGTGTTGTGGGACGAAGCTGAAGGGTTCCTCGTTCGCGATCCGTACGGAAACCAGTGGATCGATCTCACCAGCGCCATCGTCATGGCCAACGCCGGGCACAGTCATCCCCGGATCGTGGAAGCGATCCATCGTGCCGCCGACGGAAAGCTGCTGGCGACCTACGCATTTCCGGCGACAGGGAGATCCGCGGTTCTCGAAAAACTCGTTTCGCTGTCACCGATTCCCGATTCGAAGGCAATCTTGTTCAGCGCCGGTACGGAAGCAACGGAAGCGGCGATGTTCGTCATGCGGCTTCACGGGCGGGCGATAGATCCGGAGAAAGTGGGAATCCTCAGCTTCGCCGCCGGCTACCATGGCCGTACCCTGGCCGCGTCGATGGCCGCGGGAACGCCGCGCCCGGATGACTGGATCAGCCGGGGGCAGCTCCATCACTACCAGATTCCCTTTCCGTTCAGCCCGGCTTGCGTGTGGGGACACGATGCTTCAAAAACCTGCGATGAAACCTGCTTTGAGCGATGCATTGAATTGCTTGACCAAAGAGGAGTCAAACCCGAACGGATCGCCGGATTCATCGGAGAACCCGCGCCGGGTTGGGCTACCTTGCCGATTCCGCCGAGGTTCGCCGAGGCAATGAAATCCTGGGCGGATGAACACAACATTCTGATTTGTTTCGACGAAGTCCAATCGGGATGTGGGCGGACGGGACGATGGTTCGGGTTTGAACACACCGGAGTTGTTCCCGACCTCTTTACACTGGGAAAGGGATTATCATCCAGCCTTCCGGTCTCCGCCCTGGTGGGACGTGGCGAAATTATGGATTTGCCACCGCCGGGTGAAATGTCGAGCACCCACGGGGGAAATCCGTTATGCGCGGAAGTCGCGCTCGCGAGCCTGCAAGTGATCGAGGAGGAAGACCTGGTCCGGAAATCCGCGGACACTGGGGAGCGCGTCCTGAAGGTTCTACAGGGCCTCCGGGATGAGTTTCCCGATCGTTTCATGTCGGTGAACGGTCGTGGACTGTACATTTCCGCCCATTTCGTAGATCCGGTCACCGGCGAACCGGATGTACGGTTGGCCGACGAGATCGCGGAAACCGCGGTGCGCAGGGGCGTCATGATGTTTGTTACCGGACGTGGATTACTCAAGATCGCGCCGCCGCTGTGCATTGATCCGGAAGCGGCGATAGAGGCCGCCGAAGTTATTCGTGAATGCTTTCAAGAGTATACGGACGCATAGACGGACATGAGCGTACAAGTGGATCCATTCGGCAACGCGACCAGCCGATTTACAATTACGAACGCGAACGGATTGAGTTGCGCGCTGATCTCATTCGGCGCAACCCTTGTTTCTTTCCGTGCCCCGGATCGAGACGGAAAGCTCGAGAACATGATCCTTGGACTCGATACCCTCGACGACTATGTCGGGGATCCGAATTTTCTTGGTTCGACGGTAGGACGTTTTGCGAATCGCATCGGCGGCGCGGCTTTTTCAATCGATGGCGTTCGGTACGAAGTGCCCGCAAACGAGCCGCCTAATCATCTTCACGGTGGGCCCGAGGGTTTTCACCAGAAAAACTGGGCCGCGGAGGTTCTTGATGAACACAGTGTTCTATTTCGATGCACGAGTGCGGATGGGGAGGGTGGTTACCCCGGAAACGTGAGCGCGACGGTCACCTATGCGCTCACTGATCGAAACGAACTGACCATGGACTACGAGGCATCAACCGATGCGCCTACCCTGGTAAATATGACCAACCATGCCTACTGGAACCTGGCGGGTGCCGGGAACGGCAATGTCCTGCGTCACGAGGCGCAGTTTGACGCGGACCATTACCTGGAGGTGGATGAGGGTCTGATCCCAACGGGCCGACTGGCGCCGGTTGACGGTGGCCCGCTGGACTTTCGCGATTCGCATCCGATCGGCGAGCGGCACACGGAGGCGCCGCTGGCGGCGCGGTGGGAGCGAGGCTACGATCATTGCTTTGTCGTTCGCCCGCGCGAGGGATTGTCGCCGGCGGCGACCGTCTACGAACCCCGTACCGGCAGGTTTATGGAAGTGCTTACGACGCAACCTTCGTTCATGTTCTACACCGGCAACTACCTGGATGGAGTGCCCGGCGCGGACGGGCGCACCTATGATCAATACGGTGGATTCTGCCTGGAAATGCAACGGCACCCGGATGCCCCGAATCATCCCGGTTTTCCTTCAGCAATCCTGCGGCCGGGCGAAATCTATCTCGAGCAGACGGCGTACCGGTTCGGGACCCGGTAATGTGCGCGATATGCGGGCTCACCGGAATCAAGGATCCTCGCGTAGAACATCTATGTTCTTTTCAATCGGTTCACCCGTGGCTACGACGGTACCGTCCGCCAGCACCGTGTATTCGATGACCGCATTGTTCGGGACTTTCAGACTCTGTTCAAACAGTACGCTCCCGTTCATCCGGCGGAAGCTCAAGGTGAGAAGCTCTCCCGGGATTTCCACGGTTGCATTGCCGATCGGCGCGACCGTCGCCACCAGGACGTTGTTGATGCAGGTGTCGACCGGAAAGTCGGCCAGGTTTTCCAGCTTGATCTGCTCGTCGCTGCCCCGACCATATTCGGACGCCGGATATTTCCTGCGGTTGCCACGACCTGCCCGTTCTCCAGGACGACATATTCGGCAAACGTGTTGTCGGGCACGTCCGCGATCTGGCCAAACAGCTCCCGGCCGGACGCATCGCGAATCGATAGCTGTTGCAGTCCCTCCCCGACCGGCGTGCCGTTGCGTTGGCCCGGTTGCACGGTTAGTTCCGGTTCCTGGTTGACGAAAAGAAAGACCGGCTCTGTCCAGTCATTGTCCACCCGAACGGCCCCGTAATCCGGCACTTTATCGTGATCGTTCTAGAAGAACCCGACCCTCCGGTGACCGAAATCAAGATCTATGTAAACGGCCAACTCCATGTGCAGGATGCGCGGATCGAATTAGTGGGCAATATTTCGGGAGGGCTGGGCTGGACCTTCGGCCAGGAGCGGGACGGTAGCCCGACCGCCGGAGATAAAAAAACGGTCGACTGGACGAAAACAAAATCTTCAACGGCGCAATGAGTCCGGTGGAAGTCCATGACCTGTTCGTTGGCCAGCCTTTTTTCGTTACCACAACGGCGGATGTGATCGATATCTCCGAGGAGCTCGTGTCGGGCCCCGGGACCGAGGTGCCGGGACAGATCGACGTGCCCGGCCGCGGCGGCCTCGACACCCTCACCGACCCGTCGGATCGAAAACCTTCGAGCCCAAACGAACGACTCGAACCACGAATTTTGCACTCTTCTTCCTTGCTCCCCATCGTACTCGTAATCGCCTTTCGATGCGGTTCAAGCGGGGAGCGTGAGAGACCAATTTCTCCACTACGGAATGAATTCCGCGCTACCGACGGGTCCCGAGGCGATATCCTGGTCAGGTGTGGACGGCTACTTTCTTGACATTCACACCCTTGCGGTCGCTTATGTTACAACTTTTTCAAGGAGAATGCAGATGAAGCGCGTCATTGTTACAGGGTCATTGGGAGGTACCGGGATCGCCATCGTGTCGGTTCTGGAGGAGCGGGGATTCGACGTCGTCGGGTTGGACATTCATTGTCGAACCGAGGCGTCACCAGGGAATTATGTATGCCACGATTTGCGTGAAGCGGCCGGGTTGAGCGATTTATTCGCGGGCGCGGATGGGGTCATTCATTTCGGAAGCCCGCCCGCCGATTCCTGGATGAGCACCACCGAGGGGTTTCACCAGGTTGCGGTGGCCGGGTTTAACGTCTTTCAGGCCGCTCGCAACGCGGGGATCAAGCGCATTGCCTGGGCATCCAGCATCGAAACCTACGGAGATCAGACCCTGCAGCCGGCGCTTCCGGTTACCGAAGAGAGCAACCTGGCACCGCCCGGAATTTATGGATGTTCGAAGCTGTTGCTGGAGCGGCTGGCGGTCGACTACTGCCGCTGGCACGGCATGTCGATCGCGGGGTTCCGCCTTTCCCGAATCATCTATGACAACGATTTCGGCCGGGCGAAGTTGAAACGAATTGTTGAGGATGAAGGAGCGGGAGGCGATTGCTTCTGGTCCTATGTCGATGCCCGCGATGTTGCGACGGCCTGTCTCGCCTGGCTGGAGTCGGACCGTCAGGGCGCTGAGGTGTTCAATCTGGCCGCCAACAATGTGCACCAGGAGACGCCGACCGCGGAGCTGTTGAAGAAGTACGGCTATGACCACTTCGAGGTGCCGCCGCTTGATTCCCCGCACCAGACACCATTTTCGACGAAAAAGATTCGAGAGATGCTGGGGTGGACGGAAGAATACGATTGGCGCGATATCCTTGTTTGAGAGTTCAGTGTTCTGACCCTCACTTCATCGCCGGCGATGGCGTCCATCCCTGCGGCGGCGGCACGTTATGAATGCCACCTTGGCGCATCGACTCGGTGGCCGCGCAGCCGGCGGCTACGCTCATGCGTCCGTCCATCATCGATGCTAGTGATTTTCTCGGCAGGCGTTTCCCTTCATGCCGCTGACTTGAGCGACCTGAGATACGAAATTAATGGTGATGCGGTTACCATCACCGATGGTGACATTGCGGCGACGGGTACATTGGTGATCCCCGGCGCCATCGAGGGCAAGTCGGTCACCCGCATCGGGGGGAATGCCTTCTGGAACTGCCCCAGCCTGACCAGCATCACCATCCCTGAGGGTGTCACCCGCATCGGGGAGCAGGCCTTCTATCGGGTACACAAAGACGCTATGCTCGGAATTATTGCTCAACTTTCCCCCCGCCCGACACAGGAGCAGTTAAATCCTGCAATCGCCGAGCGCGGCGCCCGCCCGACTTTGGAGGAGGTTCGCGATGGACGTCCCGGTTCGGTTCTCCTGAGTGTCGACTCGGAAGCCGGCTCGGTGGTCTTGAACTTCACCGTCGAGGAGAGCGAGGACCTGATCACCTAGACCCCGGTCGAGGGACCCGGGGTGAGCCAGACCCTCACACTGCCCGAGGGCAAGCGGTTCTACCGCTTCGCGCACTGATTCGAATCACAGGCGCACGTGCTGCCCTGAATCACCATTCCAATATTCCTGAAAATGTTGGAATGAGGACTTTTCGCTTGACCACACTCCCGGGATTGCTACAATGGCGACTTACTTCGACCGAAGCATTCTCTGTTTTTAACTTTTATTTATCACGAAGCCTCGACACGGAGCCGGGTAAACAAATGAAGAATCTGATACGCTTTTTCCCAATCGCCATCGCATGTTTGATGCCTCCAGCAGTATTAGGAACACATACGCCTACGGTCGTACTAGGTCCTGATCCCGTTCGTTACACCACAAACGGCAGTGGCGACAGTCCAGCGATATTTACCAGGGAAATCTATCCTCTGGAAGTCGGCATGGAACCCGGTTCTGAGGAGGAAAGCACTACCGTGAGAATGAGCATGGATGATGGCCGCTCCTTCAATCTCGTCCAAATTCAATTGAAAAACTCCGGCGGCGGCAATTTGGATGTTAAATATAGCAACGGAGTCACTTGGAATACTTCTAGTAATTCGAAATGGAGGACTAAAACCGAAGCGGGGAATTCTGGGCATGATGATGTCGGCTATGTCTATTGGATTGAATTTACGGCAAACAACAGCGACGTTTTTCTACGGAACATCGTCTTCGATTATAATAATGCAATAGACACAGATGGAGATAATGTAGCTGATAGTGCTGATGCCTTCCCTAATGATGCGTCTGAAGACACGGACACAGACAGTGACGGTACTGGCAACAATGCGGACACTGATGATGATGGAGATGGTGTCGAAGATGGCTCTGATGCCTTCCCGCTCGATGCCGCAGAATCGGTCGATACCGACGGGGACGGCACAGGTAACAATGCCGACACCGATGATGATGGAGATGGTGTCGAAGATGGCTCTGATGCCTTCCCATTGAATGCCGCAGAATCGGTCGATACCGACGGGGACGGCACGGGCAACAATGCCGACACCGATGATGATGGAGATGGTGCCGAAGATAGCTCCGATGCCTTCCCATTGAATGCCGCAGAATCGGTTGATACCGATGGGGACGGAATAGGCGATAATGCCGATGCCTTCCCGCTCGATGCCGCAGAATCGGTCGATACCGACGGGGACGGCATGGGCAACAATGCCGACACCGATGATGATGGAGATGGTGTCGAAGATGGCTCTGATCCCTTCCCATTGAATGCCGCAGAATCGGTTGACACCGATGGGGACGGAATAGGCGATAATGCCGATGCCTTCCCGCTCGACAACACAGAATCGATTGATACCGACAGTGATGGCACGGGCAATAATGCGGACACCGATGATGATGGAGATGGTATCGAAGATAGCTCCGATGCCTTCCCATTGGATAACACAGAATCGGTCGATACCGACGGGGACGGAACGGGCAACAATGCGGACACTGATGATGATGGAGATGGTGTCGAAGATGGCTCTGATGTCTTCCCACTCGATGCCGCAGAATCGGTCGATACCGACAGGGACTGCACCGGTAACAATGCCGACACCGATGATGATGGCGACGGCGTAACCGATGACCTAGACCTCTTCCCGCTCGATGGTTCTGAGACAGCAGACACAGATGGAGACGGTATTGCTGACAACTCGGATGCTTACCCCTTTGATGGTACAAATACCGCGATCCTAGGTCCTGATCCCGTTCGTTACACCACAAACGGCAATGGCGACAGTCCAGCGATATTTACCAGGGAAATCTATCCTTTGGAAGTCGGCATGGAACCCGGTTCTGAGGAGGAAAGCACTACCGTGAGAATGAGCATGGATGATGGCCGCTCCTTCAATCTCGTCCAAATTCAATTGAAAAACTCCGGCGGCGGCAATTTGGATGTTAAATATAGCAACGGAGTCACTTGGAATACTTCTAGTAATTCGAAATGGAGGACTAAAACCGAAGCGGGGAATTCTGGGTATGATGATGTCGGCTATGTCTATTGGATTGAATTTACGGCAAACAACAGCGACGTTTTTCTGCAAAACATCGTCTTTGATTACAATAATGCAGTAGACGCAGATGGAGATAATGTAGCTGATAGTGATGATGCCTTCCCTAATGATGCGTCTGAAGACACGGACACCGACAGTGACGGTACTGGCAACAATGCGGACACTGATGATGATGGCGACGGTGTAGCCGATGACCTGGACGCCCTCCCGCTCGATGACACAGAATCGATCGATACCGACGAAGATGGGGTAGGCGATAATTCAGACGCCTTCCCCAGCGATGCCTCTGAAACTTCAGACACAGATGGCGATGGAACAGGCGACAATGCGGATGCCTTCCCCAACGATGCCTCGGGAACTTCAGACACAGATTGCGACGGTGTAGCCGATGGCCTGGACGCCTTCCCGCTCGATGATACAGAATCGGTCGATACCGACGGGGACGGCACGGGCAACAATGCCGACACCGATGATGATGGAGATGGTGTCGAAGATGGCTCTGATGCCTTCCCATTGGATGCCGCAGAATCGGTTGACACCGATGGGGACGGAATAGGCGATAATGCCGATGCCTTCCCGCTCGATAACACAGAATCGGTCGATACTGACGGGGACGGCACCGGCAACAATGCCGACACCGATGATGATGGAGATGGTGTCGAAGATAGCTCCGATGCCTTCCCATTGGATGGCGCAGAATCGGTTGACACCGATGGGGACGGAATAGGCGATAATGCCGATGTCTTCCCGCTCGATAACACAGAATGGATCGATACCGACGGAGACGGAACGGGCAACAATGCCGACACCGATAATGATGGCGACGGTGTTCCTAATAATGTGGAAGGTACGGATGGCACAGATCCACAGGATGAGTGTTCTTTCTTAACAGCAAGCATCACACTCCCAGTAACCTCCACAGCAGATTGTGATGGCGACGGTGTCCCAAATAACGTGGAAGGTACGGATGGCACAGATCCACAGGATGAGTGTTCTTTTTTAACAGCAAGCATTACACTACCAGTAACCTCCACAGCAGATTGTGATGGCGATGGCGACGGTGTTCCGAATAACG
>Ga0310121_10003214_pt1 | contig 14978 bp, 11 predicted proteins | sample CB27_Tmax_986_MG_FD_203504 | JGI IMG/M metagenome (GOLD analysis project Ga0310121, IMG submission 203504) | Marine microbial communities from Western Arctic Ocean, Canada - CB27_Tmax_986 | ecosystem: Environmental > Aquatic > Marine > Oceanic | place: Canada: Western Arctic Ocean | collected...
CCTTCACCTCGCGGTTGCCTCCGATAGGCCCCGCAGGGGACTTTCACCCCCACTCACTTCACCATGCCCAACGCACCCGTTCGGGCTACGCCCTCACTCCAGAACAGCAGCGGTCCCTTAACCCTAGATCCTCTCATTAAGGCTGGTACATAGTTTGGGGGAAGGCCAGTAGCAAGAGCTCACGTCGACTGATAGTGCTCCCCGGGTCATACGGCTTGGACAATGGGGGTGTGCTCCATTCACGAGGGCAAGATGATCTCGTCGACGACGCGGCCATACACATCCGTGAGGCGAAAATCTCGACCTGCATACCGGTGGGTGAGCCGCTCATGGTCCAGACCGAGCAGGTGGAGAATCGTTGCCTGAAGATCGTGGACGTGCACCTTGCCTTCGATGGCGCGGTAACCAAGCTCGTCCGTATCGCCGTAAGCCAAACCGCCTTTCACTCCGCCGCCAGCCATCCAAGCTGAAAAGCCCTGAGGACTGTGTCCGCGACCATAGGTCTCCGGGGGATCCTTGCCGCGCGAAAGATCCTGATCAAATGGGGTTCGACCGAATTCGCCGGTGCACACGACGAGCGTATCTTCTAGCAGACCGCGCCGGCGCAGGTCTTCGAGTAGGCCAGCGATCGGTTTGTCGTGTCTTGCACACACCTTTGGAAGGTTTGCTTTGATGTTGATGTGATGGTCCCAGGCGCCGGTCCAGATCTGAACGAACCGCACTCCCGCTTCGGAAAGACGTCGGGCGACAAGCATCTTGTGCCCAACCACGTCGGTTGGCTGCTCACCAATCCCGTACAGCCGTAGCGTTTCCCCCGATTCCTCGGAGATGTCCACAAGGTCTCCGGTTTCGGCTTGCATGCGAAAAGCCAATTCGTAGGACTCGATCAGCCCTTCGATGCCAGGGTCCGCGATAGCGCGGTCCAGATGCCGCAGATTGAGCGTCTGCAGCAGCTGCGCTTTCATCAACTGTTGCCGAGCGTTCAGTTGGTCGTTCTTGAGGTGGCGAATCGTGAATTCTTTTTCACCTTCCAACGCCGTGCCTTGATGAATCGCCGGCAAATACGCATTCCGGTGGCTGAAGGTGCTGCCGGTGACAGAGACAAACGATGGGAAGTTGCGATTCTCCGTGCCCAACCCGTACGAAACCCACGAGCCCATGGAAGGCTGGACCAGGAACGGTGAGCCGGTGAACAGGTGTTGCCGCGCGGGCGTATGGGCCGGATTGTCCGCCACCATGCCGTTGAGAATGGTCAACCGATCGATTTGCTGTGACAAATGGGGCAGCAGGTCGCTCATCCAGATCCCAGACTCGCCGACGCGGCGAAATTTCGAGATCGGCCGGAGGAGCTTCGTCGAATCGAATCCTTCGGTTACGAACTCGTTGCTATGGGCGATACTTTTAGGTGGAAGCTCTCCATGTCGCTTTCCCAGCTCAGGCTTGTGCTGAAAAAGGTCGACCTGAGAGGCACCGCCGGCAAGGAAGATGAAGATGACCCGTTTAGCGCGCGGGCGAAAGTGCGCTGGCCGCGCCGCCAGTGGATCTCTCGCTGAACGTCCGGCGGCCGCATTTTCCTGGAGCAAAGCAGACAACGCCAGCATTCCGAACCCGCAAGCCGAAGACCGGAGCATTTCACGACGCGACAATGGCATCGGTTCGACAAGGCCGCAAGGATACATGCGCGTGCTCTTCATTTGGTTTCACCACTCGGTTATTCAATTAATCATACGTAAGAAACTCAGTCGAGATCAAGATGGTGTGGCACAACTGAACGAAAGCGAATCGGCGCGAATCACCTTCGTCGTCATCGCGGGACTCCGCCGCAAATGTTTTCACAAAGTCCAGCCCGTGCTGGACTTCCTCAGCACTGGCCGGTCGCCCGAACGCGGCGAGGTAGATTCGATTGACTCGGTCCCCGTCGGCCTGAGCTTCCCAGGCTAGCAGGCGCTCGGACAGTCTCGCGGCTTGCTTTTGAATAAAAGGTGAGTTCATCAGGAACAGCGACTGCGTCGGCACTGTGCTCGTTTGGCGGGCACCCGTTATCTCATTGGGAGAGGGAAAATCGAATGGCAGTAGCGGCTCCAGCGCTTTGAACTTCTGACTCGTGCGAGGTACGGGCAGATAAATACTACGGCGCCGCACCACCTCCTCTCGCACCGCACTGATATCATTGATCTGATCGTACTGTTCAACCGCAGTGTCCTGCCAATCCGCGGGCGGCAACGTCGAGCCGCCGACGACGGTACTCAAATCGCCGCTGATCTTCAGAACCGAGTCGCGAATGGCGATCCCGTCGAGACGTCGGCGACGGTGTCGCCACAGCAGCCGGTTGTCCGGGTCAACCGACCAACAGTTGGGGTTGTAGTCGCTGGATAACCGATAGGTGCGACTGACTACAATTTCACGGATGAGCGGTTTAATCCGCCACCCGCCTTCGACCAAACGACTCGCAAGGTAGTCGAGCAACTCCGGATGACTTGGACGTTCGCCCTGTTGGCCAAAGTTGTCCACGGTGCGCACAATTCCGGTGCCGAGCAGATGGTGCCAGAGGCGGTTGACAAACACGCGGGGTACGATCGGATTGTCGTGGTGTACGAGCCACCGGGCTAACTGCAAGCGTCCGCTCGCCGTGCGGGGAATCTCTGGGACCGGCCCGAAGGCGAGCACACGCGGTAAGCCGCGTGGAACTTCCTCGCCCAACTGAGTTGCGATGCCGCGGATGTTGATCCTGGCGTTAGTCGGCCGAGTGGGCTCGGATGCCGCCAATACGGCTGGGGCCTGGGGAGCGTTCGCTTTGACAAGGTTGGTCAGGTCTTTTTCCAGCTTCGACACTTCCTGGTTCAGCTCGTCAATTTCCTTCTGAAGTTCCTCGCTGGTTTTCGCCTTGTTATCTTTCGTGTCCGCCAACGCCTTTTTCTCAGCTTCCCGCCGCGTGCGTTCGTCTTTCTTCGCGTCGATGCTGGCTTTCAACTCCGAAACACGCTGTTGATGAATCACCAGGCGCTGCTCTCGCTCGGCGCGTTGCTCGGCAGTTTCCGGAATCGGCTGCCACAGCCATTGGCTGAAGACGCCGGACAATCCGCGAAATCCGTTGATCACTTGAACGTTGTGCAAGATCCCCGCCAAAGCGTAGTAGTCCGCTTGTGCGATCGGATCAAACTTGTGATCGTGGCAGCGGGCACATCCCAGTGTCAGTCCTAGGAGCACACGTCCCACCTTGTCGACTTGATTATCGACGATGTCCATCCGCAGTTGCTCTTTGAACTGATTGACCAGGTTGATCGGGCCTTGGGTGAGAAACTGTGTCGCCACAATCTGTTCGGCACGCTGAGCGTCACTCTTGTATGGCAACAGGTCGCCAGCGATCTGCTCGATTACGAAACGGTCCAGCGGCTTGTCGTCGTTCAACGCTCGAATCACATAGTCGCGATATCGCCACGCTCCTCGATTCGGAAAGATCAGTTCGAGGCCCACCGAGTCTGCGTATTGGGCCAGGTCCAGCCAATGCCTTCCCCAACGCTCGCCGAAGTGAGGTGAGGCGAGCAGGCGGTCGACTATTTTCTCGTAGGCGTCAGGCGAGTCATCATTGACCAGCGCGACGATCTCCTCGGGCTCCGGCGGTAGACCTACCAGGTCGAGGTATACACGACGAAACAGAGTGTACTTGTCCGCGAGCGAATTTGGTTCCAGCCCGTTTTCTCGGAGTCTGGCCAACACGAAGCGATCGATCGCGCTTCGCGGCCAGGATTCCGATTTGAGAAGCCCAGCTTCTTCGGAAAGCCGAGCTTTTGTGTCGCGTCCACCTTTCAGCGGTTGGAAGGCCCAGAAGTCTCGTCCGGCCTCGACATCGATGGTAGCCGGGCCGGTGGGACGTGTGTTGTCGCCGAACAGCCGAGGTCCGACCGCAGTTGATATCAGCAGGATAAGCGCGACAAGGCGAACGGAATTCAGTCCGTCTACTGGACGCCTGCGCGAACCGAATGAGTTCCATTCTTCAGGGTGAATCGCTCGAACCATCGGTCGCAGCCCTGGATGCGACCAATGTTGCCTGACTCTGTTCGAGAACGAAGCGCTCATGGCGGCTAAGCAATGATTTCGTTGAGGATTCTTCCGTGAACGTCGGTGATAGTGACTAGTGATAGTGATTCTACCCCTTCCGAGGCGTGTTTACCATACTCAGGGCGCGGCGAATCCGGCCAGTTGTTTGTCTTCCTCGTCACACATATTCCCTCCGAATCGTTTCGGCAGCCTTAAAACTTGCTATATTAGAGCGCTAACGTGCCCAATTCAAATCGGCCGTGTTCAGCCAGCACTGGAAATCGCGTTGGCTGTGAACCATAATAGTACGCAGCGTAGGTGTCCATTGTACGAATCTGCCGTGATAGCAACATTTAGCGACCGCGCGCCGGCATTCGTATTGGCTGCGGTGTCCATGACTAATCGTTACAAACATAAGGACAACTTAGATGCGCACACGGGGAAAGAAAAATCGATTAACAAATCCTCTGCTCGATCGTTCCCTGGCCCGTTATCGACACGCGTTTCGCCGCGCACGTGCACTGCGGTTTTGGCGGGTGGGCGGAGTCTCCCTGGCGGCTACCGGGATGCTGGGCCTGGCAGTCGGACTGGCTGCTCCAAGGGCGGTGGCGGAACCGCTTACCGGCTCCCTGACGCTGGCCGACTTGGGGAACACCGTGGCGGGGGCCACCATCAGCGGAGTTGCCGATAGTGACTCTACCGGCCTTTCCGTCTCTGGTACGGGCGATGTCAACGGCGACGGAATAGACGATTTCCTGATCGGGTCATACGGTGCGGATGCGGGCGGCACCAACCGGGGCGAGACCTACTTGGTCTACGGTCGTGGGGGCACCAACCCGCTCTCCGGCTCGCTCGATCTGGCTGCCCTGGGGAGCACGGTGGCGGGCGCCACCTTCAAAGGGATTGCCAACGACGATCAGGCCGGCCGTTCCGTTGCCGGTGCGGGCGATGTCAACGGCGACGGGCTGGCCGATGTCTTGATCGGGGCATGGCACGGGAATGGGGCTGGCGACAACCGGGGTGAGACCTACCTGGTCTACGGCAAAGGGGGCGGCAGCCCGCTCTCGGGTGCCGTCAACCTGGCCGACGTGGGGAGTACGGTGGCCGGAGCCACCTTTAACGGCGCTGCCGACAGCGACCAGTCCGGCTACTCTGTTTCGGGCGCGGGCGACGTGAACGGCGACGGGCTGGCCGATCTCTTGATCGCGGGATTCGGTATGAGCCAGGGCTACCTGGTCTACGGCCAGCCGGACAACGGTGCACTTCCACTCACCGGCTCGCTGGAGCTGCACAACGTGGGGGCCGAGGTGGCCGGGGTCATCTTCCACGGGATTACCGGTGAGCTCGCTGTCTCTGGCGCGGGCGACGTGAACGGCGACGGGATCGACGATATCTTGATCGGGTCAGGGCGCGTCAATAGCAACCGGGGCCAGAACTACCTGGTCTACGGCCAGCCGGACAGCAGTCCGCTCTGGAGCTCCATCAACCTGGCCGACGTGGGGGACACGGTAGCCGGAGCCACCTTCGACGGGAAAATGGACAATGGCTTTGCCGGCTTATCCGTCTCTGGCGCGGGCGATGTTAACGGCGACGGGTTGGACGACCTCTTGATCGGAGCAATGTATGCGAACGGCCATGGCGAGACCTACCTGATCTACGGCCAGCCGGAGAGCAGCCCACTTTCCGGTTCGCTGGACCTGGCCCACGTGGGTGGCACGTTGGAAGGGGCCACCTTCACCGGCGCGTTGAGCGGTGACCACGCCGGCAGCGGCGTTTCGGGCGCGGGCGATGTCAATGGCGACGGGCAGGACGATATTGTAATCGGGGCATGGCACGCGCCGGGTGGCTGGCCTAACAGAGGCGAGAGCTACCTGGTCTACGGCCAGCCGGACAGCAGCCCACTCTCCGGCTCGTTGGACCTGGCCCACGTGGGTAGCACGTTGACCGGAGCCGCCTTCGAGGGGGTTGAGGACTTGGGCCGTTCCGGCCGCGCCGTCTCGGGCGCGGGCGATGTCAATGACGACGGGGTGGCCGATTTCTTGATCGGGGCGTTCACTGCGAATGGGACTGGCACCAGTCGGGGCGAGAACTACCTGGTCTACGGCCAGGGTGTCAACGGGACACCCACCTTTACGTGGGACGGCGGCGCCGGAGACTGGGGAGCAAGCACATGGAACGGCGGGTCGGGCCCTCCTGGTGCCTCAGACGATGCGGTGATTGACCTTGCCGGCTCGCAGGTGACCGTCAGCGATACGCGTTCGGCCAACAGTACCGACGTTAGTGATGGTCGCTTGGACGTGAACGGCACGCTGAATAGTCCCGTCACCACGAGCGGCTCCGGCGTGGTTGGAGGCACCGGAACGATCGGCGCCGACCTGGTCCTTACCGGTGGCACGCTCGCTCCGGGAACCAACGCTGGGACGGGCAATCTTGCTGGTGGTCAAGGCCTAGATGTGCCGGAACCCTCCAGTATTATGTTGTTCGGATGGGGCGGATCGCTGGTCCTATCGCTGTTTCGCAAGTGGGCGAGGCCGTAAAGACGAAAAAGCTATAGGCATCCGGTGCCTGCGAATTCGGCGGACGGTCGAAGCTCTCAAGCTAAACAGCACAGAAAAAGGTCGCATTCCCACACAATGAGGCCCGTAGGACGGACACGCTTGGGTGCGGCGGGTTCGTGTGCCGGTACTATGGGCCTAAATCGGGCATATTGGTTTACGTCACATGGCAATCTCAACGGAGAGGAATCATCTTAACCCTATACCTCAAAGCGGCCTTGCGAAAGGCTCACTACGAGATCTTGCCGGATGACGGCCAGTATTACGGTGAGATCTCCGAATGCAACGGTGTCTACGCAACGGCACCTTCGCTCGAAGCGTGCCGGGATCAGGTCGAAGAGGTTCTCGAAGAGTGGGTTCTCTTTCGAGTTCATCGGAATCTTGCCCTGCCCGTCATCGACGGTTTCGAATTGGCGGTGAAGCAAGAGCCCGTCTGATGCCGACATTCGGACCAATCAAGCGGCGTGATCTGATTCAATGCTTAAGGAGTCGGGGCTTGAAGGTCCCTTCTCAGGCGGCAAGCATCAGTTCATGGTCCGCGGCGACGTGACGGTGCGCGTGCCCAATCCACATCACGGCGATATCGGCAAAGAATTGTTAAGCCGTATCCTCCGCCAAGCCAGTATCAGCAAGGACGAATGGGAACAGTCTTAGGAGCGGCTGCGACGATGGGAAAACAGGCGACACGTAAAACGGCAAAGAAGAAGATGTCTCCTTGGGAGCATGCACTTTATGGAGGAGGATCGTTCCAAACTTACCAGCCCCGATCAGGCCAACACAGATGGGCCGCCCTTGTTCCTCATGGCGGTTTAGCATTCGATATAGGTTCATCGAGGAATCCCGATTGGACAACGCCACTTGCAGCAGGGGTGACGCTTACCACAACACTTTAAACGGCCGACTGCATCCGACGACCGTACTCAATGAGGCAGTCATCCGCTTCACACTCGATGGGTGTAAAGTCTCGGTGCGCAATCCACTCTTCGCGTTGAAAGCGGCGAATATGATTGTCGACGCGGCACACGCTAATATAAACGACTGTGCGACCCCAGGGAGAAATGTTGCCCGGAGAAGCATGCACCAGATTGCAGTGAAACATCAAGATCGAGCCGGGAGGTCCTTTCGGCGCCACAAGTCCCCCTTCCTCGACGAGGCGGCTGACCGTTGCCTTGTCAAGGGTCCAGAGCGGGTAGGACGTGGTTGCCAAATCGTGCCCAGCTTCCAATACACCACGCTTGTGGCTCTTTGGGATTAGCATCAACGGTCCGTTGAACTCCGTGACTTCGTCAACAAAAACCGCGATGTTCATGGCCCGTGGTTCGGGCATCAGGTCGTCACGAGCCCACGTGCCGTAATCCTGATGCCACTGCCAAACGTCACCGTCAAACGCGGCTTTGGCGTTGATCTTGAACTGATGCACGTAAACCGGCCCGCCCAACAATTCCCTTGTCGGGTTGACCATGCGCGGATGCTGCGCCAGCAACCGGAAAGCTTCGTTGTAGTGATGTGCCGCAAACGCCGTGCGTATGGCGTCACCGTCCTTTTCTTGCCAAACTTCCGGACGGCGCTGAGCAAATATGCCCGGCAATTCGCGACTGAGCACCTCCACTTATTCCAGGGAAAATGTGCTTGGCAGAAATAGATAGCCCAGCTCGTCGAATTGATTGATTTGGTCTTGTGTGATCATGTTCTCCAAATTGTTCCACAATAGAGATCACATATCAATCCGACGAATGCTTGGACTGTAATGCTAACGTTGACTTCTCTGGTCGGCGCTTCGCGGTTCCAGAATGGTGCGGAAGTGCTTGCAGAAATCCCCGAAGACGGGATAATCAGCTACGACAACGTCCGTCTTCGACCTTCCGTCGCGCTGGACCTCAAACGCCAGCAGGACGGAGAAACGGCAGCGGCTGCTTCACTTAGTGCAAGTGGACTGGAGCACGAGTCATGACCCACCAGGACGACCATTCCATCGACCGCCGGGCGGTGCTGAAAACGGCCGCAGGTATCGCGTCCGGAATCGCTTTAACTTCGACACCTGCTCTCGCGGCCGACGACAAAGCGAAGGAGTCGTCGATCGAGGCCTATCCCGCCCGCCTGAGCTACGAGCCGGGAGAGGAAGTCGCATTACACGTCTCGACAACCGCCGCAAAGTACTCCGTCGAGATCGCCCGTGTCGGTGCGAAGCGCGAGCTGGTCTGGAGCAAAGACGACATCGCCGGCGCCAAACACGACACGCCGGCAAACGCGTCGACGCATGGGTGCCGCTGGCCGGCCTCGCTTACAGTTCACGTGCCCGGCGATTGGAAGTCCGGCTACTACAGCGTCACCTTGAAGGCCGCCGAGACACAAGGCAAACCAATTCAAGGCGAAGCGTTTTTCGTCGTGCGTTCCGCCCGGCCGGGCAAGCAGGCTCGCATCCTGCTGCAACTAACGACCAACACCTGGAACGCGTACAACAATTGGGGTGGACCTTGCCTGTATGAAAGCGGCCCACGCCCGCTGCAAGGTGCCCGTGTCTCGTTCGAGCGTCCGATGGCTCGCGGTTTCCTGACGAAACCGAAAGGCGAACACAGTAACTGGGCTCAGTACGCCGGCTGGCATAACTGGGAACGCGAGTTTGTCCGATGGGCGGAAGCGGCGGGTTATCAACTCGACTACGCCGTCAACGCCGACCTTGAAGAGCGGCTGGAACTGCTGAAGCGCTACCGTCTCGTGCTCAGCGTCGGACACGACGAGTATTGGTCGGCACCGATGCGCGATCATCTGGAGGCACTCATTGCCGATGGCGGCAACGTCGCGTTCTTCAGCGGCAACGTGTGCTACTGGCAAGTCCGATTGGAAGACGATGGCAACGCGATGATCGGCTACAAGTTCGGCTACGAGAAGGACCCATTCTTCAAGGAAAAGAAAAACAAGCTGATCGCCACACTCTGGTCGAACCGGCTCATCGACCGGCCCGAAAACCAATTGACGGGCGTCAGCTTCAACTACGGCGGCTATCACCGCTTCGGATCCGTTCCGAGAGGCGCCGGCGGATACACGATCCATCGGCCGAAACACTGGATCTTCGACGGCACGAAACTCGAATGGGGTGATGTCCTCGGCGCACAGCATAAGATCGTCGGTTACGAATGTGATGGCTGCGAATTCGTGCTGAAGGACGGGCTGCCCGTTCCGACCCACCGTGACGGCACGCCCGAAGGATTCGAGATCCTCGCCTCCGCTCCCGCCCGGCTCTGGGACTCCGATCTGGAGTTCGCCTCGAAGAGCTTATTCGGCGACACGGAACACAAGGACCGCTTCACCCACGGCGCGGCCACGATGGGCATGTACTCCCGCGGCGGCACCGTCTTCACAACCGGCTGCACCGAATGGTCCCACGGGCTGGCCGGCAAAGATCCGTTGGTACAGCAGATTACGCGCAACGTGCTGGATCGCCTGTCGGCTTAGAGTCTTCGCTCGAACGAATGACGTGGGCGGATTCCAAGTAACCCTATAATCGCAGACTCTGCGACAAAAAAGTTTCAAAACTCATCTCATCAATCAAAACACCGAAAGGGGAATGATTCTAGCCTGTGCCGGCAAGAGCGGTTATGTTGATGCTGTTCGGGCAGACTCGGCCAGCCGGGCCCGTCATTTGGGAATTGTCCGTTAGAATTCCAAATTTCCAAGGAGGAACTTAATGAAACGATCAGGTTTTCTGGTCGCAGCAGTGCTGTTGCTCCCACGTGGGGCCGCAGGATTGGAAGGTGCGGAAGAGGCGACGTCCCTGTTCGTCCGTGTGGCGGTCCTGGAGGCGGAAGAAAGCACCGGACCCTTCGATGTTTCCGTTAGGATCAGCTTAATCCACCGCTCCCCATGGGACCCCAAATTCTCGGTTAGCGCGACCAACCTGTCGCGTGGGGAGATGTCTGAGTGGTTGGATCTTTCGGAAGCTCTACCTGACGGGTCGGACAACGCCACGGCTGGTGTTTCCGTCGCGAAGGAAGGAAAGCCCCTGACCGGGCCGGTGCGGGTGCGGCTCGAATTGGCCCGCAGCCGCGACGCGACCGACGCGGTCGCGTCCAAGATCATGGAGGGTCCTGCAGCAGGGTGGAAGTTTGTTCTGCCCGAGCGTGGGGTGGCCGACGCGGAAATACCGCGGCGGGTGAGGACGCTCGAGGAAGAGGCCCAGCATCATCTGGACGCGACCCGCGATTTCGGACTCAGTCGCGAGGAGATGCCGAAGAAGTTCATCTCAGTGACCGCTTGTATCGTCGGGATTGATACAGTCGGGAATGATGAGGTCGCGAACATGGAGGTGGAGACGCTCCTGCGCTTGGGGTACAACACCCTCAGCCACGTGCCCTACGAAGTGAGTAAGAAGCTGGAAATCCCCTACTGCCAGATGGGGGAACACCGACCGCCGGACACGCTGGATGAGGCCGTCGCGCTAGAACACTATCACTCGGGCGCCAAAGCATTTGCCGAGGTATTTGGTTCTACCAAACAAATGCGGACCTTTGCCGTGTCCGACGAGCCCCACTGGTATTTCCCGAGTCGGACAGACGATCTTAACAACGACGCCGCTGTGTTGGAGCGGTTCCAAGAATATTTGCAGGAGAAAGGTCTTTCGCCATCTGAGCTGGGCCAAGAGTCCTGGGCGGAGGTCAAGCTGGGGGGGTCGCCCGACCCAGAGGCCCCTCTGAGTGCTCGTCGCCTCTGGTACCACACGGTCCGTTTCGTCGGATATGACGACAGCCGCAGGTATGGGGTTGCGGCACGGGCACTGCGCCAGGTGTATGGGGACCAGCTGCTGGCCTTCACGAACTGGAACAGCCCGGGCATTTTCTATCTCAATCTCACGCAACGGTCGTCGGACGGTCATTATTTGTATGCCTCCCACGATTGGTTTGAATTCTCGCGCCTGGGCGGCGGAACCTGCCTCTGGATGGGGCCGGGCATGGAGGAGGGAGGCGGTCCGCATGGCTCCACCTTCCGAACCTGGTCCATGATGCTCAACCTGCTCCGTTCCGCCGCCCAGCAAGGCCCTGGCCGCTTCGGGGCCTACATTCATCACGGCGGCGCCATCGCCGAAGACCGCGGCCACGAAGTGGAACTGAGCATCATGGCGTTGGCCGGTTATGGCGGCAGTGCCTACAACTCTTGGATCTACGGGCCGAGTTATGCTTTCACGGAGTGGATGTGGTCGGAGAAGCTGGGCCATTACGACGATGTGGCCGATGCCAACCGCCTGATCGGAAAGGCGGAGGATTTCTTGGTTGACGGGGTTCCCCCCCCGGCCGAAGTGGCGCTGTTGTGGCCCATTGCCAGCCAACTCTACGACCTGAACCAGAACGGCTATTGGACGTACAACTGCGATTTTTTGGTGGAGATGGAACACATCTGGTTCGCTCTCAACCATCGTGGCATTCCGGTAGAATTCGTTGATGACGTAATAGTGCAGCGAGGCGACTTGGCCCCGTATAAGGTGCTGTACGTGACCGGCCCCAGTCTGGAACATGAAACCGCCGCAGCCATCCGGGACTGGGTGCGGCAAGGGGGCCAGCTCTGGACCTGCGCGGCGGCGGGAATGCGCGATGAGTATAACCAGCCGTTGGACCTACTCGACGACGTTCTGGGAGTGGAGCACAGGAGGGTCGAGAAGACGCAGTGGGATTACGCCGCCAAGAATGGTCTGAAAAACCTCCCGCCGCTGGCGAAGGTAGTGATGGAGGCCTCGGAAGGGCTGGGCACGGAGGCGTGGAACGCCTACGGTTCTCGTGGAAAATTTCAAGTGATGATGGGCCAGGTGAAGGGGGGGCAGGTGAAGGGGGGCCAGGTGAGAGGACGGTTCGACGACGGGAAACCGGCGGTGATCCGGAATCAGTATGGGCAAGGGGCATCGCTACATTTTGCCACCATGCCGGGATTGGCTTATGGTCGCGGGGCGCACCAGGTAGATCGGGTCCCCACCACCGATTATCCTCCCCGCATTGCCGACCTGATCACGAACCTGGCCACGGACGCGGACATTCTCGCGCCGGTGAAGACCAGCCCGCCTTATGTCGAAGCCGTCCTGCTGAAGTCGGATAAAGGCCGGGCGGTGACTCTGCTAAACTGGAGTGGCAAGCCTCTGAGCCGGGCGCAGGTTACCCTCCTGGATGCGCCGGACGCGGGCTCAGTGCGGTCTGCCCGCCTAGGAGATCTAAAGTTTCGTCGGGGGCGCGACGGCTCCATTTCCGTGCAGCTGCCAATGCCCCGAGTGGCTGATGTGCTATTGGTGGAATAAAGGCAATTGCCCATGGACCCGTACTAACGCTCCAACTTTTTTGCTGCAGATTTTCCTCAGGGCCTGTCGCCTTCGCCGCGTACGTAACGGATCACGTCCATCACCACGCATGATCTATCCAGACAGCCGATCGAGGATGTTCCGCGTGATGCGCTAGACGGTCTGGTCGCCGCCGCGCAGGCCGCGCGACCAGTTGGTGCATCCGCTGGTCACGACGGTGCCGCCCCGGGTATAGCTTCCGAGTACGGCCGCGCCCGACGACGTAAGTTCAGCGAAACCGCTCCGGCCGGAACGGTTCCGGGTCGACGCAAGGGGTATCCCCGGCGATGAGATCGGCGACAAGATGTCCACTCCCCGCCGCCAGCGTGAGCCCGAGCATGGCGTGACCCGCCGCAAGGGTGAGGTTATCCCAACGGTGGTGCCGCCCGATGATTGGCAAACCGTCCGGCGTGCACGGCCGCAGTCCGCGCCAGATCTCGACCACCTTCGGCTCTTCGGGAACGTTGAAGAACTTCCGCGCCCCCCGGACGATGGCCCTGACCCGCCGTTCGGTGATGGACTCATCGAGACCGGCCAGCTCCATCGTGCCGGCGAGGCGCACGCTGTCGGCGCGTGGCGTGACCCCGACTCGGACCTCATTGAGTAGCACAGGAATCTTCGGGAGAGGATCGAAGGGCTCGATGGTCACCCCGTATCCCTTGCCAGCCTGTATGGGAACGTTAAGCTCCAGCGGGCGGGCCAGTCGTGGCGACCAGGACCCACCGGCCAGGACGTACTGCCGGGCGCGAAACGTCCCCCGAGTTGTTCGGACCGCTTCGATGCGCCGGTCGCGGAGCTCCCAGTCGATGAGTTCTGTCCTGGGCTCTATTCTTGCCCCCTGTTCCTCCGCGAGTCTCAGGAGAGTCTGGACGACGGACAGCGGCTCAGCGTGCGCGTCGCCCTCGAAGTACGTGCCACCGATCACCGGGCCCGTGATCGCGGGCTCCATCGCACGGAGCTCGTTCTCGTCCAGGCTCCGACCCTCAACACCGTAGGGGCGAAGAATCTCCATCTCGTGCATGACGTGGTCGAGGCCCTTGCTCGTCTGGCATGGGTAGAGAGCGCCGTACTTCTTGAGGTGCATCTCGGCGCCGGCCCGCGCCTCGATCTCGTCGTAGAGCGCCCGACTCTTCAGCGACAGCGAGGCGAGCGCTTCGGCTGCGTGATGCATGTGCTTCTTCGTCGAACAGCGAGCGAAGCGCAGCAACCAGCGGATCAGCTCCCAGCTCAATCGCGGCTTGATATGAAACGGACTGTCCGGGTCGAGGAGCCATCGAAGCGCATCGTGCATGACGCCGGGCATCGGAAGCGGAAACGAGTGGCTAGGAACGATCATGCCGGCGTTTCCGTACGAGCAGCCGTGCCCGACCTCGCCCCTGTCGATCACCGTCGCCGTCGCGCCGCGTCCCGTCAGGTAATAGGCGCAGGCGGCGCCGACGACCCCTCCACCCACGACCAGAACGTCATCTTCCGTTTGCATTCGTTGGGGACTCTTTCTTATTTAGCGTGGGCGCATGCGTCGAGGTCGCGTATTGTACATGCACGGGAACAAGTTTGAGTACCTTTTATCCTCTGGGTGACCAAGGTGACACGAGATCTGAGTCAATCGGAGCGCCCTTTCCTAACCCTGCGCAAGAGATCCTCTTGTGAATCCAATCTAGTGCCCCCCCCCCCAAAAAAATCGCTGGACCTGGGGCGGGCCATGGTATTAAGCTTGCATAAAGCCACGCTATTACTCGTAAACACTAGGTTGACACGCAACCAGCTGACGCACCCTGCCGAATGCTCGAAATGCTCTGATTGGACCCATTCTTGTTGTAATCTGAGTTGAAATAGGCTAACATCGAAGGTCTGTTTTCCGCCTTTCTTGTTCTTCCTTTCGTGGGTCACATCGAAGGTAAGCAGAATACGTCGAATACAGTTACGATTCGAGGGGTATAGTTGTGACAACGCATCGCAAACACGGTTTTACGCTCGTCGAACTGCTGGTGGTGATCGCCATCATTGGCATTCTCGTGAGCCTCCTCTTGCCGGCGGTGAACGCAGCCCGCGAGGCCGCACGCAGGGCGCAA
>Ga0310121_10003215_pt1 | contig 14977 bp, 17 predicted proteins | sample CB27_Tmax_986_MG_FD_203504 | JGI IMG/M metagenome (GOLD analysis project Ga0310121, IMG submission 203504) | Marine microbial communities from Western Arctic Ocean, Canada - CB27_Tmax_986 | ecosystem: Environmental > Aquatic > Marine > Oceanic | place: Canada: Western Arctic Ocean | collected...
AGAAAGAAACTTCTGGCTACTGGGGATTTGTGCGTCACTGCGTGGAGAAGAGTTGTCCGGCTCTCTCCTCGGAACCTGGGCTCATTTTGCTAACGGGTCAAGTCGTTCGCGGCTCTGACGGACTTGGATTCGTAACTCCGGTAGTTCACCCGTTGCGGCACCTTCGGAGGACAGGAGACGTGCGGCGTTCAGACGTTCAACGTATTCTTGCAGTTTCAGCTTAGACAGAAATCGGACATAATCAGATACATGAGCTACACTGTCTGGGTTTTCTTTTCTCTTGTCGGGTTCCTTCTTCTGGTTCCGAGCCAAGCGATGGGCAATTCCAGCAGTATTCTGGTCATCGAAGGATCCACTGGAACCATGGCACGATCCTCTGCTCAGGTGGAGTCGGAGGCCGTATATCTTCCGGTCACATTCTTCGAATCTGCTCTGAGCTTGGAACGTAAAGATCTGACTCCGGAACTGGTAGGGCTATGTCAGGATGATCTGTGTATTCCACTCCCACTGAGAAGCTACGAGGGAGACGAGTACGTTTCATCTCGTAAACTCATCGATGCACTGAGCGGCGCCTACCTTTGGGACGATGACGCGTCCCAGCTCTTGCTTGATCTAAGGCCTCAGCACCACCAGGACCCGACTCGAGAACTTATCGATTTTGCCCTGACCGACCTGGAAGGACGAAAGATTCAGCTGTCTGATTATCGCGGGAAGAAGGTGGTCGTCTTCGCCTGGGCTTCCTGGTGAGGATGCCGCGCTCAGCTGCCCGGGTGGCAGCGATTCTACCAAGACTACAAGGACCAGAACTTTGAGCTGATCACAGTCGCTGTAGACGTCCAGGGGGCCGAAAAAGTCCGTCCCTGGGTCGGGCTTGCGAAGGCCACCTACCTGACGCTGGTCGACAGCCAGGGGAAGCTCGCCTCTGACTTTGGGTTCAACTACGTCCCTCTGACCCTTCTGATTGACGAAGAGGGAAGGCTCGTACGGGGCCCTACCGGAACCAACATCGACAGGGAATCGGACTGGACGGAGATCGCCGGCTGGCTCCGGACAGGCTCAATCGACACCTCATCCAAGCCCACCAAAGCTGCTGGCTTCACCACGCCTGAAGCCAAGCTTCGATTCGAAGCCGCAGCGGTGGCATTGGCCAAGGAAAAGCCGGGAGCGGCCCTGGCCCTGCTTGAGAGTGCACTGCAGCTGGATTCCGAAAACTGGCTCATTCGGGAACAGATCTGGGCCATCCAGAACCCAGACCGTTTTTACGACGGACCCATCGATTTCGATTGGAAAAAACAGCAATTGCGAAAAGATAAGGGCCGCTAGGAGCCTACGCGGTAGAAATTGATCTACTGCGAAAACGGTAGAATCGGCCCATATTTCCCCGATTTTTCGACGAATAGAACAACTATGGGCCTCGAAATCGAGAAAATCTGGACTCGATTCCTCGCTTTCTCGCTACGATCATTTCTATCGCGCAGACTCCTAACGAGCCCGCCCAGCCAAAGCGACAAAGTGGGTTCAGAGAGGAACAGCCATGGGAACTAAGTTTCTGTTGGTAGGTGCACTTTTCGGATTCACTGGTGTGGCGGCCGGAGCCTTCGGCGCCCACGCTCTCAAGAGCAAGTTGGCACCCGACATGCTCGCCGTCTTCGAGCTGGCCGTTCGCTACCAGCTCTACCATGCCCTGGCCTTGCTGGCTCTGGGCGCTGCCATGAATCAGCTCCAGCCTCCTACCAACATGCTGGCCGGTTGGATCCTGGTATTCGGAACGCTGATCTTCTCTGGAACGCTTTATCTGCTGAGCCTGAGCGGAGCGCGGTGGTGGGGAATGATCACTCCAATTGGGGGATTCGCCCTGCTCGTCGGATGGGCGTGTCTGGCCTGGTCTGCCTGGGCTCGAATCAGGGGGTAAGCGGGCAAGTTGAACGCGATTGTATGGGCCCGTCGGCGAGCGCCGACTCCCCTTGCTCTCTTGGAATAGGCCCTCTGCAAAACAAGAAAAAAATAAACCTGACGACCGCGACCTCCATCGTGGTGGCGAACATGATCGGGACCGGTGTATTTACGAGCCTGGGCTTTCAGGTCGTGGATATTAAATCCGGCTTCTCCTTGCTACTGATCTGGTTGATCGGGGGAATCTTTGCCTTGTGCGGAGCCCTCTCCTATGGTGAATTAGGAGCCGCCTTTCCTCGCTCCGGCGGCGAATACAATTTTCTTTCCAGGGTCTACCATCCCGGTCTGGGTTTCATGAGCGGCTGGGTGTCGGCCACGGTAGGATTTGCCGCACCGGTGGCGGCGGCGGCGATGGCGCTGGGAGAGCACCTCTCTCGGGTCATTCCTTCCCTCGATTCGATGGTCATCGCCCTGGTCGTGGTGGGATCCGTTTCCGGGATCCATACGGTAAATGTCAAACTGGGGAGCTATTTCCAGAATATCTTTACCGGCCTCAAGATCGTGTTGATCCTTGCCCTGGTGGGTGCGGGACTCGTCCTGGGAGAATCGCAAGGCCTCAGCTTCATGCCTTCTTCAGAAAGCATTTGGGATATTCCCAGTATGCCATTTGCCGTCAGTCTGGTTTTTGTCATGTATTCTTATTCGGGATGGAATGCCTCTACCTATATCGCCGGGGAAGTGCAAAACCCCCAAAGAAACATCCCCAGATCTCTCTTCATCGGAACCGCCCTGGTCACGGCACTTTATTTATCTTTGAATCTTGTTTTCCTCTATACCACTACCCTGGAATCCCTGGCCAACGAGGTCGAGGTGGGCTTTATAGTGGCGAATTCCATCTTTGGAGAATCCGGAGGAAAGATCATGGCTGGACTCATTTCCTTGGCGCTGATCTCATCTATCAGCTCAATGGTCTGGGCGGGTCCGCGAGTGACACAAGTGATAGGAGAGGACATTCCTTTTTTCAGAATGCTTGCTAGAAAGAACAGGGAGGGCATTCCTTTTGCGGCCATTGTGCTTCAGATGCTAATCGCAGGAGCGCTCGTCATAACCGCAACTTTTGAGACAGTTATTACCTACACAACCTATACCCTGGTCCTTTCCACGTTCATAACGGTTGCGGGGGTTCTGGTACTTCGAGTAAGAAGGCCGGATCTAGACCGCCCCTATAGGACCTGGGGATATCCGGTGCCCCCCCTCATCTTCATTTTGATCAGTCTTTGGATGCTGGTGTACCTGCCACTGAGCCGTCCTTGGGAGGCTCTGAGTGGGGTACTCACTTTACTGTCCGGTCTGCTCGTTTACTACATTGCAAGCCGGTTTAGTATCGGGCAAAGCCGAGACCAGGGAGGGAAGTGAGATCACTATTCCTCCTGGATTCAGAATGAAAACAAAGAGGGCAACTTTGATCTCTATATCTGATCCCTATAAGAGTGCTGCTGAACGACCGTCGAGGAAGGCATTCGAGGCAACGAATCTCCCCCAGGATCAGTTGGTGGTGGATCACCGGAATTCTCGCCTTGATGATAGTCGCCAACTACTGGCTCTGGAGAACTGCCTCGTATGCCTCGGTTCGGCTCGAAGACAACACGGAACAGGCCCTGGGGAGTTCTTTCCTCTACCACGAGTACGCCGTCCTCCTGGCTGAGTTCGTCGACAAAAAAGGTCTGGTTGACTATCGGGGGTTGAAACAGAACTGATCAAGCCTGGACAACTTTTCCCTTTCCCTTGAACGAGTCGATTCCGAGTCCTACGACGGCTGGAAAGAGGAAGACCAGGTTGCGCTCTGGATCAACGCCTACAACGCCCTTACCCTGAAAGCGATCGTTGACCACTACCCCATCGAGTCATCCTTCCTCGCTTCTCTCCGCTTCCCCAAAAACAGCATCCGTCAGATTTCCGGCGTCTGGGACAAGCTGTTGCTTTCAGTGAGAAACGAAAAGGTCACGCTGGACCAGATTGAACACCGGATCCTGCGTGCGAGATTCAAGGAGCCGCGGATTCATGTGGCTCTGGTCTGCGCAGCCATGGGGTGCCCTCCCCTACGAGACCAACCCTTTATCGGCAGCAGACTCGACGCTCAGCTGAACGACCAATCCCGTCGCTTTCTCGCTGATCCCAAGAAGTTCGTCATCGATAGGGACAGAGCTCGAGTCTTCCTCTCACCCATCCTGAAATGGTACAAGAAGAACTTTCTCCCTACGTATGCCACCGACGTATGCCACCGAAAAAAGGTTTTCCGGTCACGACAACGTCAAGCGGGCGACCCTGAACTTCGTAGCTGGATACCTCGACCCAGACAATCGCAGGTATCTGGAAACAGGGGACTACAAGGTTGAATATCCCGACTATGACTGGTCCCTGAACGAGCGTCCGGCAGGTCGGTGAGTAGCCCCCAAGAACAGATCTCAGTCATCATCCCAACACTTGACGAAAGACGCGCCCTCCCCCGGGCTCTGGCCAGTGCTACAGGGATACCCAACGTCGAGGTAATCGTTGCCGATGGTGGCAGTGGAGATGGCACGGTCGAGATCGCGCGTGACTGGGGATGCAGAGTGATCAGCACCTCCACGGGCCGCGCTCGCCAGATGAACAGAGGTGCGGAGGGATCCCTCAGCGACTATCTGGTTTTCCTCCACGCTGACACTCGTTTACCCCAAGGCTTTGAAGATGGCGTCCGCGAAACTCTAACCGATCCAAGGGTTGCAGCCGGAGCCTTTCAGCTTCGAATCGACGGAGCACGCGGCTTCCTCTGCCTGATCGAGGCTGGGGCCAACCGAAGATCCCGATATCTTCAGATGCCCTATGGAGATCAGGCGATCTTCGTGAGGACCGAGTTGTTCCGAGAAGTCGGAGGATATCCCGATCTGCCCATCATGGAGGACTTCGAACTGATCCGAAAACTGCGCCGAAGGGGGCGCATCGCTGTTGCGCCCTACTCCGTTCTGACCTCGGGCAGGAGATGGAAAGATCTGGGAATCTTGAGGACAACGCTGCTAAACCAGATCGTTGTCCTGGCTTATCTTGCTGGAGTCCAGCCCACCCGAATTGCGTCCTGGTACCGTCGAGCACCGGGTCGGGTTGAACACCGAAACACTTCCTCAATGCCCCCTTCGGGGTAGAGCCTGCCGAGGTAGCCGTCTCAGGATCCGAGGCCGGCCAGCTGCTCTACTGCCTTGGCCAGGATCTGGGTCCCCTCGCGCCCATCACCCTGGGCTTCCGCCATTCGGAACAGCTGATTCACCATTGAGGTTCCCGGAAGCGCCACTTGCCCGGCAGCACCTGCTTCCAGAACCAAGCGGAGATCCTTCTGGATGAGATCCACCATGAAGCCCGGTGCGAAGTCCCGATCGACGATCTTCGGCCCTAGATTGCTCAGCTGCCAACTCCCCGCAGCTCCACCTTTAACCGCCTCGATCATCACCTGCGCATCGAGACCGTTCTTCTTAGCGAACGTGACCGCCTCACTAACTCCCAAGAGTGTGACAGCAACCAGAATCTGATTGGAGAGTTTGGTCAGCTGCCCGTTTCCCACTGGCCCGCAGTAGGTGATCGTCTTGCCCATCACTTCCAAGATGGGTTGCACGCGATCGAAAGCGGCCCTGTCCCCACCCGCCATGATCGCCAGAGTTGCATTACGAGCGCCTACGTCTCCACCCGAGACCGGAGCATCCACCAGAGTGCACCCCTTCGCGCGCAGCTGCTCATCCAGCTGCCGCTCCACTTCCGGAGAAATGGTGCTCATGTCAATCACTACCGAGTCCTCGCTGATGCGCTCCATCACACCTTGGGGGCCGGCCACAACCTCCTCAACATCGGGAGAATCGGAAACGATCGTGATGATGACCGTGGAAGCAGCCGCCACGTCGGCCGGAGAATCCGCCACTTTGCCCCCCCGTGCGCCCAGTTCTTCTGCCTTGGACCGGGTTCGATTGTAGACGGTGAGGGGGTAGCCCGCGTCGAGTATGTGCCCCGCCATGGGCAGCCCCATGATCCCCAGGCCTACAAAACCGATTGGTGGTTTATCCATGTCTCTCCTCCTTAGTGAAATTCACTTTCCTATCCCCCTTTGTACATCTGCGAACGAGTATAAGCACCCAAAACGGATCGCTACGTCACGCAGCACGTCAAGTGTCCCGCTTCGGGCTGGCACTTGACTCAAGCTCCGACATAGAATCATGGCTTGGAGGAACGGCATGAGCAAGCTGAAAAAGTGGATTCTCCTGGTTCTTGTGTTCCTGGGAATCTTTTCGTTAATCGTCTTGGCAGCAGGCGCCTACCTGCTCTCGTATGAACCCGTCGCAGAGGTCCGGAAGGGCAGTGTAGTCGAGATTGTTCTTTCCTACGCCATCGAGGAGCTGCCACCGGAAAGCCCAATTTTTTCAGCTTTTCAGGGCCGACTTCCCAATCTTCTGGAGCTGGGCGAGGTCTTCCAGCACGCCGCGCGCGATGACCGAGTCTCAGCCATTCTTCTGGAGATTCATCCGCTAGGTTGGAACTGGGGGCAAATCGAGGAGGTTCGGGACTACGTCAAGCAGTTTCGTGAATCGGGCAAAGCAGTCCACGCATTCCTCGCAGTCGACATTGGCGGAGAACAGGAACTCTACCTTGCCTCAGCGGCCGATTCCATCACCCTCAATCCCGGCTCGGGGCTGCTTATCAATGGCCTGGTCGCGGAGGTGACTTTCTTCAAGGGAGTGATAGAAAAGCTGAAGATCCAGCCCGAGTTCATCCAGTTCAAGGAGTATAAGAGCGCGGAGCAGTATTCTCGCGAAAAGCTCAGCCCCGAGATTCGGGAAATGTTGGCGTCCATCCTGGGCAATCTCGAAGACCGCTTTGTGTCCACGCTGGCGGAAGAGCGCCAGCTGGAGGAAGAAACGCTGAGGGAAATCATGACCGTGGGCATGCTCCCTGCCAAGCTTGCGCATGAAAAGGGCCTGCTCGACAACCTGGGCTACCGGCATGAGATCGAAGAGCGGCTCAAGTTTTCGGAAGAAGGTGTAGAAGAATACCGTGGCATTCCCGAAAGTCGATATCTCACGGCAGCAAGAAATAGGTACGAGAACAACTCAGCGCACAGGGTCGCTCTGTTGGGAGGCCTGGGCTCAATCATCGCGGGACGGAGCAAGCCACTCATGAACGTCGTCGGTGGCACCACCGTATCCGATCAGCTACGCCAGATACGCGAAGACGATAGCGTCAAAGGCGTCATCCTTCGAGTAAATAGCCCAGGCGGTTCGGCGGTGGGGTCAGATATGATCTGGAAAGAGGTGCGCCGGCTGGAAGAAGCGGGTAAACCTGTTGTCGTTTCGATGTCGGGGGTCGCGGGTTCAGGCGGATACTACATCTCGATGGGAGCCCGACACATCGTGGCGCAGCCCTCAACCATCACCGGATCCATCGGCGTGATCTTCGGCAAATTCGATCTTCAGGGATTCTACGGATGGTTGGGGGTCACCGTCGACAGAGTGAAATCGTTTCCCAATGCCGACGTCCTCTCTGCGCTCACCTCGCTGAGCGCTGATCAGAGGAAGCACATCGAAAACTGGATGGAAACGATCTACGAGGATTTCGTGCGGAAGGCTGCAGAAGGTCGGGGCCTCGAGTACGAAGACCTCGAAGCTAAGGCGCGGGGAAGAATCTACACCGGGGAACAGGCTCGGGAGCTGGGTTTGGTAGATAGCCTTGGGGGACTGCGCACTGCCGTAAACGAGATGAAGAAGGCTTTGGAGCTGGGGCAGGACGAGCAGCTCGAGATGGTGCTCTACCCCAAGCGGAAGACGCTGCTCGAAGCGGCCTTGAGTGGCGATCTGATCAAGATTGCTCCGCCCTCCCTGACTGGATGGTTCCAGCAGTCCCTTAACCGTTTGGCCATGCCTGGCCCCTGGCTGCTTGCTCCTGACGTTAATATCAACTAGCTTTTTCCAAAGATGGTGCAGGACGGGGAGATGCGTATGCGGGAGGCACTGAGAGCTGTCCGGGTACCAGATTTGAAAAAGAAGAAAGAGCGGGGCGAGAAGATTGCCGTCCTGACAGCATACGACGCCACCATGGCGGGGCTCTTCGACCGAGCAGGAATCGACGTGCTCCTGGTCGGTGACTCTCTGGGAACGGTCATCCTGGGCTACGACAGCACCGTGCCGGTGACCCTGGACGACATGCTTCACCACACGGCGGCTGTCTGCCGGGGCAGCAAGCGGGCCTTGGTGGTTGCGGACATGCCGTTTCTGTCCTACCAGGTCAGCATTCCCGAGGCCCTCAGAAATGCCAGCCGGCTGATCCAAAAGGGCTCGGCAGCGGCAGTCAAGATGGAGGGAGCCGGTCCCGTCATCCCAGTGACAAAAGCACTCTCCGAGGTAGGGATTCCTGTAATGGGGCATCTGGGATTGACGCCCCAGGCCGTCCATGCTCTTGGGGGCTACCGATCTCAGGCCCGTGATCAGGCGTCGGCCTCACAGCTCATCGAAGACGCTCACGCTCTGGAGGAAGCGGGAGCCGTCGGCCTCTTCCTGGAGGCGATCCCAGATGAGGTTGCCCGCCAGGTCACTACTCTATTGAACATTCCCACCATCGGAATTGGGGCAGGACCCTACTGCGATGGCCAGGTGCTTGTCAGCTATGACGCCTTCGGGATCTTCGACAAGTTCACCCCTTCCTTCGTCAGACATTACGCCTCCCTCGGCGATACCCTCGTATCGGCAACCAGGTCGTATATTGACGATGTCAAGAATGGACACTTCCCTGAACCTCGAGGTTCCTCCCCTGCAACTGCAACACCCAAGCGAATGGACCTTGTTGAGAAAGAGTCATAGTGGCGCTGGAGTTGCTCCACGAGGCCACAGAGGCACGGAAGAGGCTCTATACAGTCAGGCGAGAGCGCAGGACTGTCGGGCTTGTTCCCACCATGGGGGCGTTACACGCTGGCCATCGCAAGCTGATTGAGGAAGCTCGTTCGGAGTGCGATTGGGTGGTCGTCAGCATCTTCGTCAACCCTCTGCAGTTCGGACCTCAGGAAGACTTCGATCGATATCCCGGAAAACTCTCAGTCGACCTTCGTGTGTGCGAAGAACTTGGAGTCGATGCAGTCTTCGCCCCCGGAGTGGACGAAATGTACCCCTTTTCTCATCGGACCTCGGTGGAGGTCAAGGAGCTCACAGATCATCTCTGCGGTCGTTTCCGCCCTGGACACTTCAAAGGTGTGACAACGGTGGTCCTGAAACTGTTTCACATCTGGACACCCGACCGGGCCTACTTTGGGGAGAAAGATGCTCAACAGACCGCAGTCATCAAACAGATGGTCCAGGATTTAAACCTGCCTGTCCTAATCCAGGAAGTGCCCACCGTTAGAGAGCCGGATGGACTGGCGGTCAGTTCTCGAAACGAGTTTCTAGACCCGGAACACCGAAAGGCCGCGGGCTCGCTGTTTCAGGCCCTCCAGGAGGCTGCCCGGCAGGTAAAAGAAGGGATTAGGGAAGCAGGGCTCGTGAGGCAGGCAGGACTGGATATCCTGGAACGCGAGCCCTTGATCCAGGTTGAGTACTTCGAATTGGTAGACCCGGAGCGGATGCGTCCCGCCAACGACCTCAGGAGTGCCGTCAGGGCCTGCAGTGCCGTCCGCGTGGGCAATGTTCGTCTGATCGACAACCTCTTGATCCAGCCGGCTTGATCCGCGACTTCGTAGCTCTCGATCCTACTGGAATCCCGCACATCGACCTGTTGAAAACGGAAAATTTCAACCGATACGCTTCCCCTAAAATGCTCCATTGACTTCTTTCGGGGAACTGTTATGATCACTTTCGTCTCCCCAAAGGCCGGCGGTATTGTCTTCTGCAGGGGGGCTGGTTCTTCCCAACATAGTAGATCAGGCTGATGTCCGACGAGAGGACCTATTCGACCCGAGAACTTGCCCAGATGTGGAATCTGAGCGAGTCCACAATCAAGCGCTGGGCGGACGCGGGCCAACTCCATTGTCATCGAACGCCTGGCGGTCATCGCCGATTTCAGGTTCAAGACATTCGCGGCTTTCAGACCAAACACAGGTTCGAGGGAACCGGACTGCTGACTTTCGCGCCCTGGGAGGATCCGGACATCGAGGTCAGCGTCAATCAGAAGAAGCTGGACAAGGTGCGGGACTCGATCCTCCACCTGGCCACTCAAAACCAGAGCGTACGAATCAAGGATCTCCTGGAGCGGCTGTACATCAGGGGAATGGCGCTGGTCGAACTCTACGACGACGTGCTCCTGCCTTTGGCGGAAACTGCCCAGGAAGCGGTTCAGACGGGGAAGCTCGTGAAGGGCCAGGAAAAACTCGTTAGGAGCAACCTCGAAGAAGCCATGTACAACTTCTTCCCCAGGGTCATCCGACGCCGTCCGAACGGCAGGACAGGTCTCTGCGGATCTCCTCAGAACATGCGTACTCAGTCCGTCAACGCCATCGCTCGAACCTTGGAGGTGGAAGGCTGGGAATGTCTCAAATTAGGTGAAAATGTGCCCCTGGATGAAATGGCCCAGATGGTGGAGCAAGAACCCGTCAACCTGGTCTGCGTTGCCTCTTCGAAACCGCAAGAAGCATCTCTCCTGGATCATTTCGACACCCTCTACGAGGCATCCCACAGCTACCGAATTCCTCTGGTTCTGGTGGGTAAGGGATTCGCCGACAGCGACTATCGAAGCCAGTTTCCACACGACGACTACCTTTCTAACCTCAGATTACTGCGCGACTTCATCCTTGAGCTGAACCGCTAGGAGCCTGCCGCGATAGAAATTGATCTACTGCGAAAACGGTAGAATCGGCCCATATTTCCCCGCTTTCTCGCTACGATCATTTCTACCGCGCAGACTCCTAGCCTGGACTATTCTTCAGCAGGCCTATCAACTGCTTGTAGAGTGCCATGGCGTCTCGCAGCTCCTGCTTTGCCACCTTCTCCTGGGCGGTATGGGCCTCCAGAATGGAACCAGGTCCTACCAACAGCGGCTTGCCCAGAGATCTCAACGAAGGAACATCAGTGCCATATCCCACCACCTTGGTCGGGAAACCTTCGACTGATTCCATCACCTGGGGCTCCGAGGTGGCTACGACCTCCAGCACGTCCCTGTCGGGGGAAAGTCCCTGCAGGATCTCCATATACCGGGCACTCGAAGTGACCGTGCGGATCAGCACTTCCGCTTCGGCTGCATCCGGAATGACGTTGGGAGCCCTTCCTCCCCGGATCGTGCCCACGTTGACATAGGTCTCTCCCAGACGGGCATCGTGTGGAAATTCCAGTGCCCGAAGCTTCGCTAGAATGTCCAACAGCTTATCGATGGCAGACTCCCCGTGCTCAGGATAGGCGGAATGAGCCGTGATGCCAGTGGTCTGGATGCGGGCGTAGATCATCCCTTTGTGACCCACCACCAGCTCATTGTCGGTGGGTTCACCGTCGATCACGAACGAGCACTCTAGATCCAGATCCCGGGCTTTCTTTGCCCCCGAGCTGTCGGTCTCCTCGCCCACTACGAAGAGCAGTCCCAGATCCGTCTTCCCCTCGGCAAGCAGCTCCTCAGCGGCGCAAATCATTGTCGCAATAATGCCCTTGGCATCGCAGGCTCCGCGCCCATAGACGAACTCCTCGTCTTCCCGAAAACCAAAGAAGGGAGGGACCGTGTCCATGTGGGTAGACAAGATTATCTCAGGACTGCCACTACGAGCCACGATGTTGAAACGATCGGCGGCAACTTCCTGTCGATCGCAAACCCAACCTTGATCTTGGAGAAAGTCGAAAAGAAACTCTCCGACCGCCTTCTCGTCCCCAGTCACCGAGGGTATCTCGACAAGGGATCGGGTCAGCTCAACCACATCGATCATCGTGACAACCCGCCCTTGTCGAAGTGAGTCTTCACGACCGTCGCAATGCCTCCGCGGACGGAAAATTCGCCTGTTACCTCACAGCGGACAGGTTTGCAGGCGGCGACCAGATCATCCAAGATCTTGTTGATGACATGCTCATAGAAGATCCCCTGGTCGCGAAAGGAGAAAAGGTAGAGCTTGAGCGACTTGAGCTCAAGGACCCTCTGATCGGGCACGTATCGGATCCGAATCGTGGCGAAGTCGGGCTGCCCTGTCATGGGACAAAGTGAGGTAAACTCGGGGCACGAAATATTGACTTCGTACTCGCGGCCCGCGTACTCGTTCGGAAACGTCTCTAGGGGGTTGGCCGACAAGATCTAACCGTTCGAGGACAAGCTGGGAACCTGCATCAGATGACCGGAAGCTGATTCAACTCGCCGTTCAATTCCGGCGGCAGAGCAAAGTGGACGTTTTCCTCTCTGGTGACCAGTTCCCCTACTGTAGCACCCTGTTCCTGGAAGAAACTGACCACTTGATCGACCAGAATCTCTGGAGCCGAAGCACCGGAGCTGAGTCCCACCGTTTCCACCTCCTCAAGCCACGCCGGATCAATGCCATTCATATCATTGATCAGATACGAAGGCGCTCCAGCCTTGAGAGCTTCCTCTACCAGTCGATTCGAATTACTGCTGTTCTCGGCTCCCACTACCAGAATGAGATCTGCAACTCTTGCCAGCTCTCGAACCGCCATCTGCCGATTCTGAGTGGCGTAACAGATGTCCTCCGACGGCGGCCCTTGAATGGCCGGGAACTTCTTTTTCAGGGCTGCAATCACCTCTCGGGTGTCTTCAAGGCTCAAGGTCGTCTGGGTCAGATACGAAATCTTGTCGGGGTTCCGGACTTCCAGGACCTCCACATCTGCCGCCGTACTTACCAGATGGATGGAGTCGGGAGCCTCTCCCATGGTGCCGATCACCTCTTCGTGACCTTTGTGCCCAATAAGAACAATGGCATAGCCATGTTGCGCGTACCGAATGGCCTCCAGGTGGACCTTCGTCACCAAAGGACAAGTCGCATCGATTACATGAAGCGATTTCTGACGCGCCTCTTCCCATACCTGCGGTGAAACCCCATGTGCGCTGAAAATAACGGTTCGTCCATGCGGGACTTCTGAGAGCCCGCTTACGAAGACGGCGCCCTTCTGGCGCAACTCCTCAACCACGTGCGGATTGTGTACGATCTCCCGGCGCACGTACACCGGCTTGGAATATACGTCCAGGGCGATGCGCACGATGTCGATCGCTCGAACAACCCCTGCACAAAACCCACGCGGACTGGCAAGGATGACCTTTTTCACCATAGCAGATACCCAATCCTATCACGCCTCAAAAGACCCTGTCACGCTCTCGTGCTGCGGCCGGTGGCAGGAGGCTGCGAGGCAGAGTCCGGAGCGGAACAACAGCCGATCGGACAGAAGTCGGGTCGAGACCCTCGCGTCCCCACAAAACGGCGCTCCGAGTTCTCCTGCACCCGCTCCAGGATCAGTTCTCGAACCATACTTACGAACGCTGGGTGAACGCCGGCGCTTGAGGCTCTGACGGCATTCAAGCCAATTTTCATGCATAGCTGCATCGCCTCAACGTCCAGGTCGTACACAACCTCCATGTGATCCGAGACGAAACCCACGGGAACAATCACCACGTCCTTGGCACCGGAACTCTTCAATTCCCGCAGACAGTCCCCCACATCGGGTTCCAACCAAGCCTGTTCAGGCCGCCCACTGCGACTCTGATAGGCCAGAGACCAGATGGGATGGGCGACTCGCCGCGCCACCAGAGTGCAGACCTCCTGGAGCTGTTCCACGTATCGGCATCCGGCTGCCATCGAAGCGGGGATGCTGTGAGCTGTGAAGAGCAGCGCAACCTTTTGCCTTCTCTCTGCGGGAATTCCCGAAAGAGCCTCTTTGACCCGATCCGCATTCGCCTCCACAAACCCAGGATGGTTGTAGAAGGCTCGTAACTTATGGATTATGGGTGCCTCGGGACCGACTTCCATGCGGGCTCGATCGATGTCCTGAAGGTACTGGCGACATCCCGAGTAAGAGCTATAGGGAGAGGTAACGAAAGCCAGGGACTTCTCGATCCCGTCTAGAGACATCTGACGCACCGTGTCTGCCAGAAAGGGATGCCAATTCCGATTCCCACAATACAAGGGCAAGGTGAGGCCCTGTGATCCCAGCTCCCGCTGCAGAGCGGAAAGCAGCTGCCGGTTCTGTTCATTGATCGGGCTCACGCCTCTGAAAATCTCGTAGTGGTGCGCAACTTCTTCGAGTCGCCCTGGTGAAACCCGCCTCCCCTTCAAGACATTCTGGAGAAAGGGTGCCACGTCGTCCATTCCCTCCGGACCACCAAAGGAGACCAGCAGCACCGCCTGGTAGGGGACGTTCATTGGCTACAGTATACCGCTGACCAGAAACTTGAACGATTCCTCGGAACGTCGGAACGTCGGAACGTCGCACGTCTCTACTCCCGGAAAAGCGCGGCGAACGGTTCCGACGGAAACTCCGAATGGCGAGGCAATCATGAAGAATCTCCAGGTGACAGAGCCGTGACCGGGAGGAAGCAGGCCCTGATCAGGGGCTGAACCTGGCAGCTCCGCTTCGGAAGTTTCCACCTGAACGATCCAGCACCGCCGGAGGTGGGGCTAAGCTGAAACTTCATTTGGTAGGAGATCATCCAAGAGTCGCCAATGACAGAGCCGTGACTGCAAAGGAGCGGTCCCGGGCATACGGATGCCGGAAACAACCGACCAAACAGACGATGGCCGATTGCATCCCCTTTTATGGCATGTCCCGATCGGTGATTGGGGCCGCTCCTTTGCAGTCACGGCTCTGTCATTGGCGGTAGCGACAATCACGACAAACGTAACCGAAGTTTCGTTCTCGAATGGGGCAGCGCAGCGGGGGCGGGACTAAGCTAAAACTTCAATTAGCTCAGGTGGGTCGACGTGGGTTCGGTCTCCAGGGCGAAGTATTCTTCTTTTAGGGGTATTCAGTTAACTCAAGTTGCGACTATATGGCGTATTTGCGGGGCCTGGGGCCCCTTACGTTTTTGACCATGTCCTTGTAAGGTGTCGGTTCGATCGCCACCGCTTGTTGGACTAATCTGTAGAATAGCTTGCCACGGTGGCGGCTCGTTCGGC
>Ga0310121_10003216_pt1 | contig 14976 bp, 17 predicted proteins | sample CB27_Tmax_986_MG_FD_203504 | JGI IMG/M metagenome (GOLD analysis project Ga0310121, IMG submission 203504) | Marine microbial communities from Western Arctic Ocean, Canada - CB27_Tmax_986 | ecosystem: Environmental > Aquatic > Marine > Oceanic | place: Canada: Western Arctic Ocean | collected...
CGATCACTTCTTTCACCCCGATAAACCCCTATTTTCCGCCCATTTTTGGGGTTTTATGTAAATCAAGCAGTTTCAATTATTTGCAATCCATCGGAGGGGCGGCCAACGCCCGCGGGCTCTTTTTTCGCGCGCCGCTGCTGCGGAACCTCAGGAGGGCACATCGTGGTCTGCACGAGTGGCCAGGCGGATACGGCTGATGATCCGGTCGAGGATCTTTTTCTGCGTCTTGTCTAGGTCGTCGAGCAGTTCGTCCTGGTGAGCCAGGTCGCCGTGAACGAAGGCGTAGGTCGGTACGACGTGTATTTCTTGCAAACGCTCTATCCTCGCTTTCTGCTCCAGAGTCACGTGGAAGGTGTAGCCATAAACGTCAGGACATTTTGGATGACTTTCGATCAGTATGATGATATTCAGCTGCGGAGCGTCATCGTCATCGACGTCTTCGATGCCGGCCTTGGCCAGTGTCTCGACCGCTTGCTTGCGTGCCCTGTCGGGGGAGTACTTGAGCCGTCGCAGCAAGTTGGCCGAATGCATGACCTTGACGCGGACCTTATCGAGGTTCGCCAGTGACCGCACCTCGCCCGTGATCTTGGCCGTCCGCGGCATGATGGGCGCTGCTGCGCACACCCACGCGATGCTCGCCACCACCAAGCCGGCCAACGTCGCGACCATCGTGATTCGAGTTGTTTTCATCATTACGGTCCTCCCTGTGTCCAAACCATGCTCGTGGCACTGTGGCGCCCCCTGCTCGCTGCGGTTGAAAGCGCCGTGGCTGCGGCGATGGAAGCAGGAGGAACGTGTTGACCCATGAGCAGCCAGCTCATCATCGGCATTGATTTATTCTACAACATTTGCCTCGGCTTCAAGGCGGTCGTCTTCTGCGGAAACGTCACTGGCGCTCCATTCGATTCCGCCATCCGGATAAGTTGCCAGGGCGCGTTTCGATCCCGCTCGTCTGCGCGATGTCATGCGTTAAGCAGCCCTGTCATGCCGGCGAGCCGGCTACATCTCCACAACCAGGCGATACCAGCGAATGACCGACAATCCGTCTTCCACGCACCAGAAGACGCAAAATATGTCACCGCTTGCCATACGGATCAATGTGGGGAACCCGAACTGGAGCTTGTGCAGGTTTCGCAGCGAGCTGTCCCCGCCCCCGGCGATCGCGTCGACGTCTGTTCCCCAAATCACTGCGTCGGTGATCGGCTGCCAGTTGTCGCCTTCGACCCGCGCCAGGTGCGCCCACAGCCCGCGCTTATCAAGCCGGCGGTAGACGCACAACACGTGGTTGTCTTCGAGTCCGAGGATCGAGCACGTCTGGCCTTGCAGTGGCGTGTCGCGCGCCGTGCCGTACGTTGCGCCGTGGTCGTGCGAGAGCGTGTAGCGGTTGGGCTCGTCCTGCTTGGTCGCGTAGTTGAAGCACCAGCAGACGGCAAGAATCCGGCCGTCGGACAACACCGTCTGTTTCTGCTCCCACGCGGTGGTCTTCTGATCCCAGAAGTCGAACACGTCGGTTGAGCGTGGCCACGATTGACCTCGATCCTCGCTGGTCATGACCAGCGCCTTGACGCCCAGTGGCGACCGCCCCTCCCAGTCGGGAAAGATCGCCGTCGGCAGCAGCCACCGATCCGCATCGAGCGGCAGGATCACCGAGCAGAGCTCCCATGTCGACCAGTTGATCGGCGGATTAATCTTCGTGGGGCCGGACCAGGTTTCACCGCCGTCGTCCGATTGTATGACCGCCAGTTGCCCCGGCGTCGATCCGTCCGTTTGCGGGTTCGACAGATCCTCGCCAGGTCGCGAGCGATCGGTCAGTTGAGCGATGCCGAGCAACCGCCCGTCGGGTCCGCGGCTGATGCGGCAGGAGGTGGTGACGGGATGGTCGGATTGGTCGGGCTCAAAAATAAGCCGCGGCCGCGACCATGTCTGCCCGCCGTCGTCGGATCGGCAGCAATAGGATCGCACGTCACGAGCGGTCATGCGTTGGCCGATATCCATCGCCGCCACAAGCCGACCACCGTCCAGTTCGACGACAGAGGGGAAATGTGCGTTGCGAAAATGGCCGTCATCCGCCGACCCACGGAACACGATGCCCGTTGCGAGCACTTCAATCACCGCCATGCGTGTGGTCCTTCCAAATAGCCGAGGTTGCCTGGGAATAAGACGAGTGCAGGCATGCCGGTCTCCGGCGCTTGTGGTTGGATGCGCAACTTGAATCAGAGTCTGCGTGATGTCGAAGCGCCCCTTGGAAGGCGCACGCCAAACAGTGCAGGACAACTATATCAACTACCGGCCGTTGCAGTCGAACTGAACGCGGCGTTGCTTCGCGAGTTAGGCCTTAGATATGCGGCCCTTGCTCGTTGTCCCGTGGCCCGGCACCGTTCCGCACCGGGCGCTATAGAAAACTCGAATCCCGGCTTTCAGCTTCCTCGGGCGTCTTCGGCAGGTGCAGGCCACACTCCTGCTTGAGCCCTCCGAAGCGCCCGGCGCGTTCGTGCTCATCGACGTTGACCGGCCGCGTTGAGTGGACATCACCAATTGACGTGTACCCTCGCTCGCAAAGCGGGTGGATCGGCAGATCGTAACGGGCAAGGTAGTCGTTTACGTCACCGATCGACCAATCAAGGATGGGCAGTATCTTGTAGGTGCCGTCCTGAACATCGACCTTGCGCAGGTTGGCGCGGAAGTTGGTCTGTTGCCGGCGAAGGCCCGCCAGCCAGGCCGTGGAGCCCAACTCGCGCAGGGCGCGGCGCATCGGCTCAAGCTTGGCCGTTTCTTCGTAACTTCGCAAGCCATCTTCGCCCTGCTCCCACTGGCGGCCGCACACCGCCTCGCGCCGTGCGGCGCTCATCCGCGGCTGGTACACCTTCAGATTCAACCCCAATCGATCGGTTAGCAACTCGACGAACCGGTACGTCTCGGCAAAAAGGTAGCCGGTGTCGATCATCACCACCGCAATCCGCGGCACGACGCGTGTGGCAAGGTGGAGCATGACCGCGGCCTGGGCGCCGAAACTGGATGTCATGACCAGGCCCCGCTCAAATCTTCGTGCTGCCCAGGCGACCACCGCGGTGGCATCCGCACGCTCTAATTCCGTGTTGATCCGTTGGGTGTCCGTGGTTGGCACGCTGTTGATCGTCGCTGACATGGTCATCACCGCTTAAGCAATATGTTCCTTGACAATGGCCCGCTCGCTTGGTGGCCGTCCGCCGGTAGCGGGCCGATGATCTTTCGCCGCTGTGGGGCTGGCCCCCATTTGATTTTATCATTGCAACCAGCACTTATGTGGTAATAACATCATGTTATTTATTAATTGTAAGATATTTTTTTATATATAGTTATAAAATATTTATTCTCCTTAATTCCTTGATATATAATAATAAATATGGCTGAATCTGCCCGACGGCGTGGGTTGTCCTTGGCTGTGCTTGAGCAGGCGTCGCAGACCCTGCGCGTGCTGGCCCACCCGGTGAGGCTGAAACTGGTCGAACGGCTGATCCGCAGTGAGGCGAACGTCACGGTGTTGGCCCGGTATGTCGGCCGGTCACAGCACGACGTGAGCCAACACCTCAACCACATGCGTTTGCACGGGTTGCTTGCCAAGCGGCGCGAGGGGCGACGGGTGTTCTACCGCGTTGCGGCTCCGCAGGTCGCGGGCATTCTCGAATGGATTCACAGGCTGGCGCACCTCAACACAACCTATCGCGATGGCGCAGCGATTTGACTTTCGACCATTGCGCGCCGTTGCCGGGTCCATTGCCACCGATGACGGCAACATGCTCGGCCGGCAAATAATTTGGTATTCAGCCTGTCCGCGGTGACAATACGCCAATGGCTTGCGTGTTCATCGGCATAGGGTCAAATCTGGGCGATCGTCGTCGGCACGTGCGCCTGGCCTGCCGACGGCTGGGCAAGCTGCCAGGCACGCAACTGGTCGGGCAGAGCGACGTGTACGAGACTGATCCGGTTGGTCCCGTACCGCAGGATCCTTACCTTAACGCCGCGGTACAGGTTGAGACGCGACTCGATCCGCACGAATTGCTCGAACATCTGGCGCAGATCGAACGGGCCAGCGGGCGCACGCCCGCGGACCAACGCGTAAAGTGGGGGCCGCGTACACTCGATCTGGATATTTTGCTCTACGCCGATCAGGTGATCAGCAGCGACGAGCTGGTAATCCCGCACCCGCTCATGCACGACCGGTGGTTTGTGCTCAAACCATTGTGCGACCTCAACCCCGACGCGGTGCACCCGATTTTGGAGATGACGGTCAGCGATCTTTTGCGTTACCTTGAAAATTCCCGATCCCCGGCCGAGCCAAGCGAATCCGGGGAACGATGAACCGCCACGGCATGGACGACAGTCTCCTGGTTAACGAGGTTTTTTGCTCGATTCAGGGCGAGGGCACGCGCGCAGGGCTGGCGTGCGTGTTCGTGCGGCTGACCGGTTGTCATTTGCGCTGCGCTTACTGTGATACCGAGCATGCGTTTCACGAGGGCCAGCGGAGGGCGGTCGATGACGTGGTCGCCGAGGTCGAATCGTTCGGTTGTGATCTGGTGGAGATCACTGGCGGCGAGCCGTTGTTGCAGGCTGCTGTTCATGGGTTGATGTCGCGGCTGTGCGATGCCGGGCGGACCGTGCTGGTCGAGACCGACGGCGCCTGTGACATCTCCGCGTGCGATCCGCGTGCGATCCGTATCATGGATATCAAGACCCCGGCCAGCGGGGAAGCCGATCGCAATCTCTGGACCAATATCACTCATTTGACGAGTTGCGATGAGGTGAAACTGGTGATCTGCGATCGCGGCGATTACGAGTGGTCGCGCGATGTGGTTCGCCGCCACGACCTGCCCCGGAGAGTCTCGGCGGTGCTGTTCAGTGCGGCGTCGTTTGTAGCGCCGGGAACGGAAATTGCAGGCGTAGCGGGGTTGGCGATCCGAGACCTTGCGCAGTGGGTTTTGGCCGATCGGTTGGGCGTGCGCTTGCAGGCGCAATTGCACAAGCTGATCTGGGATCCAACGACCAGGGGCGTATGACGCCGACTCACGGGGCGAACCCCGCCGTTAAACGGATTGCGCAATGCCACTGTGGTTGAAATTGATGCTTTCGTTCGCCATTGTCGCGGTGGTGCTGTATTTCATGTGGCGTATCCCCCGGCGGGATGAATCGTTTTTCGGCTGGGCGCCGCGCCTGGCCCTGACCAGTGCCTGGATGGGGCTGATGGCCGCCGCCTGCGCCGCCGCGACGTGGGTTACCGGCCGGTCCGATCCGTGGATCACGCTGTCATTCATGACGCTCGACCCGGCCGCCATTGCCGCGGGTACGCTCGTACTGTGGATTTACCGCCGTTACGATTCGCCTGAGCTGACGGTCCAGAATCAACGCGCCCAAGCGCATGTGGGCATCGTGCTGGCGGTGCTCGCCGTGGCGATCGGTTACGCATTTATTTTATTTCACCGTACGCCCGACGTACCGTTGTTTGGCGGTTGAAAAATCGTCGAAACCGGCGCCACTCGAGACATTTTTTCAGGCGGGCCCGGTGGGCAGTGTCACGTCCGCTGTGGCCGCGGCACGGTATAGTTGTTCGACCATCGCGTCAGCCGTCAGCCGGCGGCGCGCCCGCGACGCGGAAGGTTCGTGTTGCGCGTAGCGCCGCCGCAGCCGCCACCTCAGATTCGATCTCAACGACTGGCTCTGCGATCTGTCGTAGCTGACAATCGTATCAAACAATTCGTCGTTGCCGATCTGCAACAGATCGATCAACGGCACCGCCTCGGCCTCGGCCCGGCCGGCCAGTTGCTGGTGGGCCACGATCAGCACGAGCGGCAAAGCGGCGCGGATCAATTGGGGCCGGATCTGCTCGGCTTGGCTGAGGTACGATTCGATCTGCCGCAGCGCCGCCTCGCTCGGATCGTAGCGGTGCAGGCTTTCGCGAAGACTTGCCGCCTTGAACTTCAGGTAGTTCATTCGCGTGATCAGCGTCACGCAATACTCTTCGGGGAGCATGGCCTGATCATAGATGCTGCGCAGTTCGACCGGCAGATCGGCCAGTGCCGCCTTGAGTTCGCGCGGGCTTGGAGCCGCTGGTGTCGGCGGCAGCGCTCGCAACAGCACATCGTCGGCGTCGTCTCGCTCGAACATCGGCGAGGCGACGTAGGTGATCTTCCGACGGTGCAGCGCCGCGGCTCGGCGCTCACGAATGATCCGCGAGATCGAGGCCTTGCTGCGCCGAAAGTGGCGGGCGATCTTGTCGACCGATATTCGCTTGCGCGCAGCGCGATCGATCACCTGCTTCTGCCGTGCTGACAGCGGGCCCTTGTGGTCGGAAAAAATACGGTCCGACGGGTGCTCGCGATCGTGTTGCTCGAGCAGCAACCGGATTGTTTCGATCGCGCGACCTAGCTCCCCGGCCAGTACACGCGCGGCGCGGAAGTGCGTCATGCTCGGGTCAGCGGCAAGCTGGCGGGCCCGGCTGAACAACCGCCCGCGTTGATCGGGTGTCATCTGTGAAAACCGTTGGGCACGTTCGACCCGGTTACCGTGACTTTCAAGGAACAGGTCCACCGCCTCCTGCGTGAACACCACCTGCTGGCGTTGGCCCGCGGCCGGCTCCACCCAGCGCCAGCGCAAACCCGACTTGCGCCACCGTTCGATCGTTTTCGTGCTGACGTTCAGGCGGTCCGCCAACTGCGCTGGCGTCACGATCGGCTCCTTCTCCGTGCGCGGCATGCCGACCGACCGGCTCAGTGAATCGATCAGCAGGCGCAGGTCCGGTTGTGCCGCCTCGCCAACCAACAACTCGTCGGGTTTAGACTCGCTGTGATATCCGGTGATCCGGAAATTCACGAAATCGAACGGGTAATTGCGCTGTGGATCGATCTGGTCATGCAGCGCCTCGGCGCGGCGCACCTGTTCGATGCGCCGGTCAGCAGGAGCGACGAGCAGTTGGCGCGTTAGGCCCGCCAGCGCCCGGCAATTGAACTGTTGAGATAATCGGCGGCTCAAGGTGCCACAATTTTAACAGATTCGGCGATGCCGCCGCGCACACACAACGGCCGTGGAGCGTCGATCAGCCCCAATTTATGCGCTTTGGCTGCGAAAATATCGATCGCTTCGAGTTGTGCCGGCCCGATTTCGTAGTGCAGCAGTTGCCCGAGGTACTGTCGCGCCAGGTCTCGAGGCCAGCCGTGGGCTTCGGCGTGATCGGCGACGATCTGATCGATCCGCAATGCATTGTCGACTCGTCGCGCTTCGAGCATCTGGGGTATCAGCCCGAGGTCGGCGTCCTGTCGCGCCATCCACACGGCAAAAACGAATGGAAGGCCGGTCTGTGCAGCCCACGCCTCGCCCAGGTCCAGTTGATATTGATATTGCAGCGTGGGCGGCGCAGCGCGGACGACCTTGTCGCCGATGAGCAGCACCGTGTCCGGCCGGTCATTTTTGTCGTCATTCGCGTCGTAGCTGGCAATTTGCGGCCGGATGCCGTATGTCTCGTGAAGCACTATCTGTACCAGTGCGACGCTGGTGTGACTGTCGGTGTCGGCGTGGATGCAGCGGATTTGATCGATCGGGGTCCGGCTGCAGAGCTTGACCGTCAGTGTCGACCGGTGGCAACCGATGCCGCCGACCGGCACGATTTCGAGCGGTTCGTGACTGCGATAGAAATCGATCACCGGGCACAGGGCGATGTCCGTTCGGCCCGTCTCCAGCCCGTGGAGCAACGCGCTGGGCACATCGAACTCGAGTTGTACACCCTGCGGCACGCTTTCGCGGAAGCCCTCGATCAATGGCTTGGCATTCAGGAAGCTGACACAACCGACCCGGCGCTGCCCGTGCACCGGATCTCCCCGGTCACAGCTTGTCTCTGCCGACGCCATCGTGGTGCATTATAGTCATGTTAGGCAAATCGATGCGCTCTTGACCGGAAGGCCCCGAGACTGGAACATGCCACTGCGATGACACAACCAGCTGACAATCCGACCGCACAGGTGCTTATCGTGGACGACGAGCCCGACCACGCCGAGGTGATGGGTGAGGCGTTGCGCCGGCTCGGGCACGTCTGCACGATCGTACACGGCCGGGAGGCCGCCGAGGACGAACTGCGCCATGGCAACTTCGACCTGGTTGTCACCGACCTGGTGATGCAACACGAGGACGACGGGCTGAAGGTGCTTCAAGTCGCAAGGCAGATCCAGGCTAACGCGGAAACGATCATGGTCACTGCGCACGGAGACGTGGCGACGGCAACGGCCGCACTCAAAGCCGGGGCGTTTCACTTTATCGAAAAACCACTCGACCTCGAGGTATTCCGGTCGTTGTGTGATCAGGCGATCCGCTCCGTTACACGACGCCACGAGATCACCGAGTTGCGCGACTCGTTGGATGAAAAGTTTCGGGTCGAGGGGATCATCGGCAACAGTCCGGCCACTCGACATGTGAAGACGATGATCCGTCAAGTTGCGCAAAGCGACATTCCGGTCCTGATCACCGGCGAATCAGGGACGGGCAAGGAATTGGTAGCCCGCGCTATCCATAGAAATTCCAATCGCAGCCGCAAGAACTTTCGGCCGCTCAACTGCGCGGGCCTGAGCGAGTCGATCCTGGAAAGCGAGTTGTTCGGGCATGTCAGGGGCGCGTTTACCGGCGCCGAGCGAGATCGCATTGGCGTTTTCGAATATGCCGATGGAGGCACGCTGTTTCTAGACGAGATCGGCGACATGCCCATGTCGATGCAGGCCAAGCTGCTGCGCGTGCTTGAGAGTGGCGAGATCGTCCGCGTCGGGTCGAATGAACCAATACACGTCAATGTGCGCGTGCTGTCGGCGACCAATCACGTGCTTGAGGAGTCGACCAGCAGAAAAATGTTTAGGGAGGACTTGTACTTCCGTATCCGTGGTGCGCATATCAACTTGCCGCCCCTGCGTGAAAGGCAGGAAGACATCAGGCCTCTTGTCCACTACTACGCGGATCACTTTGCACGTCAGATGAAAAAAGGCGACTTGAAGATTGATGAAGATGTGATGATCCGGCTTCTTCAATGCCCCTGGCCCGGCAACATTCGAGAACTGATCAATGCAATCCAGAACATGGTTATCGTCTGTGACGGTGGAGTGCTTGAGACACGGCACATCCCAATGGAACTGCGGGAGGCCTCCAGCGTGCGGGATGAATCCCGCAGGTTGGAGTCGTTGACAGGGATGAGCCTGGAAAAACTTGAAAAACACGCCATCCGCAACACGCTGCACAGTTGCGGCGGCAACCGCGAACAGGCCGCGAAAATACTCGGCATCGGGGAGCGGACGCTGTATCGCAAGCTCAAGGAATACGGGCTCAAATGATGAGCGAGATCCCTTTTTCCCCTCCCGGGCAGTCGCCCTCACAGCCGCCTCGTTGGAGCGTCTCGTTCAACGGGATCGTCTGCGCGGTGACGGTGATGCAACGCAAGCCCGGGCAGGCGATCAAGAACCCGCGGCCTTCGCCATGACCTCCACCCCACGAATTGGCCACGGCTTCGACCTGCACCGGCTAGAGCCGGGCCTGCCGCTGATTGTCGGCGGGCAACGCATCGAACACGATCACGGGTGCGCGGCGCATTCGGATGGGGACGTGGTCTATCACGCGGTGACGGACGCGATTCTAGGTGCGATCGGCGAAGACGATATAGGGCAACTCTTTCCTGATGACGACCCGCGCTGGAAGGGCGTCGATTCGAAAGTGTTTGTTGAAGAAGCTGTGCAGCGCATGCGCCAAGCCGGCTGCGCGATCGGGAACCTTGATGCCACGGTGATACTCCAACGTCCGAAGATCAGTCTGCACAAGCGCGCCATCCGGCAAGGCCTGGCGTCACTGCTCGGTTGTGATGCGTCACAGGTGAACGTGAAGGGCAAGACCCACGAAAGCGTTGATGCCCTCGGGCAGGGCCTCGCCATCGCCTGCCATGTGGTCGTTTTACTCCGTGGCGGCGAGTAAAAGGGGACGTTTGCCGGCAAGCTTACGCAGGACAGCCATGTGTTTAATGGCCCATCCGGACGACTGCGAGTTCCTGGCGGCCGGCACGCTCGCGCTGATGGCGCGCAAGGGTTGGCAGATTCACATCGTGACCATGACCGCTGGCGACGCCGGCTCGGCGACTCTCGGATCCGAGCAGATCTCTGCGATCCGGCGCGAAGAGGCGGCGGAAGCGGCGAAGATCATCGATGCGACGTACCACTGCTTCGAAGAGCGCGACCTGTTCGTTACTTACAACGAGTCGACGCTGCGACGGGCGATCTTGCTGACACGCCGAATCGGCCCGTCCCTGGTCATCACGCACGGGCTCGAAGACTATATGGTCGATCACGAGGAGACGGCTCGCATCGCACGCTCGGTTACGTTCGGATATCCCGTGCCGAACGTCGCGCCCGGATCGATACCGAAAGGCGCGGCCGTGCCGCATCTCTACTATGCCGATCCGATTGAAGGCCGGGATGTTTATGGCAACCAGATCGCCCCGACCACGATCGTGGATATCACCGAGGCCATGGCCATTAAGGCAAAGATGCTCCAGGCGCACGCCTCGCAGCGGCGGTGGCTGCATGAGCACCACGGCGTGGACGAATATATCGAGTCAATGAAACGATGGGGATCGGACCGGGGACGGCGGATCGGCGTCGAGTTCGCCGAGGGGTTTCGCCAGCACAAGGGTCACGGGTACCCCCGGGATTGCCTGTTGACAGAGCAACTCGGTGGGTGCGTCACGCACAAGAGCCAACCAGAAGGGATCACTTGATGGGCATCGATTTTTCGTCTACACGTGAAGGCTCCTTGGCCGGCGATTACTACCCGAAGAGCTGGGATTACCGGCGCATCAAGCGGATCACCGCGCTGGGGCCGAAGCGGTTTTACGATCGCCAACCATTCTGGCACCGCCGCTTCGAACCGGTGATCTGCGACGACGCCGGTGGCGGGGGCGAGACGATGAGCGCCATGATGGGCTACGAGATTTTCACCGCCGTGCACGAGGCGGCACGGCAGCGCAAGCCGCTGGCGCTGATACTGCCTGTCGGCCCGATGGGCATGTACAAGTGGGCGGTGTATTTCAGCATCAAGCACGGCGTGTCGTGGAAACACGTGCATGGATTCAACATGGATGAATGGTCGGACGACCGGGGCAACACGGCGCCGACAAACGCGCCCGGCAACTTTCAGGGCGCCATGAGTGAGGCGTTGTACGGCCCGCTGGGCAAGCTGACGATGCCGCGGTCGCAGCGCCATTTCGCCACGCGGCGCGTGTTGCCGACCTATCCACAAAAGATCGCCGCTATTCGCAAGCGAGGCGGCAGGCTGGTAGTCGTGTATGGCGTCGGCCGCGCCTGCCACATCGCCTTCTGGGAGCCGCACTTTGCTGACGAGTATCAATCCACCGCCGCCTGGCGCCGCGAGGCGTTTCGGTTGGGCGCGGACCTGCATCCGCTGACGATCGAGCAGAACTCGTTGCACTCGTTTGCCAGTCGCGTCACGCTCATCCCCTGTCGCGCCAATACGATCGGGCCGGCGCTGTTTACCCGCGCCGACTATTGCATTGGTGGTGCTGATGGCGCGCACGGCCCGCTCAACTGGCAGGGGCAGTCCATCTGGATGACGCTGCGCTACGGCCCCGACCCCGTGGTGCCCAGCTCGTTCATGCCCACCATGCCCGGCAGACTGTTCGTCATCAAGGCGGTCGCCGGCCCCTTGAAGGCGGAGGCCAATTAAATTCGGAGATCGATTTGGGGATCGCGCCACCACCGGTTCCTCGTTGGTGTGGCCTCCTTGTTCCTTGCCCCGAACCGGATGTACACGTTGGTGGATGAGGCGGGCATTATGGTTACCGCTGTCGCGCGGATGGTGATGTCACAGGCCAACGATCCCGAATGCGTCCCGGAGTTGACTGATCAGTTGGATCAGGATTTCAACAGCCTGTACAAAATGGCTTGGGCCCCGTGGGCCATTTTCCGTTCTTTTTCCGCATTTCCGACGCTATGACGTAAAATTCTGTATTAACGTATCTTACTAGGGAGATTGTCGATTTCCAGGCGCATGGATCGCGGCATACGAACTCCCTGGCAGGATGAAATTGCCTTTGTAAACCTGGGTTATCGCCACTAGGATAATCTTGAAATTAGGCAAGCAAAGCCTGTGCGATCGACGGACATGAAATCCGAGGCGAGGATAATGCCATGGCCCTTAGAGTTGTTTTTGTTGCCATCACATTGCTGGTGGCCCTGTCCTCCACAACCGTATTTGCGGGGAAACAGGAAGCGCGAGATGTGGGTCAAGGGCTCAGCGTCATTGCAGCTGCAGGGGTTATCACTCCGGAACCGGGTTACAACCGTGGCGGGCATTGCCGGGCTTATCGGTGAAGGCGTGGGCTTCCTCGGGATGGGCATATGGAACATATTTGCTTCTGCGCCTGCCAACCCGGACGCTGACCACGGACAGATTGCGTCCGTAACGCCGGTCCAATTCACCGCCGTGTCTGGCTCTGGCTCTGGCTCACTAGTTGATGCCGTCAACGCGTCGATGACCTCTGCCGCCGTCATGGTTGACGACTCGCGGCTGCTCGATCTTTCTCTTCGAAGATACTATGGCGCTGTCGACGATGGAAATGCAACCAACAAGCAGTTGCAGTTGCTCGAATCCAGCAGGGCCCTGCACTCTCTTGAAGCGTCCATTGATGCATATCGTTTAGATCTAGAGGCCCTCTCGGATAATGTCCAGTCGACCGAGTTTGCCTTGTTATCAACCACCGAAAGGGATGTGCTCGATTTGCGCGACGTTATCATCAGGGATAATGCGTTTCCATCGTTTGAGGAATTTGTGTTCGAGGAAATGAGGGCGACATCGCGCGAGATGGAACTTGCCATCCTCGAGGTAACGCTTGTAGACGGGTCGACGATTGATGATGCTGATCTCAGCGGGGCGGTGATCTTCGATCGCTATGCCGATGCGTTTGGCAAGGTTGACCTGCGCGAATTGCTGCCTCCCGGATTTGATCCTATTCCTATTGTTCCCCTCCCCGCCGCGGCGTGGATGGGTTTGCCGCTGCTGGCCGTCGCGGGTGTGATAGGCAAGATGCGTCGGAGGCGGAACCGCTTCTGAAACTCGCCTTGGAGATCAACCCCACACGAGCGAATGCCGCCAAGCAACTTGGCTTGGCCCACGAGGGCCGCGGCCATCAGTGGAAAGTGGCTGGTTGCCACATCGTTGCCACCAGCCTGCACGGCCCGAGACGGTCTCCGAACAAGGGTTATCGCGGAATCCCAGATTATGCACAGCAGCGGCATCCGAGGCGCCGCCTTCAAGATCGTGTGGCGTGGTAAGACCGTCAATCACGGGGAGTTTTTTTCGTCGGTTCGAGATACCGACCGTGTCGGTGTGGTTATCCCGCATCGGCTTGAGGGTATTGGCGCCATCACCTTGATCATGGCGTACGTAACGGCGTTCTATGATCGCTACCGCGAGCGTGGCTCGGAATTCTTTGCCTATCCGGATTTCTTTACGTTTCAGCGTGAAGCCCCTTGTGCCGATTACTGCATGTGCGACATTTGGCCATACCACAAGAACGTCCACGTTTCTGAGGACGCGCAGCAGACCGCCGAGGCCATCACGGATCGGGGCGTGACCGTGCTGGTGGTACCGGACGGCGATGAACGTGAAATCGCGATCGCACCCGTTGAATTGGAAAGCGCCCGGCGCAATGTCATACGTTGCTTTGCATACGCCGAAACCGGTACGGCGGTATCGTCCGATCTTGTCGTAGAGTGTCAAAATTATCTGCTCCGCGACTTTGGTTTGGCCGTCTTCGACTCGATACCTGATGACGACTCGTTGCAGGAACGGCGGCGGCAATGGCTGGAACGAACAGCCACCGGCATTTTGAGTCAATCATTCCGGGAACTCGACCTGAGTGAGGCCTTACGAAGGATTTAATTGAGGTACGACGCTTGGTTGTCCACCCTCAAACCCCCATCTGGGGATTTCGGGTGCGATCCGTGGGTAATCAGCTGGCACGAAGCGTCGTTTGCGCCACATCGTCGCTGTAGTTCTGAGTGAAACGCTTCATCTCGGTACGCATGAACATTAGCAACCGAATCAACACCGTATTCGTGATAGTCTCTTAAAATGTGTGTTTTGGCACGACCACATCTTGCCCAACGGTCTGAGTATGATGGTCGTTTAAATGTATGGACACGACGGAAGTCGGGCGAGCTTCACACGGACAACATGAGTTGAGAAACCTACGGATTCATCAAATCGACGCCTTTACGGCTGAAATGTTCGGTGGAAACCCTACGGCGGTCGTTCGAGACGCTCATGTCCTCGAAGATATTGAGATGCGCAAGATCACCCGCGAGATGAATCTCTCGGAGTCGGTCTTTCTACTGCCGAGCGAAGTTGCCGACGTCAAACTGCGGTTTTTCACGCCGCCGGGTGATGAAATTAAATTCTGCGGCCATGCGACGGTCGGAGCCCTTTACACGATCGCGACTGAATCGCTCTACGGAATCCAAAAGAAGGGGCGACCCCAGTTGACCATCGAAACCAACGCCGGTGTTCTCACGACCCACCTTGACTTCGAGGCGGGGCCAGAACCGAAGCTCATTCTTGACTGTCCGAAAATCGATTTGGTCCCGGCACGCTACGAATTGGAGGATGTGGTGTCGGCGATGGGTCTGAAGACTGATCAGGTGGATTGGGGCAAACCTCTAATGCTGGAGAAAACCAATAACTATCTATACTTCGCGTCACCGGGCCTGAAGTCCCTGGAACAAATTGACCTCGATGTTCGTGGAGCCATCGAATTTGCTCAGCGGGACAGAATTGTCGTGTTCTGTGTGGCGACGGTGGAATGTATTGATTCTTTGAACCATGTTCATGCCCGCGGCTATGCACCGCTCGTGGGTGTCCCCGAAGATCCGTTTACCGGATCCATGCAGGGGGGACTGGCGGCTTATCTTT